>WNGP01000027.1_pt1 | contig 83851 bp, 85 predicted proteins | sample 5407671 | NCBI WGS metagenome assembly WNGP01 (sample SAMN13153381, study PRJNA577476) | soil metagenome | isolation source: 40 cm soil or saprolite under Garry oak tree replicate 2 | place: USA:California | collected 2016-06-15 | reverse complement strand
TGATGGTCGATTCCGGGTCACGCGGCAACCGCCAACAGGTGCGCCAGCTCGCAGGCATGCGTGGTTTGATGGCCAAACCGTCGGGAGAAATCATCGAGCGCCCGATCACGTCGAACTTTCGCGAGGGGCTCAGCGTGCTCGAATATTTCATTTCCACTCACGGCGCGCGCAAAGGCCTTGCCGACACGGCGCTGAAGACTGCCGACTCAGGTTATCTGACGCGCAAACTCGTCGACGCTGCACAGGACGTCATCATTAACGAGGAAGATTGCGGCACTGTAAATGGCATCGTGGTGCGGTCGATTTACGAGGGCGACGAGGAGGTTGTCGACCTTGGCCAGCGCATTATCGGTCGCGTGAGTTGCGAGACGATCGCCGATCCAGTGGACAAGAAGAAGAAAATCGTAAAAGCGAATCAGCTGATCGATGAAAAGATCGCTGCGGAACTTCAGCGCGTAGGCGTGGAGAGCTTGAAGATTCGTTCGGTTCTTACCTGCGAGTGCGGCCGCGGTGTCTGTGGGATGTGCTATGGGCGCAATCTCGCCACCGGCCAGTTTGTGAAACTCGGCGAAGCAGTTGGCATCATCGCGGCGCAATCGATTGGTGAGCCTGGAACACAATTGACGATGCGGACATTTCACATCGGTGGCACGGCCAGCCAAACTTTCAAGCAACCGATTATCAAAGCGAAAAACGATGGCGCCGTTCGTTTCAACGACCTGCGAACGGTGCAGGCGCTCGACGGCAGCTGGATCGTTTTGAATAAAAATGGCTCGATCAGCGTGCACAACACGGAAGGCCGCGAACTCGAGCGTTACAATGTAGTTATCGGCTCAATGATCTCTAAAGATGACGGCGCCACAGTTAAGAAAGGCGAAACCTTCGTCCAATGGGACCCGTATAATGTGCCGATTCTCACTGACAAGGGCGGCAAGGTCGAGTTTCGCGACATGATCGCTGGTGTGACGATCAAGCGTGACGTCGATGAAGCGACCGGCCTCATGGGGACGGTCATTATCGAACACAAAGAGGATTTGCATCCGCAGGTCGTCATCGTGGACGACAAAAAGGAAGTGCTCGCGAGTTATTCGATCCCCGCTGGCGCGCACGTCATCGTCGAAGAAGGACAGAAGGTCCGCGGGGGTGCACTGCTCGCAAAAACGCCGCGTAAAGTCGCAAAAACCAAGGACATCACCGGCGGTCTACCGCGCGTGGCCGAATTGTTCGAAGCACGCCGGCCGAAGGACGCGGCGGAGATTGCCAAGATCGATGGAATTGTCGAGATGGGCGGAACTGTCCGCGGTAAACGACGCTTGATCTTAAAGGATTCTGAGACCGGGACCGAGGAGGAGCATCTCATCCCGCTCACCAAACACATCATCGTCTTCAAAGGCGATTTCGTGAAGAAAGGCCAGCAGCTCACTGAAGGGCCTGTTGTTCCGCACGAAATCCTCGAAGTCTGCGGACCTCAGGACCTGCAGGAGCATTTGGTCAACGAGGTGCAGGAGGTGTATCGGCTGCAAGGTGTGGAGATCAACGACAAGCACATCGAAATCATTGTGCGCCAGATGTTACGTAAAGTGAAAATTACCGATCCCGGCGATACTTCATTGCTCTGGGGCGATCAAGTCGATCGAATTGACTTTGAAGCGGAGAATCAGCGCGTGGTTGAGCAAGGCGGTAAGCCGGCCGAAGCCACACCTGTGCTCCTCGGCATAACGAAAGCGTCACTAGAAACGGACAGCTTTATTTCGGCCGCGTCGTTCCAGGATACGACCCGGGTGCTTACCGAAGCGGCTACCCTCGGCAAAGTGGATAAACTGCGTGGCTTCAAGGAAAACGTGATCATGGGCCACTTAATCCCGGCTGGCACCGGGTTCCCTCAGCATCGCGAGATCAGGCTTGTTGAAAAAGGCGAGCCGATTGGCGCACCGGTGATGGAAGAGGCCGAGCCGCAGCCGGCGGTCGGGTGATCAGCAGCGAGGAACTGAGGTAGTGGAGTGATAGAGTACTGATTCCCTCGCTCTTGCTTCCCTCCACTACTCCAACGTTACTGCAGCTTGTTGTGTCGATCGTGACGAGGACCGGCGATAAGGGCGAAACCTCTCTTATGTACGGCCGGCATGTATCGAAGGCTGATCCGCGCGTCGATGCGTATGGGTGTGTCGATGAGCTGACCGCAGCGCTTGGTCTCGCCCGATCCGTTTCGAAGGGAAGATTCCTTTCGGACGAGATCTTGGCCGTACAAAAGGACTTGATCGTTGTGATGGGTGAGCTGGCAACAACGCCCCAAGATCGAGAACGTTACGTCAAGGACGGCTTTCACGTCACCACACCTGCGATGGTCGACCGAATCACGGCAGTAATTGTCGACCTTGAGAAAGATAAATCCCTCTACCCGAAAGACTGGGTCATTCCCGGTGGAACGGCGGTTTCAGCGGCTCTCGATTTTGCCCGCGCAACTTGCCGTCGCGCCGAACGACACATCGCCGCGTTCATGGCCGATGAAAAAGATCTTAACCCGGAGATTTTACGTTATCTGAATCGCCTCTCCGATTTCTGCTGGGTTCTGGCGCGTTATGCAGAGCGAACATCGCGAGCGAAATGACGATCGGATGGAAAATGGATTTGCCATCTGCGGGGCGCAATAGCATATTTGCTACCCGCCGCGCCGCTCGGCCGGCGTGATTTCTTTATGGCTGAAACAACAGAACTAGTGCCGGAGCTTCTCGAAGCGGGCGTTCATTTTGGGCACCAAACAAAGCGCTGGAACCCGAAAATGAAGCCCTTCATTTTCGAGCAGCGCAATCAGATTTATATCATCAATCTTGATGAAACGGTGAAGCAGCTCCAGCGAGCCACAGAGTTTCTTCAGGAAGTCACCCGCCGCGGAGGCAAGATCTTGTTCGTGGGCTGTAAGAAACAGGCCCAGGAAGCGATAAAGGAAGCGGCGCTGGCTTGCGGTCAATTTTACGTCAATCAGCGGTGGCTTGGAGGCACGCTGACCAATCTCTCGACTATTCGCAAGAGCATTGGTCGATTGAAATACATTGAGCAGATCGAGCAATCGCCGGAATACAAAAAGATGGGCAAACAGGAATTGGCGGCGCTTAATCGAGAGGCCGCGAAGCTCCGGCGCAATCTCGATGGGATACTGGAGATGTCTCAGTTGCCCGATGCCCTGGTGGTGATCGACACAACGCGCGAGCAAAACGCGGTAAATGAGGCGCGACGTCTCGGGATTCCAGTCGTCGCCATCGTGGACACAAATGCCGATCCCGAGCTGATCGACTATCCAATCGCTGGAAACGATGATGCGATTCGTGCTATTCGCGTGATTCTGCAAAAACTCGTGGACGCCATTGTTTCGGCAAGCAGCGAAGCTCGAATTCGCGAGCAGGTCGAAATGGCGGGCGTATCGGCATAACGAGGTTCAAACGTTAAAATCGTTACATCGTAACGGAAGGACCATTTACCGATTCAACACCTTGGCGAATTATTTTCCTATGGAAATCGATCCACAACTGGTTAAGCAGCTCCGCGAAAAAACCAACGCTGGTTTTATGGATTGCAAGCGCGCTCTTGCCGAGAGCGGCGGAGATCTGGAAAAAGGCGAGGCGATTTTGCGAATGAAAGGCATCGCCAGCGCGGGGAAAAAGGCCTCGCGTGCCACGAAGGAAGGCATCGTCGCTTCCTACATCCATCTGCAAGGGAAGGTCGGGGTCCTCGTGGAAGTTGATTGCGAGACGGACTTTGTGGCCCGGAACGAGAATTTTCGGGAATTCGTAAAGGATATCACGTTGCACATCGCGGCCGCGCATCCGCTTTATGTCACTCGCGCAGATGTGCCAGGCAATCTAATCGAAGCCGAGCGCGAGATTTACAAGGCGCAGGTCAAGGGAAAACCGGAGAACGTCGTAAACAAAATTGTCGAAGGGAAACTGGATAAATTTTTCAGCACCGTTTGCCTGCTCGAGCAAGCTTTCATTAAGAACCCAGACCAGACGATTGAGGATTTGGTAAAATCGAAGATTGCCGAGCTGGGCGAGAACATCGTCATTCGGCGCTTCACTCGTTATCTCGTGGGCGAGCCGCTTCCAGGCGAGACGACAGCCGCCGCAGCGTAATTATCGAGCCGATCTATTTTTTCTTCGGCATCGCCGGTTGCGAGTAGGTCAACGTCGCGTTGCTGGATTTTCCGCCTGCTATTGGCTTAAGCTCGAGCTCGATTTTGTGTTCCTCTTCTTCGGCTTTTCCGTCTGAGACAAAGACGGTCATCGGAAATCCGTTTCATCCGCGTAATACGCGGCTAGTGTAAAAGAAATGGGACTGGCCGAATACAAAGCGAAACGCGATTTTCGAAAAACGGCCGAGCCAAAGGGCGGCAAACCTTTACCAAAAGCGGTGCGGGGCGCGTCCCGCTTTGTCATCCAGAAACATGATGCAAGTCGTCTGCATTACGATTTCCGCTTACAAATGGAAGATGTCTTAAAATCTTGGGCGGTACCGAAAGGGCTTCCCTGGAAGAAAGGCGAAAAACATCTCGCGGTGGAAGTCGAAGACCATCCGATCGAATACGAAACCTTCGAAGGCGTCATTCCCGAAGCAAACTACGGCGGTGGCACGGTGATGGTTTGGGACCGCGGCGCCTATTACGTTTACGGGGAACAACCCGCGAAATCGTTTCTGGAAGGCAAACTTCATCTCGTCCTCGACGGCAAGAAAGCCAAAGGGGAATGGACACTCGTGCGCATTCGCGGCAATGACCAAAAGAATCAATGGCTGGTCTTGAAAACTGGAGGAGACGCCAAACCAATTTCCAAAAAGCTCGAAGATCAATCGGTTAAGACGGGGCGTACCATGAAGCAAATCGCCCAAGATCGCGATGCCGAATGGGAGTCCAATCGCGAGGAAAAAAATGCCAGCGCCACGTCCAGATTCAAGGCGCGTATCCGAACGGCGATTAAAAAAAAAGAAAATGCCGGCGCAAAAAATGAAATTGTAGGGCAGGCGCATCGCCTGCCGAACGCGAAGCCGGGCAGCCGGAGAGGCCGCCCCACGATTCCCGCGATCGCAGGTTTGCCTTCAGCGAAGGCGCAGTTCGTCGAGGCGATGAAAGCAAAACTGGCCGATCAACCGCCAAAAGAAGCTAATTGGATTTACGAACTAAAATTCGATGGCGTTCGGCTGATCGTAGTCAAGACGGACAAGAAAGTTTCGCTACTGTCGCGAAACAAAAATGAATTAGCGGGACGGTTCCCGGAAATCGTTGAAGCAGTGAAGAACCTGCCGGCGCGCGAATGCGTTATAGACGGCGAAGTGGTCGCGCTCGACGAGGAAGGCCGCTCTTCGTTCCAACTTCTGCAGACGCGCGAGATGGAAGGACGGAAATCGCCCGTTTATTTCTACGCATTCGACCTGCTCCAGCTCGACGGCAAAAGCTTGATCGCGCTGCCGTTGGAGACGCGAAAAAATGTTCTTGAAAAGCTTTGCGCGGATACGGGCGATCCGATCCGTTACTCGGGTGCGATTGGCGAAGACGCGAGATCGCTGCTCGAGGAAGTGAAGCGCCGCGGACTCGAAGGGATAGTCGGCAAACGACGCAATTCGATTTACGAACCCGGGCGCAGAAGCGGTGCGTGGATCAAACTCAAATGCGTGCGCGAACAGGAGTTCGTCATTGGCGGATACACGCCCCCGCAAGGATCACGGAAACATTTCGGCGCCATCCTGGTTGGTTATTACGAGAGCAAAAAGCTGGTTTTCGCCGGCAAAGTCGGAACCGGTTTCAGTGCAGAATCGTTATCGCTATTGCGCAAGAAATTCCGGACCGAGGAACGCGGTGACTGTCCATTTATCGATCTGCCATCGAAGCAAGGTGGGGAGTGGGTGCAGGGAATCACCCCTTCCATGATGAGAAAAATGCATTGGATAAACCCGGTTTTCGTTTGCCAGATCAAGTTTGCTGAGTGGACCCGCGACAAAAAACTGCGGGCGCCTGTTTTTGTCGGGTTGCGCGAGGATAAAAAGGCCGGCGACGTTGTTCGAGAAGCATGATTCGGGGATTGCACTTGTTCGCCGGGTGAGCCGCAAATATGGTGAGGTGATGAAAGTGAAAATCATCGTCATGCCGAAGGCCGCGGTGCTCGATCCACAAGGGAATGCGGTGCGGGATGCGATGCGGCATCTTGGAATGCCGGAGGTGCGCAGTGTCAGGATCGGCAAATATATGGAGATCGATGTCGATGGAAAAAATGGCGAACTTGAAGCGCGGCTGCACAGGCTTTGCCGCGATTTGCTCTCGAATCCGGTGATCGAAGATTACGAGCTGCAGAAATGAAGGCGCTGCGTTATTTCTTTTGCGTGGTGCTGCCGCCGCTTGCGGTGCTCATGACTGGTCGCATCGCCAGTTTCTTTCTGAGTATTATTTTGACTTTGCTCGGCTGGATTCCAGGAGTCATTCACGCGTGCCTGGTGGTGAACGATTATCACGCGGAACAGCGCGCCGCCACAATAGCTTCACAATGAAGTTCGCCGTTATCCAGTTTCCTGGTTCAAATTGCGATCAGGATTGCCTGGCGGCGATTAATGGACTCGACGGATTGCGCGCTGAATATGTCTGGCACAAGGAAACGTCGCTTGCTGATTTTGACGCGATCGTGCTGCCGGGTGGATTTGCGTATGGCGATTACCTCCGTTGCGGCGCAATCGCACGCTTTTCGCCCATCATGCGCGCAGTAATCAGTGATGCGCACGCTGGCAAGCTCGTGCTCGGCACGTGCAACGGCTTCCAGGTTCTATGCGAAGCCGGTCTCTTGCCCGGTGCACTCGTACGGAATCGTTCGCTGCGCTTCGTGTGTGACATGGTGAGGACGCGGGTGGAAGTGAATGATTCGCCGTTCACACATGGCTGCCCGAAAGGAACGCTCCTCCGTATGCCTGTTGCGCATGGCGAAGGTTGCTTCTTCGCAGACGCAGAAACGTTGCGTGATCTTAATGTCAATTCCCAAGTGATTTTGCGTTACGCCGACAGCCAAGGCGGCATTGTTCCGGAAGCGAATCCGAATGGTTCGATTGAAAATATCGCCGGCATCTGCAATCGCGAACGAAATGTCTTCGGCTTAATGCCTCACCCTGATCGCGCGTCAGATGCGCGGCTTGGCAGCTTAGATGGCGCGATAATTTTCCGGTCGATGATGCGAACGATCAGCGTAAGTCGCAGGACGACCGCATCGGAGCGCATAGAGCAGGTCGCGTGAGCCTTTTCATTACCGGGACAGATACCGGCGTAGGCAAGACGCAGAATGCAGTCCGGCTCTTGCGTCTGTTGCGCGCCGCGGGAAGAACCTGTGCCGGAATGAAGCCTATCTGTTGCGGAGATCGTCGAGACGCAGAGCTTCTGCTGGCGGCCAGTAGTGACGGGCTGACAATCGACGAAGTTAATCCCGTTTGGTTGAGGACCCCGGCGGCACCGATTGTGGGCAGCTTTATGGAGCAGGTGACCATCAAAATTGAGACCATTCTCGCCGCTTTTCACGCTCTTCAGAACAGGTTTGAACAAGTGCTGGTCGAAGGAGTGGGTGGCTGGCTCGTGCCGATTCGTCCCGACTATTTCGTGAGCGATTTGGCCGTCGAACTGAAGTTGCCGATTTTGATTGTCGTGCAGAACCGGCTCGGCTGTCTTAACCATACCGCTCTCACCGTGCGAAGCGTTGTCGCCCACAAGCTGCGTTGCGTCGGAGTCGCCCTAAACGGCGTTCCGGTCGCCAGGGATATAGCCGCCGTGACGAATGCCGACATTTTGAAGGAGATTCTCACCGTTCCATTGCTCGCCGGATTAGGTGAAAATCTGACGGAATTGCCCACTGACTGGCGATTTATGATTGATTCGACAAGCGAGATCTAGCGTGTCGGCTCAATACAGGAGTGTAAAAAAACTGAACACAATCCGAGGTTGTTCCGCCCGCCTTCCTTGGGAAAACGGCCTGGCATTACTATTGCTTAATCTAAGGGCAATAAACCCTTAAATCTTATGCTCTTACAAAAAACCCTACATATGAGTCAGCCCATGGCAGAATGCAAAGCCCGTCTGGCCAGCATCCAGTCATACCGGCGGCAGTTCCTTATGGTGACAAGAGCAACCGTGACTTCATCCAAAACGGTCGATTTTAGTTTTCGCGGCCCGCTTGGATTTGAGGCGCACACGGTCCTTCTCTCGGTGGAAAGCGACTCGCCTAACCAGTATGCGTTTGAATCCGTGGGTGGAAATATCAACCTCATGGGGATCGTTGATTTCGCTGAAATTCGCCCAAACTGCACTGAGGTCACGCTGGCCGTTCACTACGAGATTCGAAACAAGCCATTTGCTTGGCTGGATCGGCGCTTGCAGTTCGTCGATAGTTTCGTGACGGCGGAACTACGGAGCATTCGGGCGCACTTCGAAGGCATCGCAGCGAGCTATCTTGAGCACGCGCGCATTATGCCGGTGCTCCAAACGGCTGCAGCCTGAGGAAACGAAAAATCCGAAGAGCCACGAGGCGAACGCTTGCGCGGCTCTTTTGCTGTACGCGGATATTTTTAGCCAATTCGCACAGCGTGCTTTCTGTCGAGGCGAAGAATCTGGCCCGGCACAAGCCCGACTGTTGCTGTCGGGTCGCGAAGCTTCATTCCATCGAGCTCTACGCTTCCCTGTTTGATCAGCCGCGACACGTCGCTGCGGGATTTTTGGAGGTTAAAAGCTTGCCGATAAACGTTCGACACAAGCGTGACGGCCTCAAGTTTCTCCGAAGCAGCTGAAAACATCGGCAGGTCGGCGTGTTCCAGATTGCGCTGACTAAAGCGGGTGTTCCATTCATCGAGCGCCTTTTGGGCGAGAGCAGTCGAGTGGTAGGCCTGCGCGATTTCGAAGGCGAGCTGCTTTTTGGCGGCGAGCGGATGGGCCCCGGCTGCTGGAGAACGGCCAAGTAGCAATGCGTAATAGCGCGCCATCAGCTCGTCCGAGATGCTCATCAGCTTCCCGAACATGTCTGCGGCTGGCTCGTTGATCGCAACAAAATTGCCTAGGCTTTTGCTCATTTTCTTGGAGCCGTCCAGGCCCTCAAGAATCGGGACCAGAAAAACGACTTGCTGTGGCAAACCCTCCTCTTTTTGGAAGTCGCGTCCTATCAAAATATTAAAAAGCTGATCCGTTCCGCCGAGCTCGACATCGGCCTTCACCATCACCGAGTCCCAGCCTTGCATGATTGGATATTGAATTTCGTGCGCACGGATGGCTTGCTCATTGTCAATTCGCGCCCGAAAATCTTCACGCCGCAACATTTGTTGTAGCGTCACACGGCGGTTCAGGCGAATCACATCTTCGAACGACATGCCTCGAAACCAGTCACCATTACAAACTGTCTCCGTGCGCGCCGGATCAAGAATCTTGAAGGCCTGGTCACGGTAGGTCGCTGCATTTGCCAACACCTCTTTGCGCGTTAATTGCGGCCGAGTAGCGGAGCGACCGCTCGGGTCGCCAATCGTTCCCGTGAAATCACCGATGATGAGAATGGCTTGGTGACCCATATCTTGAAACTGTCTCAGCTTTCGCAGGACAATGCTGTGGCCAAGATGAATATCGGGGGTAGTTGGATCGACCCCGAGTTTCACCCGGAGCGGGCGCCCGAGCGCGAGTTTGTCTCGCAATTCGTTCTCGGTGATGATCTGCGCGGCGCCTTGCCTCAACAACGCGAGCGCTTCATCCGGTTGCATGATCGACTACAGAATAGCGCACTAAGCTGGCGCGCTACTTGTTTTTGTTCAGCAACTCGCGCACCTGCTCGATCGTTAACGGTGGATTCTGCCTGTTGAGCGACTTTTGGCTCTTGCCTTGATCAAGGAAGGGCCGATTCCCTGCGTAAGAACGGCTGGCAATCTTTTTGTCAGATTGAGGGGCACCACCCACATCACGTGCGGTGCGAGTCGCATAAGCAGGTCGAGAATCCCCGACCGCTTGCTGCGACGAAACTCCGGATGCGCTGCGCGTGCCGTGGAAAGGCTGAGAATTGAACTGTCGCGCTGAAAAGTCGCGTGTTCCGGAAAACCTTTTCGAATTAGATTTTTCCTGCACGTAAAATGTGCCAACGGTTGCCTGTTTATTTATGGATGCCTTATCGGCAATGAATTTTTTGTTCTGCGCGTTATTCCCCAGCGTCATATCTGGCCTAAGCAGGCGATCGACAAGCTTGCTTTCTTGATCCTGAGCCCGGACGCAAGAGAGAGCAATTAGAACCAATGAACAGGCAGCAAGCGCTTTTCCCACGAGATCTAAGCTGCCGAAATAACCCTTCGTTTGTAAAGCAAATTATCGGTCTTCGCTCTAACCCTCCAGCAATCACCGGGTGATGCGAGCTTAGTCGAAGTCAGCCGAAGATCGGCTTTTTATTGCCTTCGCTGGCTTTGTCGCCAAATAATAGGCACATGTCTGATCATATTTACAAAAAAATTGAGCTGGTTGGTTCCTCGCCGAACGGATTCGAGGAGGCAGTAAAAAATGCGCTCTCGCGCGCTGGAAAAACGGTCCGCAACATGCGCTGGTTTGAGGTGACCGAGACACGCGGATACATCGAAGACGGCAAGGTCGGTCATTGGCAAGTGACGCTGAAGGTCGGTTTTACGCTCGAAAAAGCTTAAACGTTTAAAGATGTTGGGCCGATTCAACGATCTAACCGCTTAGCAATTTACGATTCTTCTTCCTGCGCCGCCTGGTACAATTTGGCGGCGCCGTAAATCAAGATCGCGGGTCTCAAAGCGACGACGAGCAGCCGAAGGAGGCCGCCTACAATTCGGCCCAACGGCAGCCGATTCAAAATGTATCCGGCGACAAAGGCGCACATAAGGGACTGTGCTGGTTTTTCGCGCACATAAATTTCTGTCTCGCTGAGAACGGCCTCGACCTGTTCTTTCACCCAATGTACTCCGCGTTCCGGAAACTCAGCGACCACTTCAGCAGATGACTGGTCCATTTCGCTAATGATTCGCATTCTGATCCTTTCTTGCGCGCATCGAGGTGTCAACGCAACGCGAGCCAAATCGAGCTCGCACCCGCGCCCGGTGGAAAATCGGGCAGTGGAGGAGATCGACGAAATGTAGCGGCACGGCGCGCTGTTTTGAGCGCGTAGCGAGCCATTACTTCCAACGCGTGCTCGCGCAATGCAGAGCAATTGGTCGAAAGCAGGACATGACCGTCTCGCTCTGCCAGCTCTAGAGTGTCAATGAGCAACTTTTCGAAATCGTTTTCAATACGAAACGTTTTTCCCCCAGGCGAACGCGAAAAAGTTGGTGGATCAAGGATGATTACATCAAATTTCTCGCCTCTCCGGGCCAGTCGCGGCAATACTGCCATTACATCATCCGCGATGAAGCGGTGATCCAAGGTTGACAAACTATTCAGCGCAAAATTTTCGCGTCCGCGCGCCAGGGACTTCTTGGAAAGATCGATGTTGAGAGTGGTTGCTCCTACATATGCTGCGCTGACAGAAAAAGAGCAGGTGTAGGCAAAACAGTTCAGCAGCCGCTTTGGCGCGATGTGGCGCACGTAGTGGCGATTTTCTCTTTGATCCAAGAACAAGCCTGGGGAATAGCCCACCCCGAAGTCGATCCCAAACTTTAAATGTCGCTCGGTAACGACCGTCTGTAAATTTTCAGCCGGGTCCCCAAATATCAGGCGAGGCGGTTCGCGCTCTTCGCTCTTTCGAGGGACGAATCGGGCAAAGACGCGTCCAATCTCGAAAGGAGTAGCGCTTGCCCACGATTGTAATTCTTGTAAGAGCCGTTCGCGGGCCAGCACTCTTTTAAACGAGATGAGGATGTCGCGCCCAAAGCGTTCCACGCAGCCGTCCTCCATTGTGCAGAGCCGGTGCGCGTCCGTTCCCTCTGCTTGGAAATCGCGAAGTAAGGATGCATCAATCCAGCGAGAATTCATTTTGCCAGCTGCTCTAACGGCATACTTGCGAATCGGCATCGCGCAACGGATCGGTTGCCGCCCGAGCTGGACGTCGTTACACTCCCGCATCGTAGAGCCTCGTCCCGTGCTCCTACTGCGGCGGGGCTGACCTATGCAACAAGTTACCGTTCGCGTTCCAGCGAGCACTTCCAATCTCGGTCCCGGCTTGGATTGTCTGGGAATCGCAGTGCGTCTCTATAACGATGCGACCGTGATAAGAGGCGCAAAATCTCGTCCACAGGCTATTGCCGGTGAGGCAGCGGATTTGTTTTTTCGTCATGCACGGTGCGCATCATTCTCATTTTCCGTATCCATCACAGGAAACATTCCCCGTTCACGCGGTCTAGGGAGCAGTGTGACATTGCGCCTCGGCATTTTGCACGCTTTGAATGCCTTAACTGGCAATCGCCTCGATCGCTTGTCGATCTTTCAACTATGTGCCCAGTTGGAAGGACATCCCGACAACGCCGCCCCGGCGGTCTTCGGCGGATTCGCTGTGGTGCATAGTAGCATGAGCGCGCTCCCTACCTTTCAGCGCTTCGAGGTTTCGCAGCGGCTATATTTCGTCCTTTTGATTCCTGAATTCGAGATCAAAACATCGCTGGCGAGACAGATTTTGCCTTCAAGAATTTCACGTACCGCGGCGGTTGAGAATTGTGCAAACGCATGCGCAATTACCGCAGCGTTTGCGTCCCGGAATTATGAAAAACTGCGCGGCGCGTTTGGCGATCAACTTCACCAGCCATTTCGCACAAAACTGATTCCGTTCCTTCCAAGGGTCATCGCCGCGGCCGAAAAAGCTGGTGCGCTCGGCGCTTTTCTCAGTGGCAGCGGGTCGACAATCTGCGCAATCACGTTGCAAGATCGAGATCGAATCGCCGCTGCCATGAAACGCGCCGCAGGATCGACGTCTTCACGCACAATCATTGTTACTGCGGATAACCGTGGCGCTCGATTTGTCCGATCACCGATCACTAGTCACAGTCGTTAATCGCTATCGCTTCATGGGCCGCCGGCTGGAAAATTTAGAGCAGTTTGGAATCGACGTTGTGCTCGAACGCCGTCACGGCGTCCGTGCGTTGGTTTTACGGGCAATCCTCTACGCGCTTTCATTCGCTTACGACCGGCTCGTGCAACTGCGCCTTTATTTCTACCGGAAAAGAATCTTTCGCGAGCGCGCGCTTGGCTGTCTCGTCATCAGCGTCGGCAACCTGACTGTGGGTGGCACCGGCAAAACACCGATTGTGGAAAAATTTGCTCGTGCCTTGCAAGCAGGTGGGCGTCGGGTCGCAATTTTGAGTCGCGGTTACAAAAGCATGCCCCGCAAACGAGGCTGGCTCGATAGGTTGCGCAGAGGAGACGCCGATCCTCCACGCATTGTGTCCGACGGCAAATCGCTGCTGCTGGATTCGCGCACTGCGGGCGATGAGCCTTACATGCTGGCGCACAATTTGAAAGACGTGATCGTGCTCGTAGATAAAGATCGCGTTAAGAGCGGTCTTCTAGCGATCGACAAATGGAAAGTCGATACGCTCCTGCTGGACGATGGATTGCAATATTTGCACCTCAAACACCGGCTGGACATCGTGCTCGTGGATCGGCAAGCCCCCTTTGGAAATGAGTTCCTGCTTCCCCGCGGCACCCTGCGTGAGGCGCCGCGAAATCTGCGCCGGGCCAGCTATATTTTCATCACGAAAAATACCGGCGAATCGAATGACGCGCTGGTGAAACGCATTCGTCGCTACAATCGTACTGCCGAGATCATCGAATGCGCGCACCGGCCGCTTTACCTCCAGAATGTTTTTACCGACGAACGTTTGCCACTGGAGCGTTTGCGTGACGCCTTCATCGGTTCGATTAGCGCCATCGCCGCGCCGGAAAGTTTCGAAGACGCTTTAGAAAAGCTCGGCGCGCATGTCGATCTGACCAAGCGTTACATCGATCATCATTACTACACCGAGGCGGAACTAACTAGCTTCATCAATCGTTGCATCCGCCGCGATTTGGCCATGATCGTGACCACCGAGAAGGACGCCGTGCGCATGCCACGTTTGCCGGAAGCGGAAACGAAGGTGCCGATTTATTTCATGCGGGTGGAAATTGAGATCCTCAGCGGCCACGAAAGCTGGGAGCATTGTGTTGCTCGAATTTGCAAACCGCAGCCGATGCTCTCCCCCGAGCGCTTCTTCGCCTGATGCGCTTCTGAATTCGAAATTGGACGTTGGGCGTTGAGCGTTGGACGTTTGCCTTTCTCCAATGCCTCAAACAGCCGAATTAATCGTAGAAGACCGCAAGATTCAGGTATCGAACCTGGACAAAGTGCTTTACCCAAAAGTGGGATTCACCAAGGGGCAGGTGATCGACTACTACATCCGAATCGCGCCGGTCCTTTTGCCGCACCTGAAGGACCGGCCACTCACCATGAAGCGGTATCCCGATGGTGTCCAAGGCGAATTTTTCTACGAGAAGAATTGCCCGGAGCACCGGCCGAAATGGGTGCAAACGGCCCAGGTTTGGAGCGAAAGCAACGATCGCATGATGAATTACTGTCTAGTTCAAGATTTGCCGACACTCGTGTGGGCTGCGAACCTCGCCGATCTGGAGTTGCACACCTCGCTCTCGCGTAAAGACGATATGACGTGCGCCACGATGATGGTGTTTGATCTCGATCCCGGCGCGCCCGCCGACATCGTCCAATGCTCTCAGGTCGGGCTGTGGCTTCGTGATTTGTTAGGCAAGATGAAACTGAAATCGTTCGCAAAGACGAGCGGCTCGAAGGGACTCCAGGTTTACGTCCCGCTGAACACTTCGATCACTTACGATCAGACGAAGGATTTGTCGCGCGCACTCGCCCAATACCTCGAACGCGAGCATGTCGATCTTGTCACCTCGAACATGTCCAAGGCGATGCGCAAGGGGAAAGTGTTCGTCGATTGGAGCCAGAACGACGAACACAAAACCACGATCTGCGTCTATTCGCTCCGCGCCAGGGCCGAACCGACCGTTTCAACACCGGTCAGTTGGGATGAAGTTGAGAACTGCCTGAAAAGGAAAAACGCCGACCTCCTGAAATTCCGCTCCGCTCAGGTCCTCGCCCGCGTCGACAAACTTGGCGACTCATTTGAGTTGGTCGAAAACTTGAAACAAAAGCTGCCGAAGAAATGGAAACTGTGATGTACTTATTACGGCAAAGATTATAGAGCATGAACATTAACATATGGTTTGATGCGATCGGATGGGTGGGAGCAGCTGCTCTTCTTATCGCCTATGCAATGGTTTCCTCCAGGAAACTGCAAGGAGACTCAAACGCTTATCAAGCCCTCAATATCTTTGGCAGCCTCCTCTTGGCCGTAAACACGGTCTTTTATCGAGCTTATCCCTCCTCTTTTGTGAACACGATTTGGATAGGAATCGCTGTTTTTTCGATCGCAACGAGAAAGCGAATTCCTTCTCGTTAGGTCTCAGCGCGCGGTGATCAGAAATTGTTTATATGCACAAAGTGAATTTGAAGGATATCCCGGAGCAGGAGCGAAAATCGCCGAAAGGAAGGTTTGGGCGAACATCTAAGAATATTTCGATTGCCCTCGGGCGCGAACCGGGGTCGCTCGATTTGGCGAAACGGCATCCGTTTGATCTCGCCCTTGTGCGAATTCCGAAAGGCAAATCGCTTTGTCCATATCACGCGCACTCGGCTGAATCGGAGCTTTATCTAGTTGTCTCAGGGCGCGGCAGCGTTCGCGATGAAAATGGGATAACTGAAGTTGGACCGGGCGACGCGTTTTTCTTTCAGCCGGGCGAAGCGCACCAGCTTTCCAACGCCGGTAATGAAGATTTTGTGTATTACGTGATTGCCGATAATCCGCGCAGCGGCGGCGCAACCGGCGATTCCTGTTTTTATCCCGATAGCGGCAAATGGGCGGTCGTGAACGAGGAACTGGAGGAAGTAATAGTGAAAGGGAACGAGACTGACTACTTCGATGGCGAAGAATAGAGCGATTGTCATGTCGAGCGAAGTCGAGACACCTCTCGCCATCTCGAAAGCTGCAGTTAGAGATTCCTCCACCCATTCGACTTCGCTCAGGGCAAGACTTTCGGTCGGAATGACAAAGGGCTGAAATGCGCAAAGTAAACGTAAGCGAGATCAAAGAAGAGGCGTGGCAATCGCCAGGCGGGAAGTATGCCGTGTCCTTCAAGGGAATTTCGGAAGCGCTTGGGCGCGATCCCAAGTCGCTCGATTTATCCAAGCGTCACCCATTCGATTTGGAATGGAATCGTGTTCCTCCCGGAAAGTGCAATTTCCCTTATCACGCGCACTCGGCGCAATGGGAGCTTTATCTCGTCGTGAGCGGCAAGGGCACCGTTCGTCACAAAGACGGCACGATCGAGGTCGTGCCTGGCGACGCTTTTATTCTCGGGCCTGACGAGCCGCATCAGCTCAGTAATTCTGGGACCGAAGATTTCATCTACTATGTGATTGCCGACAACCCCATCGGCGAATCCGCTTACTACCCGGACAGCGGGAAGTGGAAAGTTAACAAATCATCAGCGGCGGACCGCGTCGTTGTGAAGGGGGAAGAGACCGATTATTTCGACGGCGAAGAATAAGTCATCTTGTGATTAGCAGGTGCTCTGCACTTAAGGTGAAATCATGGGTCCCAACAAATCGCCACGGGATTTTCCGTACGAGACTTATCTCAACATTCTGCACGGACCGCTTGAACTAATCGATGTCCAGAAACTGGCCGATGCCTGCACGGACAAGTGGTACAACCAGACGCTTTGCAAGGTAAACGATTCTGTTGTTAGGCTGGCGGTGATTCAGGGGGAATATCACTGGCACGAACACAAAGACATCGATGAATTCTTTTTCGTTCTCGACGGACATTTCCTGATCGATCTCGAAGATCGCGTTGTTGATCTTGCGCCGAAGCAGGGCTTTGTTGTGCCCAAGGGTGTGCGCCACCGCACGCGCGCGCCTGAACGGACAGTGATTTTGATGGTCGAGCGCGCGGACATTGTTCCGACTGGCAACTAAACGCGCCGAGGGGCAGGTGAAAATAATTTCGGGCGGACAAACAGGGGTCGACCGCGCTGCGCTCGACGTTGCGCTCAAGCGTGGAATCGATTGCGGCGGTTGGTGTCCAGCCGGGCGCCTCGACGAATTCGGAAGGATACCGGATCGATATCCTATCACTGAGTTGGAACAAGGCGGTTTCACCGAGCGCACGCTACAAAACGTCAAGGACTCTGATGGAACAGCCATTATTTATTCAGAAAAGCTGAGCGGAGGCACTCAGCAAACAATCCGCTTCTGCGTTAAGCAACAACGCCCGTATCAAATGATCGACGCATCAAAGGTTTCGATTGAAGACGCCGCGAGGTTGATCAAGGATTTTGTCCGCAAGGATAAGATCGACATCCTTAACCTGGCCGGCCCGCGCCAAAGCGAATGGCCAGAGGGATACGATTACACCTATCGCGCACTCAATCTATTTCTTCTCGATGCTGCGCTGTAGTGGCAGGCGTGCCCTGCAATTTACGAAATCCGCAGCCGACACGGCTGCCTCCACAGTTTCTTGCGGCATCTTCATTCGTATCTTAGCGCTTTGACCGGATCAAGGCGGGCGGCGAAGTAGGCGGGAATCAAAGCGGCAAACGAGCAGATGAAAAATGCGCTGATGCAAATAATCGCAACATCTCTCGGGATTACTTCTGCCGGAATTGACGAAAATTGATAGACTTCGCGCGGAAAAATCTCGATGTGCAACGTCGATGCGAGCCAGTGACTGAATTCATTGCGGTACCGGATCAACGTCATCCCGAGTCCAAGTCCCGTAAGAGTTCCGAAGAGTCCGACGATCGTTCCCTGGCCAAGAAAAACCCAGATGATTTGTGCGATGTTCGCCCCGAGCGCTTTCATAATTCCGATCTCGCGTCGCTTTTGCACTGTCACTGTGATCAGCGTGCTCATGATTCCGAATGCCGCGACGACCACGATGAAGAACAAAAGGAAAAACATCACTGTGCGCTCGAGCCGCACGGCCTCAAAGTACTGACGGTTCATGTCGATCCAGGTCTGCGCGTATTCCGGCGGCTCGAGAAATTGTTGAATCGCCTCCTTTACGCGCTCGGCGCTGTAAGGGTTATCGGTTTTAACCGTTATGCCGTGCAACGCGTCACCCAAGCCGTATAACTCTTGTCCGCTATAAATCGGCACGAGAAGAAATTCGGAGTCGTGCAGGTAGTGACCGGTTTCAAAGATACCGGTAACGGTCAGTTCCTTCGGCAGGATCACATCGCGCAACTCGTCCACCGCTTTTTTTTCTTCCTCCCCCTTCGCGTTCTCCAGTTTCTTAATGGAATCGAGAATCTGCCCGAGATTCCCCGGCGAATAAACCGTCAGCTTGTCACCGACGTGAATCTGCAATTTTCGTGCGAGCTCAACTCCGAGTACGGTTGATTCGCCTTCCAGATCAAGCTTGCCGTATTTGATGAATTTCCGCAGTGGAACCACTTTCTCCTCCTGCGCGGGATCCACACCCCGAATCATCGGGGCAAGCCGCCGGTTCTGAAATTCCACAATCACCGGCCCCTGAATGTAAGGCGCGGTTGCCACCACGCCCGGTGTCTCATCGATCTTCGCTTTGAGCGTTCGCCAATTGCGCAGGACGTCTTCTGCGCTCACGAGGATGTGCGCATCGAAATCGATCACTTTCTGGCGAAGCTCGCGGTCGAACCCGGTCATGACTGAAATCACCAGAATCAGCACTGTTACGCCGAGCATCACACCGAGGACGGAAATCAATGTGATGATGGACAGGAAAGTGCGCTTCGGCTTCAAATACCGCAGCGCCAGAAAAAGACTAAACGGCAGCTTCAATTTTGTTAGCCTGGCGGCAAACTCGCTTCAGTTCAACCGTGCGTGCAAGCGCAAGTTTGCGGGTAGCGCACGCGGCTCGCATGCTGGTTTCGCTGTCGCGCCGAAGCGAACTTTGCTTTGAATTTCCTTCGCCGTTGGAGCCGAAAACACACACGAAAAGTTCGCGATCGCGGGACGCGCCCGCCAGCACGCGAGACGCGTGCGCTACCCTATTTCAGCGCGTGGGCTTTTAGTTCTTCCAGCATGACGAATTCGAGCGCAGAGGCGTGGGTGGCTTCAAGATCGACAGGAGCCGCGCGATTGTGATCAAGCGCGCTTTTCCAGCGCGTGACGCAGACGCACCATTTGTCGCCGGGCTTGAGCCCGGGAAACCCCCATTCCGGCCGCGGCGTTACCAAATCGTTTCCATCGAGCACGGAGAAATCCAAAAACTCGCGCGTGACTTTCACGCACACCGTGTGCAATCCGACATCTTCCGGTCCGGTGCGACAAAATCCGTCGCGATAGAATCCTGTCATCGGATCGCGACAACAGCATTTGAGTTCGGTCCCGAGAACGTTTGTGGGCACGAGAGGAAGGTAGCGAACGATCTGCCCTTTCAATCAAAATCTCAGGCCGTGATTCGTCGAAACGTAAAAATGTTTGGAGCAAGCAAGCAAAGGCGACCCTGGATTGTCCCGACGCGGTTCGCTACTCTTCTCCTCAGGGATCGAATTAGATGAACCGCAAATTTCTCAGGACACACATTGCCATTGCTTATTGGGTCATCCCGGCTGAGCCGGTGCGCAGCTTTCTGGAAAATATGATTGTCGATCTTGCGTGGCGATATGACGCGCCTGTTTTTGAGCCGCATGTCACGATCCATGTTGCATCGAATCACGTGGAAGCCGCCGAAAAAGCCACTTTGCAAGCCGCGTTTGGTTGCGAACCGGTCAATTTGAAACTCCTTGATGTGCGTCACTCGGGCGAATTTACCAAAACCCTTTTCGTGCAACTTGCGCTGAACAAAGAATTGCAGCGACTGAACGAAATCATACGTAGCAACGCGCAAAATTCATTCGATTACCGCCTCGAACCGCACCTAAGCTTGCTCTATAAGAAGATGCCGATTTCGGCACGGCGTCGGTTGACACGGTCAACCAAGTTGCCGTTTTCGGAAATGACTTTCGACTCAATTAAAGCGGTCCGTTGCCCTTTGCCTACGCGTAACCGGGCCGATGTGGAAGTTTGGCGCATCGTCGCGACGAAATCGTTGGGGCGGTAACTACTTAATCGCGCAGCCTCGACGCGGCCAGGCCAAAGCGGCTACAACAAAGGTGGAGTTGATGTCGATGTTGGAGTCGAGGTTGGCGTCGGAGTCAGCTCGGCAGGCGCAGGTGAGACCGTCGGCGATGGGCTTGCAGAAGCGGCGGCAAGTTTGTTTCTAGCTTCCTCGAGCAGTTTTTTCTCTTCCAAGTAAATTTTCGAATCGTCAGTTGTATCAATGTACTCCTTTGCTGCGTCGGTTTGATTTGCCTCGAGCAGTAAGAGCGCCACGTAAACAGCAGCGTGCGGATCGTATAACTGATCGGTTGGCAATTTTTGTATAATCTTAAGGCCCTCGGCGCTACGGCCAAGACGGGAGAGAGAAAACGCGTACGTTAGAGCACAATTGGCTTCATTCGGCGCGCGGTCGTAGGCCTCTTTAGCAAGATCGTACGACTGTTTCGTATTTTGGTCGATGTTAAGGCCAAGTCGCGCGAGATCTGCTGTGATCGGTGCCTCGTTGGGGGAGCTTTCGTGTAGCCGGTGGAGAACGTCATAGAGTTTCTCGAGATTATTGTTTACGCGATAAAACCGGCGAAGCGCGTCGAACGCCTCGCGCCGCATTTGCGGATTCTCCGCCACGCGCAACCAAAGTTGTTCGGACTCTTTATTGAGGTTCCATTTCGAAGCGAGGCGTGCCAAATCAAGTTCGCGCTTCGGCTGTTCGTTCGTCGCTTGTTCAGCGGAGCGCCAGACGGTCTCGAATTCCGTGTTCGCGCTGTTTTGTTGTGATCGTCGAGCTGCGATTGCCTGATATGCAAGGCGCAGGTATTCAGATTCCCCCCATGCTCCGGTGCGCGTCCAGCGTTTCAGGCGCGACCAATTTCTTACGTTCGCGTATGCATCTGCAACTGCGATGGAGGCAGGTGGAGAACCAAGTTCGTCCGGGGGGAGCCTGTCGACCCACTTTACAACGTCGCTGGCCAGTCCGTTTTCGTTCATCCAGTTCATAAGCGACGCGAGGTCTGATGGATGTTGCACGGCGAATGGCTTCACTCTTTCCAGCAAAAGGCGAAACTTCTTCTCATCGAGTTTTCGATAAAAGTTCAGGCAGAGGAGATAGTCGGCGAATGTAACCTCCTGCGACATTTGGAGCTGTTGCGCGAAGTTGTCCGCGGCTGCCACGTCATTGCGTGCAACAGCGTCATTTAGCAACGCGCGCAGCGCGCCAGTGCGGAAGGTCGCGAGTTTGGTGAGTCGGTTGAGCGTGTCGCGCGCTCTCGCGCTCTTTTGCGAGTCGTTCGACTGGATTTGTAATGCCGCGAGATTGAACTGGTATAGATCGTTGCTCGGTTCTCTCTTAACCGCAGCGGCGAATTGCTCTTCCTGTTCGGCGAAATTTCCTTCCGCGCGGGCCAGCCAACCCGCGACCACATGAAAAGCGGCTGCGTCACGATCGCTGGGAGTGACCTGATCGACTGCTTTTCGCGCGAGATCGAGCTTTCCAAAGCGCAAGGCTGCTGAGGCCAGATTAAGTTGACTGTCTGCATCCTTTGGAAGCAATCGCGCAATTCGTGTGCGCCACGAGATGGCTTCCTCAAGGTTTTGCTTTTCCGCTGCTTCCGCCAGAATGTAATACGCCGGCAGAGAATCAGGGTCCAGCTTGACGACTTCTCGCGCAGTCTGCGTTGCTTCGTTAAATTTTTCCTCCTGTAGCATTGAGGCTGCCAGATGCAGCAGGCGGTTTCGGTGCCAATCCCGATACAGTTTTGAGCCGTAACCGAGGAAAGCTCCGCCCAGGAGAATAGCGACTACGAACGCTGCAAGTAAAAGGGCGAGACGGGCAGGCCATAGTTGTCGTTGGACGAAAGACTCAAGAGCAGGAAATATGTGGCCAGTTTTTCCATGCCCGGCGTCTTTGATTTTTTCCGCCATTCTCGTGTGCTATCTCGTGGCGCGGCAAAAGTTATGACGTTACAAAGGCCAAATGGCCCAACCGCAGACTCCTAAGGTTGCGTCGCTGCCTCGGATTGTTCGATCACAGGAAGTTGCTCAATCGATTCCACGACATCCTCCCTCAAACGACGTCCCCAGATATAGCGCGCCAGTAAAACCTTGACCGTTGCGGTCAACGGCACGGCCAGGAGGGGGCCAAGCACTCCGCCGATGATCAGACCCCAGACAAAGATCGACACGATCACTGTCATTGGATGCAGGCCAACATAATTTCCCACAATGCGAGGGGCATAGAAGATGCCTTCGAGATTTTGTATCACGATGAAAATCAGCGTTACACCAATCGGGTGCAGCCAATCGCCCCATTGAAACGCAGCAATAAGAACAGCTGGGACCCAGCAGACAATTATCCCGATGTACGGGACCATCGTAAGGATGACAACGAGCAGACCAATCAGCGGCGCAAAATTGAGCCCGATAAGTGTCAGAGCGGTGCCGATCAGGATGCCATCCACCAAACAAACGAGCAGCTGTCCCCGAAAATAGGCGGTGACGTACTTGTTGATCTCGGACAATACCTCTGCGACCTCGTCTTTGAGGGGCGACGCGCGTAGCGGCAGGTAATCTTTCCATCTCTCTTCAATGCGCGGTTTTTCGGTTAACAAGAAAAATAAATAGATCGGCACTAGGATGAGGCTTAGCAAAAACCCTGTTACTCCAAGAAATCCGCCGATGCTTTTCTTCAAAATTCCCCAGAACTTTTCCGTCAGGGTTGGAAGCGCCCGCTGGATATTCGGAATTTGTTTTTCCACGTAACCTTGAATGCGTTGGCGTTCGGCAGTCGAAAGCCTGGATGGACTAGGCGCTATTGTTTCAGTCGGCGACCCAAACGCCTCTGGCGCGGGTGACGAAGCAGCAGCTGCAGTCCCGGCTGGTTGCGGATAAGGAGAGGGAGAAGCAGGGCCGATCAGCCAGTTTGTTAGACTTGTCGATGCAGACTTTCCGTGTCCTCCGCCAAACAACCCGAACGTTTGGTCAAATCGATAGATAAGATCGACAATGCGGTCGCGCGCTTTTTCTGTATAGGCAGGGACTTGCTTGGCGAAATTCGCGCTTTGGATTGAGATGGTTGGGACGAGCCACGCAACCAATCCGCCAAGTGCAAAAAAGGCAAACGCGAAAACAAGAGCGACCGCCTTGGTGCGACTAAACGTCCCTCGAGACATTTTCGTCACCAGCGGGTCGAGCAGATACGTAAGAATGCCCGCTATCGCAACCGGAATCAAGATTGGCTGGAGAAAGCTGATGATATTAGCGCCGGTCCAGATCACCGCGCCGACGATTACGATAAGAAGAACAACAAAGAAGGCAGTAAGGGACGCCCACATCGTCTTGCGCTGCCAGGATGTTGGATAATCCTTCATGTGCGCGGGATGCCCTGCTCGAGGTTTTTAGAGGACCTGCGTTCGGTCGACATTTTAATCACTGAGTCGAATTCGTCTTTGCCGGCGAACTCTTGCTGATTGTCGTTCTGGTGCTCTCAATTTTCTCTGCCAGTTTCTTGTTTTTCGGATCGAGCGCCAACGCTTTTTGCCACGATTCCAACGCCTCGGGCACGCGATCCAATTTCAGATAAATGTCGCCCATATGTTCAAAGACAATCGGATCGTCGCGGTCCATGTTTTTGGAAGCGCGAAGCAGGTCGGCTAGGGCTTGATCGAATTTTCCCTTCCGAAACTCGACCCAGCCGAGGCTGTCAAGGTAAGAGCCGTTGTTGGGTTCAATCTCTAGCGCGCGTTTGATCATCTCCTCGGCTTCGTCCAGCTGCATGTTGTGATCCGCCCACATGTAACCAAGGTAGTTGTAAGCCTCCGCCGCGTTCGCTGGATCGAGCGCGATTGATTTGCGAAGCAAGTCCGCTGCTTTTTCATACAAACCTGCCTGCTCGGCCGTCGCTCCATAGTTGAAGTAGAATTTCGCGTTTGCGATTTCATTGTCCTGATCGGCTTGCGCTTCGTGCAATGCTTCCTCAAAGGTCGCTACCGCTTGTTGGGTTTGTTTCGCTTCGCGCTGAGCGATTGCCAGATAGTAAACGATTTCCGGCGCGCCTGGGAATCGGCGACGGGCTTCCGCCAGCATTTTCACGGCGCGATCGGGATCTTTGAGAGGGCCGAGCAGCAACTCCGCCACGCGCAAATATGTGCCAGCATGATTGGGATTAATCAGCAGGCTTTGCTCGTAATTTGCGGCTACCTTGGCAAACTTGGCTTTAGCTTCATCGAGACGATTTGCGCGCTGAAGCGAACGCGCTTCATCATCCAATACCTGCGCAAGCAAATCATAGGGCTGATATTTTTCTGGGTGCTCTTTGATAATTTGTTCGAGCATCTCAACCGCTTTTCCACGCTGGTTCGTCAAAATGAAACCGGTCGCCAATTTTTCCCTTGCGTTGGCGTCATCCGGTTGCAGTTCGAGCACGCGAAGATAAAGCGGGATCGCCTCCTTAAGTTGTTGTGACGATGCGTAGTAATCCGCTACGTCTTTGAGGGCCGTGGGATCGTCGTTAGCGTGCTCCGCTGCTTTTTTGAAAATTTCATTGACCCGCTTCAATTCATCCGGTTTCGGCAATGAGTCAGGTTTGAAAAGAATGGCTGCGTAAAGTTTGCCAAGCCGTGTCCAGAAGCTCGCGTCATCACTTCGGATTTTTGCGGCGCGATCCAGGACATCGAGCGCCTTTTTTTCTTCTCCAGCCGCAAACTCGATTTCGACAAGACGCTGGTAAGCTTCTATGTCTCGCGGATTCAGCGCGATGGCGCGATTGGCATAATCGACAGCCTGATCCGTTTTCTTGAGATACTTCGCATAGATGAAGGCTAGCTGGCGGTAAGGTTCAGCATCGTTCGGATTTGCCTTTATCGCGTCTTTTAGAATGTCAATCGCTTTGGGAAAATCCTCCTGCTGTATCAGCAAAGCCGCCACGCGCGCTGCGAGGTCCGATTGGCCGGGATCGACGTTGAGCACTTTGCGGTATGCATCCAGGGCTTGATCCATCTCGCCGTTCTCCTCGAACGCCATTCCTTGGACAAAGTGCGCCAGCGCCCCGGCTTTGCGTTCGTTCTCCGGAAGCAAAACGAGGTCTGAGGCCGGCTTGACGTTGGATGAATCATCCTGACGCCCGACTTGTTTTATCCCAGTGGGCGCAGGTCTGATCGGTGGAGCCAAAGTGCGTGGCGTTTTGGCGATTCCGGTGCTTGCGGAAGTGAAAATAACAAGTGCGAAAACAAAACTCCACAGCGACCAAGCGCTGCACCTTGCCTCTTCCCTCATACTTTGGATTCTAGCTTTTGGCGCCATCCTCCGCAAACCAGCCTGCGCCTGGGCGCAGGGGACTACGGCCTAGCAGATTCAACCCTGCGCGCTTCCTGACAAACCGGCGAGACGCAACCGTTGCTATGCTTTGTAGCGGAGACGCTTCTTATGGCGACTTTGCCTCATGCGCTTGCGGCGCTTGTGCTTGGCAATTTTTGCTTTGCGTCTTTTCTTTAAAGAGCCCATTCAGGTTTTTCGAATTCGCGAGCCGGGATTCAACCATCTAATCCGCCGCGTTGCAACTCAGTTCTTTGCTGGTTGTCACCGGCGCAAATGGTAGGACATCGCGCTGCGGTCTCCCCGAAAACTTTCGGACAGGGCGGCGTCCCTACCAAGATCGACCTCGAATGCACGGCGCAGATGTTTCATATGGTTTGGGCGTTGGTCTCACGCCTAAGGCGCGCAAACAGAAGATGATACACAAGAGAAAGCTGATGTGCATGGCCGTTGCCGAATAAAACTTCCATGCGCGAAGAACTGGGGTGCTAGACGATGACAGAGGAAGTGAAAATAAGGCTATCAGGAGATCATAGGTGAATCACCCGTACCTCGCCAGTGTGTAACAATTAGACGCGTAGAGAAGGAGTCGTAAGGCCCGCGTACGCGCAACTCGATAAATCCAAATCGCCATCACCAGCATGACGGCGTGCAAGATCAACTGCAGCGTCGTGGTTATGAATTCCTCCAGTGCGACCATCTAGCGGAATTAGACTGAATTCTTAGGTCTAAATCCATCACTTCTTCAGCGTCTCATCGCGCTTGGCTTTGAATTCGGACCCAGGTTTCCATTCTGGAAATTTATCACCGTTAGCGACTTGATAGCCCACCTCGAATAAAAGGTCCACATCCTCCACTGCGCCGGAGAGGTCCCAATTTGGATCTACCTCGTCCGAGACCTGATGATAATGATGCGCGGTGTAATCGTCTTTCTTTTGTTGGCCGAAATCGGCTGGCTTCCCGATGAAATCTTTGCCGCCGCCGGTGAAAAGTGATGACACTCCGCGCTTCGAAAATTCGAAATGATCGGCGCGATAAAACCCGCCTTTTTCCGGCTGACTATTCGGCGTCATCACTCGTCCGTTGCGTTTGGCGGCGGTTGCCAGCAGATCATCGAGCGTTGAATTGTTGTCGCTCAGATCTTCGATGTCGCGCGTTTTGCCCCATGGATTCACGGTGTCGATGTTGATGTCGGCGAGCGTTTTCTGCAGCGGATAAAGCGGATGTTCTGCATAAAATTTGGCACCGAGCAATCCCGCTTCTTCAGCGGTCGTGGCCATGATAAGCACCGAGCGTTTCGGCGGCGGATTTAATTTTACGAACGCGGCTCCGAGTTCAATAAGAGACGCGACACCGGACGCGTTATCGATTGCGCCATTAAAAATCTGATCGCCCTGCAATTCGGGATGCCGCCCCAGATGATCCCAGTGTGCCGTATAGATGATGTATTCATCCTGCAATTTCGGACCGCTGCCGTCGAGTTTGCCGACGACGTTGTGCGATTTAAACAAGCGAATCTGTTGTTTGATCTTGATGTACGCATTAGCACTTAGCAGCACCGGTCGGAATTCTTTTGTGATGGCCGACTTCTTCAGTGCGTCGAAATCCTGACCGCAATCGGCCAACAATTTCTTCGCAGCATCGAGTGTAATCCACGAGCGCGCTTCCACGGCGCCCATGTTTTTATTCGGTGAGTCGATCTCGTAATTCTCCTTAGCCCAGCTCGTTTTCACAACGGAATAGGGATACCCAGCCGGTCCGGTTTCGTGAATGATCACAGCCGCAACTGCACCTTTTTGCGCAGCGATTTCGTATTTGTACGTCCAGCGGCCGTAATAGGTCATTGCTTTTCCCTTAAACATTTTCTCATCGAGCTTTGAGGTATCTTTCGGATCTGGGATCGGCGGGTCGCCAATTAGCATCAGGACTGTCTTGCCGCGTAGATCAAAGCCTTTGTAATCGTCCCACCCGTACTCTGGCGCGACGATCCCGTATCCGACAAAGACGACATCTGAGTTATTAATCCTGATCTCCGGTTGAAGACGCGCCGATGAGGCAACAAAATCGTCTGGGTATTTCAGCTCGGTTATCTTATCGCCAATGGCGAATGACATTCTCGGTTCGTTTTTGATCCCTGCGAGAGGAACTTCCTGGATGTAAGTCCCGTCTGGATTTCCCGGCTTCAACCCGGTCTGTTTGAACTGGTCGACAATATACTTGACGGACAGCTCTTCGCCTTTTGTTCCCGGCGCGCGGCCTTCGAATTGATCCGACCCTAGGATCTTGATGTGCGCTAGCAAACCATCCGGTGTGATCGCTTCCAGCGCCGGCTGCAAACGCAACGCCAACTCATCGACCGCAAGGAGTGATGTCGCGGCGGCAAAAAGGATTGTGATGGACCAGCGCGTCACTTGCACCCCTTGTCTGTAGCGGCGCTCTGTGAGCGTCGCAAATCAATGACGAAATCCGAATGACGAAACAATGACCAAGCACGAATGAAGAGATGGGCCCCGCAAATACGGTCTTTGAATCACGAGGCAAACTCCATGATGGTGACTTCCGTTTTTGCCCACAGTTCCCGATAAAACGTGCTCTCTACCACAGACCAGCCGAGTCTGAGATACCAGGCACCGGAACCAGGCGTGTAAACGTAGATGACGCGCAACTGCGAGTGACCGCGCCTCTCGAACAACTCGCTTCACCAAGGCCGCTCGGATGCCATGTCTCCAGTATTGACGTGGGACGAACACTCCCACAAGCCATGGCGAGAGCTCCGGACGAGTGAGCATATCATGCTCAATCAGGCTCGCGCACCCGACGGCCTGATCGCCATCAACAGCAACGAACGAGGTAGGAATTTGGTAATGGCCACAAGCGCGTTCTACTCGCGCAATGCGATCATCAACTGTCTCGCTTGGGCCGGAGATGCCCCCACTCCTCATGAAGCCAGTGTGCGACTGTTGTGATGAACTCACGACGATCAGCGAGATACTCGATGGTCACGAATGGCTGATGTTTGTTGGTCAGCGTACTTCGAAAACTTCGCGATGGCGGGGGGCGCCGTCGCCAGCCCGCGAGGGCGCGTGCGCTCCCCCAGATCAGACCGATCCCGCTCGGGTCTGGACGAACGCCAGCGGGTTTCCGTTTCTTCCGGGCGCGTTGCGAGGTCCCTCACGGCGTTCGGGATCACGGCGCCAACCTAGTGCGCTTCCTGCGAGGGCCCGGCGGGCGCTTTCGTTTTCTCCTGTGGTCCGATGCCGATCTTCTTCAGGAACGGTTGGATCGATTGTTTCCGCCCGAGGAACTTCTCGATGGAGACGTTCACATCGCGCGAATCGCCTGGCTCGTAAATTTCGCGACGCAATCGGAAACCGGCTTGCTTGTCAAGGTAACCATCCTTCGCTTTCTCAAAGACGGTGGCCATATCGGCCGCTATCGCGTCGGCCCAGGCATAGCCGTAATACCCGGCATCGTATCCATTCAAATGACCAAAGTAGGAAACAAACGTCGTGCTAGGATCAATTGGCAGAAAAACCTTTTCCAGAATCGGATTCGAAATCGCCACGCAGTCGTACGTGTCATTTTCCGGGTGCTGATCGTGCAGCGCGAGATCGAGCGACGCGAATGCAAACTGGCGTCGGTAGAAAACACCGGCGTTGGCAAGCTTGGCATCATTCATTTTTTTAATGATCTCCGCCGGAATTTTTTTCGACGGATCGCGGTAATCCGCCGCAAAAGTGTCGAGCACCTTTTTGTCCCAAACCCAGTTTTGCAGCATCTGCGACGGTGCTTCGACAAAGTCGCCCGGCACATGTGTCCCAGCAAAGCGGCCATACTTCGCGCGGGTGACGATCGAATGCAAAGCGTGCCCAAATTCGTGGAACAACGTTTCCACGTCGCTATGTGTCAGCAAAGACGGCTTGTCGGCCGTCGCGGGCGGAAAATTGCAAAGCAATGCAACAGTAGGCCGCTGGTATTTACCGTCCCGCAACAGTTTCCCGCTGATGATGTCGAACTGGGCGAAGTGGTTGAACTTGCCTTCCCGCGGAAACATATCGAGATAAAACATGCCAAGCGGCTCGCCCGTGGCGGAATCGGTTACGAGATAAAGCTGAAGGTCATCGATCCACTTGTAAGGCGTGGTGATTTTTTCAAACTTCAGGCCGAAGATGCTCTGATAGATATTGAACATGCCGTCGAGCACCCTTTGGAACGGGAAATACGCGCGCAACGCTTCCTTATCGACGGCGTATTTTTGCTTGTTCCGCTGGTTGCTGTAGTAGCGCCAGTCCCAAACCTCGATCTTGGCGGCGGGATCGTTCGTATCGGCAGCCTTCAATTTTTGCAATTCCGTCACCTCGCTCTCGAACTTCGGCTGAATTCCAGTGACCAAATCGTTGATATATTTTTCGGCATTCGCCCCGGTCTTAGCCATTTTGACCTCCGTTTGAAAATCGTCCCACGATTTGTAACCCAATCGCAGCGCGATCTTGTTGCGAAGCGCAAGCATTTGATTGAGAACGGGAACGTTTGCGTCCTTAGCGAGGGTTTCGCGAATCAGGTAAAGTTGCTTGCGCGTGGCTTCGCTCTTCGCGTTTTCCTCCACGGTATTAAATTGCCAGGTAACATTCGCCATTACCGTGTAGGCGTCGTCTCCAGTCCTGATACCGGGGGAGGCGAAGAAACTGTCAGGCAGGCCATCCAAATCGGCCTTTGTGAACATGACCGGAGCGCTGGCCTTAACAATATTCGTGTCGAAATCCGTTCCTAGTTTGGACAACTCCTTGCGAAGCTGTTCGACTTCTTTCCGCCGGTCGGGCGGCAAATCCAAACCCGCCCGCCGATAATCGCGCAACGTTTCGTTGAGCAGCTTCTCGTCCTCGCCGGAGAGCTTCGGACGCGTGTCCGCGAAAGCTTTGATCGCCTTGTAGACGTCTTCGCGATAATCAATTCCGACCGCCCATTCTTCAAAAGCCTTTACCGCGTTCTCCGCCGCGCTGCGCATCGCGGGATTCGTATTCGTCTCTTTGATGATCGTTGCTTTGTTCGCCGCAAGTCCGGCTTGATAAGTGAGATCGTCGAGCGCAACCACAGTACTTTTAAAGGTGACTTTGCTCAAATCCTGGGTGCCAATTTGATCCAGCGCCTTGTTCGCTTTCGCGATCGCCTCCGTCATGGCAGACTCGACCGCTTGCGGCGTTTGCTCCCAGTCGGGGATCGTCAGCACGGCGTTCGCTTTCGCAGCGGCAACGCGAAAATCATCGACGGATTTTAATTCGGCGGCGGAGAGATCGACAACCATGGTTGAGAGTAAGATCGACAAGCACAAGTTTTTCATTTGGAAAGGTTTGATTGATGGAGAGAGCGAACATTGTGTAGAAGGTTTCTTCGGTAAAGCGAAAACACGCCACCTGGTGCCATGATTGAAAAGTTTTTCCTCGCTTTTATTCCGATCTTTGTCGCAATCGATCCAATTGGACTTGTCGCGGTTTTCATCGGCCTCGGCACAAGCGCTTCGCGTGAACAGCGAACAAGACAAGCGTTTCTCGGAATCTTCACTGCTCTTGGTGTGGCGATCGGCTTTATTTTCCTTGGAAAAATTATTTTCGCTGCGCTTGGGATTACGGTGGCCGATTTTCAAGTTGCTGGTGGTCTGATTCTGCTCGGTCTGGCTGGACGTGAACTGCTTGGTCTTGGGGCGCAAGATCGCGCCGGCAGCGACGAGTTCGGCGTCGTTCCGCTCGGGATGCCGCTGATCGCCGGGCCTGCCCTTCTCACCGCGCTGCTGATTTTGGTCGATACGGTCGGCCTCGTCTCTACGCTAATCTCGCTTCTGGTAAACCTCGCACTGGTGGCGATCGCGTTTTGTAACGCCGACCTGTTTACGCGGTGGATGGGCAGACAGGGTTTGCGCGGAGTGTCGAAAATAATCGCACTTCTTCTCGCCGCAATTGCCATCAGCCTGATTCGCCGTGGCTGGCACGCGGCGTGAGTTGACGAACCACGCTAGTTCCGCCTCCGTCCCGACATTACTCGGTCGGATTCGTTCGATGTTGATTTTACTTATGGACCGCCCGTCCCGGTAGGATGCCGACGTGATTCGGGCCAGAATTCAATCAGATTCGCGCTCTTATCGCCTTGCTGGTAACGCCAATTCAACTCGACTTCAATCGCCTTGCTCTCATCTTGCGCAGGCTGGGCTTGCCCGTGATAGATATAAGCGGGCACGCCATGAGCACTCTGGGTCAGAGGAGTCATCCCGTAAAGTTCGAGACGGCGCTGCTGCAACTGGGCCGTGGTCCAATTCCGATATATAGGGTTTCGATAACCCCACACTTCCGCCGAGGTGGAATAACGGGAATAGGTGTAACCGGTCGTCACGGATGGCGGTGCGTACTGCTCCGCGCAACCGATGAGGCTGACGACAAATGCTGCTACAAATAATTGTTTCATACGCTGGAACTTGTAATCTGACCTATTAAACCACAAAAGTTGCTCGCAGTCGCGCATTTATTTTGCCTTTGGTAACGATGTTGTAACCTGCCGCGCTCTAAATCCAAACAGGAGGTCAGAGCCGATTCAGAGTAGCAAACTGAGAGCTTAACTCGGGTCATTGACACGCTGGCACCGCTGATTACTATCCTCGCTCCTATGAGATTTCCTCTCCCGCTTACGTCGAAAATCGCGGCTTACATGATCGGCCATAAATTGCGTGGCACGAAGAAGTTCGCCACGGTGCTTCAACTCGAGCCGTTGCATACTTGCAACCTGACGTGCACCGGTTGCGGGCGGATTCGTGAATACTCCACATCGCTTAAGGACATGATGAGCCTGGAGGATTGCCTCGCCGCGGCGCAAGAGTGCGACGCGCCTATGATCTCGATCTGCGGGGGCGAGCCGCTCATCTACCCGCATATCGAAGCTTTGGTAAAAGGGTTACTCGATCAGAAGCGGATCGTTTACGTCTGCACAAACGCCATGTTCATGCGTAAGAAAATGCGCGAGTGGCTTGCATCACGATTCTCGGTTCAACGGGAGTTTGTCGAGGAAAAGATCGTGGCGCTGCTGGGGGCGGGTCTAATTAGCGAGAAAGACGCAGTCGAAATTCGCAAAGGTCCAAAGGATGCGGCCAAGCCAACGATCGGACCGACAGGTTGGATGTACTGGAACGTGCACCTCGATGGCCTCGAGCGCACGCATGATCTCATTGTGGAGCGCGAAGGCGTTTTCAAGGAATGCATCCTGGCGATCAAAATGGCAAAGTTGCTCGGCTACCAAGTCGCGACGAATACGACGATCTACAAGGAAACCGATATGGAGGAGGTCGAGCAGATGTTCGATTTTCTTTCTGATCTAGGCGTGGATGGCCACACGATTACTCCTGGATACGATTACGACGCCGCGAAGAAGGACATGATCAAGCGGCTCGATTTGCGCCCAGAAAACTTCTTCCTAACCCGAGCGATGACGGTCCAGAAGTTCCGAAAAATCGAGGAATGGATGAATCGGTACACGTTTTTTGGAACACCGGTCTATTTTGAATTTCTGGCGGGCAAGCGCGACCTCACCTGTTCAGCCTGGGCGATACCGACGCGAAATATTCGCGGATGGAAGGGTCCATGCTACCTCATGACCGACGCCCATTACTCAAGCTATGCGGAATTGCTCGAAAAAACCCAGTGGGACCGATACGGCGTAGTTAATGGAGTCGCCCGCGACAGTCGCTGCGAAAATTGCATGGTGCACTGCGGCTATGAACCGACTGCAACTTTGGGTCTGCAAGCCCAGCGTGGCGATACTTGGAAAACGGTCAAATTCAATTTCGGCCCGAAACCGAAGCCCACCGGGCGTGGCAGCGAAGTTCTCGTCTTTAACGGGGTGAGTTCTGGAAATGGACATCTCACGGGAAAAAGTGCCGAGGCTTCGGCGCAGGCATCATAAAATCGAGCAGTTGTTGGATCGACCAAGTCCAAGATCGACATCATGAATCGGTCCTCTGACGTAATCTCTCTGCCAAGCGCAAGGCCGGATCTCGCGCAGTCATACTCCGCCAACGACGTCGAGATCTCGCAGGCCATCAACCGGGCGCAGGAAAATCTTCTCCGCCAGCAGAAGCCTGACGGGCATTGGTGCGGGGAGCTGATCGTTGATAGCACGCTTTGTTCCGATTTCGTGTTGTTCATGCATTGGTGCGGCGACGTCGATGCACAACTGCAGCGACGTTGCGTCCGCCACATTTTGAAACGGCAACTGCCTGACGGCGGCTGGAATACCTATTACGCTGGTCCGAGCGAGATTAATGCCTCGGTGAAAGCCTACTTTGCGCTAAAGCTGTCCGGCTGTTCGGCAGATGCGCCGTTTATGCAGGAAGCCCGTGCCAACATCATGCGCCTTGGCGGTATTCCGCAGATGAACACCTTCAGCAAACTTTATCTGGCGCTCCTCGGTCAGTTTCCATGGAAATATTTGCCAACAATCCCCGTTGAAATGGTACTCCTGCCAAACTGGGGGCCATTTCACATGTACAAAATGTCGTCGTGGAGCCGGGCCATGCTTGTACCGCTTGCCATCATCAACCATTTCAGACCGACCCGCATCTTGCCCGGCGAAAAGCAATTGCACGAGCTCTATCCACTCGGCACCGAGCAGACTGACTTGCGGCTGCCCCGCAGTGAACGCTTCTGGACCTGGCGCAATTTCTTTCTGCGAATCGAAGATGTTCTGAAATTCCTGCATCCGCTGCGGGTCCGGCCGCTTCGCCGACGCGCGCTTGAGGGAGCCGAACGGTGGATGGTCGAGCGGATTGGCGAAGGTAGCGACGGTCTCGCAGCGGTGTTTCCAGCGATACTGAACTGTTTGATCGCGTTGCGCGCTCTTGGCTATTCGAAAAGAAATCCCGTTTACGCGAAGGCGGAAAAAGATTTCGCAGGACTGTTTATCGACGATCCCGATGATTTTCGCATACAACCCTGTCTTTCCCCCGTTTGGGACACCGCGATCAACATCGTCTCGCTGGCGGAATCCGGCGTTTCTCCGGAACACCCCGCGCTGCAAAAGGCGGCTGATTGGCTCGTCAGCAAGGAGGTGCGAATCCGTGGTGATTGGGCGATAAATAATCCGCATCCGGAAGCGAGTGGGTGGGGGTTCGAGTACAACAACGTTTACTATCCGGACACGGACGACACGGCGATGGTGCTGATGGCACTGCGGTTGATACAGCCGAAAGATCAACAATCAGTCAATGAGCTGTTTCGCCGCGCGCTTGGTTGGCAACTCAGTTTCCAATGTGACGACGGCGGCTGGGCTGCGTTTGACAAAAACGTGACAACGCCGTGGCTCGAAGACATGCCGTTCGCAGATCACAATGCGATTCTCGACCCAACATGCAGTGACTTGACTGCACGCACGCTCGAGTTGCTCGGTTATATTGGCTTCGACACCAGGACGCGGTGTGTGCGCGACGCCATTCGGTACTTGATCGACACTCAAGACGAGGACGGTTCCTGGTACGGCCGTTGGGGTGTAAATTATATCTATGGCACGTGGCAAGTGCTGCGCGGTTTGCGCGGGATCGCCCAAGATATGACGCAGGACTGGGTCCTGCGCGGCCGCGATTGGCTCGAGAGCTGCCAGAATAGCGATGGCGGCTGGGGTGAGACCTGCGCGACCTACGAGAATCCAGGGGCCAAAGGCATCGGCGAGAGTACGGCATCGCAGACAGCATGGGCGGTCATGGGCATCTGTGCATGCGGTGATCTCGATCGGCCGAGCATTCAGCGTGGCTTGCGTTTCTTGCTTGCTTCGCAAAAACCCGACGGCTCATGGGACGAACGGCAAATCACAGGCACTGGGTTTCCGCGCGTGTTCTATTTGAAATACGATATGTATCGCCAAAATTTTCCGCTGCTCGCTCTCGCGACCTACGTAAATTATCGCAGCGGGCTCGGACATCGTCCGAGTTTTTATCGCTGCGATCGGTAGGGCGCGACCGCCAGGCGCGCCGGATCGACTTACGCAAAAAATAAAACCTCTCGCGCGGCGCAATTCGATCTAACTGTAAAGATTATGGCATACGAATTACCAAAATTACCTTATCCGTACGATGCTTTGGAACCGCATATTGATGCGAAGACAATGGAAATCCATCACACCAAGCACCATCAGACTTACATCACCAACGTGAACAACGCGATCAAAGGCAAAGCTGATCTTGAAAAGAAATCGGCGGAGGATTTGATTAGCGATCTCAAATCAGTGCCGGAAGACATTCGCACAGTCGTGCGCAATAACGGCGGTGGCCACGCTAATCACTCCTTTTTCTGGAAAATCATGGGGCCGAACGCCGGTGGCGAGCCGAAAGGCAAGCTCGCTGATAACATCAGATCGACATTCGGCAGCTTTAATGATTTCAAAGAAAAATTTGCCGCGGCCGGCGCGGGCCGTTTTGGCAGCGGCTGGGCGTGGCTGATCAAGAATAAGAACGGAAAGCTCGAAATTATTTCGACGCCAAATCAAGACAGCCCACTGATGGACGGCAACACGCCGATCCTCGGTGTCGATGTTTGGGAGCACGCTTATTATCTCAAGTACCAGAACCGCCGGCCCGATTATATCAAAGCTTGGTGGAACGTCGTGAACTGGGACGCAGTGGCGAAGAATTACTGATTGGCGCCAGCGAATCCCGCGGTTGGGTAGCGCACGCGTCTCGCGTGTTGGTTTTGGCGTCTCGCCAAAACGTCACTAGTTTGTGCCGCGAGCGCTCATCGGTGCCGAATGTAAAGCAGTTCGCGAAAGCGAGACGCTTTCGCCGGCACGCGAGACGCGCACGCTACCCAAAACATGGCTTACTTAAACGAAAATTATCTCAAGCTTCAGGCTGGATATCTGTTTCCGGAGATCGCGCGACGCGTGCGCGAGTTTTGCGAAGGTAATCCGGAAGCCGCAAAGCGATTGATTCGCTGCGGAATTGGTGACGTAACCGAGCCGCTTCCGCGCGCGGCAATCAACGCGATGAAGCGTGCTGCCGATGACTTGGGGAAACGTGAGACATTTCGCGGTTACGGTCCCGAGCAAGGTTACGAATTTCTTAGATCGGCAATCGTGCAACACGATTATCGCGACCGCAACATCGAGATCGCGGATGATGAGATCTTTGTCTCGGACGGATCGAAATGTGATTGCGGATATATTCTCGATATTCTTGGGGACCAAAACGAAGTCGCGGTCCCCGATCCGGTCTACCCGGTTTACGTCGATACGAACGTGATGGCAGCCCACAGCGGCCGGGCGAAGGCAGATGGCAGCTACGAAGGTATTCTTTATTTGCCGTGTACGATCGAGAACGGATTCGTTCCCGAACCGCCAAGAGAACATGTCGACCTCGTCTATCTTTGTTTTCCCAACAACCCAACTGGAGCCGTCGCGTCGCGTGACCAACTTTCACGTTGGGTCGAGTACGCGCGTGAACACGAAGCGCTGCTGCTCTTCGACGCTGCTTATGAGGCGTATATTTCGCAGCCGGATATTCCGCATTCAATTTTCGAAATTCCGGGCGCGCGAGAGTGCGCAGTGGAGCTACGCAGTTTTTCCAAGAACGGCGGTTTCACCGGTGTGCGCTGCGGGTTCACTGTCATGCCGAGATCACTACTCGCGCGAACCGAGAACGGTCGCCGATTGCCGCTTCACCAACTTTGGCATCGGCGTTGGAGTACGAAGGCGAACGGCGTGAGTTATCCCGTGCAACGTGGCGCGGAAGCTCTTTATACGCCAGAAGGCCGCGGGCAGATTCGCGCACTCGTTGAGCATTACATGGAGAATGCAAGAATTCTGAGGGAAGCCGCGGCGAAAGCCGGTATGATAGTTTTTGGCGGAGTAGACGCTCCTTACATCTGGGTGAAGACGCCCGATAAACTGACGAGTTGGCAAATGTTCGATCAAATGCTGCGCGACTTAAACGTGGTCATCACACCCGGCAGCGGTTTTGGTGCACAAGGAGAAGGCTACTTTCGCATTTCTGCTTTCAACAGCCGGCAGAACGCCGAGGAGGTAGCGCGGCGGTTGAAAAGCCTCGCTTAATACTCACATCGCCGCAGCTGCCTCGTTTGCCGCAGCGAGATTCCTCCCTTGTCGGCGGTGCGCAGGCGCGTAACGTTCGGGTTTTGAAAAATCAGAGTGCCCGCTCCGCAACAAAATTTACAGCAACTTTATCGCTTTTGTTTCTTGATGCTGGGCGACGCGCGCAAAGCACAGGAAATTTGCCAAACAACTTTGCGCGAGGCCGCTTTGCGTGCCGCCCATGGGGAACTGCCAAAGGAACCATTCTGGATCTTTCGCGACGCACGCTGGCGCTGTTTGGAAGCAAGCGAAACCGACTTGCAAGCCGAGCCTCTCGAAATCGATGAGCGTGACATTGCTTCGGAAGCTCCAGCACAAATTGAGCAGCTTGAGCCGGCTCAACTGGCAATTTGGATCTCCAATGCGCCAGATCCTCAGCGGACTGCGCTCGCACTTTTTTATCTCGATGAGTTCGATTATCGAGAAATCCTCGATTTGGCGGAACTGAAGCTAAGCGAGCTTTCACGACTGCTGGCGATGGGACGGCGGCAATTTCAGGCATGGCTGGATGCGATGCTTCCTAAAAAACCGAAGGTATGAATATGCCGCGCTTATTTCGCAGGCAGCGGGCTCTTGCTAATTGCGCGCCGATTACCGAGGAGCGGATGCGCGACCGATCCATGCGCTCGGCCGTTTTCCGTGCAGGCAACTCGACCGGATTTGTAAATCAGCAAAGCTTCGATCGAGCGGTAGCAGCATTAGTTCATGCCATCCCCATTCCGCCGGAAACCGCCGAATGGTTCTCCACCAAAGACTTGGTCTCGTCGTCCAAATGGACGTGGAAAAGAACCGTGCGCAACCCGGTCGCCCTCGCGATCGGAATTGCCCTTGTCGTAATCGCCGGCGTGCTGGTCTTCCAGTTTATTGGACGACTGAATGATTTTCCGGGATCGTCAACGGCACGGAAATTATTGACGGTTGCCGCCTCAACACGATCGGTTCTCCTCGATCCTGTGAATGCCGATGCGGGCACCTTGAGCGATTTGTTTTTTATGAAGCACGGGCTAGAACATTACGACGTGCCAGATGAGTTCGCGGATTTCCGGACAATCGGTTGCCGCGTTTTCGAAGACGATCAGTCGCAACGCATCGCCCAAATTTGGGTGGCGGAGAAACGAATGCAGTTCTTTCTTTTTCCGGCGGAGAGAAACGTTAAGACCGGCGCGGTGTTGAGCTTTCCGGGGTGGCAGTATGTTCATCAAGAAGGGTGGGTTGGCGCAGTCACAGAGCACAATGGGGTATGCTTCATGGCCGCGCTCCCCGGCAGGGATAGAGATCTTGCCCAGTACATTCCTAAGACGAAACCATAGCTTTGGGGCCCGTTGACATATAGCAATCGGCCATTGAATCTTTGGGCCCCGATTTGATGCCAGGGTAGCTCAGCGGTAGAGCAGGGGACTCATAAGCCCTTGGTCGGGAGTTCGATTCTCCCCCCTGGCAGTTTCTGTGTATGGCTCGGGTCTATATCCTCCGCGCCTCTTCGGCCGATACTGCATCGGTTCGACTGTCGATCTCGATGCACGATTCGGACAGCATTTGCGCGGCCACACCGCAACTACGAAGCGACTTGGAGATACGCTTGAAATTGTTGCCAAGAAAAAAGTATCGACTCTCGGCGAAGCTCGGGAGATTGAGGGTTAATTAAAGCGAAAGAAGAATCCAAAACTCGCACTTTACCATTTGCAGCGGTAGAGCAGCCCCGAAAGCCTTCGGGCTTGGTTGGGAGTTCGATTGTCCCCCCTGGCACTTGCGTTATCGATTTTGGATTTTCAATTGCGGCTTGATTGAAAAATTCTTCTAACAGCTTGCGGGGTTCCTATCATCGGCGGGTTTGAAGCTGTCGCGCATTCTGTGCAGAAATCGCTCTTCAAATATCATATGACAGGATATTCAAAAAAATTAATGAATTAGCATGCCCAAAGTGGTTAGCCGGCGCCCCGTTATGAACGACGAACACTCTCTCGAACGGTTCTTTGCGCGCGGTAATTCTTACTGGCTGACGCGTTTCGTTATCCTGCGGTTGCTCGGGTTTGTTTATGCGATTGCATTTTTGATAGCAGCACAGCAACTCGTGCCACTCATCGGCGAGCATGGATTGACGCCGGCGAGTCATTTTCTTACCAGCATACAAGGCCAACTCGGTTCCCCTAGCGCCGGCATGCTGCGAGTGCCAACGCTCTTTTGGTTCGGCATTTCCGATCGTCCATTGTCGATCTTCGCTTGGGCAGGCTTTGGTTTGTCGCTCGTTGTTCTCGCCGGTTATGCCAACGCGATCGTTCTCACGGTTCTCTGGGCGATGTATATGTCGATCGTTCACGTCGGCCAAATTTGGTACGGCTATGGCTGGGAAATTCAGCTCCTTGAGACCGGGTTCTTGTCGATCTTTCTCTGTCCATTGCTGGATGGTGGCCCGTTCCCAAAATGCCGTCCACCACTGCTCGTGATCTGCCTTTTTCGCTGGCTTGGCTTCCGAATTATGATCGGCGCGGGTCTGATCAAATTGCACGGCGACACCTGCTGGCGCGATCTCACTTGTCTTTACTATCACTATGAAACGCAGCCTATCCCAAATCCGATCGGCTGCTATCTGCATTTCGCACCGCAGTGGTTTCATAAATTCGGAGTGGCTTGGAACCATTTTATCGAACTGATCGTGCCGTGGTTCTCATTCGGCCCGCGCACTGCACGGCACATCGCAGGGATGTTGTTGGTCAGTTTTCAAATCGTTCTCATCATCAGCGGTAACCTCTCGTTTTTGAACTACGTCACCATCATTCCGTTTCTTGCCTGCTTTGATGATACGTTCCTGCGTCACGTTCTACCCGTGCGACTTGTTCGGCGCGCCGAGCAAGCAGCCCAAGAATCCGAACCGTCGCGTATCAACAACACGATCGCGATCGCGTTGTCGATCCTCGTTGTCTATCTAAGCATCGCGCCCGTGCTGAATCTGGTATCCGGGCGGCAGCTGATGAATTACTCTTACGATCCGCTCGATCTTGTAAATACGTACGGAGCCTTTGGAACGGTTGGCCGCGAACGCGACGAAATTATTTTCGAAGGAACGACTGACGCTTTTATCACTGGGGACACACGGTGGAAGGAATACGAATTTAAGGCCAAACCCGGCGATCCTAACCGGCGGCCGCCGTTTATTGCGCCGTATCAGCCGCGGATCGATTGGCAAATCTGGTTCGCTGCGATGGCCTCTCCGGCTGACTATCCATGGACACTGCATTTTGTCTGGAAACTCTTGCACAACGATCGCGGCACCCTCTCGCTCCTTGCCAACAATCCATTTCCCACCTCGCCGCCCCGTTATATTCGCGCGCGGCTGTATCGTTATCATTTCGCGCCGATTGGCGATCCCGCTTGGTGGAAGCGCGAACCAATTGGCGAATGGCTGCCCGCTCTCTCGATTGACGACACAGAGTTTCGCCGTTTGCTCGGGGCGATGGATTGGTTGGATTAAAAGTCGACAATGACAAACAAGGCCGCTGCTCGTGAAGAAGTCTGCTCCAGTGATCAGTTCGAATTTGTTGCAACGCATAGCCCAGCCAACGTCGCGGTTTTATCCTGATTACCTGGCTTACCGGGATCGGGAAATTACTTGGGCTGAGTTGGCCGCGCGGCTGCCCCACGTTGCCTTGATCGGCGACAGCGTTTGCACGGGCGTGTATATCTCATCTGTCCTGAGCACATTTTGGCGCGCGCGCACTTGTTGCGGCAATAACTGGTTTCTCGACACCGATCCGTCGCCCGCGAGCATTCGGAGCGTCTCGAAGAGACTGGAGGAGTTCACGCCGTTTGTTGCTATGGAATGCGCTGGCATCGGCGCGCTCGTCGACCACGCAGGAGAGCCGCCGAATTTTTTTCGGAGAATTTTGCGGACGCGTAATCTCTCCGGACAAATTGGTCAATTGCTGGCGGCGGAGCGATTTCCCGATTTAATTCTAATCGCGATCGGACACAACAATATCGATTGGGCGTGGCGAAGTCCGCCAAGCGAACTGGAGCAGCCGGAGAGTCGTTTGCAGCGACAAAGCTGGCACTTTCGAGAAAATTTTGCACGAGAGATGCGGCGGCTGATTGACTGCGCGCGCATGCAGCGTCATCCAGTCGCGATCGTGGTGTACGGTCTCGTTAATTTCGAGGCGTACTTCAAAGCACGCGAAATCGCAGAGCGCCTGCGAGCGCGGGACCCGGCTTGCTATCCGCATCTTGAAACTACCTACAAATATCTCATATCCTTTCGGCCAGTTTATCGGTCCAATCTGATTCGCCTTGCGCTAATGGTGAATGAAGAACTGCGCGCGATGGTGAGCGAATTGAACCGCGAACTTGCGGACAACGTGAAAGCGCAGGTGCGATATTCGGACGCCTTAGCGACAGCCGATTTGAGCCGCGTGGAATTGCTCCACGCTGTGGACGGCTGGCATGCGTCCGCCGAAGGCCATAATGTTCTCGCGGAGGCAGCGTTCAGCGACCTTGGACCAAGTCTGGAGTTTCTTGGAATAAAGTCGCCATCGAATTCGCGAAACTAAACGCGAGGTCGACCTGCTTCGCGCCTAGAGGCTGCCGATTGCATCAATCAGCTGGGTCGCCGCTCCTTCTATTCGTTTCGCAGTGTCGATTCTAGGATTTCGTGTGAGGGGGCTGCCCGCGGAGCGGGTCTGGCGACATCTATAAGCCGCGCTCCTTCAATCGGGCGATTGTCTCGGGTAACATGCGATAGCCGAAGTGTCCTTGCGAAACGCGCAACAGCTCTGAGCCACGCCAGTTTGCGTGAACCTCCTCAACATCTTTGGGTCGCGCGATTAAGTCGAATTCTCCAGAGACAAACAGCACGCGGCCTGCGTCGCATAGGGGATGATTGTGCATCGGTGAGCTTAAATGAAAATGTCGCGCGACCAGAGATGGCTCGATGTTTGCGCGCCGCAGTTCGCGCCGCATGAATCGCGCCGCCGGGCTCTCCCAGATCGCGTGCTCAACATTTACGATCGGCGCCATCAACGCGACGAAACGAAAATCCGCTTCAACCATCGCGAGAAGCGCACCGATCCATCCGCCATAACTTGTTCCAAGCACACCGAACTCTTCGCAGCCTCGCTCGCGCAATGTTGCCATCAATTGCCGTAGCTCGACTACCCCCTGACGCAATCCCTCCGCGTTGCGGATGAGATCGGGTGTGATCGCGAGTTCACCGTTCCAGTATCCGCGCGGGACGCGTGAGTAATGATAGGGGAGGTGCACGAAGCACGCATTCCAACCGAGTTCGTTAAAGCGCGCAGCGTAACGACGATACCCGATGTGGCTGGCAGACATGAGCGCGTGCAACATGAGGACCGTCGGCGCTCCCCAGCCTCGCCCGCACGGAAAAAAATCGGCGCGCGCGATGTTGTTCTTGGAGAAATTTGTATTGATCGGGCTGGGCCATGTGATTGCGGTGCCAGTCCTCCCGCTGGTTACAGCCGCAATTTCAGCGCCGTTTGGAACGGCGTAAAACTTCTCGGCCGTGAGCGGCTCGCACGCCGTCACGTAGCGCTCCATTTCCTCACGACTGCGCGCGTGCAGATGATGACGCGACTGAAGCAGATTTATCGACGCGCACATGAGTAAATCGACACTGCTCGCGGCAAAACGCCGCAGCCCGTACCGTTTGGTTTCAACACGAAGCACACGCAGATCACGAAGCGGAACAGACGCCTTTTGAATCGGCTTTTCTTTGTGTCCTCTATTGTCTTCGTGGTTGATGATATGGCGCGACTTCTTGTGCATCCTCTCTGTTGGTGGGTGCGGAAGATCGTCCGGTGTGAGCGAAAACTTTTCGCGCAACTCAGCGTAAAGAAGCTTCAAAGCAGCGGCCAATTCGCGCTCGATGCATACGCGCGCGTCAGATTTTCCCAGATCGGGAAAATGCGGGATTGGATTGCCGAATGCGAGCCAGATGGGCGTGCGTCGCAGTGGCAGCCAGCGTTTCTTTGAATACAGGCGATCGCTGCCAATAATCACGCACGGCAGGATTGGAACCCCAGCGATGTGGGCAAGCGTTGATGCGCCCGGTCGGAGCGGCGCGCCTTCCAGCACCGAGCGCGCGCCGTCGCGAATGCCGCCTTCAGGGAACAGGCCAACGATCCGTCCGTGCTCAAGTCGCTCAATCGCGTTACGGATTGTCGCGCGATCGGCACGATTTCGATCCGCCGGAAATGCATCGACCGCTCGCAAAAGAAATCCCAAAAACGGAAGAGGAAAGAATTCCGCCATCGCCATCCAATCAATCTTGCGACGCACCACCGACGAAATGATAAACGGGTCGAAATGGCTGATGTGATTTGCCGCCAGCAAGAATCCACCGTCACGATCTGTATTTTCACATCGGATCACTTGAATACGCGTCGCGTAGGCAAAAAGGAATTTCATCGAGAGCGCTGCCGCGCGATTGGCAAATGAGTGAAACGCGGAATGGACGAAGAATGACCAGTGTCTCATGGTGAAGCCCGGAGCATTCGGATTTCCTTCGTTGTTCGTCATTCTTGCGCGAGTTTGCACTTTTCGAAATCAAACATGTCGGAAACAACAACTGGATTCATCTAACGCATTGGATGCCAGCGTAGCAGACATCGCGATCGACATGCAGTGATGGATATTCAGGTTCGGATGCGTCGAACGATGCGCGCAACCTTGCCTGTCTTCTTCCTTTTGATCTTGAGATAAGCTGCCGTCCACTCGTCCGAGATTTGGGTAGCTTGCTTTTGAAGTGTCAGCCCTGCGATCTCTAAATCAGGCGGAAATGGCAGTCCCAGAAATTCCAGGACACGCCCTGCGGCTGCGCGGTTGGACGCCACGACGTCTTCATAAAAGAGAACGAGCGGCTCAATTTGACTTTCACGAAAATAATTTGTCCAGCCCGCTTCGTGCGCCACGACCCGGTCATGCCAGGCATCAACTACTTTGAAATCGAAGCGGGGTATGGCGTGCAATTGGGGTTTCTCGCCTGTCTTTTGAGCCCACACACCTGTCTGGCATGCTATTGCCCAGGAGACCGCCTGTTGGACGCTGTTCCGCCGTCGCATCCATATGTATTTCGGCCGGTGGAAAACCGCGGCGAGAAGTTGCGGCCCGGTGAGATTCTTGTAGGCGGGGATTTCTTGCAACATTTGGAGCACTCGGTCGAAATAACTCCGCATTAATACAAAGCCGAAGACCCCATTGGGCGTAGTGTTTTGCTGCAAAACGCTTTCGATATATGCGGCGCGCGATGGAGTGCCCCAGCGTTCTTCCCAGGTTTCTCCGGGCTTGGTCAAAAAATACTCATCAGGCGAGCCAGCAACGCCGGTACTTCGGAGGATGCTGCAAAGCAAGTGCGTACCGCTGCGTTGAACGGAACCAACGATGTATGAGATTCTGGGTTTCACGTCTCAGTTACCATTTCGATGGAGAGATTGGATGGAAGAATCGTGCGCTGGAAAGCGGCAGCAGTCTATCAACACGTTTGGCTGGGCATATGACACTGCGTCCTGAATGAAGGTCTCACTTTACAGCAAAATCTCAGGGAGAGTTGAGTCAAGACAGCAGAAAGCTCCAGACGATCCTAGATCATTACCAGCTCTTTGCATTTCTTTAGATCGAGTTTGCCTGAAGCAAGGACGGGAATGGCCTCGACGCGCTGGACGTGCTTTGGAATCCATAGGTTTGGAACGCCGCCTTCACGAAGTTTTTTGCGCAACTGGGCAAGGTCGACATCTACCGCGCTGAGGAGCACGAGCGCTTCGCCTTTGGCTTGGTCTTGCACTCCCACAATGGCGACCATGCGTTCATCTTTTCCGGAGAGATCGAGCAGATCGACGATCTTATGCTCGATCGATTCGTGTGGCACCATTTCGCCGCCGATCTTTGAAAAACGCGAGAGCCGTCCTTCGATGTAAAGAAATCCGTCCTCATCGAAACGGCCGAGGTCGCCAGTTTTGAGCCAGCCGTCTTGGAGCACATCGGCTGTGCGTTCTGGATCGTCCAGATAACCTTCGAATATGTTTACTCCGCGCAGCCAAAGCATCCCGCTTTCGTGCAACGAAAGTTTGCGGTTCGTCTCTGGTTCGCGGATTTCCGCGGCGATTCCGGGCGCCATTTTGCCAACCGAACCCAGACGACTCGATGGTTGCACTTGTTCGCCCGGCTTGGTCGGTTGCGGTTCGGGCAGGTTTACGCTGACAACCGGCGAAGTTTCTGTGAGCCCGTAGCCTTCAAAAACTCTTTGTTTGAACCGTTCCTCGAAATTTCTCGCGAGATCGATGGGAAGTTTTTCCGCGCCGGTGATGACGAGACGCAAACTGCGGAGCTGGTCCGGGTCGACTTTTCGCAAATAACCGCGCAAAAAAGTGGGTGTCGCCAGCAGAAGCGTCAGTTTATATCTTTCGATCAACGCCGCGTTCTTTGTGGCTTCCAACGGATTTGGATAAGTAACAATGGGCACGCCTTCGGTAAGCGGATACCACAGTGTGACGGTCGATCCGAAGGTGTGGAAAAACGGCAGGGACGCGAGAATGGCGTCCTCTTTCTTCGCGTCGAGCAACTGTCGAAACTGCGAGACATTTCCGACGACGTTGCGGTGGCTGATTACTACACCTTTTGGTTCGCCCGTGCTTCCGCTTGTAAAAAGCAAAACTGCCTCCGCGGGACCGCCTTCCTTTGGAATTTGTAAAAGCCGCAAGAGCAAACGCGCCGGAACAAGGATCGCCATTATCCACCAGAGAACGATTTGGCGTTTCATTCGCGGCATCAGCTCGTCCAACGTCAAAACACGTTCCGGCCACGGAAAATCCTTAAGCCGTTCCATGAATCGCGTAGCCGAAATTGCGACCCGTAGGTTGGCGCGCTTACAGCAAGATTCATTCGCTGCACGTCCCATCGTGAAATTAAGGTCGACAGGCACTTTCGCAGCCAGTGTCACTGCCAGGTTCGCCAGCATCGATCCTTTGCTCGCGGGCAGGACAATGGCGATTCGCTCGACGGGAAATTCCTTTCGAAGATAACGGCTCAATGCAGCGGCGGCGCCGAGCAATTTCGACCGGCTTAAAGCGCTGTGGTCGATTCCATCGATTACGGCAGTCGCAAAAGGTCGTCGCTTCAATCCGCGCACGCATTCTTCGGCAAGATGCCGATCTAAAGATGGGCGGCGGCTGTAGCAAAATTCGCCGAGCTTGAGCAGCTCTTCGCGTACGGTTGCGATATCGGCAGCATTCGCTTCGATCGGCTTACCGAATGCAATGGTGACCGGATAGGGAATGTGTTTCGGCAGTTTCGTGAAAAATCTTCCGCCTTGGAATGAGAAAATTGAGCCCCAGAGCTGGTCGAGCCAGACCGGGACGACCGCTGCAGCGGCGTGACGCGCAACCAATTCGTAACCACGCCGCAGCCGCAATAAAGTTCCTGCGCGTTCAAGTTGGCCTTCTGGAAAAAGACAGACGATTTCGCCCTCGGCGATTTTTTCTGTCGCGGCGCGAATGGCGGAATGGGAATGCCGCGTATCGATCGGGATGCATTGCAGCAGCCGCAAAAACGGATGCAGGATCGGTTTGCGATAAAATTCGTCGTCGATGATGTACCGAATTGGACGCGGGCAGGCGAGTTGCAGAACGATCGCGTCCACCCATGTGATGTGGTTAGGCAAAAGCAGAAATCCGCCGTCCGGCAAATTGTCAGCTCCGAGCGCAGTCACTCGATAAACACAGCGCACGAGTCGCCGCCCGAAGAAATAGAGCGCACGCTCGGAGGCGGACATGGAAGCCATCATTTATGATTTACAATTGGCGGCGGTCAAACTGCAATCGGCAATTGTCGATGGAAACAAGCGCGCGTCCTGCACCCGGTGGCCGCACAGCGTTGGTTCTTCTGCTGGCGATCAATCTTTTCAATTACATCGATAGATATGTGCTCGCTGCAGTCGAACCAGAAATTCGATCGCATTTCTTTCGACCGGACGATCCGAATGCACACGCGCTGGTCGGTTTCCTCGGGACGGCCTTTCTAGTCAGCTACATGGTTAGCGCGCCAATTTTCGGTTGGTTCGCTGATCGAATGTCGCGCTGGATCATCATCGGCGTGAGTGTAATTCTGTGGAGTGCGGCGACGGCGGCGTCGGGACTTGCAGGAACGTTTGCCCTACTGCTGATCACGCGACTCTTGGTCGGAGTAGGCGAAGGCGGATACGGACCGGCGGCTCCGACGATCATCGCTGATCTCTTTCCGCTGTTGCTGCGCGGACGGGTGCTGTCCTATTTTTATGTCGCGATTCCGGTTGGCAGCGCAATCGGGTACGCGATTGGCGGATTTGTCGCGGCGCACTGGGGCTGGCAAACGGCATTTTTTGTTGTCGCGCCGCCAGGATTGCTGCTTGGCTTCGCATGTTTTTGGTGCCGCGATCAGCGCAGGCGACTCGGGGGAGTACAAGAGAAGCAGCGAGCGAGCTGGAACGATTACCTTAGCCTTATACGCACGCGATCCTACGTCTTAAATACGCTAGCGATGGCTGCTCTTACGTTCGCAATCGGCGGAATGTCCTTTTGGGTCCCTGGATACCTTGAATATCGCGGTTTACCGCCGACCAGTCGCATCATCTTTGGCGGCATCACTGTTTTTGCCGGCTTGACCGCCACGCTTTCGGGCGGAATCACAGGCGATTGTCTGAGAAAGCGCTTTCCCGGCTCGTACTTTCTAATTTCCGGAATTGGAGTGATGATAGCTTTTCCATTTTCAGTCGTGATGCTTTTCACACCATTCCCTTCTGCCTGGGTAATGATGTTCATCGCAGTTTTTTTTCTTTTTTTTAACACGGGCCCGTCAAATACGGCGCTCGCTAATGTGACGCATCCGTCGGTGCGAGCCACGGCCTTTGCCGTCAATATTTTAATCATTCACGCGCTGGGAGACGCGGCTGCCCCGCCGTTGATTGGGGCGGTGGCCGATCGCACAAACATGAACGTCGCTTTTCTTGTCGTCTCCGCCATGATGCTCGTGGCCGGTGTGCTTTGGCTTTGGGGCGCAAAGTTTTTGCCCTCCGATACCGATGCTGTCGAAGCGGCGCAAAAGTAATTGAGTATGCCTCTGCGGGTTCGGCATTGTATCAGCGTGGTGACACCGCTTGATGATCAACCTCGAAAAAGTTTAGACGTCTACACCGACTTAACCGAGAACGCGGGAACGGTTCGGCCTCCTGCGTTTTTCGAATCTTTGCAGACGTAGTTCGCCGCGTAAAACAGTTCGTTATTCTTGTTCTTCAGGCGACTCTGGTGTCTCGCTCGGCGCGCTCTTGGGACGTCCTTCCGTCGCATGACGCCGCGACTTCTTGGTTTCACCAGGACTGCCTGTGGCTTCCGAAGATCCCTCGGTTACGCTTGGGGATGCTGTTTCGCCGCGGCCACTCGATGGCGGGGTCACACTTGCTCCACCCCTCGGGCCCCGCGTTGCTCGCGGTGACGGACTCGCGGTGGCATCGCCATACGGACTCGCCGCCGCTGTAGCGCGTGGACTTGCCGACGCAGTCGCACGTGGTCTCGCTGTTCCTCTTGGAGAGTCCGTCATGGCTGGGGACGCAGTTCCGGCAGCACCTGCTGATGTTGCAGCAGGTGAAGCAGTTGCCATCGGGCTGGCCGTCGCGGCGGTCGTTGTCGCGCCTCCCGTCACGGTCGTTTGGCCGGTAACTCCGGCTTGGGCTGAGACGCCGTAATAGGAGTAAACGTTGTTGATGTAACCACTGGTCGCGTATTCATCGATGCGCGCGTAGTCGAACACCGGAGCGTTGTAGATCCTATCCCGATCAACGCTCACCGTAAGAACGCTTAGGTCAGATGCTGGGGAGTAGACCGCCCATGGGACGGCAACCGTTTTTGCCTGGCCTGTCGTCCGCGTAGCGGTGCCACCGGTCGAGAGAACGGTGTACGCCATACACCCATTGCTGCGATCGAGCACGATGTCTTTGATTACGCCGATTTCTTCGCCTTGCGCGGTTTTTACTTTTGTGCCAATAAGCTTGCTCGTCTGCACGTGGCCGCCAGCGCTCGCAGCTGCGCTACTCTGGGTTTGGGCGATGACGGGAGCCGCGGCCAAACCCAGGATGGCACACGCCACGCGGAATAAAACTGATGTTTTCATATGCGACTAAAGAATATTACGAACTCCCGGTCTGTTCCGTGTTCCGGAGCCCTAAAGGGGCTTCGTTAGGTCTCGCATTTTTGGATGTGTGCAGGGCAAGAATTTCCGAAACAGGAGTAGCGCCATTGCTGACGTTGCGTTTCTGAACCGAAAAAGTTTTGTGTCGATCTTGCGCCAGTTATCGATTTGCTCGCTGATGTTGATGGGAACTGTCGCATACGGCGACGGAGTTCCAGAGGATTGCACCCAACTTATCCTCGGCATCGCGCCGACATGGAATTCAATGCGCGGAGAGTTGCGGTTATTTGAGCGATCGCGCAACGGGGACTGGACGCTCGTGGCGGGACCTTTCCCGGTCCTGTTTGGCAAGAATGGAGTTGCTTGGGGAACGGGCCTCGCTGGGCAGAACGAGCGGGGACTCCGAAAGCAAGAACGCGACGGACGAGCGCCTGCGGGAGTTTTCGCGATCGGGCAAATCTTTGGGTACGATCAGAGTTTGCCTCTGGGAGCCGACTATCCCTATCATCAAGTAACTGAATCGGACGTTTGGAGCGACGACCCGCGGTCGCCGAATTATAATCGGCATGTCGTGATTGATCCGAAAAATCCTCCAGACAATTACACGCACGAAAAAATGCGGTCGGGCGATTTTGCGTATCGGTGGCTGATCGAGATTCGGCACAATTCCGATCCACCGGTGCCCGGCGCAGGTAGTGCAATTTTTTTTCATATCCGCCGCGGTGTGAACCGGCCGACCACCGGTTGTACGACGATGGCAGAGCCGAATCTGGTGAAGTTGGTCACCTGGTTGCGAGCCAGGCGCCATCCTTGTTACGCGCTATTACCCACCGTCGAATATGAAAAAAAATGGGGTTCCTGGCACCTGCCTTCTCCAGAAACATTACGCCGCGGGAGTTCGTCATCGTTGACTCATTGATTCCCGACATTGTTTAGTTAGCTTCTCGTTAACTTATTCTCATGCGAAGACGCCCTAACCCTGAGTCGGAAGCGAACATTCGCCGCATCGACACAAAAGCTCGTGCGAAGAAGCAAACGCATGGCTTTCAGGTCCATTTCCTTCGTGGAAACGAGGTGGTAACAAAGATGTTTAGCGACAGTATCTATGGGGGAAAGGAAGCAGCGAGACGCGCCGCGCGTAAATTCAAGCGCTCGCTCATGCGCCGTTTGCCTGGTCGGAGGTTTGTTGGTTTTAAGTAAATGTATCGCAGTTAGCGAGCTTGTTTTTTGCGATAGGCTTTCCAGCATTCCATAAATCCAGGCGCGAAGTTTTCATGTCGCGCCGCGACGCAGGCGTCGACAACAGTCGGAGGGAAGAAAGCACCCGTTTCAATTTCGCTTCGCCTAGGTATGGGATTGCCGTGAATTTCTCCTCGATAAAGCCAAATGAACTCGTGGTCAGTGCGTGCTGAAGCGGGAAACTTCAGAATTTTCCTGACAGGGACATTTATGCCTAGCTCCTCTCGCAACTCTCTCCGGGCCGTTTCGTCATAGTTTTCCCCGGCCGTTACATGGCCAGCAGCGCTGGAGTCCCACTTCAGAGGATGTCGATCTTTCCAACGTGAGCGTTGCTGCAAATACACTTCGTCTGCGTCGTTGAAAATCAGGATGTGAACCGCACGATGCAGCAAGTTATTCCCATGCACATCGGCGCGCTGCGCATATCGCAAAATTCGATCGTTCTTGTCGACCACTGGGAAGAGCTCATTTATCGTCGCTTCTGCATCTGGGTGTGCAGGTGGCGCGATGTAATTTGCCAGGCCAATCCATTGAAGCAGGGAGAGCTCTTCCGCTCGAGCTTTGGGATCGAAACCCAGGGCCAAAGCGGCGCGATCCCAATTCCGCACATGCGCACGAAGGAGTTTCTGTAATTGCTTTCTTCGCTGAGAAAAGCCGTCTCGAATCACCTTCGCAAGCAACGCATCGTCGCGTGCAGGTAACTCAAGTGGATCACGAGGCAACACTCGCACCAGCGCGGAATCGACCTTGGGTTTTGGGAAAAAAACTGCTGCTGAAATTGTGCGTAGATATTGCACGCGGTGGTGCAATTGCGCGTGTAAGGTCAGCGATCCGTAATCACGAGTGGACGGCGAAGCAGAAAGACGCAGCGCCATCTCCTTTTGTAACACCAACAACCAAAGGGAGATGAGACTTGGATGCTTAAGGAACTTCAAGAGCAACGCACTCGAAACGTTGTAGGGAAGGTTACCTAGCAGTTTCACCCGAAGATGCGAAAAGAGAACACGCGCATCGAACTTCAGCGCGTCTATGTTCATTACTTCAAGTCGTGGATGACTGAGGCGTTCACGCAAAAAATTGGCGAGGCGTGTATCTTTCTCGATCGCGAGAATGTGCGCGCCTTTCTCAAGTACGAGTTTGGTCAGAGCTCCTAATCCTGGTCCGATTTCTACCACGTAATCGTCCGGAGTTATGTCCGCTTGATCCACAATCCAGCGTGCAAGGTTTTGATCGTGCAGAAAATTTTGCCCAAGAGTCTTGATCGGTGAAACACGTATTTCCTGAAGCGTCGCCCTGATCTCGGAGAGTTTCATATTGAGATGGGAGGAACGTCTCTGGAGACCGCGAAAATTGGTGCCTTTGTTCACAAAATCCTGTGAACAAAATACGGCGGAGGCGGAGGCTTATTCACAAGTTATTCAATAGCTACTCCAGAACCAGAAAATGCGGGCATAATTCTCTTATCTCCCATTGGAGTGTTCTTTGTATGCCGACTCTGCGCTCTGGAGAGTCAGACGCGCCCGCTTTTTGCGGCTCGCCAGATACGTTCGCCGCGCATCTTTCAACGAAACGCCGTCGATAAAAAATACGGTTGCGGCACGGCCAATCGCGTAAGTTCCCGACGCAGCGACCAGTCCGCAGACGACGTTTCCCCAACCAGGAAAGAATTTCAGGAGCGCGCGGGTGCCTTCACGCAGAAGCATCGCTGCGCCGACATTGGCGCCAAGAGCGCCAATAAATTCGGTGGACGCACGGAAGCTGCGCTCGCGCCCGCTCACATACATGATTCCGGAAATCATCATGACCTGCAAACTCGTCAGAATTGGCAGATCGGCGAGCGGGATTGGTTGTGCCCCAACCGCTGCACAAATGGCAGTCGTGGATTTTACCAAAAGCTGCGCGACTTCGTGCTGCGCTTCGCGATTTCGCGATATCCTGATCATTTCCATCCGCGCCTCATTCGGCAACTCGCGCGCCAGGATGGACATGAGTCGTTGGGCCTCCGCATTGGGCAGGTCGATGCCTTGATCAGGACCCGCGGGAAGTAATCTCAACGTGTCCAAAAAAGGTTGGCGCCCTGCGACATTTGATCGAAGCTCTGATTGCAGCCGAGATGCAACCAGATTGGCCTGATTGGGCCCAATCGCCTCTCCTTGGAGCGGAATGACGATCCCAATTACCTTCGCGCACGCCTCCGATGTCTTGTTCCAAGCACAATACCTAGTTAAATCATCTAGGTCGCGTTTGTCAGCTCCCTGTGCCATTCCGTCGTCATTGAGGAAGAAAATAATATCGGCAGTTTGATATTTGAGTTCGTCTTGGAGCTGAATGGCAGCCGCATCATCAGCGCCGCGAGTGTCGAGGATCGAGATCGTTCCGCGCTCACTGAAGCTGACATCGAACCAACGGTAACGAGGGACAGGGGAATCGTCCGTTTCGGCGAAGTTCGCCGGACTGAAGAGCGCACCGATGATTTTTCCTGCGGGTATTGTAGATGGACCGGCGAAAAGAAAACGTGGCGGGCGTTGCTGAAGAAATAATTGTTTGAGTGGGGTAAGCTCGCTGAGAACCGCTTTTTGAATTCTAGATGGCAACTTGCCCGCAAGTCGTTCAAGCCGCTCGACAATCTGGAGGAGTGATGGCGGATTCACGAAAGTATCGGTCTTTGGATATTCGAATTCACCGGCAGACGACCTTCAGCGATGGAAAATACATTGTCGAAGTCGAATGTTCCGCCATATAGAGATTCGCGCTTTCAATCTTGATCCGAAAATTCAAATTCTTCTTTCTTTTCCATGAGTCTAAATGTCAAAATTCTCTCTCGGGCGGCGAACGAAGCACGCGGATTGTGCATGGACGCCGTGCAGGCCTCGAAATCCGGTCACCTTGGGCTTCCGCTGGGTTGTGCCGAAATGGGAGCGGTGCTCTACGGCTATGCGCTCAAACATAATCCGGACAAACCGCGTTGGATCAATCGCGACTATTTCGTTCTTTCGGCCGGTCATGGCAGCATGTTCCTTTACGCATGGCTGCACATGAGCGGCTACGATTTGCCGATGTCGGAAATCAAACGGTTCCGGCAATTGCACAGCAAGACGCCGGGCCATCCGGAATTTGGTGACACACCGGGAGTAGAATGTACGACTGGCCCGCTGGGACAAGGCGTCGGCAATGCCGTCGGCATCGCCGTGGCTGCAAAAATGGCGGCAGCGCGTTTCAACACGGACGAGCACAAAATTTTCGATCAACACATCATCTGCCTGGCGGGTGATGGTTGCATGCAGGAAGGTGTCGCGTCCGAAGCAAGCGCATTCGCCGGACATTTTGGTCTCGATAATTTGATCCTGATTTACGATTCGAACGCCGTCACCCTCGATGCTGCGGCAAAGGAGACGCAAAGCGAGGACACTCGTAAGCGCTTCGAAGCTTACGGATTCGACGTCCAGGAAATCGATGGCGAGGACATGCAACAATTTCTCGATGCGCTGAACATGGCGAAGGAGCGCGATAATGGAAAGCCGCAGTTCCTCATCGCACACACACTGATCGGCAAAGGGATTCCCGAAGTCGCCGGCACGTACAAAGCGCACGGCGAGGCTGGCGCAAAATTTGTTGATGCCGCACGCAAAGGGCTGGGATTGCCCGAAGAGCATTATTTCATCTCGCAAGACGTGCGGGATTATTTCGCCGAGCACAAAAAGAAGCTGCTGACCGATTATGATCGTTGGGAAAAAATTTACACCAAGTGGCGTAAGAAAAATCCCGACAAGGCGAGGATGCTCGATAACGGAATCGAGCGGAAGGTTCCGGCCGATCTTTTATCCAAGATTCCGGAATTTCCGAAGGATGCGAAGCTGGCAACGCGCAAAGCAGGTGGTGAAGCATTGCAACCGATCGCGCAAGCGATGCCGTTGCTCATGAGTGGGAGCGCCGATCTCCACGGATCGACAATGAACTACATCAAGGACGGCGGGGATTTCACGCGTGACAATCCCAGTGGCCGAAACATTCGCTTTGGGATTCGCGAGCACGGCATGTGCGCGATCATGAACGGCATTTCCTATCACGGACTTTTCCGCGCCTCCGGCGCGACGTTCATGGTCTTCACTGATTATTGTCGCGCCTCCATTCGGCTCGGCGCACTGGCGCGCCTGCCCAACATTTACATTTTCACGCACGATTCAATCGGTGTCGGCGAAGATGGTCCGACGCATGAACCGGTTGAGACGGTGAGCTCTGTTCGTTTGATGCCGCACATCGATGTCATTCGTCCCGGCGATCCCGAAGAGACCGCGGGCGCGTTTGTCGCCGCGGTCCAGCGAACCGATGGACCGACACTAATCTCGCTCACGCGCCAGGTCGTTCCGATTTTGAACGACCTGGATGTGAAGCTGCGTCGCGAAGGAGTCCTCCGCGGCGCCTATGTCGCAAAACGTGAAAAAGGAACACTCAATTTGATCATCATGTCTTGCGGCAGCGAATTGCAGCACGCACTCGCGGCAGCCAAGGAATTGGGCGATGGAGCGCGGGTCGTTTCGATGCCGTGCTTCGAACGGTTCGAGCGCGAATCGGAGGAATATCGCGAAGAAGTTCTGCCGAAATCATGTCGCCGTCGCGTCGCGATCGAAGCCGGCGTTCCCCAGATTTGGTATCAATATGTCGGTCTCGATGGAAAAGTCGTTGGGCTGCACGAGTTCGGCCTGAGCGCGCCTGGCGCGGAAGTGATGAAAGAGCGGGGCATCGATGCACAACACGTTATCGATGCCGCGAAGTCATTATCGTGATTTGTTAAAAACGTTACATCGTTACAACGAGCGCCGTTCCCTTTGTGACTTTTTAACGCTGCAACGCTTTAACGGTTCGCCCCGATTTTAAAATGCCTCTTCGGGCTCGCTCACGTTGCGCGCCCGAGTTTCGAAGCGCGTGAATTCTTTGAGGAACGTGAGCGGAATCTCGCCAACGGGACCGTTGCGCTGCTTGGCGATAATGAATTCGGCTTCACCTGCTTTTTCCGCACGCGCTTCTTCGTCTTCCTCATAAATTTCCGGCCTGACGAGTAATCCGACCAGGTCTGCGTCTTGTTCAATCGAGCCGGACTCGCGCAGATCGCTCAGGCGCGGTTTGCCGCCAGAGCGCTGCTCTGGCTGTCGATTCAATTGCGCCACGACGATAATCGGAATTTTCAGTTCCTTGGCTAAACCTTTCAGCCCCGCGGAAATCTCGGAGATTTCCAGCTGCCGATTGTCCTGCGCGCGGCGCGATGTCGATCTGAGCAGTTGCAAATAATCAACGATAATTAGTTGCACTTCCTGTTGCGCTTTGAGCCGGCGCGCCTTCGCGCGCAATTCAAGAATTGTGAGAGTGGCACTGTCGTCGATGAAAATCTTCGCTTCGGCCAACTTCGAAGCCGCGGCTGTTAGACTGGGAAAATCGCGCTCGCCCAGAAAGCCGTCGCGCACTTTCTGCAAATTCACCCGGGCCCGTGAGCAGAGCAGGCGTTGAACGAGCTGTTGGCTGCTCATCTCCAAGCTAAACACGCCGACCGGCAGTTTTTCGTTAATCGCGACGTGTTCGGCGATGTTCATGGCAAGTGCCGTCTTTCCCATGCTCGGCCGTGCTGCAATCACGATCATTTCTGAGGAGTGCAAGCCGCTGGTCATCCGATCGAACTCGACAAAACCGGTGGAGATTCCCGTGATGCCACCTTTGCGTTCGTAAAGCTTCTCGATTGATTCGATTGCGTCCATCACCTGATCCTTCATCGAAAGCATCTGGCCTTTGAAGCGGTCTTCGCCCACGGCGAAGATTCTCTGTTCTACCTCGTCGAGGAGATTGTTTACCTCGTCCTGTTCCTCGTAGGCGCGCCGGACACTCTCCGTAGCCGCAGCGATGATTTCGCGAAGAATGTATTTGTCGCGAACGATATCGAGGTAATACTGCACGTTCGCCGCCGTCGGGACGAAGGTGAACAGGCTCGTGACGAATCCGGCACCGCCCACGCTTTCGAGTAAATTTCGATCACGCAGCACTTGCGTGAACGTGATCAGGTCGATCGCTTGTCCCGCGTTCCAAAGATCGACAAGGACGTTGTAGATGGATTGGTGCGCCGGAACATAAAAGTATTCTTCGTTAATTTTCTCGACGCACTCCGCGATTGCTTCACGCGGTGAGATGAGCATCGAGCCCAGGACGCCCTGCTCGGCTTCCACGCTGTGCGGCGGGGAGCGGTGAATATCCTGCGAAGAAGATGTGAGTGACTGCCCGCCGCGCAGGCCGCCATTTTTTTCCGGCCAGCCTCGGCCGGGCCCATTGCCCGATTCTCCGCGAGGCTTCTCAGCAGTCCGCGAGGACGGTTGAGTCGCCATTTATTAGGTTTGTTTTCTTCTCCTGAAAAGCGATCGATGTTTTTTCTTCTCAGGTTCCTCGGCCGCAGCGCTCACATCCTCCGCCCGGCGGTCGCGTGGCTCTTCTGCAGATTTCACCTGAAAAACAAATTGCGCAGTCACGTCGTGGTGCAGCTTGATCGCCACGTCGTGCTCGCCCGTATCTTTGATTGGGCGCTCCAGAATAATTTTGTGTCGATCAATCTCGGCGCCCAGCTCGTTTTTGAGCCGGTTCACGATGTCTTGGGCCGTGACTGACCCGAAAGCCTTTCCGGTCTCACCGGTTTCCAGCGTGAAGATGATACGTGCTTTTCCGATTCGACGGGCCAATTCTTCAGCTTCGTTCAGTTCGCGTGCTTCACGTTCGGCGCGTTTTGCCTTTAAAGAGTCGAGTTGCCGCAGGCTCGCCGGCGTAACCTCGTGGGCTTTGTCGCGCGGCAATAAATAATTGCGTGCATAACCACGTCGCACTTTTACGACGTCGGCTTCCGCGCCCAAACCAGGGACGTTCTCGGTCAAAATAATTTCAGTCAAAGGCATTAGTGATTGGTTATCTGAGGGAAATCTTTGTGTGATCAGAGCGGGGGAAAGCCGAGTATAGAACCCGGGCGAGCGCTGTCAACTCGCGAAAAATTTCGGAGTCAATGCTGCAAAAAAATAAAATTGCGTCGCGCTTCACATCGCAGGCTTTAGCGTACACCAATCGTTGCGCGTGAGAGGGAGCTTCGCTTGCCCGGAAGGCTCCAACTTTCTGAGCAGCGTTTGGTAAACAGCGATGTGACCACGGCGAAATCCGTGTGCTGACCCGCCGATGTAAAGACGCCACACGCGATACGTGACTTCATCTACGAAGCGGAGTGCTTCATCATGGCGCGCTTCCAATCTACGAAGCCAATGGTGCAGGGTGAGCGCATAATGTTCCCGTAGGTTTTCCACATCGCGGATTTCAAAACCTGATGACTCTGCGGCGCGCAGCATGATTGGCAGGGGCGGAATATCGCCATCAGGAAAAACATACTGCTCGATGAAAGACGTATCGCGGTCGCCTGGTCGCAGGACGATATCTTCGCCGATTGCCTGATTAAGAAAAACGCCGCCCAGCTTTAGCGCCCGATGCGCGGCCGCAAAGTAATCGGGCAGCCGCTCGCGACCGATGTGCTCGGCCATTCCAACGCTCACGATCGCATCGTAAAGCTCGCCGTTTGCAGCGATCTCGCGGTAATCACGTAGTTCGATTGTTGCATTATTTATCAAGCCGGCATCGGCAATCCGCTCGCGGCCCCATTCGAGTTGAGGTTCACTCGAGGTGATTCCCTCCGCGTGCACGCCGAAATGTTTCGCGGCATATAGGACGAGCGCGCCCCAGCCACAACCAATATCCAGCAGACGCTGACCAGGTCGGAGACGCAATTTTCGGCAGATGTAATCAAGCTTTTGCTCCTGAGCCACATCGAGGTCGTCAGTCGGCGAGCGGAAGTACGCGCACGAATAAACCATCTGCCTATCCAGCCAGAGCCGATAAAAATCATTCGAAACATCGTAGTGGAACGCCACCGCGCACCGATCGCGCGCGCGAGAGTGCTTCTTGCCGCCGATTCGCGGCAGCAGTCGTCTCGCCGTACCTCCCATTGTCGATGCAGCGTCCCGTGCGGGAAGCGCAATCAGCAGACCACCAAGCTTCAGCTTTTTCTTCCAATCGCCCAGGCGCCCCAGCAAAAAATCGCCGACTTCAAAAGCCGCTTCAATATCGCCTTCGATATCGAAGTCGTTATGCAGATACGCTTCGGCTAAGCCAACTTCTGTGCCCGGCAAAAACATTCTGCCGAGCGCTTCGGGATGTTTTAACGCAAGTACGACGGGCCGAGGCCGCTCGTCCGGCCACATTGTTCCATCCCAGAGCCGCACGCCCACCTTCTCAAGCGAGCAGCGGTCGAAAATTTCGCTTAGAACATGCCGCGTTTTGTCCTCGATTGTTTTCTCTGAGGAGATCGCATGCATCGAGTCATGCGGAATACACGGTCAAATCATGCCGAGCTTCATGCGACCCGCTTCGCTGATCATGTTTTGATTCCAGGGCGGGTCCCAAACGAGTTGGACATCGGCTTCATCGACGCCGTCGATGGATAGAATCTTGCTCTGCGCATCGTGTGCGATTGCCGGTCCCATTCCGCAGCCGGGGGCCGTCAGTGTCATTTTCACTTCCACCCTAGTGCCGCCGCCGTCTTTTTTGATCAACCGGCAATCGTAAACGAGGCCAAGATCGACAATGTTCACCGGGATCTCCGGATCGTAGCATTGGCGAAGCTGGTTCCAGACGTCTTCTTCTGAAACCTCACCGTTCGTGATACTCGGAGATTTTTGAGCCGCTTGCGGCTGCGGTTTTTCCAGGCCAAGCGCGTCCAGGTCTCTCTCCGCAATACGCGCGAGCCCCTGATACGTTGCGATGGTGTAGCTTCCTCCAAGGCTTTGCGTGATCACGCCCTGCGTTCCAGCCGGGATTGTGGTTTTCTGTCCGCTCGGAATCTGGATCGCTTCGCAATCGCGGATCAATGTGAATTCAGTGTTCTCGTACATGGCATTAAGATTGAAGAATTATTATGCCACAGATGGCCCGCCTTCGCCAGGCTACGGCGCGGCGGGCGAGTGGCCAGCGTGATTAGTTAAACCGTTGCACCGTTACACCCGGAAACCCGCCTTTGTAACCCTTGTAACTTTTTTGACGATTAAACGATTTACATGGCGAAGCCGTTCGTCATTCGTGCTTCGTCATTTACCTAATACACGTCGCGCTTATAACGTTTATCGCTCTTCAACTTTTCCACGTATTCATTGGCCTCATCGATGCTTTTTCCGCCTTGTTCCTGCACAATTTTGCGCAGCGTCGCATCGACATCCTTGGCCATACGCCGCGCATCGCCGCAGACGAAGAAATGCGCGCCTTCCGCATCGAGCCATTTCCAAATCTTGCCTGCGTTGTCCCTCATCCGATGCTGCACGTAAATTTTCTCGGGCTGATCGCGCGACCAGGCGCAATCGAGACGTGTGAGAATCCCCTCTTTCTTGAATGCCTCGAACTCGTCGCCATAAGCAAAGTCGCATCTCTCATGCTGCGAGCCGAAAAAGAGCCAGTTCTTTCCTTTCGCCCCGAGCGCCTTCCGTTCCTGTAAGTACGCGCGAAACGGCGCGACACCTGTTCCGGGTCCGACCATGATGATTGGCGCGTAGGGATTTTCCGGAAGATGAAAATGTTTTGCTACGCTGGGATAAACCGGCACCGGCACGTCATCCGCGCGTTCGGCAAGAAAAGATGAGGCGACACCCTTGCGTATGCGTCCGTGACTTTCATAGCGGATCACATCCACGATGAAGTGCACCTGCTCGGGATACACCTTCAGGCTCGATGCAACCGAGTAGAGGCGCGGCTGCAATTTCGTGAGCAACCTGACAAATTCTTGCGGGCTAAACTTTGCCGACGGATGCTCATTCAAGAAATCAATCACTTCCATTCCCCAAAGATATCGATCCAAATCTTCTTTGCGTTTCGGCTGCAGCAGATCTTTCAGCAGCGTCGAAGAGTTTGCGCGTTCTGTGGTCGCCTTCAAAAACTTCGGTGTTGGCTGCGTGATGCCATAATCTCGCAGCAACGCTTCGCGGAACGTCGTTGTCGGTCCTTTCGGTCGCGGTACCTCTTCATCGCCGGTCGCCCCCAGCGCGTGGATGATTTCATCGACCAGTTGCGGATCGTTGGTTGCATAAACGGCCAACGAATCGCCCACCTCAAAGCTCAAACCCCATCCTGTCAGATCGAGCTCGAAATGCCGCGTGTCCTTCGCAGATTCCGGACCGCTAAGACGCCGATTAACAACAAGGCGAGCGGGAAAAGGGTTTGCCCGTGTGTATCGTGGGCCAGCAACGGCAGCGGTAGCGGTAGCTTCGGCAGTCATAGCAGTGCTGTAGCGGCGATCCTTGATCGTCGCAAATATTCATCCGTCGTTTCCGATTGCCAGAGTTGGACAAACGTCCATGGCGCGCTGCGCAGCGTCTGTTTCTTCAGGTGTTTCGGGTTGTTTAAAAAAATGAACGGCAGTCTCGTCACGGTTGTACGCCAGAAGATTCGGAGCTTCCTCGAGACAGAGACGGCACAACGCGCAGCTCATATCCACATACCACTGGCCGGGCGCGTTCTCGCGCTGTTTGCTTAGTTTGTCCGCCATGGCGGCAAGTGTTTGGAAGGACGGTTTCGGCCGGAGGAAGAAGGAAGGCGCGGGTCCCGTTTGCTGCTGCGGATTTTTATCGGCAGATCCGAAGCAATTGCAAAATCCACTTGCCGCTTGAAGGAATCGACCCGCACAACAAAGACGCGCACCTCATCGCCAACGCTGAATCGTTTACGCGATCGCCTGCCGATGAGCTGTCGCCGTGCGGGCTCAAATAAATAGAAATCGTCGGTGAGCGAGGAGACATGCACGAGGCCGGTAAGTAGTGCATCCGGTAATTCAACCGCTAGGCCGTAATTGCGGACATCGACAATTGCGGCACGAAAAATCTGCGGGTTGTGCTCATCAAGCTGGCGTTGGAAAAATTCGAGCTTTTTCATCTGAGCGGATTCGATTTCCGCATCAGCGGCGATGCGCTCGGTCATTGAAACGTGCTCCGCGATCGCGGTGATCTGGCTGATGTCGATCCGAGACCGGTGTTTCCCGTTACGGTCGGCCAAACCGCGATGCACAACCAGATCTGCATAACGCCGGATTGGACTGGTAAAATGCAGATAATTCGTCTTGGCCAGTCCATAATGACCGAGCGGCTGCGGAAAGTAGCGCGCCCGTTTCAAGCTTTTGAGCAAGCCGATTTTAAGCGCTTGCTCTTCGGGTTTTCCCCGAATCGCGGCAAGCAGACGCTGCACCTCAGCGCGATGTGTTAGATCGCCAACGTTGTAGTTAAAACTGAGCACAAACTCTCGATACTCCGCCAGTTTGTCCGGATCTGGATTCTCATGGATGCGGTAGATCGTGGGAACGGCGCGCTTCTTTAGCTCGCGCGCGACGGCCTCGTTCGCGGCCAGCATGCATTCCTCAATTAATTGGTGCGATTCATCATTCTCGACTCGCTCAAGTTTCACGGGATAACCGTTGTTATCGAGCCACACTTTTACTTCCGGAAAATCAAGGTCGAGCGAGCCATGTTCGAATCGCTTCCGCCGCAGCAGCGATGCGAGTTCCCAGGCAATGTGCAGCCGTTCACCTAATCTATCGCGAGGCGCAGACTTTAAAATTGCATAAGCCTGCTTGTAAGTAAGGCGCTGTGTGCTTCGAATCACGCTCGGAGCGAACCGTGCGCTTTTCGCGACTCCGTTTTTATCGAAATGAATGAAAACCGAGCGCGTGAGCCGGTCGACGCCCGGGTTGAGACTGCACACGCCGTTACTCAAACGCTCCGGCAACATGGGGATCACGCGGTCGGGCAGGTAAACGCTGTTTCCGCGCCGGGCCGCTTCGCGATCGAGCGCGCTGCCAGGCGCTACGTAAGCGGCAACGTCAGCAATGTGCACACCGAGACGCCATCCACCATTGTCGATCTTCTCCACGTGGATGGCGTCGTCGAAATCGCGCGCGTCATCGGGATCAATGGTGATGATAAATTCTTTGCGCAAATCTTCGCGTCCCTGTAGGCGGCGTGCATCGATTTTTTCGGAAATCCCATCCGCTTCATCCAAAACGTCTCTCGGAAATTCTGTCGGCAGATGATATCTCCGGATGATCGAGAGAATATCGACGCCGGGTGCTGCGGCAGGTCCGAGGACTTCTATGATCTCGCCTTCTGGATTTACGTGGCGCGATTCCCAAGTCTCCAGACGGACCACAACTTTGTCGCCAACTGTCGCGGTCGTTTGCGTCTGACCATCCCGTTCGGGACGCACGTACACGTCGTGCACAAGTCGCGGATCGTCCGGGACGACGTAGTAAAAATTGCGCGAATGTTGGAGCGTCCCGACGATGGTATCGTGTTTGCGCTCCAAAATTCGAATCACGCGTCCTTCGCGCCGTCCCTTCGTACGTCCGTAGGGCGTATCCCGCGAAATGCGAGCAACTACGCGGTCGCCGTGCATGGCTGTTCCCGTGTTCTCCGCAGGGATAAAAGTGTCCGGCTCGCCCGGTTTTTCGCTGATGAGAAATCCGTATCCGGCCTGATGAATGCGGAGCGCGCCAGTGACCAGATCGACTACGGGCGGCAGAACATAGCGATTTTTCCGGATCCGCGCGATCTCGCCCGCGCGCTCGAGCTCACGCAGCGTCTGGTTTAAACGCATGCGCACGCCGCTCTTCCGTCCGAGCGCTTTCGCCAGCTCGCTTTTATCCAGCGGTCGATAATCGGCCGACCCAAGAAGCGCGAGAATTTGTTCTTGAATATTACGTCCGTTTAAAGCCATCGCAGCGAAACAATGTCGTTGAGTTATGCTCGATGTAACGCGGTTTCAACCGGAGGTCGAATAGTGCCAAAAGCGATTACAGCTGGTGCACTGGCAATTGCAGTGGCAGTAGTCGCTTCATTTGCCGCAGGAGGAGCCAAGATGAAAATCACAAGTTCTGCTTTTGGAGAAGGTGCAAACATTCCATCAAAATTTACCTGCGACGGCACGGACACCAGCCCGCCTTTGCAGATTGCAGATTTCCCGTCCGGAGCGAAAAGCCTCGCTTTAATTGTTGATGATCCCGATGCACCGAGCGGATTGTTCACGCATTGGACTGTTTGGAACATCTCTCCGCAAACCAGCACCATTAACGAAGGCAGCACGCCAAAAGGAGTGCAGGGAACAAATGACTTCGGCAAATCGGGTTACGGCGGCCCGTGTCCGCCCTCGGGAACGCATCGTTACTACTTCAAAATTTTCGCGCTTGATCGCGAACTGGATTTGCCATTCGGTGCGAAAAGAGGCCAGCTCGACGCGGCAATGAAGGGACACGTCGTGGCGCAAGGCGAGTTAATGGGTCGTTACTCGCGGAAGAAGTAGCGCGAATCTGCCGGCTTGCGAAGCCGCGGATCGCAAGTGAGACGCATGCGCTACGTTCTCGCAATCTACGTTGGCATGCGCTTCGAATAAATCGTCGTGTGTGTTAGTCTGACGCATGATGGTTGGGAGGCAGTGGAAAATCGGCGATCGCATTTTCGATCTCTCCCGGCACGGTCTAATCATGGGCATCCTGAACGTCACTCCGGATTCATTTTCCGACGGCGGGAAATTTTTCACGGCGGAGAAGGCCGTTGAGTGCGGGCTGAGAATGGTGGAGGACGGCGCGCAGATCATTGATGTTGGTGGCGAATCAACGCGACCCGGTGCCGAACCTGTTGCCGCAGAAGAAGAATTGCGCCGCGTAATTCCCGTGATCGAACAATTGCGTGCGAAGATCGATACCGTCATTTCGATTGACACTTCGAAGGCTCAAGTTGCACGCGCGGCGATTCAAGCAGGGGCTTCGATTGTGAACGACGTTACTGGCGGGCGAGGGGACGAAGGAATGCTGCGGCTCATTGCGGAAACGAACTCGGCGTTCATCATCATGCATATGCAAGAAACTCCACGCACAATGCAGATCCAGCCGCGATATGCAGATGTTATCTCAGAAATCGCGGATTTTTTTCGACAACAATATGCCCGCGCCATAGGTTTTAACATTGATCCCATGGCGATTGCGTTTGATCCGGGCATTGGTTTTGGAAAAACGCTCGATCACAATCTGGAGGTGCTCGCGCAGGTTGAGCGGCTTCGTGCGCACGATCGGCCGCTGGTGGTTGGTGTTTCCCGCAAATCTTTCCTGGCGAAACTGGTCGACTCGTCAGAGATGAGGGATCGGCTCGCGCCTACGGTGGCGCTAACTGCGTTTCTGCGTGCGTGCGGCGCGAACGTGTTTCGCGTCCATGACGTCAAAGAAAATGTAAATGCGCTGCGGGTAACCGAAGCAATACTTAAAAGGACGAAATGATCGACCAACTCATTCATCTCTGGGTCAGAGGGTGGCGCAGCGCCTTTGAAATTATTTTGCTGAGCGTGGCGATCTATTACGGCTATCTCTATTTCCGCGGGACGCGTGGCGCGAAAGTCCTAACCGGGCTGGCAATCGTTTTCTTAACGCTGACGTTAATTTCGCAAATGCTCAATCTGGTTGTGATCGGCTGGATTGTCCGAAGTTTTTCGGTTTTCCTCGCAGTCGCATTGGTAGTGATCTTTCAACCAGAACTGCGGCGTGGTCTGGCCGCGCTGGGCGGACATCCAATTTTTTCGCTAACGAGCGAGAAACGAGAAACCGTGCACGATCTGGCCGAGGCGGTGATGCAACTAGCAAACAAACAATTCGGTGCACTAATCGCGATCGAGCGCGACACGTCGATTCGGATGTATGAAGAAACCGGGGTAACGATCGATGGGGATTTCTCTGTCGAGCTCATCCTGGCGATCTTTCATCCAAAGGCGGCTCTTCACGATGGCGGCGTCATCATTCGGAATGGACGAATTGCGGCCGCGGCCTGCATTTTCCCCGTTAGTCAGAGGGAGACGCTGGACCGCAGTTTGGGACTGCGGCACCGCGCTGGCCTCGGAATCACAGAGGAATCGGACGCGATAGCTGTGGTTGTCTCGGAAGAGACTGGCGGTATTTCCATTTGTCACCGTCGGCGAATCGAGCGCAATTTCACTCCGGAAACATTTCGTCAACGCATCGCGGAAATTTTATTGCACAGCAATTATGAAGAGACTCATCCTGAAAAACTGGCGCGCGAAGTTGATCTCCCTCCTGCTCGCGACAACGCTTTGGTACCTGATCAAAAAGAACGTAGCGACGACGCCCTCGCCGTCTGAAAGGCCGTTCCGATCGCCGGTTACTGAAACGCGCTGAGGCGCAGTCTAACGCAAAAAACGCGACAGATTCTCTTCTTCCCAGCGTCGCGCGCGGCGATAGCTTGGAAATTCGCGCTCTCGTCGGGTGAATTCTTCTGTGTGAACTCGTCGGCGACCTTCCGGCAGCGTCTCATCTGGCACTGCAGAATGAAGCATCTCGTGATACAGCACGTACCGTAGAAACCAAAGAGGCACAAAAGGTTGATCGAGCGCAGGATTGATTCGAATGACGCGATCTTCCTCCTGGATCGTGCCGAAGATGAAATATTCTCTCGGACGACGTTTTCGCCGACGGCCCCATATGACTTTGTAATCGCGAAGGCGTCCGCGAAAATATCGTCTGTTCAAATCGTCAAAGATGGGGCGCAGATCGAAATGCGTTCCCTCCTGACGCAGATTCAACTGCCCCTGCATCGGCAGTTTTGGGTGTGCCAGTTTTCGTTTTGTTTTTGCTTTTTTCTTCCCGGCCATTCACGTGTCCCCCGAAAATGAAGAAAGTGGAGACTACTTTAGTGGGCTTTAAATCGGGTGGCAAGCAAAGCGCTAGTGTTTGCTGGGAAAAATGGCAAGTCACTGAACTCCAAGTGCTTATGTCAACCGCCTGGCGCTTTAGGGCCAGGAACGATGTAATCTCCACCTCCTCTGGTATTTGCGAGGGAAGTTTTTGCCTTTGATCCTGCGACGCCTCTTTCTTTGCAAGGCCAGGCGAAGCTTTGCGAAAACTGCAACTTGGATATAATCCTTCTCACTCCCTGCGAATAGACCAGAAATTTTAGGAGAGATCGAAGAGCATGACGCCTTTTCTTAGAAAGTTATTCGGCCAAAATTGGCTTCTGCTTGTCGCCATGCTCGCGCTTGCCATCTTTGGTGTAGTGGCGATCTACAGCGCGACTTCCACGCGCACAGATTCCTACGCAGCAGATTTCTGGCGAAAGCAGGCAAACTGGGTCGCGGTCGGCGTTTTCGCGTTCATGATCACGAGTCTGATTGACTATCGCTGGGTCCGTTGGGGCGCCTTGCCGATGTATCTGGCTGGCATTGTCTTTTTGATCCTGACCAAGTTTATGGGCACAAAAGTTTATGGCGCGCGCAGTTGGCTGCATTTAGGGCCGCTCAATTTTCAACCTGCGCAACTTGCGGTTATCGCTGGGATCATGGTCTTGGCGCTATTCTTAACGCAATTTCGCGACATGCATCCCATGCTGCGGTTGCTACTCTGCGGAGCAGTTGCTGCAGCGCCCTGCCTCCTCATCTTGATGCAACCGGATCTTGGCGAAGTGATCATTTGGATACCGGTGCTCCTGGCGCTGCTGTTCGTCGGCGGTCTTCCGCTGCGTTATTTGATTTGCATTATTCTCATCGGGATTGCATTCATCCCAATCGCGATCAATTTCGGTCTAAAGCCGTATCAGCAACAACGGATCACTGCCTTTACACATCCCGACATCGACAAACAGGGATCCGCGTGGGCCATTAATCAATCGCTCATTGCCATCGGTTCGGGTGGTTGGTCGGGAAAAGGATTTAAGGCGCCAAACACCCAGATCGAACTCGGCTTTCTGCCTGCAACCGCCATACACAACGATTACATTTTCTCCGCGATCGGCGAACAATGGGGATTTGTCGGAGGAATGTTTCTCATTGGCGCCTTCGTCGTGCTTCTCCTGACATGTCTGTTCGTCGCATTTTTTGCAGGCGATCAGTTAGGCCTGCTTCTGGTTATTGGAATCACCACGCTCATCTTCACACATATCTTCCAAAACATGGGGATGACGATCGCGATGTTGCCAATCACCGGTGTTCCCCTGCCATTAATCAGTTACAGCGGCTCGTTTGTGCTAATGATCATGTTTGGACTCGGGCTCGTGAACAGCGTTTGGATCCACCGGAAAGTTCTCGTTTAATTCTGGGCGCCTTTTCGCAAGCTCGGCAGGCACCGCCCGTTCGTCCCGCCGTTTACTTTGCGCGTTCGCTTGCCTAAAGTCGCGGGCGACGCATGGAAACCGATTACAAGGTCAAGCTCGACGTCTTCGAGGGGCCGCTCGATCTCCTGCTTTACCTGATCAAACAGGACGAAATCGATATCTACGACATTTCGCTCGAGCGCATCACTCGCCAGTACCTCGAATATCTTCAGGCGTTCAAAGAGCTGAATATTGAACTTGCCGGCGAATTCATCGTGATGGCGGCAAACCTCATTTATTTGAAAAGCCGCAGCTTACTGCCCACTAGTCAACAGCCGCCCGAGGAAGACGCGGAGGAAGACGATCCTCGGTGGGATCTAATCCGGCAGCTGATCGAGTACAAGAAATTCAAGGAGGCGGCTGCGCAATTGCATCTGCGCGAACTAGAACAAGAGCGGATTTTCGCGCGCGAAGGAGGTTCAGCTCCGCCGTTGGAGGGACAGCTTCGCCTTGGAGAGGTTGGAATTTTTCAGCTAATCAATGCGTTCCAGGCAGTGATCAAACGGGTGGAAGCGCGACAGGACGTACAGGAGATCTTCGGCGAACGTTTTAGCGTCTCGGAAAAGATCGATACGATTTTGCAACGGGTCGCAGTTGGTGTTCCCATCCGTTTCTCCGATTTGTTTGGGGCCGTCGCATCGCGCGTCGAAGTGGTTGTAACGTTTCTCGCGCTTTTGGAATTGATTCGTCTCAAACAAGTCCGGGCAATTCAGAAAAACATCTTTGAAGAAATTGAAATTGCGGCCGCAACAGCGTGAAAATCGACAATCATGCCGCGAATCTTGATCGCCGGATGTGGGTATGTCGGGCAAGCAACCGCGGATTTGTTCCATGCCGCCGGCTGGGCTGTAGAAGGCTGGACACATTCCGCGGAATCCGCAGAGAGCCTACTATCTACTAAGCCGTATCCTGTTTACGCGATTGATATCACAGACCAGGCGCAGATCGCTGCACGCGCCAGCATGTTCGATGCGGTAATCCATTGCGCTAGCTCGGGCGGCGGAGACGCGGATGCCTATCGCCAGATTTACTTGAACAGCGCATGCAATCTTCTCGATCGATTCGTCGGTTCGACAATGCTTTTTACAAGCAGCACCAGCGTTTACGCGCAACGTGACGGTTTGTGGGTCACTGAGGAGAGCGAGACCAAACCGGCGCACGAGACGGCTCGGGTACTGCTGCAGACCGAAAAGCTCGTGCTGGCCCATGACGGCATCGTAGCGCGGCTTGCCGGTATCTACGGGCCAGGACGCTCGGCGCTGCTGACCAATTTTCTGTCGGGCACAGCGATTCTTGATCCAAAAAACGATCGCTTTCTTAACCAGGTCCATCGAGATGATATCGCGGCCGCGCTTTTTCTTTTGCTGGATCGACCATCGCCGGGGCATGAGATTTACAACGTAGTCGACGATCAACCGATTTTGCAAAGCGAATGCTATCGCTGGTTGGCAAAGAGATTGAATCGGCCGATTCCGCCTTTCGGAAAACCAAAGGCGCAACCCAAGCGCGGCGCGAGCAATAAGCGCGTGAGCAACGCGAAACTGCGTCGTCTTGGCTGGATCCCGCGATATCTTACATTCGCGGAAGCGATGGAGAAAAGCATCCTGCCAAGCTTCGCAGCAGTTATTCAGTGAAAAGCTGGCTAGGTCGCTTGCGCGGCTTGTGCGCTGGCGAGACTGGCGGCGCGATGATCCTCGCGCCGCTCGCCGAAGAGTTGGCGGATCACTTCTTCGACCGGCACTTCCTGGACGTTGATGTCGCTGACGTCACAGGCCTCGAGCAATTCCCGGCACGTTTCGGTGACTCTTGCGCGCGGGACCTTCAGTTGCACGGAAACAGGTGTTTGTTCGGTTACTTCGCCGAAGGCCGAAAGGTCGCGTGTCGCTTCTTTTTCGAAAGTGAGACTCAGAATTTTGTATCCGGAAAATCGATCGATGATCTGGGCAAGCGGACCGTCGAAGAAAATTTTGCCGTGATCGATCACCAGGACGCGATGACAAAGTTCTTCGATATCCTGCATGTAATGGCTCGTCAGCAGCGTGACGATGCGATGTTCCTCGTTGTAAATACGAAGAAACTCGCGGACACGTTTTTGACTTACCACATCCAGGCCGATAGTCGGTTCGTCCAGAAAAAGGACGCGCGGTTCGTGAATCAGCGCGGAGATCAGCTCCATCTTCATTCGTTCGCCTAACGAGAGTTCGCGCACCATTACATTCATCTTGTCCTGCACTTCGAGAAGTTCGGATAATCCATCGACGACCTTTTTGAATCGTCCGCGATCGATCCCGTAGATGGCGCGGTTGAGTTCGAGCGATTCCTGTGCGGGCAGGTCCCACCAGAGCGCATTCTTTTGTCCCATGAGCAGGCTGAACTGCCGTTTCATTTCGTTGCGCCGTTCCCACGGAACGAACCCAAGCACGCGCGCATCACCCGACGTCGGGTTCAACAAGCCGGAGAGCATCTTGAGCACGGTGGTTTTGCCCGCGCCATTGGGACCGAGAAAGCCGACGAACTCTCCTTCCTCAATTTGGAAGGAGACGTGGTCGGCGGCTCGCGTCTCATCGTACCGACGTTTGATCAGGCCTTTGATTGAGCCCCAGAGACCGCGCTCCTTCCGGTAGGTACGATAAACCTTGGTCAGCTCAGAAGCTTCGATCGCTGGCATAAAGGGAGAGGACTAAGCGTGCTGGCGCGACGCTACGCTGCGAGGTGGCCGAGACAAACTACAGAACGTCGTCAAGACAGGCGAGCAGGTGCGAAACAGTTTCTTCGGTTTCGTCGCCCATATTGGAAAGGCGAAAGGTCTTCCCTTGGATCTTGCCGTAGCCGGGGTCAATAACGAGATGATGTTTGGACCGCAAATCACGGGTGAGTTTTGACACGTCGATGTCTCGATTGTTCTTCACGCAGGTGAGCGTTTTCGAGCGGAACCCTTCCTCGGCGAAGAAATCGAAGCCAGCGCGGCGAACCCAATCGTGCACGAGCGCGTTGGTGCGTGCATGCCGGTCAAAGCGCGCTTCGAGACCTTCCTGGAAAATTTCCTCGAGCTTTGATTGGAGCGCGTGAATGTGCGCAATGCTCGGTGTGCTTGGCGTCATCCACTGCCCCTGCTGTTTCTTGAATTCGAGAAAATCAAAATAAAATCCGCGCTGCGGAATTTTTTCGGCGCGGGCGAATGCTTTTTCCGAGACGGAAAACAACGAAAAGCCGGGTGGAAGCGCGAGCGCTTTTTGCGCGCCCGTGAGCATCACGTCAATGCCCAGCGCATCCATTTCAATGTTCACCCCGGAAAATGACGAGACGGTATCGACGACGAGCGCTACGTCGGGATATTTCGCGAGAAGACAACAGATTTCGCCGAGTGGATTCATCACTCCGGTTGAGGTCTCGTTGTGGATCAACGTGACGGTATCGAATTTTCCGGTCGCTAATTGTCGATCGACCGCTTTCTGATCGATATGTTTTCCCCAATCGACTTGCAGAGGCTCGGTGTTCTTGCCGCAACGTTTCGCGACGTCAAACCATTTATCAGAGAACGCGCCGCACATGCAACAAAGCACCCCGCGATCAACAAGATTCCTGATTGAAGCTTCCATCACGCCCCACGCCGAAGAGGTGGAAAGAAACACGGGCTGCTTTGTTCCGAACAGAGTCTGAAGCTTTGGATGAACTGCGCGGTAAAGATTCTTAAAATCTTCGCCGCGATGTCCAATCATCGGGCGGGAAAACGCAGCCCAGGTTTTCTGCGAAACCTCGACTGGCCCAGGAATGAAGAGCTTGTCGTGGGGTTGCACGTGCAAAAACTAGCGCGTAAGCCGCAACCGCGCTACGACCGGGAATAAAATTCCTCGCGGCGGTGTCTGGATTTTATCCTTCTTTCTTGATAAAACTTATGTCGCCGCTTCGTTCGATGCGGGCGAGTCGAACTTTCGATAGGTCATCAATGTGCGCATCGAGACGCATGTCCTCCTCCAGATCGTGCATCGAGACATGGTTGCGCCGCATCATGGGAAGGTCGCATTCACCGTCACGCACGATGGTGTCCGGTGCGCCTTTGACCAAGATTCCAAATCGATGAGAATAGTACGCCAAGTGGGCGAATGCCCGGTGTAGCACGACCAAGACGACGCCTCCGCCGAGGGTGGCGAAGAAAGCCGCCGAACCGTTGATCGCCCGTGAAAGCACCGAGGCGAGAATGACCAACAGGACGGCGTCGAACGGGGTTTTGTGCGCGAGCGAGCGCTTATGGCCGAGTCGGACCATGACTAATGTCGCGAGAAAGACAATTATTCCGCGCAGAGAGATTTGAACGAACGTCAAATCTTTGGGTTCCGCGCCCAGACCAAGCAAAGTGTCAAAAGAGTTCCAGAATGCATTCATAGATAAGACTGTATCGCTGGAAGAAAGTCTGTCGCGCGCATGCCTATTTTGACGACAGGAGTAAATCCAAGCAGCAGGCGATATCCGTTACGTTCATGGAAGGATTTAGGTACCCGATCGCGACAAGCGGGAGCTAATTGGCATGAGCTCTACGGACCGCCATGAATAATCGACTCGACAAACATCCTTTGACAGAGGGTAAATTCGAGACCGAGCTCCTTGCCAACGAGCGCACCTTCCTCGCGTGGGTGCGGACCAGCATCGCGGTAATGGGCTTGGGATTTGTCGTCGCGCGATTTGGGCTTTGGATCCAAGATTTGGCCTCGAACGTCAATCCGCGGATTCAACTAAAATCGACCGGCTTATCCCTGCCGCTAGGAGAAATTATGATCGGTCTCGGCGGGTTGCTGACGGCCCTTGCTGGGTGGCGGTATCACATCGTCAACCGTGCAATTGAGACGGGGAGAATCAAAGCGGACCGGGGCATGGTCGTGTCGGTTAGCGTAACCGTGGTCGCGACCGCCGTAGCGATCATTCTTTACATGGTTTTCACTTCCACTCGGGCCTGACAGAGTTGATGGTTTGCCGGCCTCTTTACAGCGCTTGCGCGAGAAAGTTTCGCGTGGCATAAGACCAAGCTCGCGCGGTTTAGATCAGCGAGAGCAGCACATTAATATCGAGTTATGCCGACGGCTCCGCCTCCTTCCCGCGACGCAGCGCTTGAAACACGCGTGTTTTGGGAACGCTTCAAAACTGAGATTATCGCGGCGCTCATTATCGTCGTGCTCGCCGTTATCGGCTTTACAGGTTACCGTTTTTATTCCGATCGTCAGGCTGCAACGGCATCGGCCTTATTAGCGAGCGCAAAGAGCCCACAGGACTATCAGCAGGTGATTGCCCGTTACCCGAACACGTCGGCAGGGGCCGACGCTTATCTTTTGCTCGCTGAAGCGGAGCGTGGTGAGAAGAAGTTCTCAGAAGCGACCGCGAATCTTCAGGTCTTCATTACGAAGAATCCGAGCCACGAGTTCGTGAGCACGGCGCGAATGGCGATGGCAGCCAATCTGGAATCAATGGGGAAGAGCGACGAAGCATTATCGATGTACGAACAAATCGCATCGACTTACCCGAACAGTTTTAATGCGCCGCTGGCACTGCTTTCGCAAGTGTACATTCTGAAGACAAAAAACCGAATGGACGACGCGCGCCGTATCTGCGAGACAATCCTGACGCAGCACCGGGCAAGCTTTTGGGCTGGCGAGGCGATGCAGGAATTGCGCTTGCTGAAGCCGAGTGGCCCGTCGGAGGCGATCGCTACGCCGTCAGTCCCGCCATTTTTGGCAGCGCCAGCTCCAATGCCAGCGGGATCGGTTGTTCCGAAAGCCGCCCCGACGCCAAAATAAATCGGGCACGCTTTTCAGCCCATGCCCGATATTATCGTTTCGAGAACTGGAAACGTTTCCGTGCGCCGGGTTGCCCCGATTTCTTTCGCTCCTTCATGCGCGGGTCTCGGCGGAGCATACCTTCGATCTTCAACGTGCTACGCAAATTACCGTCCACTTGAAGAAGGGCGCGAGCAATGCCGAGTTGCACGGCGCCGGCCTGTCCGGTCGCGCCACCGCCGCTCGCATTGATCGACAGGTCGTAGACATTCACCATCTTTGCTGTTTGGAGCGGTTGCAGGACCGCGTTCTGCAATGACGTTGTCGGAAAGTAATCGTCAAAGCTGCGACCATTAATATCGATCTTTCCACTGCCCGGCGTCATGCGAATGCGCGCGACCGACGTTTTGCGGCGACCTGTGGCGACGAATTCCTGGGTTTCAGGCATAAGATTACTTCTAGGCGAGTTTGACCACCTGCGGCTGTTGGGCAGCATGCGGATGAGAATCCCCGCAATAAACTTTCAACTTTCGGTAAACGCTGCGACCGAGCCGATTGTGCGGAATCATTCCACGCACAGCCCGCTCGATCAGCAATTCCGGGTGCCGAGCACGACGCGCCCGGACATTCTCTGATTTGTGGCCGCCAACGTATCCTGAAAAACTCGTGTAACTCTTCTGGCCTTCTTTTTTTCCGGTGAGTCGCACTTTCTCAGCGTTTATCACGACAACAAAATCACCCGTATCGACGTGGGGCGTGAAAATCGCCTTTTCTTTGCCACGCAATAACTTGGCGGCTTTTACCGCGACCTGGCCCAGCACCTGGTCCTTGGCGTCGATCACCCACCATTTACGGGGAACTTCGGTGGCTTTGGCAGAAAAGGTTTTCATACGGGCGGAAAAGGCACGAAAACTACGGGCCATGCCACGGAGTGTCAAATTTTCGCTCGAGACCTTCCTTTGTCTCGCCTTGTTTTGCGTCGCGGCCGATCATTGCGCCGATCAGGTTGGCGGGCTCAGAGGACACAACGTCAGCGACCGGAGTAGTCCTGCGGAACGCCTTAGCCGTTACGGAATTTGGGCGGGACTCTGGGGTGAAAACATTGCTAACGGGAAAACGACTGCGCGCGCGATCGTTCTTACGCTCATCATCGACGATGGGCGCCCAGGACGGCCACATCGCAAAAACATTTTCAATCCCAACTTTAACTACGCCGGTGCAGCGTATGGGACCGCACGCGCTTTATGGCAGCGTTTGCACGATTAATTTCGCCAGCGGCTATACTGAAGGGCGGCCAAGGCGGTCATCTAGCAACACTTCCAGATAGGGATTTATTGAAACGCCGCGTTATGCCCAAATGGCTACTGGTCATTTGCATTGCGCCAGTTTAATTGTTCCGCTCCTCGCATGGCAAAATTCGGAGACACTTCCACGAAAACCGCGATCACGCCGCGGCGCGACGAAGATTTTCCTGAATGGTATCAGCAAGTCATTCGCGCGGCGGAGCTGGCCGAGCCCTCGGATGTGCGCGGTTGCATGGTGATCCGTCCGTGGGGCTACGGTATTTGGGAGAACATGCAGCGGCAGCTTGATGCGATGTTTCGCGCGACCGGACATCGCAACGCTTACTTCCCGCTTTTCATTCCGCTGAGTTATTTCGCGAAGGAAGCGGAGCACGTCGAAGGCTTCGCAAAGGAATGCGCCGTCGTTACCCACAGTCGGCTCGAGGCTGATGCGGACGGAAAATTGCGGCCAGCGAGCGCGCTGACCGAGCCGCTGGTCGTTAGGCCGACTTCCGAAACCATCATTGGCGCGAGTTACGCAAAGTGGGTGCAATCATATCGCGATCTTCCCATCCTGATCAACCAGTGGGCAAACGTTGTTCGCTGGGAAATGCGGCCGCGCCTTTTTTTGCGCACCACCGAATTTCTTTGGCAGGAGGGTCATACTGTTCACGAAACCGAAGCGGAGGCGCGCTCGGAAGCGAGATTAATTCTCGATCTTTATAAACGCTTTGTGCGCGATCATCTTGCCGCTCCTGTTTTGACCGGCGCGAAGTCCGAGAGCGAAAGATTTCCTGGTGCCGTACAAACCTTGACGCTCGAAGCGATGGCGCAGGACCGGAAAGCGATCCAGGCTGGCACGTCGCATTTTCTCGGCCAAAATTTTGCGCGTGCGAGTGGCATTCAGTTTCAGAACCGCAAAGGTCAACAGGAGTTCGGTTGGACCACGAGCTGGGGGATGACCACGCGACTTGTCGGCACGATAGTGATGACGCACGGCGACGATGACGGATTGGTGCTGCCGCCGGGGATCGCGCCAACGCAGATCGTGATCCTGCCGGTCACGCCAAAGGAAGAAACGCGCGCCCTGGTCCTCGAAGCTTGTGACAGACTCGCGAAACAATTGCGCGAGCTTCGATATCTCGATGCGCCAGTCGAAATAGGAGTGGATCGCCGCGATCTCGGCGGCGGTGTGAAGAATTGGGAGTGGATCAAAAAAGGCGTGCCTATGCGCGTCGAAATTGGCCCGCGTGATCTCGAATCCGGTAAAGTGGCAGTCAGTCGACGCGACCGGCCGGTTAAGGCAAAAGAGTTGATGGCGATACAGGAATTGATTTCGCACGCGCCCGAGATTCTTGCCTCGATTCAGCAAAATCTTTTCGAACGCGCGAAGAAATTCCGCGACGAACACACGCGCACTATCAATTCGAGAGGAGAATTCTACGATTTCTTCACTCCGAAAAATACGGCGAAACCCGAAATTCATGGCGGCTTCGCCCTCACCCACTGGAACGGCTCACGCGAAGTCGAAGAACAAATCAAGAATGATCTTAAAGTCACGATTCGAGTGATTCCACTCGATGATCCCTCTGAGCCGGGCAGCTGCATTTTCACGGGCGAGCCGAGCGCACGGCGCGTCGTCTGGGCAAAGTCGTACTGATTGCAACTTATCGTGCGAAGCGGGTGGATTCGGGCAGTGCGTGTTGGATGCTAAAAGAATCTCGGCGAAGCAGAGACTAACTGACATCGCCCGACGCAGCGGCCGATCCACCGGGCATCATCGACGTGATGCTCTGCTTTTGTTGACGGCGCACTCGGCTCCTGTTTATTCCCGCAGCAATCGTGGAATTAAAGCTTTACAGTCGCGAATGGTGCTCATGGTGCATTGACGCTAAGGAGTATCTCAGCGAGAAAGGTTACCGGTTCAATATCGTTGATGTCGGCAAAGATCGACAGGCATACGAAGAGATGAAAAAGCTTTCTGATCAGACTTATGTCCCGACATTTGTGGCGGGGGACAGGGTGCTGGCCAATTTCGATACCGATCAGCTTGAAAAATTTCTGAACGAGCATCAAATCAATCCCTAATGCTGTTTCCCCTTTTTCTAACGCTCGGCGTGGCGCTGCTCAGCGTCGGTTTGCGCAGTTTTCAAAACTCGTACTCACAGAAAGCGGGAGCACTTGGTATTCTCGTTGCCAGTTTTCTTGCCATTTACTTCATTACCGGAAGTTGGGTGCTCGGTTTGACCGCCGCGGTGAGCTGGCTCTTTCTACCATGGCTGGAGATTCTCACCCGAATTCGCGCGCTTCGGCTACCGAAAGAAAAACAGCTTCGGCCGAAAAGTCCCCCATCTTCGGACACCTTCCCTGCGCTGAGCGAGATCACGCGTGAGATCGAGGAGGAAGGTTTTGTCCATGTGGGCGACGCAGGCTGGGACTGGGAGGATTACCGCCAGTTTTTTCGATTGTTTTACAAGGAAGGGGATCGAGCGCAGGCGGCCATCTGCCTGAACGAACAGCATGATCTCTCGTTTTACTATCTGCGAATTTCATCGCGCGCGAAGGGCGGCACGGTTTGGACGACGTGGAACTATCCACTCTCTTATGGTTTAAAACTCACGCCCCAGTTCCGTACTAATCGTCAGCGGGCGGATCAATCGTTCTGGCAGCTTTATCAAAGTCATCGCGAGTTTCTTCGCCGAAACGGCGTAGACGCAGACGCAATCGATCCGCTCGACGAAGAGCGGATTCAAACGGAAATGGAAAACGATCTGCGCGACCAGATCGCGCACAACATCCACAAGGGGGTTCTCAAACAAACCGCAGCGGGCGACGTAAAGTATTCCTGGCGCGGGATGATTTATCTCTGGTGCCAGTTCTTGGTCGATCTGGTGCGGCTGTAGTTTTTATCTGTCATCCCGAGCAGAGCGAGGGAGCTCGCAATCGACGGTGGGACACACAAGTAACCGAGCGTGCATCCACTAGCCTCGGAGAGATTCCTCGCCTCCGCTCGGAACGACACTAAGCGGGGATGATTTATCTTTCGTGGCAGTTTCTGGTCGATCTGGTGCGATTGTAGCGACGTTCTTTGAGCATCGCTGTTCTCCGGGAGCAAGTTTGCGACGGTCACAGATTGCCGCTACAGGGGGATGTCGATCTTGCGATTGATCACACTTTTAGAATCTCGATTTCGATCAAGAAAGACGATTCCCCAATCTTCTTCTTCGTCGGCGGCTAGGAAGCCGCCGCTCCTTCGCTACACCTTCATGATCTCGGCTTCTTTGTGCTTGAGATGCTCATCGATCGATTTGACGAAGCGATCGGTCAGTTTCTGCACTTCTTCTTCGACATCGCGCAATTCGTCCTCCGTTAATTTGCCTGCGGCTTTGAGTTTCTTCGCTTCGTCGAGCGCCGTGCGCCGGTTGCTGCGCACGCGGACGCGCGCTTCTTCCGCCATTTTGCCGAGTGAACGCGCGAGATCCTTGCGGCGCTCTTCCGATAATTCCGGAATCGGTAGTCGAATGATTTTTCCATCGACCGCCGGCATGATGCCGATCTTCGATTCCTTGAGCGCCCTTTCGATATCCGGCACGGTGCCTGCGTCAAACGGCTGCACAACGAGCAAACGCGCCTCTGGTGTTGTGATCAACGCAAGTTGTTTCAGCTTCATGGTCGATCCGTATGCTTGCACATCGACATTTTCCACTAGCCCCGGCGAGGCTTTGCCGGTGCGGACCGCGGCAAATTCGTGCACCATGTAGTCGACGTTTTTTTCCATCGACATCTCGGCCTCCAGAAGAATGTCGTCCCTACTCATGCTGCTGAAGTTTTACTTCGGTGGCGGTTCATCGCAAACCAGGGTCCCGACTTTTCGGCCGAGCACAGCATCGCGGATGTTGCTCGGCTTATTCATATCGAAAATCACGATCGGGATCTTGTTGTCCATGCAAAGGCTGAACGCAGTCGAATCCATGATCTGCAACCGTTTCGTGAGCGCTTCAGTAAACGTGAGGCGATCGTAAAATCGCGCGTCTGCGTGGGTATTTGGATCTCGATCATAAACACCAGCGACTTTCGTGGCTTTCAAGATCACATCGGCGCGAATCTCGCTCGCGCGTAGAGCTGCAGTCGTGTCCGTCGAAAAATAGGGATTGCCTGTGCCTGCGGCGAAAATAACAACGCGCCCTAGTTCGAGGTGGCGGATGGCGCGCCCCAAAATGAAGGGCTCGGCCACATTTTTCATTTCGATGGCCGTTTGCACGCGGGTTTCGACACCCATCTGAGTGAGCGTACTGCGTAATGCCAGCCCGTTGATCACGGTGGCGAGCATACCCATATAATCCGCCGTGGTACGATCCATGCCGCGATGCGACGCAGAGAGCCCGCGCCAGATATTTCCGCCGCCAATCACCACCGCCACCTGCACGCCGAGATCGCGCACTTCTTTTATGCGTTCGGCAATTTCGTGCACGACCGCCGGCGAAATATTGTCCCGCGCGCCGCGCGCCTGGAGCGCTTCGCCGCTCAGCTTGAGGACAATGCGTTCATAAGCCGGCGCCTCGGTTTTCATAATCGTGAATACTCATCAAATAGGACACCGCGACATTTTGAAAGCAAAATGCTGTTCTAGGTTCCGGGAGCACAGGCTGCCATCCTGTGATCGCCGGCATTTTGCGGCAACGCTCTAAGGAGCTCATTGCACGAAGAAGTAGAGCATCTCGGCAAGCTGCCGAGATCAACAGGCCAGCGGCCTACGCTCCCCGGAATCAACGTGCCGCCCGCAAAATCGAAGCGTGCCCGCGCGAAAATTCCCTCGCGCTCATCCGCCGCTTTCCTTCCAGCTGGACTTCACCTAACAACAGCGCCTTTCCTCCAGTCGCAATGATGACTTCTTTGTCGCTTCGCAAAAATTCCCCGGGCTTACCGTCAAAATCGACAATTGCAGCCGAAAAGATTTTCAACTTCCGCACTTCGGGTGTGGCAATCTCGGTAAACGCGCCCGGCCATGGATTGAACGCGCGGATTTTTCTTTCAATTACTTCCGCCGCTTCCGACCAATCGATCTTCCCGTCGTCGCGAGTCAATTTCGGCGCGTAAGTAGCGAGTGCATTGTCTTGCGGGATGCGCGGCGCACTGTCTTTCCCAAGCATTTGCAAAGCCTCGAGCAATGCCTGTGGCGCAACCTGCGCCAGTCGGTCATGTAACGAGCCGCCCGTATCAGTCGGCAATATGTCGACCTTGCGCTGCAATAACATGTCGCCGGTATCGAGTTCTTCAGCCATGTACATCGCCGTGATGCCCGTCTCGCGATCGCCTGCGGCAATTGCCGCTTGAGTAGGCGCCGCTCCGCGCCAGCGCGGCAGAAGGGACGCATGCAAATTTAAACAAGCCACAGACGGGATCTCGAGCACTTCACGCGGCAAGATTTGCCCGTACGCCATCACGACAATCGCATCCGGTCGCAGCGCGCGCACTTCTTCGATTGGTTGTCGATCTTTGATCCGCGCTGGTTGCAAGATTGGCACCTTGACTCCGGCCAGCGCTTTCTTGATCGGGGGCGGCTCGATTCGCTGTGCGCGTCCCACCGGCTTGTCCGGCTGGGTAACTACTCCGGTCAGTTGATGCTCGCTCGATCGCAGCAAAGCTTGCAGCGTCGGCACGCCGATTTCGCCCGCGCCGATGAAAACAATGCGCATGCCGGATTACGGCGTCAGCTGCTGAACTGCCGTGGATCGGCGCCGACGCCTTCCAGCTCCCGCTTGTGCCATCAATTTTTCGCCGGCGGTGATCTCACGCCGGCCCACCGACGACGCGCATCCGGTGCACAGATAATCGTAAATCTCCCGGTCTGGCAGGATTAAAAGCAATCGCTCGCGCACCGGCATCGCGGCTTTGCATTTTTCGCAGTACAGGCTCGAAGCGGTGAAATTTTCAAACTGCTGCTGGTTCATACACGCCGTCGTTCACGCTCTCCAGGATGTCGAGCAGAACTTTGGCGGGCGGCTGAGTTGCGTCAACCACAGTGATCAGCTCTTGCGGATAATAGAAGAGCACCGGCTTCGATTCCGTTTCGTAAGTATCGAGGCGGCGCTGGATGACCTGCTCATTCGCGTCGTCGAGGCGGTTGTCTTTCAAGGCGCGCTTCTTCAGCCGGGAAAATAGCGTTTCATGGCTCGGGCACGAAAGATGAAACACTTTTTTTACATCGATCATTTCCTCCATGATTTTGGCTTGGCCGACATTCCGCGGAATGCCGTCGAGCACGAGCGTATCGATGTCCGGTTTAAACTTGTGGGCCTCCACCGCCGCATCGATCGCCTCCCGCCAGAGTTCAACTGTGATCTCATCCGGCACGAGTTGACCCTTGCTCGAGTATTCAAGGAAAGCTTTGCCAACCTTGGTGCGCGTGTCGATGGATCGGAACACGTCGCCGCAGGCGCAGTGATAAAAGCGCGGGATTGTGCCCAGCGTTTTACCCTGGGTCCCTTTTCCGCTGCCAGGCGCACCAAATAGGATGAACGTGTTGTATCTCATCAGCAAAATGGGTTTATACCGCAGCGAGGTCGAATCCGGAAAGCGGATTCGACCAGCTATTTTCCGGCGGTGAGAGGATCGACATTTACTCGCCGCCCCGCGCGATCGAAGCGCACGTTGCCATCGATCAGCGCGAAAATCGTATAATCGCGACCGAGTGCAACGTTTTTCCCCGGCAAGAACTTCGTCCCGCGCTGACGGACAATGATGTTGCCGGCGACGACCATCTCGCTGCCGAATTTTTTTACGCCCAGCCGTTTGCTGACGCTGTCGCGGCCGTTCTTAACGCTGCCTTGTCCTTTTTTATGAGCCATGACGAAAGTTAATAGTTGGTAGTTGAGAGTTGATTGATAGCAGCTTTATTCCTCGCTCTTTTTCGCGGGGGTTTTCTTCGCGCCAATACTGATGCTCCTGATTTTCACCCGCGTCAGCTTTCGGCGGTGTCCGACCGTGCGATGATAACCTTTGCGCCGTTTAAATTTGAACGCGATAACTTTTTTGTCCTTGCGCTGCTCGACGACTTCGGCCGTGACCCTCGCGCCTGGGATGAGCGGATTGCCGTGCGTCAGGTCTTTCCCGTCGGAGAACATCAAGACATCGCCGAACGCCGCAGTCTTACCCGCCTCGACGTCGAGAAGATCGACATCGATCGTGTCGCCCTCCGCTACACGATACTGCCGGCCGCCAGTTTTAATGATTGCGTAAGCCATAAGTATTTTCCGGGGAGAAAAACGCCGCGCAAAATTCCATAGATGCGTGGTGTGCGCAAGCCCAAAGGTAGGGTCGGTTCACCCGAACCGACTGCTGCGCGCGTGATCACATCAGGAAGCGATTGCGTTCAATCGCCCCTGCCTGCGATCATCAAAACAATCTCTCCTTTTGGCGGATAAGCCTCGTAATGCGCGAAAAGGTCGCTGGCTGTGCCGCGGCGGAATTCCTCGAATTTTTTCGTGAGTTCGCGCGCGACGCAAAGGTGTCGATCCGGCATGATATCGATGCAGGCGCCGAGCGTTTTGGTTAGTCGGTAAGGCGATTCAAAAAAGACTGTTGTTTCTTCACGATCAACGGCTGCGCGTAATTCGCGCTCGCGTTGTCCACTTTTGACTGGAAGAAATCCGCGGAAGCAAAATTTCTCGGTTGAAAATCCTGAACCGACTAACGCGGCTAGAATCGATGACGGTCCAGGAATGATCGTGAACGGCAGATTGCGTTTGATGCATTCGCGGATGAGACGCGCGCCCGGGTCGGATAGCCCGGGCGTTCCGGCGTCCGTAATCAGCGCGACGTCTTCGCCTGTGGCGAGGCGTTCAATGAGCTGGGTCGTGCGCATCGCTTCGTTGTATTCGTGATAACTGAGGAACGGCTTCTTGATTTCGAAATGCTTCAACAACATCCCGGAATGCCGCGTGTCTTCAGCCGCGATCACATCGACTAATTTCAGCACCTCAAGCGCGCGCAACGTGATATCGCCCAGATTGCCGATCGGTGTAGCGACGACGTAAAGCATCGCACATGATCGATCAAAGTCGGTCTTTTGCTATCAAACGCGCCCAAGAAAGCAGGCTATTGATGAGACCCATCCGCATCTTCCTAACCATGTTTTCACTTCTAATAAAGCCGAGTCACTGGTGCAAAACGAATCGGTAAGAGGAGGCATATATGAGAAGAGGTATTTACGTGTTGGCGTTAGCGCCGCTTGCGTTAGCCGGCTGCGCGGAGGAACCGACGACAGTGACAACGACCACGACCACGCAGGAAGTGACGACCACGGGTCCAGCCCGAGAAGTAGTGGTGACTAGATCTCCGCCGCCAGTTCGGGTTGAAACGCAGACGGTGGCGCCGGGACCAGGATATGTCTGGACAAGCGGCTACTGGCGATGGACCGGAGCCGGCTACGCATGGGTGCCAGGCACTTGGGTAGTGCGCCCAAGACCGGCTGCAGTTTGGGTGCAAGGCCATTGGGTGCGTCGTCCCGGTGGCTGGGTGTGGGTCGCAGGCCACTGGCAGTAAACAGTGGGGCGGCGGTCACTGCATCTGGCAGATCGCTCGCGAAAGCTCACGCTATTGCACATCGTGAGCCGCTC
>WNGP01000063.1_pt1 | contig 83958 bp, 133 predicted proteins | sample 5407671 | NCBI WGS metagenome assembly WNGP01 (sample SAMN13153381, study PRJNA577476) | soil metagenome | isolation source: 40 cm soil or saprolite under Garry oak tree replicate 2 | place: USA:California | collected 2016-06-15 | reverse complement strand
AGCTCGTACACACGGCGCGACACCTGCTCGTCAGAGTAAGCTTGTGAGAGACGGATGAGTGCCCCACGCAGACAGTTGGCAGCAGCGACAGGCAGGCGCTTCTCGTGGGCTGCCATGTCCTCTTTGAGTTGGTTGAGTGTGATATCGAGACGATGCACTAATTCGTCTCGTGGCATCGGAAATTGTGCCATATCGCGCCGTGTGCAGTCATCGATGAAACGGTTGTGTTCTGATAACTCGCTCATCTCACCTCCGAAAGTCCAGCAGCTCTTCCAGGATTAGGAGCGCCAGTGTGACGACCGATCCACCGACAACGATCCAGATATAGGACGCCTCCACGAGTCTGAATGCCAGCAACACGGCTGCGATGATGGTAAGGCAGGTGGTGATGTAGGCGTGCGGTTGCCGCCGGGGTCTATGCCTCATGTGCGGTCACTCCTCCTGCCATACAGCACGCCTAAGCAATAGAAGCAATGTGCCGTCGTTGCCATGAGCAGGATGAGCAGCAGGGCAAAGGCGGGACGCGGTAGACGCTGGCCTGCATTGTATTTGTGTTGGTTGTGCATTACGTCCAATCCTTTCGTTTGCCATAGCGTATGCCGACAAGCACACCGAAGATGCACCAGGCGATCATCATGGCAATATTGCCAGCCTGCCAGTAGAGAGCCGCGTCCAGCGGAATGATCAGGTACGTCATGATTGCACCTCTTTTTGTTCGCGCGGATGTACCTGTGTTGTCCACTTGAGAATGGCGCTCACGATGGCATGCCCGATGCCACAGCATGACGCGCCTTCTCGACATTCATAACAGTGTGCACTGTGGTAGCGATACTGATCGTAGAGCGTCTGTATCATGCGCTCTACCTGATCTTGTGAATATTCCACGCTACTCCTTTGGCTCGGTTTTGCGAGAGTCTTCGCTGTGATGTCCGTCCCAAAAGCCGAAGCAATAGCCTGCTACAAAGACGGCTATGCCCAGAAGCAGGCCGATAATTCCGATTGTAATCAGGCTTATCATCATCATCATGCTTCCTCCTCTCCGAGAGGGGTGATAATCCGATAATCGTTCTCGTGCTTCCCGCCGAACCAGACCAGGACTGGCAGCACACCGAGAAACTTGTAACTCCCGATGAGCGAGCGATGACCACGCCAACAGATCACTACCCAGAGAAGCAGGCCGGGGAAGAGATGGAACTCCCAGGCTGCGACGGTGCGGAACTCTGGCATTTGCTCCGCGATCATATGCGCCACTTTGCGCTTCTGCGCAGAGGCGTATTCTATCATGTAAATACCTCTATCACTCTTTATGTGCTTTCGGCGAGAAAACCACGAAGTCTTCAGCTTCGTGGTTGAATCGCCATCTGTATCCTTGTTTGCGAGAGCAAGGATACAGACAGTGATCCAAAAAACTCCGCTTGCGCGGGTGGTGCGTATCTCCATCCTGTTACCAGATGGAGAATCCGACTTCACCTCGACACAGTTAAAGAGGCTTGTTAAACCTGAAGCACAGGGCTTTACCCAATGACCCAACTTAACCTCAGATGACAGATGCAAGAGCCTGGTGCGTCAGCTCAAGGTGTCCTGACCTCTCTAACGTAGCCTCTGTTTCTAGAGGCTGAGTCTGGTGAACCTGGGCTTCTAAAGAAAACAAGCAGAAGTCACCCTCTCTTTAGAAGCCGCTAAGTCTTTAGCTTAGCGGTGATTCACGTAGTCACATGTTCTATACTCTGTGGTGTGCAGTACAACGGTTCTCGGCTCTGCTCATCGATGCCTAGCGAGGTGATTGCGTTACGACGCAGTAGGACATCAAGAGCAAGGTCCACATCTTCGCGGCTCCACCCGGTGAGACGACCGATCTCATTGGCTGTGATCGGCTGGAAGGAGCAAATGCACGCGAGAATCTGCTCGGTCACGTCTGCAAACTGGTTGCTCATCCTCTTCTATCCCTCCTGTGCATAGTGCTAGCATGATGTATGGCTCACGTTGTATGTTCAACCTTTGCTACATGACCACCTTGTGTGTGAGTATTGCCACAGGCAGGACAGGACCCGGAGCCATCAGGAAAGTAGCCCTCTTCGTCCTTCTCTTTGCCATTATTTACCGCAATCTCCTCGTAATCCCATCGTTCCCAGTAGTATGTCCGCGAACCATCGGGAAATTGCCAGTACCAGCAGCAGGGATGTGCGCAGGGTTGTTCAAAGAAGACGCGTTTTCCTTCACGGCGGGCCACTGTGACCTCTCCTGGGATGAAGCGTAACCCTCGGCTCAAGTCCTCCACATCAGAGTAGGGGAATGTTTGTCCAACATCACCGCCACCACTCATGGCATTGCTCATAAACCCGAGCATGATCGTCTCGTCCATCTGCGAATATTTGTCTTTGCGTGGATCGTCTTTCACGGTTCTCCTCCTATGCGACTTGTCCAAATGTTTTGCTGAACTTTTGTTGCTCTTTGCGCTGCTCTATAGCCTGATAATACGCTTCCCATTCCCGCCGCCAGTCAACGAGTGTTACCAGTGCGCGGCAACCGGGGCGTGCACAGACATAGGTGTGACGCCCGGTGCTATTGTGAATGGCTGGCTCTATGCTGGCCTGGCGCATGCAGCACTCGCAGCAGCCTTTCATGCTTTGGTGCCGGTGCCTTCCATCAGTTTGTCCAGTGTTGCACGTCTCACACGGTATGCCTGGCGTGCTCCTCTGTGTGGCAGTGTGATTGCGTGGAGTGCACCTGATTTAATCCAGCGCCGCACCGTTGTATCATCAACGCGTAAATGGCGTGCAACTTCGCTTACCGTGAGTAAGTCATCATTGGTGTCGCGTCCGTTCTTGCGTCCTTTACGCGATTGCTGTTCTGTCTCATAGCTCAAAGTATTTTTCATGAATGTTCTCCTTTTTGTTTGTTAATTATGTTGGCAACATCTGCCAACTGTTCTGTAATCTCAAATGACATAGTTGCAAAATGGTTGAAATGGCAATCAAACAGGATATAGCAATCTGCCATAGTGACGGTATAGGTATTGAGCCGATAATCCCATCCATACACTTCCATCTCGATTTCAGCCTCATCGATTGCGCCTGGATGCCACTCCAGTACTTCGCAGGCCACGTGGAACATATGTGCGATATCGGTAAGTGTTGGCGTGGCTGGTACTGGATCGCTTTGTGGTGCAGGTTCCATGCGCTGATAGTCGATCTTTTCCATGAGAGTTGTTACATCGTCAAGCAATTCTTTGCGCTCAAGCATAGCTGTCTCCTCTCGGCTAGCGCATGGCGTACGGAATATGCGGGAAAAACCACCGTATCGCCAGGATACCGCAAAGCAGCAGCCATATTACGACGGTCGGCCAGAAATGTTCGTCTTCAACCATATATTCTCCTCTCTGCCATAGCACTCATTTTGCCCACATAGCCCGAGCGTATCCGCTTTCCCTCGCGCCAGTAGGCATACCAGTACGGGCCATGTCCCTGTCCACTACGGCAGGTCTTGCAGCATGATTTGCCACAGGTGCGGTACTGCAATTGATAGGTGATGTGCGTGTCTGTAGGTAGTGGCTTGCCCATTGCTATGCTCCTCTGCGCAGCTTGAGTTTGATAGACAATGGGAGCCCGAGCCAGCCAGGATCGGTGAGCGGCTGTGTATCCCGCAAGTGAATCGGCAAGTCCTGCTGTCGTAGCGGCTGCGTGGTTCGCAGATGGACAGGTAACGGCACCTCGTACTCGGTATCATCCTGTGCTTCGCCTGTGAGTGATGGATTTGCAAGCAGGTTGACAATGATATCGGCGTCCAACTGCCGATAAGAGTCCCATGCCTGGCCGAGTCCCTGGCACCTGCGCCAATCTAGTGCCCGGCGTTTCTGCTCTCCAAACAGATGAGCCAGCGACTCGACAATGCTTTCTTTTGCTGAGTTAAAATGTCCCGGATCGAAAGGTTGATCCCTGCCGATGGACCACAGGCTTTTTTTGAGTGATATCCTGGTAGGCTTCTTCATCCTCAGTCTCCTCGCTGGCACAGAGGATCTGGTCACATGCCAGTGTATTGTCGCAGCACAACTTAATCGGACCGTACCTGTCCCAAATCTCGTCTGTGATCTGGTACAAATCACGCAACTCGCATAATGTCTTCTCATGCAGATATGCGGTAGTCACACGCGTTTGGTCGTACTTACGGTAATGTGCTTCTGTTTTCTCGATGATGAGATCGGGCAAGTTGGGAAGCAGGACAAATGGCTCTAGCACCACATGCTCCTGTTTTGCCGACGATCCAGCACTTGGCAGTTCGTGTTCGGTTGGTATCTCCTCGATGGTGTTGATTGGTAATTTGGCGGCGGGTAGATGAAGATTGTAGTCCGTGTGCTGCTTTGTGGGCTGATTTGCGAACTGGCGCTTGCGACGCTCGCGCTCTTGCTCACGACGCTCCATGCGCTCTAGACGGTACCTCAGTGCTGCAATTTCCTGTCGCAGCTCTGACACTTCTTCGCGCCAGATGCTGCGTGCTCTCGCGGAGGATTCAGAATATGGCGGCACCATACGTGGCGTATTGATATTGATCGCCATAGAAATAGCCTCTTCTCTCACGTGCCTCACGGAATGTTTCGTGGGCGCAAAAATCCCTAATGGGATCACAAAAGTTGAGGGTCGCCGGTTGGGGTAGTACTCTTACCATCCACTACCCCGCAAATACGTTCTCATCAATTGATGTATCTCTTTATATAAATTTAATGCAAGTGTCTGTTCTCTGTGCTTATCTCTCAATTGATGAAGTAATGATCATAGAATAGTCCACATTCCATAGACACGTCAAGTGTTTTGTTGTCCTGGGAACGTTCTCTTTTTCTTCAAGCAACGAAAATGAAAATTCTGTAATCATTACAACTTTGTAAGGAAGCAAGCACATATGGGCTGGTAGAGTAGTGATAGGTCAGTGATCATGGTAAGATGAGAAACGAATTCACGTGACGTGAATTCGTGAGAGTGAGGAGAAACCATGCTACCATCAGATGAGCATGGAACTCAAGTGTCACCACAGGAAGAGAAGCAAGAACGCAACATTTCAGTGTTTGGACATTATCTGAGGGCTATGTGTGCGTACCTCCAGGTGAGCCAGGTGCACCTCGCAACTGAGGCGGGACTCACCAAGAAGGCAATTACCAGATTTACTGGTCCATCTTCAGGCGTGGATAATTACCCTGCACCCGAAACACTGAAAAGTCTTCTTGTGGCGATGGAGTCCATTGCTGCAAGCAAGAAGCGCCCGCTTCCGTGCGGTTGGCATCTTGAGTTCCTTCTGTCTCCACAAGCAGAAAAAGCCGATGGCTTGCTCTACCTAACTTACTTCCGAGAGCATGTGATGTTAGAGGAAGACTTGGAGAGAGCCGAGGCGTTGATTTTTTCGATGAGACAGACTATCGATATAGTACGGGGGCGCTCCCGGTCAGAAAAGTAACGTCCTTCGACCGGAAGCAACCAGCAATACAAGAAGGCACGCTGCGTATGTGACGTGCTCGTGATGAGTGTCGTGCTTTGTGTCTCTGCGATACAGAGTACGCCTCCCCATGTCAAAATGCAAGCATGCAGATAGACACAAATCCACATTTTAAATACAAATGTGACACATCGCACATAACAAATATTTTCCATTGCATCCTCTTCATAGGCCGCTTCCTTGACGATTGTAGGATTATAAGCCCACTGGTGCAGCCTCCATGCCTGAGTGTGCCCACTATGCGACGAGTCGATAGGTTTGATAGCCTAGCTGGAAACAAAGGGAAGGTAAGCGGGATGGATGATACGGTTGAAAGTACGAGAGAAGGCGAAAGTACTAGGAGTGAGCCAGCGGCAATTGATACGGCGATCCGGGCTGGACATCAAAGTCATCCAGCGTGTGTTCCGCGATCCGCACGCCAACATCACCATGATCACGCTGGACCGGATCGCGCAGGCCCTCGGCGTCGATGCGAGCGAGTTGATTGAGAGTGAGCACGAGGAGGAGAAATAACTTGTGTAACGTGGAGGCAAAAGAAAAGCCGCCCGGTGAAAGGCGGCTGGCTGAGAGTTGAAATGATGGAGACTACTCATCCACCGGGCCAGTGTAGGTAATGTCAAGCACCGTACCATCTGGCTTGACGAGATGAACAGTGTCAAAGTTGCCTGTTTCCAGGTCATTCGATAACACGTCGGCGGTTGTGCCATCTGGCAACGTTCCGTAGAATGCATTCAGGTCTTCCAAGCTGTTAATGGTCTCCATATCTGTTCCCTTTCTTAGTTTGCGTGATATCGATTCAACTCTGCGATATCAGCGGAATCATTATCGAAACTGATATCGCGCATTCTCTTATCGTCCCAGATCGCGCGGTGCAGGTCTGTCAGAGGACCAAAGACAATTGGCGCGATGAATGCATAAATCTCTGCCTCTGGCTTGTCTTGCCAGTTCACATCGCTCTGACTCACGGCTTTCGAGACTGCGTGCTCACGTATGGATGGTCCACCATAGCCGCCAGCCATGCGGTATGCAGCGTAGGCGACGCTATTAGCAAACGCTGCATGTTTTTGTGGGCTTGCAGTGGGGTAGTGCTTTTTGCCCCACTGCATCGCAGTCTCTAACGTCTGATGAAAACTCTCGCTCATGTGTTTCCGCGCTTTTTCTTGATTTCCTTTGCGTGGAAGAAATTCTCTGGCGTCATGTCGGGCTGCTGATCGCGCCAGTACTGTTCATCTGGATGAAGCTCATAGAAGAGCTGAACGCTTTCCTCCGTCTCCAGGTCGGTCAACCCCTCTGGGTCTTCTTCTTCTTTGGCTGCCAGTTCGTTGTATCTGGCTAGCCGATCCAGATGCTTTTTCTCTTCTGACATGGACTTTCTCCTGTGGTGTGTTTATCGTCCTGGTCTTGATGGACGGGCGGGACGGTCTCCCATTGGACGATGAAACGAGCGTTGGCGATGCTCGCGTCTGCGTGGCTCTGAGGCGACAGAAACAGAAGCAACCTCTTCTCCTTCTACGGGATCATGTTGGCAAGAGCCAGAATGCACCTTATCGTGGCAGCACACTTGCTCAGACACGACAAGGCATGGATCATGCTGACAGAATCCACACCATGTGGAACCGGGGCAATTGCAATAGCCGTAACGAACTACGTTATGGCAGCACACCTGCCCAGAATCGACGAGACAAGGATCAGTTTTGCAGCTTCCACAGTATGTATTCATAATGGTTTCCTTTCTGGGCCTGAGCCCAACTCTTTTTTGCTTCAAGCGTAGCCGATCCACGCCTGAATTACATCAGAACTCTTGCTGAATATCTCAGAAGAAGTTCTGAAAAACCGCCTTTGCGGCAATACTACTGTGTATACCAACCATCTACCTCGGTAGTTCGTGGATGGGGAGCCATAGGCACATCGGCAACCTTTGTGTAGCCATGCTCAGTTAGCCACTCTTCAGGGTTATTGCCTTGATACAGTGGTTGCCGATAACCACTGATGTTGTGCTCCGTCGCTGGCTCTAATTGTTGACCATCTAGAAACTCTTCGATATCATCCAGACTCACGACTGGAGATACAAGGACTTCTCGTGGCAATTCCTTGCTCATGTGTTGTTCTCTCTTCCCTAGCTTGTCGTCCAGAGGGCCTCTGCAATAATGCTTCGGCCTTCAACTTTTATCCGCCCGATCTCCGAGCCCTGAAAAACAATATATATCCACCCGTTCTTTTCTCGGGCAGAAAGGCTACTCACCACGCTGCGCCACGTGGGATGAGCCTTCGTGAAGGCTCGAATGGCTTCATCTGCTGTCATCTTGGTTTCTCCTCTGGGGCAATTAAGCTCCCGATTTGTCAAGCAGCCTCATACCCTTGTAGAGGCGCTCTATATCTTTCGTTTTCATGTGTTGTGCTTCTTGCCTGCGCACTTCTGCATAATAGCAGTCGGGCTCATGAGTGAAGTTCCATGCCCGAACGTGCTGTGAGGGATGCCGGTGTGCGCACGTACACTTTGACTTGTACATGTTTCTCCTTCTCTCGGGCAGGCGATCTGCCCCAAGTGCTACTTGCGAGGCGTCCAGCCATCCTCGCCTGCAAATCTCACTATGCTCGCCAGTGGATCAGCACCAGGATAATCATATCCATAGTAGACACTGGTGCTACATGCTGGCTGACGGTAACGATCATCATTCTTGAAATCTTCGTAGTATCCAGCACTGATGTTGGCCTTGCTGACCGTGTATGTGCCAGAGATTTCGCCGTCTACGTGCTTGCTTGCGCATCCTGCTGATTGAAGTGCTTCGTGTAGTTTCATTGGGTTCTCCTCTCAACTGACTCAACACTCGTTCTTGATATTCTTAATTTACCATATCCTACGATATTTGTCAAGGGTATTTTAATGAAATATCGTAGGATGCAGAAAATTAGTTTTCACTTCTCTTCTTTGGTCTTCCGGGCGCTTCGTGAGGCAGTTCTACCTTATAAAGATCGGACATGGCAAAGTAGAGCGCCTGTCCAGCTCGCTTCGAGTGTTTCTCATCTCGGCTGATCAGTGCTCCATTCTTGTCAAAGACGTAAGGCTTTAGTTTGCCATTTCTGACCAGCAGATGGACAGTGTCAACAGAGATATTGTCCTTGCCCATTCTTTCGGCGATTACCTTTGCAGCGCCTCTGGTGTCGCGTATGTCGCGTGCTGAGAGCGTGGCTGGTGGCCTTGTCGGTGTAGTGGTTTCATTGCTCATCGGGCTCTCCTCTCGTGTTTTTTCATAGGATACCCGATTTTTGAAGAAATTGCAAGATGCTACGAAATTATGTGGTAAAAGCCTTGACTTTCATCGTAGGATATGGTATTATTCTTATGTGAGGAGGAACAAGAAACCTTGAATAATCCGCCTCCCCACAGGAGAACAAGAGAATGATAAAGCAATCGACAAAGACACGCAAGAGCAGCAAGGCCAAAAGTGTTACGATCATCGCCCGCTATTTCATTAAGCGCAACGGGCATGTTGTGTACCGTGTCCGCTCATCGAATGGCGTTGACACCTACTGCACTACGATTATCAACGGGCAAGCGACCGGCTGCACCTGTCCCGCCGTAAAACCCTGTTACCATATGACGCAATTGGAGAAGATTGAGTGCGAACGCGCCGAGCGTATCGCTGCTCAATCTGAGCAGGCCAACGAGAAGAAGTTGGCAGAGCGTAAATTGGAAGAGTCCTATAGAGAGCTGGCTCAGGCCCAACTCGAATGGGCGGAGCACTGGGCACCGCTCCTGGGGATCACGGTGGACGCGTTGCTCGCTATGGGCATCGGTGAATATCGCCCGCTGATCGAGGCATATGAGGATGGACGCAACCGCTACAACAATATGGCGCTCGCATTAGGATGGTAGGACAGTAGGTAGTACGATAGATCGGCGAGCCGAAGCCCGCCGGGAGGAGTGAGAGATGAGCAACAATATATTCAATCCATCAGAACATTTGATACAGTTGAAAAGCCGCGACGGATCTAAGGACTACTTACCCGTGCAATGGCGGCTCGTTTGGTTTCGTGAGCAGTGCCCTCTCGGTACTATCGATACCGAGGAGATGGAAGTCGATACGGAGCGCGAGGTAGAGGCCGAGGCGTTTGTCTGGAATAACGAGAAGCGCAAATCTGAGAAGATCATCAAACGCGCAAAGGGCTACGCTCGCTATAAAGCCATTGTGACTGATGGCAAGGGTGGCCGCGCAACTGGCACAAAGTCAGAGAATGCTGCGAACTTCGCTGATTATGTTGAAAAAGCTGAAACAGGAAGTATAGGGCGTGCGCTGGCAGCTCTCGGTTATGGTACTCAGTTTACTGGCGATGAGTTCAACGAAGCGCATCGTATTGTGGATGCTCCAGTCGAATTTTCCGCCGCCTCCAATGGTCATAGCAACGGCAGCATGCCCGTTACCACGTCTACCCCAGAGGTCTCAACCGATCAGGCGCTCATCACGGAGCGTCAGTTGAATAGCATTCGCAAACTATCCCAGACTCTTCGCAAGAATGAGCCACAGGATTTAGAGAAGATGTCTTCTCAAGCGGCGGGGTCGCTGATCCAGCAATTGACTACCGAATATAAGCAGAGGCAGGCACAAGCCTCCTAGCACAGTGGCCCACCGGGAGCCAGCAATCCCGGTAAGGAGAACATCATGGCAGTCGCAGGCTATAACGTCGTACCAGATGAAAATGATGAGCATGTGGTTGGTGTTGAGTTGGAGAGAGCCAACGAATACCATATGGGGAAAGCCTGCATCTACATGGATCAAGAAGAGATCCACCTCGACTACTACGAACTGTGTGCGCTGATCGGTCAGGCCAAATTCGTCCGTCTGGAGATGGAATGGAATATGGCGACCTACGCGCATGCGAGAGAAGGCAGTCAGGGAAAATCTCATCTTGTCCGCAAGGGAGATGCGAAGCTAGAGCGATCACACTTCACGATAGAGCCAGTTGCCTGCAAGTTCGAGAAGTCGCTGTGCGGGCGTCCCGCTCCGGAGTGGCACTATCCCCCAACTCCGAGAGGATGGGATATCGATCCAGTGCTCGGTGATCCTGAGCACATGAATATCTGTAAGCGTTGCTATGAGGCATGGAAAAAGCAGCCAGCAGTCGAGAAGTAGCGCGTTCGGGGCAGGCTTCGGCTTGCCCAATTCACAAGGAGTCGGGATGATGAGAGAGGATCAACACCTCTGGCAGTTAGAAATAGCGTATACCGTGCAATGTGTTCGTTGTTTTCAGCGAGAGGAAGTTATCAAGCCGATGCCAGGGCAAGCGATAGACGCACTTGCCTTCGTTGGTTGGACTGCCAACGCCGCCGGTCCCTGGTGTCCTGAGTGTAAGACACTTCTGTACGCGAGGCGTGGGCGCAAGCATAGCCTCTGTGTTGGCGATCAGGTATGTCAGGATACCTCGCGCACTCTCCTCGGCCACATCGTCCAGTTAGGCGACGGATACGCTGAAGTCAGGCGCTCCGATGGCATCCAGGTCTATTGTACGGCTGAGCTAGTCAAGGTGAAATAGGCATTGCCACAAAGAGCCGTTTAACGAAGAAAGAAAGGATAGAGAGTATGAATCAGCAAGAGGACAGTATTCGTTTTGTTCGCTGCCAGCGCTGCAATCTCTCCATGCGAGTACGCGTGAGACAGGGGAATCCAGATGCACGCCTGATGCGCTTCTCAGCAAGCGGTGAGGGCTATTGTGCAAGTTGTGCCGCTGCCCAGTTTTTGCAGAGTATTGAACATATCAAGCGCATGATCGACGAGAAACGCGAGACGCTCCTCTCAGAATCGATGCAGGTGCAATTTGCCGGTCTCATGCAGTCTGGCAATGCCGATGCAAAGCCAGTAGAAATTGACTGGCAAAGCGTCCATGATCACTGGGAGCTTCCCTTTGCCAAGCAACGCAAATCACGTAGATCCTAAAACGAAAGGAGCATATTATGATCGTCTGGTCCTACGGTGGTGGAACTCAATCCATTGCCATAGCCCTGCTGGTAGCTATCGGCAAACTGCCTAAGCCTGATATGATCGTTTTTGCCGATACAGGCAGGGAGGCAACAGAAACTTTTGAGTATACAAAATCCTATGTTTCACCGCTCCTGGCATCGTTAGGATTGCATATCGAGACTGCCAGCCATGATCTCTCAAAAGTCGATTTGTACAAGGTGACGGAGAAGAAGGAAACGCTGCTCCTTCCTGCGTTCACGCAGGAAGGAAAACTTTCAAATTTCTGCTCTAATGAGTGGAAGTTGAGGGTTGTACGTCGGTACATTCGTAGCAAAGGTGTGGAGCACTGTATCAATTGGCTAGGCATGTCTACAGACGAGGTAGAGCGCCTTCATCCATCGGATGTGAAATGGTGTGTCACACACTGGCCTCTCTGTGATATGCCGGTATCTGCTGGCTATGGTGTCCAGATGAGTCGCGCCGCCTGCAAGCAGTTGATCCTTGACTATGGATGGCCTGCTCCTCCAAAGTCATCGTGCTGGATGTGTCCTCACCGGCGTAATAAGCAGTGGCAACGGCTCAAGTTGTACTATCCTGCCGACTTTGAGAAGGCTGTACAACTTGACAAGGAAATACGAGCAAGGGACCAGCAAGGCGGGGTATGGCTGCACGATTCTCACCAGCCACTGGACGAAGTGGATTTTTCTAAAGAAGATCAACCTGGACTATTCGGATGTGATAGCGGGTTTTGCTGGACGTAGTTGTTTACACCATAAAGAAAGAGGAGATAAGTCATGCTGGAATACAAAGACACCATCATTCGCATCACGACACAAGATTTAACAACCGATCAGCCTGCTACCAAAGAGTATCCAGGCAAGGAAGCGGTTGGAACTGGCATAGGCTACTGGATTGGAGAGGAGGAGCCACCGGAGCGCACGTTTTACGCGCTCACTCACCTACCAACGGGTTACAGGATGTTTACGGATTTCATCTTCAGCGAGCAAGCTGTGCAATTGATTATCGAGAAAATAGCACCGTTAATCGATTGGAACCGTCCGCTGGAGCAACTGATAGCTGATCCTGGGTACAAGGGGGTCATAGCAAAGGTGTCCCAGATCACGGCAGATGTCATATGGGACCATGCTGAGTCCATCGGCTTTGTCGGTGCGGATGGGCGCATCTGGAGCGTGTGAGCACAATATACCAGAGGAGGAGGTGGCACTCCCGCTCTGGCGATGAAAGGACGGAACCCTTCCATGCAAGGAATCTTAACACCTGATGGTGCGGTACGCATAGAGCGTATCTACCATTTTAACGCTTATTATAATGCACTGGACGAACGTTGGTGTGGGCGTGGGAAGCACTGGGCTGATCCACTGGACTTCCATGAGAAATGTCAGTGGTGCCGAGAGTGCCGAGAGTCCTATCGCAAAGAACGCTACGACCCAGAAGCAAAGCGGCGCGCAAACTTTCGCTACAACTACGGGATGGATAGTCGAGTCTACGATCAACTCTTCCAGTTTCAGGGAGGCGTCTGTGCGATCTGTGGGCGTCCACCAGAGTATCGGAAGATCGGGAGGGCGCGGACACCCAATAAAAGCCTGACACTGGATCACTGCCACCGTACCAAGTTGCTGCGCGGACTGCTGTGTTATGAATGCAATCTGGCTATTGGCTGGATGCGCGATAACGTGGAGAACATTGACAAAATGCGCGCATATATCGAGAATAATGGCGTGGAAGGCTTCTATGAGCCGGACATTTTAGAGGAAGATGCATCGAATTGCCACTAAGCGCGTACTGTTGGTAATACAATGAACTACGCTTAGTTGCAGTTACGGTACCAATGAGTCAGCATGATATAGCATGTAGTGCAGTTTGTACAGGAAGAGAGAAACAGATGAGCGAAGACGAAATGATGCAGATAATTGAGCAAGTGGTTGCGCAATCTGATCAGCAGCGTACACAGAGTGAGAGAGAGGCATATATCAGCAAGGTTGCAAGCCGTGTAAGCCTGGGAGCATGGAATGAAATAGCAAATAGCTATGACGCTATTCCTGAGCCTACCCGCTCTGCTCTCATCAAGTGGCAGAAAGAGAATCGTGATCGTGTCTCTTTCCAGATTGGTGAACTGGTACGTCTCCTCTTGCGCAAAGAATTGTTGGGCGAGTAAGATGCCATGCGCATTCTCGCGTGCTGAGAATGCACATGCAGACGCGATAGAGCACGCGTTTGGATTGGATGAGTGAGGAGAAACCGATGAGCGAAGCATTCAAATGGGTAGAATTGACGACAGTACAGAGAGACATTCTTATCGCACAACATGTGACAAAGATACAGCATGAATGGGCTATAAGTATTGTGAAGGGTAATACGCTAGAAGAAACAAACAGTGCGCCGAAGTATTCAACCGACATGAATGCTGCGTGGCTGGTAGTAGAGCATTTTCGCAACCAGCGTTTTGATGTCCATGTAGCATCGGCTCCGCTTCAATATGATGTGCTCATTGCTTCTCGCAGATGGGAATGGAAACGTTTTGAAGCCAGCGCAGAGTCAGCACCAGAAGCCATTTGCCTTGCTGCACTCCGGGCCGTAGGCGTCGAAATTGTCGTCTGATGACTTCCGTAAAGTGTCCTTTGTGGCAATTCACGACAACATGAAATGAGGTGAAACGACATGAGTGAGATGACGTTGATCGACATTCTCACGGGCGTCGGTCAACTTTGTGAGTATCAGACGAGTGTAGGGGTATGGGAACCTGTCTACATTATGGCTTTCATTGGTGCAGCGAAGCCAGAGGATGAGTATGTTGAGCTGACGTATCTCATCGGTGGTGGAAAATGGAAAGTCTCTGCTCCCCACTGGCCGCATCTCCTGAGAAAAGCAACGATGAGCAGGGCTGAGTATCTAGCAAAGCACAAGGAGGAGACCAATGGCAAATCTTCAGATTAGCGGCGAGCACATCCTGAAATATCCCGATATCGCCGCCTTTCTCCATGAGCACAACATCGCTATCCGTGATGTACGCTATGTGGAGGTGGAGCAGAAGCGGCGTGTACCAGGATCATTTCAGGAGCATGGCACAGCACGCAATGAGATTGAGGCAACGGTCATATTACACGACGATGCAAGATGGCCGATCCCATTAGAGCGGCTTACCTATAACGGATAACTTTACTTTTTCCTCCTCGAAGCGTCAAGATCAGTAGTGCAGAGGCATCGGCGCGGAGTCAGCGATCCTGCACACAAAGGAGCTGCTACGAACGCACGTAGCAGCTCCTTTGTGTGCAGTTTTGCCGATCTCCGAAAATTGGTTCATTTTCCATTGCATTGTATTTGTATTCGTGATACAATATCCATGTACCAAGAATGAGGTACAGAAGATAGTGCGAAAGGGAAAGAGAAACCATGAAGTTTATCGTTGAGACGGGTTCGGAGAGCCATACCACCAGTTCTGCATCATTGCAAGCCAAGTTTGTTGGTGGAGAGCATGACGGCAAGTATCTTTATGAAGTGAAGAAATTTCAGATCAAAGCAGATTGGGACAAGAATAACGATCATCATAGCCGGTGGGTTCTTACTCAATATGAATTGCCTGAAGGGACAGAGGTTGTTGTCATTGGAAAAGGGCGAACAGGCCCGCGTGGAGTGAGCAAGCATGAGTTCCACCGCATCTATCGCCTGGATAGCACGGCTGAAGTCATTGAGGAGCAGATTGATACAGGATTGCGCCAATGCGTTTTGAAGGGACGTATGGTGCTCGTGCGTGATCTGATTGCAGAGCATACAGATGTAAATACTGAAGAAGGATTCTAAGATGCCAGCAAAACGGCACAATAAGAACGCAGCAGGGAAACGGGTTAATCGGGAGCGTATCCCAATTAACCTCAGTGTCTCAGAGGGGAATGGGTTGCTTGACCTCTTCTCTGAGTACTTATTCCGTCAGGGTATAGAGCCAACCACAGAGAATATTAAACAACTTGCCTCTGATTGGGCGTATCACTATTGGGGCGAACGTCTCAAGCGCGAGATTGAAATGAATGAAGGAGCTATCATCATATGAAACTGATCATCTTTGATGTCGATGGGACTTTGACCACCACGAAGAGTGGCGCGACCTTCCGCAAGACCGCCGACGATTGGCAATGGCTCCCAGGTCGAGTCGAGAAGTGCCAGCAGTTGCGTGGCAAGGGCATAAAAATTGCCCTCGCCAGTAATCAGGCTGGTGTAGCATTCCCTTGGTCAAAGTTTAACGAGGAGGAGATAGCATTTGAGATCGGTACAGTAGCGTATGAGGTAAGCGCGTCGTATACGGGGATTTGCTACTCGACACCGAATGAGAAAGCCCTCCCACAGTATCACAATGCCAATGATACACGTCGCAAGCCTGGACCCGGCATGCTGTTAGAGGCGATAGCGGCATGCGGGACAGTGCCAGATGAGACATTGATGGTTGGAGATCGCGACGAGGATGAAGCTGCGGCCCGCGCAGCTTGCGCGAGTTTCATGCACGCTGCCCAATTCTTTGCAGAATAAAACCTGCACTCCCTGCCGGATTTTTCGTTACACTGGAAACTAGAGGAGATTTCCGACAAAATAGCGGAAGTGGCAAGGTAGACTAGAGAGAGAAACCCAAGAAAGGATTACATCATGACAAACACAGAACCCCTTCATATTACGTTAAACGGCATGTTGAGCCAACGAGTTGATCCCACTACGTGGGCAAAGATCAAGGCGTACATGCGCTACTATGATGAGGACCTCATTGAAGAGATGGATTGGTTTGGGACGCAGCCTGGCTGGCATGTGACGAACGAGGCTGAAGTAGAACGCATTCTGGGCATTCCTGAAGAGTGGCATGTAGTGCCCCGTCGCGTCAAGGCAAAGCAAGAAGAGGCGGAGCGCAAAGAGCAAAAAATCCGCGAAGAGCAGGAATCGAGAGCGCGCATAGCGCGCAAAAAGTCAGGGTATGTTGCATGGCAGGAGCAAACGCTTGCTGGTCTAGAGCGGTTCCATGCATGGTTTGAAGACTTCCCGCAATTGGAGTGGGTAGAGGTCGCCTCTTTTGACAAAGAAGCTGGATGGCATGACACTGGAGATCGCTGGGGTAAGGCGATCTGGAATGGTGATGTCATTTATAAGCGTTCCTACGGGAACACAACTAGCTACTATACCACCCGATCCAATGCTGTGATGCTTGCACGACTGGCTATTGCTGGATGGAAAAAGTATTATCCAACCGATGTTGAGATCGCCCGTCAGGTCCTCGTAAAACACGATAATGACTGCATCGGTGACGACCCTGCCCGTATTATTGTCGAAGAAGACGGACTCCAGCATTTTATCGATATTGCCAAGCAGGAACCCTGGTATCTCATTGCCCGTGGTTCCAAAGATGAGGACATAGAAACGGCTCAAAAGTATGGGTTGCCGTATGTTCTCCTGTCGCGAGGAAAGAGCATCTACAGCCGAGATGTTTCACGCACGACCCAGGAAACCTTCAAACAGCGTATCGATAAGCATTTTGGTACAAGATACACGCGTCATAGCGCCGTATATTATCTTCCAGATGGGGGCAAATGGTTCGTGAGCGAAGGCCATTCCAGTGCGCATGCGGTTCCCGCTCCTGATCTCGCAGACCTCTTTCCCGAACTGATGAGGGAGGTGCATCATGCATAAAATCCAGGTTGGACAACTCTACAAAGAAGGTCAGACTTCGTGGCCCGAAGTCGTTGAATGGAACTGGACGCAGAGTGCCAACGAGTTGCGGTTGTTCTTCCGCAATCCAGATCCGCAGGAAATACAAGCGGTGAAGACTGGCAAGGTTGAATTCGGCTTGGTGATAGAGCAGGATATCATTCTCTTGCTTTTCCGCTTCCTGCCAGCACAGAAAGGTCAACATGGTATCCGGTGGTCTGATGCTCCATACAGCTATCACTTTCTGCCAGAGGATCGAAGAGGGTTGCCGCCACAAGAATTAGGGGCAGAAAAACGAGCGCTGCTACAGATTGTGTTGGTCAATGCCAGCACAGGAATTACACTCGTTATTCGTGCTGTGAGCTTGTCTCATGAGTTCACGAAGCAACTCTATCAGGCAATTCATGAGCAAGCCGGGAAGTCATTTGATAAAGTGACATATGATCGGCAATTGCGCTGGCTCTACGCTACCTATCCAGACTCTAGGCAATTGCTTCAAAAGGCAGTTGTACGATGTGAGGGAGGAAGTTAACTACAAAAAGGCCCTAGCGGTATGCTAGGGCCTTTTCATGCGCACAAAAGCACCGAGCCGGTTGTGTCTGAATACGCCGCTCGGTGCTTTTGTTTCTGTCAGTGCTACGCGCTCAGGCTCAGTTGAGACGCGTCACGTGCGCACCCTTTGGCACTTTAAGTACCTGTTGAGGTCCACCATGCTCGCGGTAGAAGATATCTTCCCCAACTTGGTGCGTCACTTCTCCACGCGTGGTTTGTCCACCGTGGGTAATCTGTATCTGATCTCCTGCGTGATACTTCTCATCCTCGTTCGGGGTCGGTGTCTTTCCCGGCTTTTCGTGCTCATGCTCATGTGGTGGTTGTTTCATCATCGTTATGTTTTCCTCCTGAAATACATCTTTAGGAGCGCCCCTACGCGCTCTCAGCCAGTATATCATGAATGCTGGACGCTTGTCATCTTTCCGTCACATGCTGTTGACAGGTAGAAGCAACGGCGCGCGTCTTCCGCGCATGTGTCTACTGGATCGTCTGGATTGTCCAGAAGTCCGCCGATAACCCTCCATCAAGTAGATACTGATAAGGCAGGTAGAAATAGCCTTGGTCACCCCACTGAGCGGTCCATGAATTTCTGCATATCCAAACCTGCTTATCATCCTGGTAGCCAACGCACAAACAGGCATGCCCTCCGATGGTTGGCTCGTTCGATCCTGGCATTGGCACAATCCCGGTTTGTGCTACAGACTGGCTCTCAAAACTCTCGTAGACGGAGAACCCAAATACGAATGGGAGGCCACTAGCAAGGCATGCCTTCATCTGGTTGAGGCTGCGTGCAATGCGCTGATAGGAGAGTGCGCGATGATGTGATGCTTCCTGATAACAGATAATCGGTGGCATGACCGCGAACCTGGGAATATCGTAGGGCCATAGCATCTCGGTGCAGACTCCCTGCCTATTCACGCATTTGATACCATCTCTGATGTATGCGCCGCTATCCACGCTCGTTGTGCCCTCTCGTGCGCGCTCACAGTAGTAAATGAACAGACGCGACGGTGGAAACTCTGGCAACCCCTGCTTCCTCTGATCGAACGCGAGAGCCCCCGCAATGGCGTTGGAGGTGCAGCTCCCCAGATTGCCTTGCGAATACACGAGAGGGCATTGTGGACGCAAATCCACGCTCGCTGGCAATGCTTGTAGGAGCGGACCCGGCGCGGCATAGAGGTGATCCCTATGATCTGGGTTATCCCGGTGCCAGCCCATACCGTAATTGTGTAGTATAGTCATAAAAATATCTCCTTATTTGATGCGCGTGAAAGATGCATGGCTCGCGACGACGCAGTAGCTCATAACGGTTTATCTGGCAATCTGATCGGCTTTGGATCTACTGAGCGGATCTGCCCTGGTAGTGGAGGCATTTGCTGTGCTGGTGGATCACCTCTCAGATAGCCCTGAAGTGGTCTGAAGGTCTCCACTTGCAAGGTAGTTGCCAGCGTCAAGACATAGCCCACGTCAACAACAGCATTGCCTGTTAGCTTCCCCTGTGCCAGTGCCGTTATAATCGCCACGATGAGAATAGAGGTACCGCTGATAGCCGCATTTCGTCGCATAATCACGGTATTCTGTTCAGGTGTATTCGTCGCTGGTGTGGGACGCTGAAGATAGTAGCTCGCGCCGAATGCGATAAATGGCAAGAGTGCTATCCCGTAGGGAAGAAGCTGCAATAATGATTGCATGGAACACCTCTTATTTGCCACTTTTTTGCGCACGCAGGGCAAGCAGTTCTTTCCCAATATATTCACGGATGACCCCTGTCCTTGCTGTCCATCCAAGCATTGAGAAGCGAAACACCTGCTGTGTGCCACCTCCGAGTGTTGCGTTGCCGATCTCTAGCGGATTTTGCGCGTGCTCCCTTTCTAGCGGCCAATCGTTCTGGTCCCAATCGTTGGCGAGCACATAATTCCTAAATCCGTCCCTGACTAGCATGCCGTTGGGAGCGGTCAGGATACTCCCGTTATCCTTCCAACCATCGGGTACATTGCTCATCGATGATCCTCCCTTCAAGTAGTCCCACAACTCATTCCAGGGAAATGCAGGACCAGGACAGTGCGCACGATTTGCCGGGTCAATTGATGCATGCGATTTGATGTGATCTGGGGCAATCCCGTACTTCTTACTCAAGTCATCAGAGAGTTGCAGACTATTGGTGAGGTCATTTTCGTGTTCGACAGAAATTGTGTGCTTATTGAGGTTGTCTCCACCAAACTGATCCCAGAACGTGTCGTGACCCGGCATAATGCAGCAATTAGCCCCGGCACCATCTTGTTCTTGCACGTACTGCGCAACAACCCCGTTGCGGTCTATGCCATAGTGTGATGAAACCATGTCCGCATTTGACCGAAAGTAATCTCCTAACTGCTGTGCGGTTTGATTCGGATTCCCTCCAGTTCCATGCACAACAATGGCAGAGTGCGTGTTCTGGTTGGTAAACACTCTGCTCCTATCTACGTAATATTCAATAGCATCAGGATAATCTGACATACGTGTTGTCTCCTTTTATACAGGTGTATCGCGTGTGGGAGGCGGCACATCCGCCTCTCGACTCAGCAGTTCTGCCTCCTCCTCCAAAACCATCTTGCTTACCGCAGGTCGAGTGAATAGTAGGTATTTGAGCATGACGAGCACTACTATGCCTACAATGAAGAATATTTTGATGATAAGTAGCTGTATTTTTCGAGCATCGGCGTTTTGCTGTATCAGGGTGATCGCCTGATACATCGCTGTGATGTATGGGCGGTCATGCAGCAGCACGATATTCACCTGGACTGGATCGGGACCAGTAGGGCTATCAGCATTGGCGAGAAGGCTCTTGAGCGCCGTTACCATCTGCTGATAGTCTGAGTTTGCCGTGCCTAAAGCAATCCTGACGTTATCGGGAGGATTGCCAGGCAACCCAAGAGACACGTCACCGACAATGAGACCCGCTTGCACCTGCTGAAACACAGGCAGTATCGTTTGCAAGTCGCTTACAGCCTGGGAACGAAACGTAATTGGCCGATATGCCAGAACAAGCACATCACGCGAAAGAAATATGCTGCGTGTCAGTTGCAAATCGGCCTGCCGCTGGATAACCGGGTCATCATTGCCGTTGGTGATAGGCAGGATTTCTAGCCCTACCATGACGACCAACAGAAAGATCGTTAGGGCAAGTGTGGCAACCATATATGCGCGTAATACCTTCGCTTTCAAAATATCCTCCTCTAGTGAAAAATGTGTGCCGCATACGCAGTGATAATGCTCACTGCAAGCAGCACAACAGTAGAGACAACACTTATGAGAAAGCGTATCTGCACAGCAGCCGTTGCCTTTTCCTGAGCTTCATAGCGTTCCCTTGCCTCTTTATCCTGTACCTCTTGCTTACTCTTCATCTCAATCACATCACGCTCCATGCGTGTAAGCGACGATTGGATATTTTGCAGTTGCAAGTCATTCTCACGGACTGGTACATATGACTTGAGTTGTACCTGCACATCTTTCAACTGCTGCTCAAGCAGAGTAATGCGATAGAGTAGTGCTGATGCCGATTCTTGCGATGGCTGTTGCATTTCGTCGTCACGTCCTCCCTTGTGTGAAATCGAGGCCCGAAGCAATCAGTTTTGCCAGGCTGGCCTTCTTCGGTAGCTCTGAACATGTGACCTTGTACCACCAGAGTTGTGTATCTCCGGTATGTTTCTTGAGCGTGCTTTCAACCTGAGTGATCAGAAACTGTCCATCCCAGATGCCTTGCTCCGGCAGGAAGATCGTCAACATCTGACCGATAGCGAGACCATTACGTGTTGTGTCAAAGATGAGTGTGCGGCCCGCGTTGGCGTAGCGCGCAATCAGTTGGGTTGCTAGCGTCTGTGCCGCAGATAACGTGAGCCCCTGTCCGGTGTAGTCCTGCACATCCTCGATGATGCCACTACCACCTTCAATGGCCTTGCGTGCAATCTGCTCAGTCGTATCGTCAACGGTGACATTGACCTCGTAGAATCCGGTGTAATTCGGGACCGAGAGCTGATCGCTGGATTGCAAGATAATCTGGCCCGCATCCTGCTCGATTACAGGATCGTTGAGGGCATAGTAGTAACCTGATCCAGTTGTGCCCTTGAGTCCTACAGTCTGCGTGGTTCCGTTGAGGATGATCGTCGGAGCCGAAGCGATAGGATACCCGAGGGTAAATGTACGTGTGCTACCATCTCCAGTAAACAAGGCGCTTGAGACGATAGGGGCAAGGACACCCAGGAGGGTCTGCCGATTGCGGTAGAGATCGTTGGATACGTCAAGCTCCAGATTGCTCGTGACCTCCAGATCAACTACATTGACGAGCCCTGCCGGTGCTGATTGGAGTATCCACGGTGCCGCAATCGCATTGATCCCGCCGAACACAAGGTTCCTGTTCTGATCAAAGTACCAACTGAAATTGCTCTGCTTCGCTACATCGTCAATGTTCTTGCTCACAAAGGAGGAGTTATAGGTAACACTCGGGATTGTTACCCCTGGATTGATCTGGGGCGTGAATGCATAGGTTGTCAGATCCTGCACCTGCGGAGTCGCTGTAGGATCAGTGGTAGTCAGGGTGAGTTGTGTATACACAAATTGCCCTGTGACGATATCGCCTGATGGGTTCCCAGTCACTACATCCCCTTGCGGCGTCATCCAAAGTTGATAATACCTGCTACCAACTGCCCCTCCGTTGTTATAGAACCCCATCTTCCCTGCGCTAAGCGGAGAGCCATCGGTATAGGTGAGCAACTGTACCCCATCTGCATAGACCGTAATCACGCCTGCCAGCATGGAGACTCTGAACCTATGATAGGTACCTCTCGTGAAGGATGCTATGTAGCTGTTCGTGCTCACTCCTACCGTATAGGTGATAGGAGCTGTGGCGAGTTGTGTTTGCACGTTGGCTGCAACTTTGTAGAGTGTTATGGTATTAGGCGTCCCGGCGCTTGCCTGGGTATCGCCTATCAGGAGGTAGTAGAAGTTGTTGGCATCGATGTAGCGCCATACGAGCCCTCCTGCATCGCTCTGATCAGTGTCTGCGAAGAAGTCCACATCGGCACGAGAGAGGGCATTGGACACATAGAGGGCATTTGTGCCTCCTGTGGCAGTGACTCTGCTATTAGCAGTATCATAGGTCCATGCCGCAGCTACCCCGCCTGTCCTGAATGTGCTGGTATAGTTTGCGGCAGAATTTAACGCGAAGGTATCCACTGTAGGAGTAGGCTGAGAGTAGATCCCTGGCAGGCTTCCTCCGTTGTTAGAAGTTTCATCCGTCCAGTTGACTCCATCAGCACTCGTCTTTACCGTGAGCGTCGTGCTTGCAGGAGTGAGCGCATTCCAGGCGATTCCTGTCGCGCCCACTCTCGGCACGAGAGTGGCAAGCGATAATGCAGGATCAGGGAATTGGGTTGCTCGGAAGTGATCGAATGATGTCGTACCTGTACCACTAGTATAGAGTGCTAGTTTCCCGCTAGCAAGCCTGGGGCTCATCAAGAGCACTCTGCATTGTAGCGCCTTTGTGACCGATGGCGGAAAGACCCTTGCCCTGATTTGCAGCGAAACTGACTTCGTTGTACGCACAAGGAACCGAAGCTGAAGCGATTTTGTGGATTTTGTAACAATCCTTGCCCTTGCCTGAAGGACCCTGGTTGCTGTCACCCGCATGGCAACACGTGCCTGAAGCGTAAGGGATCTCGTTACTCGCTCTAGAAATCGGACCTGTACAGATTTCGATAACTTCGTGCTTATTCGCGCCCTTGCCTGAAGGACCCTGGTTGCCAGCACACGAAGCAGTATGCGAGCACTCAGTGTTCTGACGTAGGCAATCATCTTTAGGCGAACCTGCAAAATCAGGGTCCTCTGTACCCGAATAAGTGCTCTTGCAGGCAACGTTTTTGTAACCTGCGTTCGTTCAACAAAGCGAAAAACAAGCGATTTGGTAGTGGATACCTTCTGCAAGACAAAACGAGAAACAAGCGTGACCGTGTTCGTAACACGTATCCTGGTGCGGGACTGAAGAACCTTTGTGACCTGTGTGCGTTCGAGGAAGCGCGCCCCCAAGGACTTGCTAAGCTTCGTTGCTATATTCGCCCTGGATTGCAGTACTTTGACCGGGGCTTGTACCCTCTCAACAAATCGAGACTGAAGGGACTTTGTAGCAGTTACTCTCTCTACGAAGCGCGAGACAAGCGTTTTGCTCACGGTCACACGTTCGAGGAAGCGTGTTCCCAAAGACTTGCTGAGCTTCGTTGCAATCCTTGTGCGGGCCACCAGGGTTTTTGTTGCCTGCACACTCTCGACAAAACGGGTCTGTAGCGTTTTTGAGACCTTCGCGATTTGCAGAACAAAGCGGATTCCCAGTGTCTTCGTGACGATAGTAGGCAATGCATCAGCCATGAGCGGAGCTGAAAGCACGACCCAGGTGTCACTTGCGCCAAGTGTCCAGTTTGTAGCGGTACTAGAGAAGATACCTGGGGCATCTCCCATCGCGCCATCGTCAGAGGTTGCATCAGCCCAGCGTAGAGTCATGCCTGTCCCGGCTGAGAATGCGCCTGCCCCACCATCGCCACCCATCGAGACCATTACCATTGAGGAGTCCGTATTGGCAACAGTGACGGTTGCAGCAGTGCCTGTTCCAGTCGCACTATTGGAAGGGCCGAATGGATTGGCTAATTGACTGGCATTCGAGTAGGAGATCGCGCCCGCTGCAACTGGGGTTGATGCCGATTGACTGACAACGATAGCATGCGTCCCTGTGGATGGAGCAACACGATACCATAGCTCAACACGCGCACTCCCATTGGTTGCATTCGATATCTTGGTGAGCGCCTCTGAAGTATTCCAGGTAACGCCGGTCACAGTCGTTGTCGCACTACTAACAAGCACGCCAACGACGAGCACGCGGTTATTGCCTGTACCCATCACATGGTTCCAGGTGATAGAGGCCGCAGTGACCGTTGTGCCCTTCGAGAACGCATCGAAAAGCGGGGGAAGAGGCGTTGTCCCGGTGAAAGGACGGATATTCCATCTAGGCATTATTCGTCCTTTCTCGGCACGCTATCCATGCAGTGCTACTTCCCAACTATTGACGCACTAAAGGTAAACGAAGGTGAGGTGCCTGTAACGACCCAGCGTAACCGGATGGTATTTCCCAGAGATTGCGCAATAACACAGCCTGAACCAATCGAGGTACTTGTCTGACTCACAACTGTTATTGCGGCGTTGGTCTGCCATAGGGGGTAGTAAATACCGTCAAGCCCTTTTCGATCAACGAACAGCGTAAGCGTAGGTGCCGTACCGCTAACGACAGTAATGTTGACATCGACGCTTACCTCCGTATAAGGACCTACTGCAAGATCAGCACTATTCCCGTTGGCAGTCTGCGCCGCGCTAGCCTGGTTAAGCACTGTGCCAGGAGCACGGTGTAGCGTGAGTGGCGCAGAGACGTTACTTGAGCCATCAGTGTTAGTGATCGATGATGACTGTGCTGCCGTAAGCCCTGTGCCTGGCACATACCCCTGTGCGATAGGGATGCTGCCGGAGTCCTTGACTGATGCCCCAAATGCCATAACGTCTCTCCCTTGTTACTATATGAGACTACTTGCCTATGATGGAGAGATTGAAATCGACAGTAATGCCGTTCGCATTTGTCATCATGATTTTGACATGATCTCCAAATGACCACTGATTGATGGCTGCGCCGTAGCTCTTGTTAAACGCCCCTGTTGCAGGTGCTCCCGCGCCCCAGTCGCAATAAAGCATGGGCACGGGCTCAAGGAGGAGGCAGTTATTCCCGTTTGCATCTACCCGGTAAACCTGAAAGGAGAATGTGTAGTACCCGTTCGAGTCAACTGTCCCGCCTGTTGCAGCGGTTACCCACATATCAATGGCTAATTCTGTAAGATCTCCTACCGCAAGACTTGCCGTGCTATAGGATGTAAGACCGCTTTGTGTTGTCGATAAAACAGTGCGAGCTGCCATGAATGCACCCCGTATCTTTCTCTACTCTTCGCTAAATTCAACATATACATTAAATGACCCAGAAGCGCCAAGAAGCGCTCCTGATAGAATTGCTATATATTGCGTTGTCCCACGTAATGTAGGCGCTTGCCCTGGTCGAACCCCGAACTCCCAGTCGATGTCTTCGCCTGATGTTGTCGCGGTTGCGTTACAGTAGAGTTTCTGCGTTCTCAAGTTTCCGACCAGTGTCCCGGCTGTTGGGGCAACTGTGTAGGTAGACGCAACCGCTGTTCCGGCAGCGTTTGTACTATCGTGAGGAGTGATTGTTGGCGCAGTCCCCGTTGTCCCGCCTGAAGGCGCGGCAGACCATTTCGCGAGGGATACATCCACGGTAATGCTTGTGCCTGCCGTTCCGCTTACATGGACTCTCAGGATACGAATGGTTTTTGTTGCGCTCCCTTGCAGAACAAATATTGTCCCAGTTGTTGTAATCTGAGCAATGTTTGTCGCAGATGCAGAGTAGGTTGGTTTCGCACCGTCGTTCGAGGGAGTTGTCTGCACGCTTCCCCCAGCCGTGACGGTGGCCTGTCGCCAGGGATACACTCCATCGGAGATCTGAAAGCTGTTTTTTGCGGTGTCAGCTAACGTGACCGTGTTAACGGTAAGCACACCGCTAGAGGCAGGCGCAGATGAACCTGCAATTGCGGTAAACTTGATTGGCAGGATATTAACATCAGGGCCGTTAGCTCCGGTAAGCGTTGAGGCAACAACATTGTCCTGGTTGTCAATACACCAGTAGATGTTGTCTCCTTTATAGTAGATGAAGTACTTGTGGACGTTGGCATCCTGCGGCTGCTTGCTATTGCCAGTTGAGGTAGACAGGTCCTGCACCGCAACACGTGCGCCTGACTGGTACGTGACGGCAATCATCTTGCCTGCCGTCGTGACCTCGTACCCGCAGGCATTGGTGAGTGGGGCCGCAGCCGTTGGAGATCCAGGCGAAGTTCCGAGACCCCAGAAAAAATACTGGTTGACGAGGATAGGGAAGGCAAGATTGATGCCAGTGTAGAACATGAGCCAGCCAGGGTTTACAGGCGCAAAGGTTGCTACGCTCTCCAAATAGGAGTACCCCGAAATCGTAGTGCCAGTGCCCAACTGTGTATTTGTAAGAGCATTTGACGCAGCCACGCCTCCTCCCGAGGCCGTTGGGGCCTTCCACCTATTGGTGATATCCAATGTGGCTGTGTCAAAGCCATCCTGAAAGAGCTGTGTTGGCTCTAGCGCAACACGCGCATAGCCTGGTGCAAACACGGTTGTTCCAAAGTTGGACCCAGGATCAACGAGACTAAATGGGCTAGGGGTCTGTGATGGGACTGGCATAAGAAAAGGCCATCCTTTCTTAAAGATGGCCTGCGCCTCTGGGGCTGTGGCTCTATAGATGATGATATCTTATTCTGCTGCTATTATACGACGTGTGAGAAGGAGAGGTCGTATGTTAGGAGAGGCGTACTCCTACCACTTCCAGGCTAATTGCTCCCACATCAGTCACACCTTCCCTCCACCGCTTAAAGCCAAGAACAGTTGTCTTGTGATCAATGTATAACTTCTGTTCTAGTCCATCCCATATGACTGCTGTGCAATCCCCCGTTTCCTTATTGTCCACACGCCCAATGATCTGCGCGGTGGTGAAGCGTTCACTACCAAAAAGGGAGGAGAAGCCTCGGTGCAGTTGAAATGCAGTATATGGCTCAGAGACAAGCAGGTGAGCATGCCCTTGTGGAGTACAGAGAATGAGCTCCTTTATATGGGCAACATCACCAGTTGCGGTAAGATCCTCTAGCCACTCTATCTTGCGCCTGCGTGCAACTATCTTGCCGGTTCTAGGATGCATAGTGTGCTCAACCTTCGTCCCCAGTTCAGAGACTTCTTTTCCCGATGTAAGCAGCACCTTCCAATAAGATTGGCCGGTAAAAATGGTTTTCGCAACAGGCAGGATGATATTCACTATGGTATACTCCTCCTACTATATGAGTCTGAGAAAGCCGGAGGAACACGATGCCGGACGATCAAAAGATTTCCCGCTACCTGATATGGAGTATGCTCGGATATATACCAGATCCGTGTCCTGAGTACTGGGAGGAGCTGACACAATTGGTAGCTGAACAGCACGAAAGGGATAGCAAAACGACGAGCTATATCAAAGGCAAGTGGAACAACAAGTTTCCTCTCACCTCTCTGCTGGATGAGAGAAAGCAGCAGAAGAAGCCTGAAGAAAGCAGCGACAAATAACCTGCAAGGTTGCTCTAGAAACAGCTTCATGTTAAACTGTGCAAGGTAGTGACGCCAACGGTGGTAAACTGTCTTGAAAACAGTGGGGTATAACAGCCTAGCGGGTTCGACTCCTGTCACTACCGCTTCATCTGGTAGGCATGCAGAGCGGCTTATGCAGCAGACTGCTAATCTGTAAAGGATAACACCTTGGTTGGTTCGACTCCAACGCCTACCGTTTCCACTTCTACATCCTCTAAACAGAAGAGATAAACAAGCGCAAAATAGTCCATAAACTTGCCTGGGGAGCCGTATTGTGGTACAATAGAGGTAGAGATTATTGTCGGTCTGGAGGGTGTTGATAGCGCCCCCCAAACCTAAATCGCAGCCTGATTGGAGGCCATGATTATGTTTGAATTCTACCATAACGAGCGATCCCCTGCGTCCAAACTTTGCGCTAAATGCAAAGCGACAAAGCCTCTCGATGAGTATTCCCAACGAAAAGACGGCAAACATGAAGCACGTTGTAAGGAGTGCATACGAGAAGCTGACAGAGAACGGAACCATAAACGCCGTCCGCGAAAGACACCCATTCTTCCAAAGTCCACCAAAGAGGGATATAAGATATGCAACACATGCTTGATCGAAAAATCCCACAATGAGTTTTCCCCTGATTCTGCTCAGAAGGATGGCTATACTGGACGTTGCAAGGAATGTAGGGGCAATCGTTATCAATCGCTGCCAGAAGAAGAAAAAGAACGTATTCGCAGGCAGGATGTAGAAAGCCGCAGGCCACGAAAAGAACTGATTAATGCTCGTGATCGTCTGCGCCATAATACTGATGAACACAATGCAAAGCGAAGAGAGCAGATGGCGCGGAAAAAGGCTACTGATGATAATTTTCAAGAAGCCGTGCGTCAGGCTCAAACCGAGTGGAGAAAGAATAATCCTCTGTATACTCGCGAATCTAATCGTCGTCACAAGATTAGGCAAAAAACAGCGAGGTCTGGTGGACGTATAAGCTATAAGCGCATTCTTGAGCGAGATGGCTACTTTTGCTATATCTGTGAGAAGGATATAGATTCGACTATTAAATCTAGCGATCCTGCTGGCCTTGTCTTCGATCACAAAATACCTCTTCACCCAAGAAAGGGTGAGCCTAAAGGGGAGCATACGCTTGACAATATTCATCCCGCACATAAATTGTGCAATGAAAGAAAGTTGAACAGGCAATTCGATAACCTACCAGCATGGGATCGCAGAGGGGTTGATTGAATTTCCCCTTTGCGACTCATGCATGTTATAACCGTCAAACCCATTGATACTGGAAACCTAGTCATGCTTGTTGCTCACCTATTGCTAGGCGGGGTCTGTGATTTCTCCAGACCTCCCTGGTTTCTTTTTACGCTATAGCCAGGGATCGGAACATATCTTCGCTTTCGCGCCTGCGTGTGTTCTCTACGGACTCCGCGCCTTTCGGGTTGGTTGCCTCGGTATTGTCCTTGCGTTAGGAGTTTCACCGATATAGCAGGTTCTTCGAGAGAGCTTGTTAAGACTCTCAAGCGGCAATCAGTTTACCGGCAGTAATGTACCCATTTTGTTACTCGCTACTACTAGCGGGGCAGATTGTTTCCACCTGCCTCTCTGGTTTCTTTGCTAGGTTATCGCCAGAGTTCGGACTATGACATCGCTTTCGCGTCTCGCGTTTAGTCTCTACGGTGTCCTCCCCTATTCAGGCTTGGTTCCCTCGGCGTTGTCTTCCTCAAGAGTTTCACCGATACAGCGAGATTTGCAAATTATGCAGCTTTACTACATAACTGGGGCAATACATTTAATACCCGTCATTCCAGGCCCCGTGTACCAGGCCATGACAGTATACCAAAAGCCCGCTGTTACGGCTTTTGGTATCGCCACACTCTGTATATATCCGGTTGCGGCCTGCAATTGTTGCCAGGTTGCCATCCAGGAAGCGGCAGTTGTGTTTGCGGCAGCGGCAGTACCCGTTGTAACTGCAAGGGTCCCGGCTGCATTGGCTGCTGGCGTCTCCTGAGTGCCTGCTGCATTCACCCCAGACCCGTAGGCATTGGCTTTAATGTAGCTTGTAACAGGGGCTGTTCCGGTATCAGGGTTTGCGCCATTGACGAACGAGGTGCCATCACCACCTGCACCTGCACTTGGCTGAGTACCAGGAGAGGCGGCAGGCAGCGTGTTATCCTTCCAAGCTGAGAGGATATTGGCTGCGGCAAATGTGCCGGTTGCGTCCCAGTTTATACGCCATTGCATGTAATGCGCCGATGTGCCGTCATATGCAGCAACCTTCACGCCGCCTGAAGCGTCAGCGCCGAAGTAGCCCCACATCTCGGGAATCGTTGATGTGCTTCCTGGACGCAGGAAAGTGGGCCATGAGGCCGACGCAATACTTGCGCCTCCCGCTCCTGTACCACACAGGCGAAGCTCGTAATTTGCAGTCGCGAACAACATGTCTGTCCATGTCGGTGTTGCGTCAGGTGTACTTGATGCCGTATTTACTTGCGACTTGATGAGTGTGAAATCGCTGATTTTGGGTACCTCTTTCTCTGTGTGAACTGGCTTTATAAGCCGATTTATGTTATAATAAACAGGACAATAAAATACCTCGGCGAGTGCGCTAACACTCCCGAGGCGTGACGATAAGATCAGTAAAGGAAACCTTACCGTGAGTGAAATTATACCGAAGGTTTGTATTAAGTGCAAACAGCCCTTCCCTGCTACTCGTGAATTCTTCTTTGCAGACAAGAAGACCAAAGATCATTTGAACGGGCGCTGCAAAAAATGCTCCAAGATACGTGACATGAAACCCCCTGATGGTTTTAAGCGCTGCACTGGATGTGGTCAAGATTTGCCGCGAACTCCTGAATACTTCCATGCTCATCGTAGTCAATCCGATGGGTTTCGTAGTCAGTGTAAAACTTGCAGGCAGGAGAAGCCTTGGAGACCGCCTGATCAGCATTCCCGTGACAATATCAACGAGCGACAACGTGCGTATAGGCTGCGTCGTATTGAGATTGCGCGAGAATATCAGCATCGCTACGAGGCATCTGACCGTGGGCGTGAGACGCATAGTGCTTATAGGGCAAGTCACTCTGAAGCTATACGAGAACGTCAGCGTCGTTATTATGCGTCTGATCATGGCCGCGAACGTTTCAGATCTGCACGGCGTAGAAGACGTGCGCGCAAACACAATGCTCTTGGCACACACACACCTGAAGATATCCAGGCGCAATACGAGCGGCAAAAGGGACGTTGCTATTATTGCAACGTTCAGGTTCAGTGGGGGCAGCACCACATCGAGCACGTTGTCCCGTTGTCGCGTGGAGGCGCGGATGATATGAGTAACATTGTGATTGCCTGTAAGCCATGCAATCTGAAGAAGCATAATAAACTTCCGCACGAATGGCCCGAAGGCGGACGTTTGTTGTAGTTTTGCAATAGCATCTCCCATAATAAGCGAGATGCTACCAACTCCTACTGTACTTTCTACCAAAATTCTATTCACCCCTTTCTATACATTTATTGCACCTATAAACCGAAGGCAATTTTGATACAGACGATCAGGCAGATGACCGCTGCGAGAAACCACAGGAGCCATGCAAATCCTCCCCCTGCTCTGGCCTGATAGCCTGGGATGGCATACCCTATCAGACAAATCAGCAGAGCTACAAAGACGAGTGCAAAGTGCGCGGTCAGGATGTTCTCAAAAAAAGTTGCCATGCTACCTCCTGATCAATCAGTAGTCATTTGCTACGACGCTCCATTGCGGAGTTGTTGGCGACATTACGCCGTTGCTCACTCCTGGCTCAAGCGACCCTGCGACCCACACCTTTCCGAATAATTGAGCAGGCCATGACCCAATCACACGGAAGCGCGCATAGTAGTAGGTGCCGGTAGGAATGACTGCTACAGCGGTTGAGAGTGTAGTAGCAACACCTCCGATCTTCTTGATAATCGAGACTCCTGTCGTGCTCACTGCCAGCCTGTAGAAGTTGTTGGCATCAACGTAGCGCACCTCAGGACCACCCTGGATCGTTGAGGCTGATAATTGTTCGCGCACCGTTGTCTCCATATCAGTCCCAGTACGGCTCCCTAGCACCATATGCACATCACCAGTCGTATTGGTGATCGTGGCTTCGTTGGAGGCGATAGCATCAGTGCCAGTGCCAGTCTTGACCCACGTCTGAGTATCCTGTGCTGTACCCCATCCAGACTGATTACCGCGTACTGTATTATCGATCCCGAGTGGTGCGGTTGAGCGCGTACCTGTCACAGAGGGGTATGCGCCGCAGACGCGTATGTAGAGTCCTGAGACAATGGGACTGACCAGAAATCCGGTAGCAGCGAGGATGACCTGGATGGTAAGCGATTTGCCAACAGTGCTCGTTCCAACAGGCAGACCTGGAATGATGGCATCGGGTGTCACTGCTCCATTCGTACATTGTTGCCAGGTTGTGCCACCGTTGAGGGAGGCCATCACTGCGATAGTGGACTGAGTATTGCCGCGCAAGTTGATTTCCGACCAGCAGATTTGTGTATTACCGCAGGTTCCTAGACTGTTCAGGCTGATTGCTGGTGAGGTCCAGAGACCGGCAAAGGTATTCGTCACGCTGAAGTTGGCGATTTTTGCAGTGCCTGCACTAGAGTTTTGTGCATAGGTGCGCAGTCCGATATTCCCGGCAGCAGTATAGGTATTGTCGAGGATATCAATGATGGGCGAGGAGCCGCCATTCCAGTAGACGGTATGCCTATTCTGCCCAACAACCAGCTTGAGGTGATAGGTGACATTGTTGGTAATCGTTTCGGCTATTTTTTTGATAACGGTGAATGGCCCTGATGAATTTAGCCCTGGTGTAGATGGGGGGTTATTGTAGCCGAACCCGAGTGTGACAGAAGGCCCGCCTGCTCCACTTCCCTGCTGAATGCTCACATAATAGGCGAAGCTATTGTTAGGAGATCCCCAGTAGGTTTGTCTGTACAGAAAACCTACTTCGTTTTGCAGAGGGCTCCCTCCGCCATTGAGAGTAAAGTCTGCTTCAGCAGTAAAGTTCTGGACAGCCGCAATAAAGTTGAAGCGTGACGCAGACCATGCGTTCCCGCTCGATCCTCCTGTCGATGGTGTTGATACCGTGTATGCCCCTCCTGAAACAGATTGAGTTGGATTACTCGCATTCGTATTCCCAGGAACCCAGGTCATATTACCGAGATTTGCCCAACTATAGGAGGTAGTGCCCAGAACTAAATCCCCATTTGCGTTAGGCGCTGTCCCTTGCTCAGTTCCAGTGTTCCACGCAGCAGTCGATCCATAGAGGGTCACGCTGTCAGCGGTGGAAGCATTCACCGCTGAAGCGATGGAGATGTTGACGGAGAGGAGCGACGGAATAGCCGTTGGGTCCTGTCCGCCTGAGAAGGTCTCTAACAGGTAGAGCGAGAGGCCAGTCACATTTGCCCCTGCTGGAAGTCCCGGTAACGGTTGGTTGTTTGTGCAGGGGAGCCAGGTGGTTCCATCGTAACTGGCAAAAATATCTGTACTGCCAGCGACAGTCGCGCCACCAGGACTTCCCAGGATTACCCCAGGCCCAACTGTTGGGATGGTTGCTATCCAGGTGAGGAGCGAGCTTTTTACCAGTTTTACTACATCGATGCTATAGGCAGGAGAGATACGTGAGCATATTGCTGGATCATAGACTGGAACCACCGTAACAAATGTCGCAGCCGTGATATACGCACCTATCGACGCAACTACGGGCGGATTAAGTGTAGGGGTCGTCTGAGTTGTCCCAAAGAAGGGAGTACCTGAATGGCTCCCGAGATAGCAGTTTTTGATATAGATATCAAAGACGCCTGCAATGTTTGCTGCATTGAAGATTGCAACTCCAGTAATGACTTTTCCCGAGAGGATACCAAGGTTGATTTGACGTGTGTACCACGTGTCTCGTGCATGATCAGAGAGATCCTGAATAGGCGATCCGGAGACGAGATTCTGATCCCAGACCCCCACATCAAAGTTTGTATCTAGCGACCCTAGATACTCAGTTAGGGCCGTCCCGTCGTTGAAATAGAGTTCAACCCCTCCTTCCTGCGATGGAGAGGAGGAGGCAATCCAGATATCGTAGAAGAGGGTATCATTAACCCCGATGGTATAGCTACCAGTCCAGATCATTGCATCGACACGATTATCCGCAACTGCCGCATCGACGGTAATAACGCCGAAATGGGACTCATCGATCTTGACCTTGCTCTTGAGTTTTGGCTGATAGAGTTGAGTGACCGTCGATGAAACCGTTGTTGAAAAGGGCAGGGTCGCACCTGAAGAAAAGGGCAGGGTCGCAGAAGTTGAGAAGGGCAGGGATGCACCTGTTGAGAAGGGCAGGGTTGGGTTCGTCGAAAACGAGGTGTTCACTGTTGTATTCAGGTTTCCTGTGGGATTGAGCGTTACTCCACTTCCACTGAAGGTTGCACTTTCGCCAGGGCTCCCACTAGAAATAGAGATGTTTCCAGACGGTGTATAGCTTGTAGAGGTGTTCAGCGATACGTTCAGGTTTCCTGATGGATTTGCGCTCACTGTACCACTCGCGTTCCCGCTGACCGTGCCGCTTGCCGTACCGCTCACTGTACCACTCGCGTTCCCGCTGACCGTGCCACTGGCACTCCCGCTTGCCGTACCACTTGCCGTTTGCTGAGCTTGAGCAAACTCGACGCCATAGGCAAAGGAGAGGGTTGACTGCATCTTGATCGCGTTGACGGTTGTTGGCTTGAGTGCATTTGCCGAGGCACTCATGTTTGCCAATGTGCCAGTTGCAAATTGCGCTGTTGTACTCTCTGCAATCGAGAGGTCAGCGCCTGCTGGAGTCAGTTCGAGGTCTCCATCCCCTGCCAGGGATCGCCCAGTTGTCCCACTCAAGATGCCCATGTTGAAATCGGCTGGAGTACTATCGTAGTTGAGTGCAAAGTTTTGACCAATACCTTCAGCGAGCAACACGTCATTTAACTGATCAACTACAAGCTTTCCCGCTGGCTGCGGCGTTGTGTAGACACGCGTATAGGTTCGTTTGCCTGCTGCATAGACTCCCCATCCAACACAATCGATACTATGCAGGATTGCGCCTGATGGATAATAAGGGGTCTCCTTATCGGAGTTGATGACTCCATCAAAGATCGTCCCGCGCACCGGATCAGTAAGCAGCACCTGCTCACCCTTCACAAAATGCGTTGTTCCCGCATAATCAATGATGTCACATTTGAAACGATGCCGCTCATCTAACGTTTCTATATTATCAAATTGATCTTCGATCATCGTATAAGACATATTGCCAATTGTTAGCATTGTAGCCATATTGCGCTGCCCCCTTCCCTAAAATATAATGCTATGTGCATGGTTACATCTAATACTCAAATCGACCTAACATTTCCTTGCACCCGAACTTCTCGCTGTTGATATTGCATAGCAACCTTGCCGATAACCTTGCCATCAACCTGCATGTAGATCACCATAGGTTGTCCTTGAGAAGATGCTGAGATGCCTGCTGCCGTTGAGGGTGAAGCACTGATCGTTGGAGAAAGAAGTGCTCCAGAAAGAACGCTTGCGACCTTCCCTGTCACAGCAGAGAGTCCCGGCATGCCAGCCTGCATACCTCCTGTGATGTTCTCCATAAAGTGCTTGCCCCAGAGATCGTCGTCCTTGAGTGGACCTTCCTTTGGTTTGCTATGTCCGAGTACTGCGGCTATTTGAGCGGCAGTCGCAGCAAGAGACGCCTGTACGCCAGAAATCGCACTTGCTACCCCGGCCTGAAATTGATGAATAGCCCCCTGCCATGCGCCGCCTTTCAAATCATCCAACGCCCACTGGAACTCTGTACGAGAAGTTGCAAAAGCATTACTTGCTAGTTTTGACTCATTGACCATTTTGCTGTATGACGCACTCACTGTTTGTGCTGCTGATTGCGCGGAGCCTGCCATTTGTGACGAGTTCTGCACAATCGTTGTCTTCAGTGTCGAATGCGCAGATGCTGTCTGCTGGGAGGAAGAGACAACTTGCTGATTGGCATTGGTAATAGTCTGTCCGGTTGTTTGTGCACCAGAGGCGGCACCTTGCATCGCAGACTGAATAGTAGACATTGAGGACTGCACCTGCGATGCAACCGCAGGTGCCTGCGTCCCTATTGCACCGAGGGCCGCACCAGTTGCCGCAGATGAAACCTGTACGTTGTTGCTGATGGCAGACATGGCTGACGAGACATTTGTTCCTGCCTGAGACAGTTTGTTTTGCATGCTCGTAACACCATTTGTTACGTCATTATTCATCTTATTCATTGAACCGGAAATGCTGCCTGCAAGTGCATCTGTCGCAAGAGTTACTTTCGGGGTATTGTTGGTAATGCCTGATGCAAACATAGTCATCATGTTTGGCATCCACTTGTCAGAGGTGGAGAGAGGCCCTTCCTTTGCGGGAGAGCTTATGCCTAGAAAGTTTTTAATGGCCGTTCCTACGTTGGAGACAGCATCAGTTACCCAGTGAACTGCACCAGTGATTGAGTCTGCGAAGCCTTTGATCAGGTTGGTTCCCCAGGTTTTTAGCTCATTCAAGCGATCTGTTCCCCAGGTTGTTATCCACTTCCCGATACCTGTGAGGATACTCATGATGGATGCAGGTATTTTGCCGAACCAGCCGATGATTGCGTTGATCATATCTGGAATAATAGAATGCCCAACAAGATCGTTATAGAGGTTGGTGAAGAAGGTTACTACCCCCTGCACGAAGCCAGAGACAAATCCTATGATAGCATTGAAGGCACCTGAAAAGATGCCAATCATGGTATTCATGATGCCCAGTCCCATGTCTACTATGCCCTGCCAGATGACTCCCAGATCGTCTCCGAGCTTGCTCCACTTTCCTGTAAAAAGATCATAGAAAAATGTCAGTATTCCCATAACAGTCTGTACAAATCCGCTGATAAACTGGATGACCCCGCCTAGTGCCTGAATGATCCCTTGGAGGAGCCCTCCCAATCCTTTGATAACTCCTGTAATGACCCCAACTAGGAGTCCGAGCGCGACGAGCAGTACCCCTCCGATGAACTTTGCTAGATCTGCCAGGAAGGGTAGAGCAGGCTTAATCGCCGCCATCAGATGATCCCAGGCGGGTTTTACCTGGGTCTCGAAGGTTTCTGCAAGTTGTTTAAAGACCGGCTGAAGGGATGAGCTGATTGCATTGATTACCTGGGAAAGAATGCTGATATATACTTTTACTGCCCCTGCCAATACCTCCCAGATGACCTTGATTACTCCAGAAGTTGCTATCCATTTCGTCATTGCCGCCTCTAGCTGAAATATTCCTATGATGAGACCTGCGATAAAGAGTCCCACAGGCTTGAGGGTAATTGCGAGGTTGAGCAGGGCTGGCAAGAGTTGCGATTGAACAGTCTTCCAGATCGATTGAAATGCAGTGATTGCGCCTTCCACACTCTGCTTGAGAACGGAAAACTGATCCTTGATAATACCCACAACCGCCTGAATAATAGGTGCAAGATCCTTTGCGGCCTTACCAGAGGTGATCCACCTTGTTATCGCGATAACGATGTTATCAATAAACAGGACAACCGAGGTCGCACCCTGAATCAAAGCCTTGAGTCCTGCAATCAAGCTATCCCAGACGGTTTTGAGGATGTGACTCTGGACAATCCACTTGCCAAATTCAGTCACAATCTTAGCGACAGCTCCGATGAGCCCTGCAATAATGAGGCCGCTCAATACCTTCAGATCGTCTCCGAGCCCCCGAACAGTAATCTTAAAGTAGTTCCACGCGGGAATGATTTGAGATTGAAAGGTTTGTGACATATAGGTGAAGGCAGGTCGCAGAAAGTTGACAATATTTCCAAATATACCTGTAATCACAGACCAGATGTTTTTTGCCGCAGTAGCGATAGGGCTCAGTGCCTGGGGAACTTTATTCGCGGCCTTTGCCGCTGCCGTAGGAATCTGATCGAGAAGCTTATTCATAGCATCGACAGCAGCCGTAGCAGGCGAAACGTCCGGCATAATCTTGGATAGTGCAGCCTTTGTCTTTGCAGCGACCGTTGCGGCATGTACAGGAAGAGCATTGAGTGCATTCCCTAGCGCACTGGTCGCGCCAGTAAGGGATGACGCTTTGCTCGCAAGATCCTTTGCCAGTCCGCTAGTCAGGGTGTCACTCACACATTTACTGGCGGTAGCGGCATGAGTAGTGCAAAGATCATTGAGTTTGGCTCCGACCCCTGTAATCGCCGACTGGAGACCTCCTAGCGCAGGAGAAACGGTGTTCCCAGTCCCCTTTGCAGCAGCATTCCCTCCCTGCGCATTCACCCCTTCAGTCACAGATACCTTGAGTTGGTCACCATCGGCTGTTTGTAATTGTCCAGAGTTGATAAGCGCCCCTGGCGAGAACTGCCGTCCCACCTGACTAATAATCTGTGTTGTTGCATCAGTGATATGGTGGATGCCTAACTTCATGCCACTGGCAACACCCTGGACCAGTCCTTCGCCCCATTTCAGAATATTCTGCCCTGGCCCTTTGCGAGCAGGAGAGGCGAATCCGAGATAGGCTTCGATTTCGGTTACGACTCCGACAACAATGTTGATGATATCGGAGAGAACGCTCATTACTCCATTGCCGAAGCCCGCCATGAAATTTTTGCCCCAGGCCACTGCTGATGCTGCAAGATTATCAAAGATAGGCCCAACCACCGACCAGACTTGTGAGACGACATTGCCAAATTGTGTCAGGATATCGATTACCCACTGGACAGCAGTGACGACGGCACCCAACGCATTCTCGACAAAATGCGTCCTCTCTTCCCACGCAGTAAAACTGGTGATAACATTCGTAATCCATCCCACAACTTTGCCAAAAATAGGCAGCAGCTCATTTCCTAGCGTGATCAGTAGTGCATCACTTGCAGCCTTCATGCGCGACATCTGGAAGTTGAACCCCTCTGAGGCCACAGCGAATGACATCGCAAGGGCTCCCTGCGAATGGTTGAGCGCGTCGAGATTGCTTGAATACGCCTTGACTCCAGTAGAAAGGGCATCGAATGCCTTGAGCGCTGTTGCGTTATTGCTCATGAGGGCGAGCAGCTTCTGCTTGTTCCCGTCAGTAATCTGGTTGAGGTAGGCCATTTTATCAGCCAGGTTCATTGAACTATATGCCTGCTCGTTAAAGGCGATGCCAAGCTTCTTTGCGTGTGCCGCTAATACATCCGTCTTAATGGCAACGGAGGTAAACAGGTTTGATAGATACGTCTGCGCTTTTTGCGCGTTAAACCCCTCATTCGTCATCGTGGAAAGTGCGGCACTTGCCTCAGTGAATGAGACGCCCGTTCCCTGGATGCTCACTGCAAGCTTAGAAATGACGTTCTTGTACTGATCCCACTGCATATTGCCTAACTGGACAGTCTTGTCCATAATATCGAATATGTTGGTCATGCGTGCAGTATTGGTTGCGGCGTTATCCGTTGCCAACCCAAGTGCGTTAAACACGCCGACAGCCGCATTCGCAACCGCTGTACCATCAACAGTTGTTCCTGCAACTGCCTGAAATGACATCTTTAGGGTGTCGAGAGCAATAGCAGATTTTGCTGCCTGATCAGTGATACCGCTAAATGCTGAGAGGATCGGGTAGAGCGCTTCAGCCAAATCGGTTGGTGAGCGCCCTACGGCAACCGACATATCCATGATAGACTTCGTGACTTTATCGACCTGATCTTTGGCGAGACCTGCATGAGCGACATTGGAAAGCATCGCTTGCTGAAAATCACCTGCCGCCTTCGTTGCTGCAATACCTATGCCTGCAATAGCAACACCTGCCGCCGCTGCCGCACCAACAACAGCCCCCAGGATGCCATCTCCTGCGAGCCCTTTCAGCCCGTCAGCGATAGCTTTAACGACAGACGTAGCTCCGTCAACAGCAGTGATATTCAAAAAGAGGCTTAAAGCACTATCCCCTGCTGCCATCAAGCATCCTTTGCCGTTTCATATCGTGCTCCTGCTGTTCGTGCATTTCTGCTTCAGCCTGCCATTTCGCCACCAGGCGTATGTGATGCCTGAGCACTTTGATCATTGGCGTTGCCATGTATCCGTGATACCCTCCAAACATCGTATAGAGTTCAGCCTCTATGATTTCAGCAGGGACAGACTCGTCAAGCTTGAGCTTTCCACTGTATGCCCGTTTGCAGAGTCCAAAAAAGCTTCCTGTTCCTCCTCTGTCATTGCCGTCGCTAACCCGTCGATCACCTCTAGAATGGCGTTGCTGTAGTTTGCAGGAAGACGACGAATATTGCTGTAATTGACAGGCACTTTTTGCCCATTCTGTACAAATGTCCAATCCTGGATCATGCGATCCAGCAGAGCAAAGCGACCCTTGCCCATCTGCACTTCAACATTTCCCTTTTTCCCTGACTGTCCGTATTGGTTGGTGACGTACTCCTGATCAGCAACCGTGACGGTTCCCTTAATCAGTGCCTGCTCATGCGCCTCCCAACGCCACTTCCTGCGAAATAGTGCTGCCGCTTCAGCATCACTAGGATCAGGGATAACAATATTTGCAACATCGTCAAATGCGCCCATAACTCTCTGTCTCTTTTCTCTTGTTAATGTGCTTTTACGTGGTGTACGAAGGTGGTTGCGTAGAAACAACTACCAGCCGATATGCGGCCCCTATCTCCGAGGAATATTCACATCTCCAAAGAATTTTGGCGGTTACGATGCCCTTCGAGGGGTCGCTCGTTGGATCAAAGGTACCATCAGTGCGAATAGGCAATGTCCATGTCCACGACTTGAAGTAGTTCGTACCACCCGTTGTGCCTATGTATTGCCCGAGAAATTGAAAACTCAAGTACTGCTTCAAGTTTTGCCTGAATTGTTCCCATTGCAGCATGTCGATGAAGTTGATGGTCAAATCTGCAAGGCATTCTCTTTTTCCGGTGTAGGCTCTGTTGAAGTTCTGTGAGTTGTTGAATGTCCAGTGCTCTTCATCGGGGGTCTTGATATCGACCTTGAGTTCCTGCACGTCGCCATAGTTGGTGGTCAGGGGAGTACCTGTAATCGCATCCATGAACATCAGGGTCTGCCAGCCAACAAGGGGCATATCATTCAGGTTCGCGCCAATAGCAGCAATGCGGTTCACACCAGAAAGAGGGGTAGTTGTCCGATCCCCTATTGGGAGCTTATCCTGCGCCTTCCCTTTTAGAGTGATCGTGGCTTCTGAATTGACCTTGATGTCAAACGAGCCGTCTGTGGCGAAGCAAAAGGGATGAGTCCATGAACCAGCGCCATCGAACCACTCTACGGCTGCCGTGTATTTTGCGCCACTGGAGAGGAAGGTGTATGACCAGCCGAAGACTCCTGTGATCGCAACGGTTGCCGCTGTCGTCACATTGGTAACACCTGATGCATTCACCGCTGTATAGATATTCGATGAGTAGTAGGTGCCTGCCGCAGGAATAGAGATTGACTCAGCGACGTTAGCTGTGCCCCCCACTGTTCCAGTAATCGTAACTGTGCCTGCTACGGTGAATGCAGTCACCGTGAGAATGAGGCGCATACCTGGAGCAGTTGGCTGAGAGGTAAGTGACTGTGTTGCCGAAAGAGGTGCCGCAGCCAGGAGCGATGTAGGAACTGCTGGTATTGACGCAGTAGTAGTAGGAGCCCCCATCATCATATACGGCCACCAGAGGCTTAAATCGCCGTACACGTCCTGCTTGATCTCATCGATGGTGGTCTCATTGGTCAATACCAGGATTTTCTTGTCGCGCTCAATAAGGGCATTGTGCTCATTTGGGCTGTATACCTTTGGCTTGCGCGTAGACTTCATACTTGATGGAAGCTGAAATTTGCCAGCTTGAATGGCATAGATAACAATCGTGCCGTTGGTGAGTCCAGTAGTAGTGACGTTTGTGATCGCGGTATAGGCATTCGCTGAAACGTACTCGTTGCTGGCAAGCTGAGCTGATTGCGTCTGCTGTGCAGTTGGTGCAGCAATGTTGTATGTTTCCGTGTTTCCAGGCGTCCCAGTCCCGGTAATAGTAACTGTACCCGAGGTAGTCCAGTTCGTAATCCTGATAAAGTAGCGCACCCCTGTAGAGCCAACAGGAGCGGTAATGCCTGTCAGCGTGGCAATAACGGGGGTTGAGGCGAGCGCCAGTTGCATGCCGCTGGTCGCCTCTAGCATGATGTTGCAGGTCCCCTTGGCGGAAGTTCCAGTTATGGGCATAGCCCCTCCTGTTGTTTACAGAAATGGCCTATGCCTCTAGGGACTATGGCTCTTGTTTATGTGCTATATCTTATTTCTTTGCCTGTGACTCTTGTGCGAGAGGAGAAGATACAGACAGAGTGCTTGTTTTGGCGATTGCTGAAGCTTTCTCCTGTAGGGGTTCAGTGTTACTGGTAGTCGTATTTGTTCCTGTCGCGTCAGGCTGAGCCAGGACTTTGCGCAGACGCACATCCACAACGGTCATCGTATCTTCATCGATATCTACTTCCTGCCCCGCATGCCATTCTCCAGGGATACCAGGGATCGTGCCTGTTTCATTGAATGTCCAGGTTTGTTTCTTCAAGACGCCTCTCCTTCCTCAAGTAGCCTGAGTTGCGGATGCCTCATGCGATCCGCGACCCTGCGTGTGATTTCATCGAATTCGGCATTGGTGAAGGTTGGTTCAATACGAGAAGGAGCTGCTATCTCGCCTTCGATTTCGCAAACATCCACAACCAATCGCGCTTCATAGACATGATTATTCACATCTACTGCTACCCAATCCACGCGCTTGATATGCGGGATTTGTTCATCAGTATCAGCATCGTAGGCTACTGCCATAAATGGCAATCCGTTAAATTTGATCTTGATACGTTTAGGTATCATCAAGAGATCACCCCCGGTGGTGGAACCACCCACTCGCTCCGAGTCATAATCTTGACTCGATATCCGCGTAACCACTGCTCGTCGCGTCGTACATCAAGATAGGCTCCTGACTTAGGCCGGATTTGCGCGTGATACACATTGCCTGCGTTCCCAATCGTTGCATGCTTCATAATCGGCTGCACTATTGCATCTCGAATTGCATAAATTTGTCGCGCATAGAGAGCCGTGTCCTTAGATACAAGTGCGAGTAGCATCCAATCCTGTTCATCTGTCACATAACCACCAAAGGTCTTATGCTGGCTATCATCATCTGTGCCATAGATTTCCAGGCATGCACCACCATTTGCTACAAGATTCGTAATGTCCTTAATTTCTTCAATTTGCGCCAGTGCAAAACTTTGACCAGACCCCCAGGTCAATGCCGACATATAGCCCTGTATGGCATCTAAAATTGCTGGTGTATTGGGTTGTGAAGCCATCAGTGCACCTCCACTATCATACCGGCATCCCCATTTTCGCAAAGGCTTCGGCTGCGGCCAGCCCCATTCTTTGCAGAATTTGATCGGTGTTCTGTTCCAGCGCAAGCACTAAATATGGCTTACCTGCTTCGTCATAGGTTCTTCCCAGACTATCGGTTCCAACAAATCCATCCTCCATACGGCGGCCATAGGGAGCGCCTACACCTACCTGTACCGCCATTGGACCATCGAGTATCGTCATGATCGTGGAAGCCAGTTGCCCGGTCGGATTGGTAAACGCAGTCCATGTATTCGCGACCGCCGCCTGCACAATGATGTCACCAATCTGCGGCATAGCTACGCTCATCTCAAGATCGAGAAAAGCGCCAAATTGTGCAAGTTTGACAATTGCCCCAAGTGAGGCCGGGTCAAATGCCACATTGATGAGTGGTTCACCTGCCATATTATGTACCTCTTTGCCTAACGCATATCCAATTCCAAGATCCGGTGAGCGGATTTGGTTCAGGATCACTGACAATCAAATATTTGCGGAGTGTGCCTGTTACCGCGTCATTGGTTACCTGATCCACCACATAATCGCGGAAGAGGATCAGTTGCGGATTTCCCATCGGCAGCAGGAATGTGAATGCCCGATAGGTAAAATGCGGGTCACTCCCCGCATAGGTAGCAGCTTCAGCAGCCTCAAGCTTGTCCATTTGTACCGTAATGTTGCTTGCAACGGGATTTGCTACTCCCGCTCGCGTCACATTTGCGCGTATAAATTCTGACATGCTAATGCATCTCCACCGCGTACTTTGCTAATATCTTCAGTGCTCGCTTGATCAAAATAGACTCGCCTGTCATATCGCCACGCAAAACAGCCGAGATATGCACGCCTCCACTGCCGATGTCAGGTGCTCCAATCGGGTTATTGCGCTTGGCAAGCAGATCAGACGTTGCCAGGATTGCCGCCTCCTTCAAGTCTGGAGGTAGCGCACTGTAGACATAGCCAGCCTGGTAGGTAAGAAACAAATCGGCCTCTGTGTTGCGATCAAACGGCACCTGCACCAGGTTGGTCGGCTGTCCTCCACCTTGCCCTGGAAGCGGTTTAAGCACGCGAATGCTACAGAGCCGCTTGTTGCCATCGAATGAGATCGTCGTGGTGTCATAGCCCACGCTGGACTGCGCAGCCGTCGTAATCGATAGCGCTGAAACACCAACCACAGGCCAGTGACGCGGGCGAAAGGTCAGGCTACCACGATTGTTGATGCAGGCGCGCGACGTTGGCATGGTGAGCTGTTCAGCGGTGTAGGTGGACAGCAGCAGTGATTGGTAACATTCTTTCTCCATCCAACCAGAAGCCGCGATGATCTGAGCCGCCAAACTTCCGAGCACTCCATCGGTGCAATACGGCGTCCCGTTCGCATGCGCATACGTCGTTGCCGTTGTGGTAATGCTGGTTGCTCCTACCGCTGCCGTAGTCGTTGCCGTGAGCACCTCCGTAGAAGATCCATCAAACACTGTAATCTGATCATCGACATTCACCTGCACTGTCAGATTGGGGCGTACAGGTAGTGCGGTCACACCGGGGGCAAGCGTGCCATTGAGCCGCCCAGAGTTCCCTATCAGGCTGGCCCACTCTAGACCAGATGTTGCCTGTTTCCAATCAACCCAGGAGATGTAGGTGTTCACCATGTGCTAAACGCGCCTCCAACTCAATGTCATGGTGCCTCTTCTGGCAAATCATCAAGCAAGAAGATTTCTCGAATGTACGTAGTATGGAGCCAATGGCTCTTGACGCGTGGCGGCTTCATGCGTTCAGCGCCCTTAATCGGGATGAAAAAATTATCGATGGTAGGATCGAGAATGGCACGTACCAGGGACACAGGCAACTGCTCATTCAAGCAGCGCACACCATCAGCGTCACTCCCACTAATGAGCAGTTGCACGTTGAGCATGCTTTCCCCTTGCCCACCGGCTATCGCAAGTTGCTGCAATGCCTTTGGTGTCTTTGGGGCTGGTGCCTCTCTTTCCTCCGCTCTAAGAGGAGCAGGCGTATCCCTCTGTGCTGCTTTCGCCTTCAATCAATGTATCCTTTCGCGGTCGCTGCCTACGAGCCACCAAGTTGCTTGAGACGCACGTCAATGCTAGCCAGATGCGTCTCCGTTTGTGCCGCCACGAAGTTGCCAACACGTGACGTGGCCGTAGTCGTGCGCGTGACGTTGTGTGCTGTCGTACCACCTCCGAACTTATACATGTGGAGCAAATCTACATAGCTCGTGAGTAATGCCATTGTGGCATCATCAATAGTGCCTGCTCCTGCATCTGCAACCGTCTCAACCAATGCACGTTTGAGAGCAAGTGCCCTGGCTGCAACATTTGGCTGTCCGTCAATGACTGAACCTATGGACATATGGATTACTCGCTTTCAGAAAGGGATGGATGGGTGTAACCATCTCATCCATCCCTGTACTCATCCATTCACGCTATATACGTCTCATCACACGCCGACTGCTGGCTGTATACCTGAAACGAGTCCCCAACCACCCTGGAATTGGTTCACAAGTGCCTCGTCCACAAAGATGCCAAAGCCCCATGTCTGAGTATTAGCTTGAGTAGGCGGATAATCAATACTTGTGTAGTCCTGATTCACCATCATGCGGAATGGTGGATCTTGTACATCAGGTGCAGGAAATGGAATAGAGAAGGAACCGGCAACAATGGTTCCTTGCGGTAGGTAGGGTAACGTGACAACCTGCATGGTCGTACCCGTTACCTGATTCAATATGTGGGTCACTTTCTGACCTGCAACAAGGCTCCGAATGCCGCCTGCGCTCTGTGGTTCCGCCAAAACACGAAAATTGCTCGCAGTGCCAATCAGGTTATCGATGGTGACGGCTTCAACTGGAGAGACGAACAGATGTGTTGGGTCGGCCATCGCCTGAGAGAACATCTTGCGAAGCAGAAGTTGGATGTCCTGTAGTGCAAGCAGTCCAGTCGTTGCGGCAGGCTGCACGATCACGCTTGTCATGCCTTGCTCTCCCACGCTCAGGCCAGTACCTGCGTTGGGATTGAGGTAGCAGAGGCTTACCATGCCATCAAAGACATTGGTTGCAACGGTGGAGGTATTGCCAGCCGTGACCACCGCGCTATAGGCCACACCAGAAGTTGCAATCGTCGTGAGCAGGGCCGTGACACCCATCGTGCCGACATAATCGGCAGGCTGTGCCGGGAGACCCGTTGGCGTAAAGTTCGTGGTGATTTGACGATACATCGCTGTGTTTGCAGGCTGTGTCGCCCCGGTGCCCACATAGACATTGTACCCGGTTGCACCAATCACGCCTGAGAAGGTGATGGAGATGGAACTGGTTGCACCGGTAGTGGTGACTGATTTGGCCGTCGCGGAATAGGCCAGTGTCTCACCTGCCGCATTGGTTGCGGTAATCAGTATCCAGTACGTCAATGCCGCAAGGGAACCGCCCGTGGTGCTCCCAGTGAGCAGAGGAGGAAGCGGAGGCCAGAGTTTTGCAGCCCCATTGATGATCCAGTTTTCCTCTTGCAATTTGAGCGCATACACCAGCTCAACTTTGCGCCTTGCCAGCATATCACCTTCTAATGCCCGTGAGCGCCATTGCGCCTGGAACGTTACACTGTTGTATTCAGCAATGGTCTGGTACGCAGATTGATAGTTGTTCAGGGTATACACAGGGCTATCAATGGTTGTACTACCGTCCGTCGTGCCGCCCCAGTGTGTCTGCGAGAACGGGCCTTGCTGGTTGAAGATGGAAAGCACGCTTTTCCAGTGCTCTATATCAGTACCGCGTCCAACCATGCGCGGGGTTAACTGTACCATTGGCGCTTGAACGGGAAAGATGACCTTTGCCGGGGTCTCAAGCACGTATGGAGTAAATCCGGTTGAGGTGGTAATGGCACGTTGTACGTCACCTTGTGCCTGACCCACCGTATCGGCAATCAGTTTAGAACTGAATGGGCCAATCTGGTCGCGGCGCATTGGGACAATCGAACGTGTCTCCTCTGCTGTTTGTAGCATGTCGCCATAACGATGCATGTCAAGCGTGCGGATATAATTCATGCTCTCCGCTGCCATGCGTGGATCAGGCCGGTACGCATTGGCGCTCACAATCGCATCAGGCGGTGACTGCTCGCGGTGAATAACCGCTGGGGCGTCTCCCATGATTATCTTATCTCCCCCCGTTCTGACCGACGCGTTTGCGTTCAAGGTACAGCACGGCATCTATTTGCTGATTTTTATTTAAAATGCCTGCCCGCGAAAGTTGCTCAACCATGCGCGTCTCCATTGTGAGTGGATCGGCGTAGGGATCAGGGCTGGGCTGGTTGTGAAGTGCGGCAGAATTGATCAGTGGGCCACCTGGCATCGGCTGTGCAGCTATGCGCTCGACTAAATCTTTTACCCCGGTCAAAACCGAGCGTACTTCATCCAGTTCGGCTAACTTCTGCTCAAAAGCCCCAAGTCGGCGTGTCAATTCAGGATCAGACAGTTGCGTGATAGTGGTAGGCATGGGTGTATCGGTTGTGGCAAGCCGCGCGGCAATGCCATTCATACGGGTAACAATCGGTGACATGTGGCGTGTGATCTGGACTTCCACATACTTCATGATGCCAGTACCAGAACCGTCTCCTCCTGCTGCATCATGGTCGGTATCCAGGCTTGAAATGATATCGATATCGCCATCGCCATCGGGGTCAAGGACGCGAAGCGCAGATTGGCACTCGTCGCAAGGACAATTTGCCAGTTGCTCACGCAGTCCCGCCAGCACGTGATCGCGAGATTTATGCATGGAGGACATCGTACCCGCACCAACACGCGCGCCAACACGTGTGACATCTGGGGTTGCTTGCTGTGGTGCCGCATCCGCCTCTTCCGAAAAATCAAGCACATCGGTTGCCATGCCGTCAGCGCGCACAACCTTTACATCACAGCCAGGGCAGGAGGGATTGTCAACCAGGCTGACTTCTACGAGGTCATAGCGCTCTAAAAACGGCACTTCTTTGCCGTTGTACGTGCGCTTGCCCCATTTGCCGTTACGCGCGCCAATGGAGGCACCGGCAAGCGTGCCATCAAGCACCTTCTGCCAGGTGTCTTCAGCGCCACGTGAGACACGGAGCACCACGTCGATAGCTTTCTCATCCTCAACCGGGTCCCACTTGATCGCGCGACCAACGGCCTTGGTTGGGTCATGCATTTCCCTGATGTTGCCACGCCAACGCTGAAAAGCATCCTTTGAACCGTCAAAGCCAATCACCGTTTCGTAACTGTCAAAGGCTTCGGCAGTCGCGCGAATCACCACCTCACGCTTCGCACGATCCACGCGCAAAATAGGCGCATAAATTGTGGTTTCGGTAGGCAGCGAGCGCACAATCTCAGGGGCATCAGCCTTGTGTGTCTCCTCGCCTTTTGCCTGCCAGTTCCCATCAAGGTGCGTGTGATCATGATGGTGGTCAGCATCGTCCTTGTGCTCATGCTTATGCTCGTGTGTCTCGTCGTCACCCTGCGAACTAAAGGCGCTGTGAGTGTGGATGTGGAGACCTGTAAACTTCGCGTGGCTTCCATCAGGATTGATGACCAGTCCTGGATCTCGTTCGCGGGTAATATCTGGGGATTGCGCAGCATCGCGTCTGCCACCGTCCTCGTCCTGCCAGGATTGAGGAAGGATAAAACCCTTTCTTTTTGCGATGCTGATAGCTTTTGCTTTGACGGCAGCGGGATCGTCTGCATGCCCGATGAGGTGAGCCGCAGCGTCTAAATGATCCTGCGTATCGATAGGAAACGACTGATCTGGCCCCGCGAAATCCGAATCATCAATGGCGTCCCGATCTTTTTGTGTAAGAGAGCGTGCAATGCCGAGGCGCTGACAGAGGGATTGAGTTGCAGGAGGATATATTTCAAGGTGTGCAAGTGTCGTATTTGTGCCCATCAAAAAGACCAGTCCTCTCAAAAGACTGGCCTCCGGGTCTCTCTGCCTCTGGACCTTACATGGTATTTACTTTTTAGAAATAGATGTTATAGCAAGCATAACACATTGTTATGGACATTGTACAGATGTGCAGACTGCAATGTCACTCATAGCAGCCACGCCCAACTCCTCGGCTCGTATTCAGACGCAACGTGAGGATGAAACACACCCTGTTCGTGCAGGAGCATCATTTCGTAATCAGCACAAACCAGTTCCATCATCTGCACTTCAAAATGATAGCGTGGGTCATCTCTCCTCATCACGCCTTGCAGTTGCTCATCAGCCCATTGCTTCCAATCTATACGCTCATCGCACATGCGCAGTTCCTTTTGTACCAATGTTACAAACTGCTGATGCCCGTCGCGCGCCTCCTCTTCCGTCTCATGGCGTTGAAAAACACCAAGTTTGACGTGACCAGGGAGATTGCCGAAAGGATACACCATGCTCTCGCCGTCTATAAAGAGCATGGTCTCATAGTTGCCAAGTGGCCCGGTATAGCCTGCTTGTTCATCATACATACGCTGAATATGCTTCAGGTTGTCCAGTGTTGTAGTTGAAATAGTGTAATTGTTTCCTTTAAATCGGAAGGATGTCACGCTCACTGACCCGACGCATTCCGGTGGTATAGACTCAAATGTGTTCATCCGGCTATACTACCACACTTAGGCTCATCCTCACTCATAACATTCCCCTCAAAGTCTGTTTGGTGAGAGGTGAAGATTCGCACTTCACATGAAATAGTTTGCCTGTGCGTCGGTCAGGTTGCTATTCCTTGCTTCCGATTGGGTCCGACTGCCTACCCTCAAAGCTTGGTCTCCTCGAAGGAGAAAGCGTCTACCGTTTTCCGCCATCTCTCACACGGCAATACTACCACACTCTGGCTTGTCCTGCACCACTTTTTGACGCATCGCCTCCAACTCTTCCCAGGTCGTCACGTCGATACGCTGGCAGGTTCTGCACTTGATTTCGATGCCAGCACGACTCAAGACCATGAGCAGGCGATGATCGTACTCGCACTCAATACGTTGTGCGTTGGCTCCTACGGATTTTCTCATGCTCTCCTCATTAATTTTTCCATCGGTCGCACACTGTCTCGTAGCCTCTATGCGACACAGGTATACTTGTACGGCACGTCCCTTTTGACGTATAGAGAATGCATTCGTTTGTGTAGTAGGTATAGGGCTGCTGGTGGAACTGGAGGCAATTCTTTGCAAACCAGACTTGATACCAGATAGCACCTACCACAATCGTAAGGACGATAGCCACTACACCAGCAATCATCAGATATGTTTTCAATTCATCCCTCGCTAGACTGCATTCTCACTCCCTAAAAAAAGCGTGTCCCTTTCTTTTGCCCGGTCGAACACGACACGCACATCACCTATCGTGCGACACTCTTCTAGCTCACGAGCAATGCGAGCATGCATATCCGCTGGAATGAGCGTGGAGGTGAACACGCGTACCGGTCGCTCTGCTTTTACGTCATGGACAGCACATGACCGCCATCGATTGAGTTCGAGGACGATATCGCGTGGCGTCGTGCCTGGACTCTCTGTTTGTACTTCAGCTTGATCTCTTGCCTGCGCTTGCTTTTCGATGAGATGTAAAATCTCTGCGAGAGTATAGCGCCGCTCACCCGCTTGGCTCGTATTCCCCTGCGCTTGCTCCCCATGCTCTGCTGCTGTCGGATTTGTTTTCGCCTGTTGTGCTTCAATGTCATCGTCTGGTAGTTCCTCCTCAAAATCAGCACTCTGTGCTGATCGTTGCATCTGCTGTACGACTTGTGGCCGCAGGTTCTCGGCACGATCCAACCGTGTGAGGATCTCCTGCACCTGTGCCATGAGGCGAGCAACGGCAGGACTCTCTTTCTCACCTTCGCTTTTACCACCGCTGGCTTCCTCTGGTGGTGCGTCACTACCTGCTACTGGTTGCTGTAGTTGCGGATTAGCAGCCATGTCAAACCCGGCCAGTTTCGCGGCATTTTGCGCGTCTCGCATGGCTGGATTAGCCATATCGTCGAGAAAGACCGGACCGTCCTTGCCCATGAAGACGCGCCCGATGTACGGGGCATCCGGTTCCTCTGGAAGTTTCAGCAACTTGGCGGCATTGGTGAGGCCGAGGATACCCGCCCCCACAAGTTGCGTATAGGTTGCAGCTTGTGCTTGTGTATCTTCGTTTTCCTCGTAGCCCTTAAAAGACACAATGAAACGCTTCTCACCAAAATACTTCTGCAAGATCATGGTAAACAGACGTGCATAGCGCTTCATGAGTGGACCCATCGCGCGCCGGTACACAACATTCTCCTGACTGTCACCAGTAGAGCGGTTCACATCATCGGTAAAGGCAAGTTCCGCCATAGTCAGGCCATGACAGGCTGCGGCAACATTCAAGACGAACTGATCAAGCTCCATGTGAATGTCGTCAGAGTCCGTGACCGCCTTATACTCGAAGCCGCGCGGCAAGACCTTCAGACGAGCGCGCAGTTCATCGTTGCCAGCCATCACGTTGTTGAGTTGCATCTCCCAGGCTTCAATCTCCTCTTGTGACCACTGCACATCCATCGTCGGCGAAATAAAGCCGGGTGGCAGCGTGCCATCGGTGAAATGTGCCAGATCCTTCGTCTGTTTTCGGAGCGCCACATTGATGTTGAGGATAATGCGCTCAGTACGTGAGCGGCCATACACACTATCAGTTCGCTCCGTCTCTTTGATGTAGATCAGGTCATCGGAGGTAAGCAGGCAGGCAGGCACACCATGCACAAATTGCTCGTAAGCCGGGAATGGTGCTTGTGGCTTGCGTCCACGATCATCAACAAGCGGCTTCACCATTTGGGCGTCGATCAGATCCAGGCTGTAGAGGCGTCCAGCCCTATCCTTGCGTGGATAGATAGCAACCGCATCGATCTCCAGTTGATCTTTCACGGCCATCTGTATCCAGGAATGCAAGTCATGATCTCGGTCAGGGTAAGCGAAGAACTCTTTGTAGGTTTCGATGTCATCCTCATACATCGAAATATCCCCATCCTCTCCAATGAGGCTAGGGATCGGGGTAATATCTAGCTCTAGTTGCGAGATATAATCAAACCAGACCTGCTGGCACATCTGAATGCCGTAGTACATCGTGGAGAGCGCCCGTAAATCCGCAAAGCTGTATATTTCCGTAGAACGTGGCAACTGCCCGATATTGTACCCAACGGTGTAATCATATACGCGAGGTCCCGATTTTGGCACAAGTCCGGGGACTGGCCTAAGCGGAGCACCAGGGGAGTACATGGCATCCTGATTTGCTTGCGGACCCATGTTCTGATACATGGCCTGAATCACTTTGTCATTGATTGGAGTGAAGTTCGTCGCGCCTTCCTTAATATGTGGAACCCTTGCGGCACGTTGCTCTTGCGGCATATTCTGCGTTATCACACTCTTCGATTGCGAACGTCTACGGCGTCTGCTCATCATATCCACCTTATCTGATTATTCTCAACAAAGTAGTGGGCAGCGCATGGGGTTGCAATGCTACCGAAGCAGCGCAATGATGGAGAGAGGGTGATGGTGCCATCTGCGTTTTCTGTGACCTCGTGATTGATAAGGCTTGCCTTCCCGCCACATGCAGGGCAGGCAATATACCATGTGGTCTCGGTCGGGAATGGGCGTCCCACTTCACCGGGCTTGTACGCCATAAGGCTTCTATCGTCGCGTATGACTGTGACTTGTGTGAGTCTATCCATCAGCGGTACTCCGGTCTGTGAGCATAGATGTCAGGTGAAAGATGTGTATCTGCATCGACAATAGAGACAGCGTATGCCGCTCGCTTATCCACTTCTTCTTGAGACACAATGACGAGCGGTGTCTGATCAAGTCTGCATATCCTGTTCATCGCTTCGTCAAGTTTCTGTTGAGCCGCCAGGAGGCCGATTGCCTCAACATAGTGGTTCCATGCAATCTTGTATTCCGCTACGGCACGCTCATAGCGTTGTAAGGCTTGCTCAAACACTTCTTCAGGATACATCTGATTGCGCCTCCTTGTGATAGAGAAACAGCATCGTTCCCTGTGGAAGTCTCTCACCACGGATATAGCTCGTCTCTTTCATGTGAGTCTCTGACCAGTATTGATGATTGTAGGCACTTAAAAGGATAGTGCCTGCAAATTCTCCAGGAGCATGACATCCCCAACAGCGGTTACGAAAAGAGATAGCAAAGAGACACGCGCGCAAATCATCACTATTCAGGAGCAGATAGTCAGGAACAATCCTTTGCTGCTCCCAAAACTCGACAAGAATGGATTGAATGCCTCGCAGACTCACAACCTGCCATCCAGTCTTTTTATCAGTCTCCGTTGGCAGGGGATACGTAGCAGATTCAAACTGCGCAATAGTCTCATCAGAGAGAGAATGATAATAGTCGGCATACTTCCCATTGAGCCACGCAAAGAAATCTTCTAATTCCGTATCACTATAGGTCTTCAGGTTGAGTGTGCTCATGCCCATCTCCGTTCATAATCACCACCAGACATTTTCTCGCGCCACTTCTTACCAAATGCAATCCCAACAATACCGGCCTCATCTGCTGCCATCCCTTTTACCAATGTCAGTACGGGTATGGTGATCTGCTTGCCACATCCCATGCACTGATAGCAGTGATCGCCTGACAAACTATCGCTCCATGATGCAAGCTTCGGATGGTTGCAGGCCTCTTCTGTTGTTGCCAAATCTCTCATGTTCATCACCAGAACCACTCGTTGCGTTGCTTCTGTATTTTTTCTTTTGCCGTTTCCTTGGCTGTCTGTCTGTCCGTTAGATCGGCCACAAGCGCCTGCATGCTGATACCAGCAGAAACCTCATCTGCCGCCATGCTACAGCCATCAACAATATCATCGTGCCCTCCCAGTGGAAATGTGAGCAACTCGGGCTCAACCGTGGCAAGATATGGATCACCTTGCCTGAAAAAGAACTTTCCATTCTCCATCCAGATCGCAGGGGTCGTGGCTCGTGCCACCTTGTCCTTCACCGGTTTGTACTCACGTACTGGAATAGATACACGCGATGGATCTACCCCAGGCTGTCCCACAATTTTGCAGTAGCCCTGCTTTTCCACGGCAAATTTGAAGAAGCCCGCATCACCTAGTACCTGCACCACATACCGATCAGGACCATAATAAGTAATATAGTTGTGCGTAAAGTCATCACGCACAACAAATGCTTCAACACCGGGCAATTGACGAAGTGTGCTATCCAATGCTTCAGGACTGGCTACCTCAACGATAAAATCAGTGAGATTCTTTGGCTCATTTTTGAGCTCCTGGATAAGTGCAAGCTGATAACCCACTGACTCCACTTTTAAGAAGCGTGGTTTCAGGCGATGGTAGAGCAGGCGTAAGATTTTCTGCTGCTGTGGGTTGTCCAGATGATCTCTGATTTGCTCAATGAGCAACAAATCATTCTGTGGAGTTACGTCATAGGTCTGGATAACGGTATAGTCGGCTGTTTGCTTCAATGAGATAGCCAGGTCAACGACGGTGAAGCGCCAGCAGTCAGATTTCAGGATGGAACACGTGCCCTGAGCCGTCTCTAGTAGATAGGCTTCTGGTGTCTCCGTAAAATAGCGAAACCACTGCTTTTTGAAAATGGCCCCGCCAGCAGGCACAGGCGATTGCTGGTACTGCGATGCATAGCCAATAGATCCGAGATCGCGCTTCAATCCATCAAGTGTTGATTTACTAAATCGTTCAGGCCAAAGAAGTTCTCCTTCAACTGTCCTGGGGTCACTCCATCCAATCGAGGTAAAACACTTTCTTGAAGGATCGTATTCAGCGGGTAGGTCAAGATGCACCCAGTCAGGACGTTCTCGCAGAATATAGCCACATACGTCTTTTTCGTGGATACGCTGACCTACAACTGCCATTGCATCCTTCTCAGCATTATTGAGTCGGTTTGACCACACCTCGCGAAACCACAAAACCGCCGTTTCACGCTGCACATCGCTGTGAGCATCATCTGCTGAGTGAGCATCATCTATGACCAGTTTTGAGCCACCGTCACCAGTGGCTGATCCTGCAACAGATAAGGCGAGCTGGAAACCTTTCTTGTCATTCTCAAAAAGACTTTTCATCTTCTGATCGGAGGCAAGGCGGAATACATGTCCATACCTCCTCTGAAACCAGGGGTCCATGATGAGGTTGCGCCGCCGCCGATTATCACGCATGGCTAAACTTTGCTTGTAAGATGCACACAAAAACTGATCTTCTGGAAGAGTAATCCAGTCCCATACAGGCCAAACAACAGAAATCGTGGTGCTTTTTGTGTGTCGTGGGGGAATGGTTATCACGATTTTGCGTATCTGTCCCGATGTAACCGCCTGCATGTGTTCGCAGATAGCTCCAAGACACCAGCCATCAACAAATGGCACACCTGGCTCAACAAGATGCCATACATCTTTGAGAAACTGCTTGAGAGAGCGTTTCCCTAAGTCGGCACTGGCAATACCTTGCTCATATTCGAGTCGCACCAATCGTTTGAGGCGTTCAGGATTATCAAGAATGGTCGCCATCTTGCTCCTTTCGCTCCTTCAACTGTGCAGCTAACCCCACGACCAATTGCAAGTCCTCTTCAGAGAGATCTTCTGTATCTCTCTTCATCTCAATAGGTCCACCGTCTTTTCCTGTCACGGCTATTTGCTCAGTAGAAGCACCACGCGCCACACGCTCTAGATCTGTTGATAATTTGAGCAATTGGACAGCAGCCACCGACCCAAAGGCTTTTGCCTCAATGAGTGCCTTGATCTGTTCTATTGCACGCACCTGCTGAGTTACCCCTATTTGTGCATGACGCTCGTTCATAGCTTCGAGAGCTTTAGCACGCTTCTTGCGCTCCCTTTCAGCCTGTGCTTTGTCTCGCTCGATAACCCTCTCCTGCCAGCGGTGCTCAGTTGACCACTTTTTGAGACGCGAGAGAAGAGTTGCCTCAGTTGGTATGAGTTTAGTACTGCCCTGGCTGTTCTGCTGTGCTGTGATCTCCCGGTGCATCGTTTGAGCAAGCAGCGCTAAGGTGCGATCTTCATGAAGATCGTAGTACCGCTCGAAGGCCAAAGATGCTTCAGGAGTCTCACGCATGCGCTCCCTCCTTTCCGTCATGCAAACGCTGAACCGTCTCGCGTGCCCTCCCCTTACGAGGTCCGATGATCGAGAATATTCTCGCCAAATCACACGGCGTGTTGGCGTAGGGATCGCTATAGGCTTCAGGAAGAATCACACCAGACTGCTGTAAATAGCGTGTGGCAAAATCGCTACAGTCCCACCTTCCCTTAACGCCCCATCTCAATTTGTTGTTTGGATTTAGAAACTTGATTATTTGGAAGATCACATCCGACCATCCATACTTCCTTCCTCGCTGCTGCATAGCCCACAACAGCCCATGTAAAACATTCGACCCGGTGGTATAGGGCGCGATATCGATGGCAACATACGTGTCTGGATCAAGCGGCAGAGGGTGAAGCGCAATCCCATCGAGACGAGCGCCAATCATATGCTCATCGTCCAGTGCTATCTCAACGTGCACATAAGGCCCATGCGTCACGAAACTGATGAGTCGATCCCACCAGGAGCCAGTGGAGTAGAACAGCAGGATATTCCCGCGCAGATCAGGCATGCACCACCTCCTCGGCACGTTCTAGGAGCGTGGCAGCCTGTCCCGTTTCCTTCTCCCAGCGAGAGAGCACCACATTGATATAGTCTGCACTCAGTTCACACCCTATAACAGATCTATCACCCAATCTCTCAGCGGCAATCACGCTGATACCAGAACCAAGAAATGGATCGAAGATCCAATCCCCCTCATGCCCAAATTCGGTAAAACAATAGGAAGCCAGAGCGCAGGGTTTTTGGCTCGGGTGTACTCTCTTCTGTCCATGCTCACTTGCCTTGAGCATTCCATTCCACATATGCCGAAAAATGCGTACAGCCCGATCTGCACTACACCATGCTAATTCAGCATCAGCGAAATTGCCTGTATTCTCCTTATCCCAGACAATCCAGCACTTTGAAGGAGGGAGAGTATTCGCATAGTAGTTTGCACCCCACCAGACGTGCACCGCACCTGGAAACAATTCTAGGCAGATTTGAGAGGAGACAATAGCCGTCTCTGTGGTGTCATCACCAATAATCGGGGCATACTTGCCAACGTCCACCACGTTCGCGGCTCCGTCGGAGCCGCGAACGGACCTGCTTCCAAAGGGCTTGGCTCCATTGGGGGAGCCAAGCCCTTTGGAAGCAGGTCCGTTCTTTTTCTCCTGCCATTCTTCAAGATAGGATTTGCCGGTCTTTCTGATGTGGGAGGCGGTGCCTCCCACATCACCGCGTGTCCGGTTTTTTACGCCGCCGAAAGGAATATCATAGGCTTCACCGCCACCAACGGATACGTTGGTGGCGACAATAGAAATGCCGTAGGGAGGATCTGCAAAGACGAGCGAGATATGCTTCTTGCCAATAAGTTTTTGCACAGCATCGATATTACAACTATTCATACAGGCAATGATGTGCCTGCCTAGTTGCCATACATCGCCAACCTGAACACGTGTCTGTTCCTCATCAACTTCTTGCTCAAATTCGTCTTCCTCATCACCACCACCTCCGTACCCGGCAGGTTCATCACCGAGTGCCTCCAGCATCTGCCGCAGCGCCTCATCATCAGTGCCGAGTGTTGCTAGGTCATACCCTGCATCCTGCTGCCCTTGCAAAAGTTGCACGAGGATGGACTCATCATCTACAGCCTCATTGGAGAGAAGGTTGTCCGCTGCAAGTATGCCATCGATATCCTCTTGCAGAGTGCTCTCGGGTAGGATATCGGCCCTCACGCGCGTTACACCGCGTTCGCGCATAGCCTGGACAATACCATGACCAGCCACTTGTATATATTGTCCACCCGGACGCTGCCACACTACCACTGATCGGTACTGTGAGAAGCGCTCATGAGACGCCTTGAGCTTCTTGATTTGTGGATCAGGATGCTCCCGATAATTCCTGGGATGAGGCTTAATCGCCTCAATAGGAATAACACTGTTGACGATCTCAGTCAAAATGGCTCACCTCTTCCTCCTCAGTTCTATCCAGTCCTGCGGCGTCTCAAGCACTGGTATCCCCATCCGTCGCATCGCCGCCTCACTCTTTGCCAGCGAGCGCGCAATATCGGCCTGATCCATCTCGCCCGATGCACACAACTTTATGAGATTACGATAGCCATTGGTCAGGATCGCAAGGTGATAGGACATGCTCGGATGCGCCTTCAACACCTGCTGCACTTCTAGGTCTTGGGCCGATACCAAGTCAGCATCAACCATTTTCATACCCTCATTCAAGAGTTTCCTCCTCTCGCTTCGACCCAAGCACCAACGCCAGTTCGCTGATCGCATGCCAGACCAGCATCAATCTCGCCTGCTGCTCTGTGGCCTCAATCCGATGGTGGATGTAGTTGTGGATCGGCATGAGATCGATACGAATAGAATCGATCAGGGCAAGGGCATGCTCTGTGTCTATCGCTGGCACCAGTTTGAGGTGTGCACGTACTTCCTTGACTTCAGACTGGACACTCAGCAGGACTGAGGATTGTTTGTTAAGGAGATTACGCTGATGCTCCAATTCCTTAAAACTGGCCTCGTTCACATGGTAATCAGACTCTGCAAGAAGCTCGCCATGTGCTGCAACCTGATTCTGGCCTACTTGCAAAATTGGTAGGCCGAATAGTTGCACAAAGTTCCCGACAAGCAGAAGCAGTGCATACGGGGCCGGGTCAAACGCCTGCCTACCGAGTATCTCCTGCAAGAAGATCCAGACGACGCAGCCAAAGACCAGCACATAAAAGAAATATATAGAGCCATAGGCACTGGTGAGCATGGTCGCGATACGGTTATTGAGGGTGCTACGCTTAATCTCATCATGCAAGAGGTTGACATTGGCGTGGTGCAGATCGCCTGCATGCCGACGATAGAGCAGGTCAAGATGCTTTTTGCTCACCGTCTCGTCCTCCATTGCTTCCGTGCACAGCAGTCGCAGGAGTAGAGCACAGCATACCCTGTCTGCCGAATGCGCCGATAGCTGTGTAGCCCAATCAAGCACAGAAAACGTTTCACATGCGTCATTCCCGCACCTCATACAGCACGCCCCTGAAACGCCTGCCATTCCACTGAAAATCCCACTCCATCGAATCACCAGGGATTGCCACTGCGAGATACTTCGTTGGCACGCATACCCCCAACGAGAGCGACCCATTACAGCACTCTTGCCCACTGAGCACATACTCGTAGCCCTTGAAGCTGCTGGCAAAGGGATAGCCACACGTTGGGCACATCTCCACCAGGCGTTCGACAAGGCTGGCCTGCATGCGATCAGCGGGCGTTGTCGTGCGAATGCTCGTCTGTGTGTAGGGCACAAGCGTTGTCATGCGAGCGATGTCAGTCACCAGGCACCTCCTGATCGAACGCATCACGAAACACGTCAGGGATAGGTGTCTGCTGTTCAGCATGCTCCACATGCGAGAAGACAGGATCATACTTGCTATGACCAGTGCAAAACGTCGGTGCGCGGAGTTCCAGGTTCGTGACAAAGTAATGGATCTGATACCACTGCCCGCCGTGCAATGCGAGCAAAGAAGGCATGAGGAAGTGACCACAGAGCGGACAGCGTACTAAGTCCGCAGTAATCTCCACCGGAAAGCGAGCGTGGATATACGGATCGTCGCTCACGCCGTCACCTCCTCGCTCATCCAGGTAATCTCACACTTGCCCCACTTCGACAGCTCCTCGGTCATCTCCTCGATGTTGCGGAAGCTTGAGCGTGGCGCATAGTAGGTGTCGATGACGACGTGACCAGTACGCGCGAACTGGACACCAACGGCGTCGTAGCGCTGGTAAGGTGTTGCGGGTCTGCGGCGCTTTGCGTTATCGAATATGACGATGAATACACGCACGTCAAAGCTCATCAGGCACCTCCTTCCTGCGTTCCCACGTGTCTATATCCTTTTGCACTTCTTTTGCAATAGCACGCATCGTATAAATATGTTCATCTATCAACGACTGTTTATCTTCTGCCTGATACCATGCACGATTCACCATCTCGCGCAAACTTCTCAAAGCATCAAAGACCTTACCTCTTCCTCGTCGTGTTTCTGTGAGCGTATACTCGGCATCGATCATGTGAGTTCACCTGCCTTCCCACAATTGCGCAATACCAGCATCTACCACAGATGCATATGTACCATTGGAAACATATTGTTTCAGCTTTTGCAGTTCCCGCATCATATGGGTGGTCTTTTCTATGGCTTCATCCAAACGCTGCCAGGAGTCGGCATCGAAGGATTGTGTATCGACTAATGAGGGCAAGTGATTGAGAGCCACGCGAATATTATTCGTATAATCACGCATCGCATCAGCAAACTTCACATTAATGCGATCAGCGTTCTCACCCTCCAGATTTTCAAGCATACGGGCCTGCGCTACTGCTCGCTCGTCGTGAAGTTGTTGCCGATAGCTGTCACGTTCACGCTGAAGTTGCCGATGCTTTTCTTCCAACTTGCGGATATGCTCTTGAAGATTCGGAGGAACAACTTGCTTTTCAACAACCTTCTCAACAATTTGAGGCTCCTGCTCAGCAAGTTGTTTGACTTTCTGTTCTGCCGCTAGCCGCGCTTTTTGCGCTTCTACTAATTGCTGTTTCACATAAGCCACCTGGCGATCAATGGCAGCAGTTCTTTCCAGTGCAGAACGCATCTCATCGCGTGCAATCTTCTCTGCTCTCTGGTACTCCGCAATCTCTTTAGCCTTCTTTGCGGTAATCTCACCTTCGATCTGTTTGCGCAGCAGTGCTTCATCAACAGCATTCTGAGGATTAGGAGCATTAGCAAGTTCGTACTGAGCACTTATAGCAAAATCTAGATGCAAACAATTGTTTGCATCTAGATTTTCATAAATCTTAATAAGCCGCTCCGCATAAACACGACTATAGCCAAAGCACGCTTGTACCCAATTTTCAAAACCCCGCTTATGACTATCTGCAAACCATTGGCGAACTTCCTTCAGTTCGCGTCCAGTTTCGAGGGCCGATTGCATAAGAACCCTTTTAATGCATAACTCTTTCTGATCGAGATATGCCCGATCATCAGGTGTCCATGCAGTATCATCAAAAAGTACTGGAGAGTTAGACATCACCATGCTCACGTCCTTGTTGTAAGAGCACTATTTTCGGAGTACCAGACGGTAATGGTTCCAAAATCCCGCTCGGACGCTCTTGCCAAAGTCTGTTTGCTTGCATATGATATTTGGCATCCAACGCTATACGTCTTGTCTTTGCCTCGTATTCACTGATGCCTCTCAATCCACCTGTAATACGATGTGCCTTTGCCCGCTTATTAATTTCGATGATCTCAGCAACATACATCTCACGCAAATCGAGGCATCTACTCATCTGTTCAAAGACCCAAGGGCAGGCAAACGCCTTCTGTCCTTCACGCTGTGCTTTGACCTTCTCTTCTAATATCTTGAGCGTCGTCATTAATTGCGCGAGTGAAAGTATCTGATCCAGAACTTTTTTAGGAAGATTCTTGTAGCGCGGGGTAAAATCCTTCACCAGCCACGTAAGATAATTTGTTGGCAGTCGCGTGAATGCGCGACTCAAAAAACTGCGATCTGTTGGAGGAAAAAATTCAGCCTTGAAGCGCTTCCAGGGATAGTCGTTACAAATCTTATCCACGCGTAAGGTGATCTCATGTCCCTGATTATCAAAGTTGCCAGTTGAAAGGACAGCGGGAATACCAGCCGACTTCTCAGCCATAGCAGTATTCGACTCACTAATAACAAGAAGTACACCATCGAATTCCGCATGCTGCTCTAGCATCCCCATCAAGCGATGTTGTTCAAAGGTGATGCCATCAGGAATACGCATTATATCGCTACCTGAAGGATATTCTTCAATCACGCTTCCCACTCCTCTTGTTCAAGTTGTTGTCTCCACTTCCGCGTACACAACCTCATACCCCTATCGCTCTGCCCACGTCGCCAACGTGCCATGCGCGCACCCGTAATCCTGATCGTCCTCGCGATATCGGAGAGCACACTGTACCCGGCTGGTGGACGTGATGCCGGTCCACGCTCCACCAACCTGTACAGTGGCCGTCCAGGCAGAAGCAAAGGAGACCCAAGAAGAGAAACAGCATCATTCCTTGTAGTATCTTGTAGCTTTTCGGACATCTCAGGCGAGATCGCACGCAGGGCATGTTGAGTTGCATCGTCGAGGCCGATATCTTCGTCGTCATTGTTGTCGTATTCGTCGTACATAGAGCCTCACCGAACAAACAAAAACGGCGTCAGAACTCTCAACTTCGAGAGTTCTGACGCCGGGACTTTTATGTAGTACTGTCGCGTCAATACACTATTTCTTGTTGTTGCGTTGCTGCCGCTTGCCTCTACCGCGAATGACTTTGAGAATGGCCTCAAAGGACTTCACGATCAGATTGCCTTGAACGTCGATCCCCTGGACATCGAAACTAATGCGTGCGTGTCCAGAGTTTTGCGTCTTGACGACACCGAGTACCGCGTCAAGGTCTCTGGCAATGGGAGCAAGGTGAGGAAACTTGAGTGCTAACATTTCGTCAGTGTCTTGACTCATGTGTGTTCCCTGCAATCGTTGCTACTTCCAAGTATAGCGCCAAACGAGCAGGCGCGTCAATGTGCAGGGAAAAGTGGCGCGAGAGAAGGGGGAGGGATGGGACAACCCGCGTACCATCCCTCAAAATGGATTTCGTATGACGACTCAGCGCCAGTATAGCGTATGCGCACACATCACACAATGCAGCCAACCATTCCTCCTACTCGGTGGTAGAGACGGACCATACCGCTTGTGTAACTTGTCCGTACGACAATGCATAAAAGAGATCAAGTACTCGTTATTGCAGTCCTCGATCCGTTCCGTTACAATGCTGCTAACACTTGCGCAAAGGGGAAAGCATGGCAATTGTAGAGGCAAGAATGCCCGATGGTCGATTGATTGAGCTGACAGAGGTAAACCTGACCAGGAGCGGGATGTTCATTATCATCACAGATTCTAGTGGTGATCAAGCATGGATACATCGCGATGCGTGGAGTGGCGTGATTGAGGCCGTGCAGAAGCTTTTCGAGGAAGAGGAGCAATCCGCAAAAGAAGCGCTGGCACAACTGCTGGAAAGGGAGCGGGTAGAGGGAGATTAGCGGCAACAAAAAACGCCGCCGGTTCTCCCGGTCGGCGCTCGCGGCGCATTGAGCGCATCCTGCATCATCTGTACCGATGGATCAATCCCTAGCTCACTGAATTTATCCAGCAATTCATTCATCGGGTAGAATATTCCCATCGCTTCATTGCGTGACTCTTCATCATCTTCGTCAAATGCGACTCTCCAAAATGGTGCCATCGTCTTCTCTCTCTCTCTTTCTGACTATAATCCCATCCCATTCTTGAGGCCGATCAGGTACGCCATTTGCTCTTGTGGATCATCTGACCAGAACTCGGCCTCCTCTAGCCATGCAGCCAGCAAATCGGCTTCAGACATGCCAGCCGTGTTGACAGTTGCCGCAAAATTGGAGGCTATCTCTGTTGGAGTATTTCCCGCAACAGGGGTCCAATCCTTGCTATCCTTGTGTGATGAACGGCTCCACAGTGTGGTCATTGCGCTCTCTCTCTTTCTCTGTGAACTTTTCGACTCTCACGACGCGCTACGCTGCCACATTACGCTGAAACTTTTGTCTGATTTTTTCGCGCTACGAGTTACTGGGTGTCTTTTGTTTCTTCTTCAGATGACTTCGTCCACGTGCCTCTCGTTATGAAGGCAATGTCTGCAATAAGCATGATCAAGAATACAGTAAGATTGACGCATGAAAAAGCAAAAGCACCTCCTGTCGAGGTGGTCACAACACCGATAAGATAAACGAAACCAACGATAACCATGACGGCCCACCAGCCTTCCTCACCCTTTGTCCTGATTGAATGAAAGATGTATGGAAGTGAGAGCAGTATCGCCGCTAAAAAGATGACGACATTCAAGAATATCCAGATGATCATAACCCAAGCATCATACCCCTTAAACCCCATGACAGTTTGAGCAATTCCGAGGCCAACAAAAATGAGCGAAACCAGAAACGCCACGATCACACAAATGAGATGCCAGTGCTGACGTAAGAAACTGGCCCGTTCTTGATCCACAAGTTGTTGCATGGTTCCCTCCATTAAGATGCTGTGTTGCCCTGAAATTCAGCGATTAATTTACTTGCATACTGCCGTGTAATCCCGGCCTTCTTTGCCAGTTCCGCAGGTGTCAACTGGGGTTGCTTTTTGAGGATGCGTGAAGCCTTCTGCCGAGCCTCTCCACGCCCATTGTTTGTTGACACATTCGTTGACGAGTTTCGCGCAACTGAGGAGCATCCTTTTGTTGACGCCACGTTGACAATTGGGATCTCGTCCGTGTCAACTGAAACCCCCTCCTCAGTTTCACTTTTGTTTCCATTTCTGTAATCTACAATGGAAACTATCGAGGCATCCTGGTTGTCAACTTCGTTGCTCTCTTCGTTTCCAGTATTGTCATCTTCAGTTTCGTTGCTCTTGACAACAGGTTCACTTTTTGCCACCGTGAGAGTTGCTATCTGTGTTTCCAGATCGATCAATTTCTCGCGCAGCGTATCACTGATTCTCTGTTCTATCGTCTCTGTCATCTTCTCAACATCGATGGTTGGCACTAGAGCAGGGTCAGGGATTGCTGGTTGAGGCTGTGGGACACTTTGCTCTAAGGCATGTACTGCGTGTCCGTACTGGACGGCAAGAATGCAGCGTATCACTGAGAGTGTAATCTCGACGAGCATCCAGAAACCATTAATCCAGACCAATACGCCTTTGTCGAATGGGATCGTACTAACTGCGTGCTCTAGAGAGACGGTAACGAGACCAGCAATCATAATACCAATGAGCCAGCGAGATAGCTTTTCGCCTACAATGGCCCCCTGCACATTGTCCTGTGCTCGCGCTGTCTTTGCGATTTGCGCCAGGCCCAACCCGCCCATGTCCAGGGCAAAACTGAGAGTGATGAATATTGCAAGGTTGAGCCAGGCCGGGAGCGTGACACCTGGGTACAACTCCGCTGACATATAGAGCGTGCAAATAATCAGCGTTATTCGCGCGATCTTCCCCCCAAACGTGAGCAGCCACTTGGTACTCACTGACACCCAGGTCGATTCGACAAACCACGTTTGTCTCCAGAAACGTTGCTGTCCTTGCTGTATTGCTGCCATTCTACGAGTTCTCCTCTATTTTTCGCTTCGATGGACGGATGGACGACTTGAAACCCCGTGTTGCGCGGCCATTTTTGCCCATCCGGTCCATCTGACTATCCGTCCGTCCGTCCATCGGACCCACTCACGCCCATCAGCGTCATGAGCTTGCCAGCCTGATTTTCAGCGATGTCCAACGCCTTCGCCAACTTCGCACGGCTGGCAAATCCACCATTCCAGAGTGTGACGGCCATCTTCAGGTCAATGTCCTCTGCCTTGCGCCTCACATCTCGCTTGGTCACTTCTGGCAACGGCTCCGTCTCTCTCGCATCACCGTTGTCTAAAAGACCTGTATCAGTATCGATAGCAGGATCATCATCTTGCTGTTGTGGCTGGCTACGCGGCTGGTAGGTGGAAGGACCGAGCATGCTATAGAGCGCCGGGTTATCCATCCAGGGTGTGTGTGCAAGAGTGGCGTCTTTGACCACAGCACAGCGCACCATCACCGAACCTTTGCCGAGTGTTGCCTCAATCGGTTGTGGGACCACCTTATCAAGCAACGCCTTCGCTGTTGCAGGATCGCCACCAACATACAGGCATGTCTTATAACTATCGCGTATGCCGCCACCAGTCTGCGCAGCAACGGTCTTCACCTGGAAGTCTTGCGAGGCCACACACAAGGTAATCTTGTACTTGCCGCCTTCTCGCAGCAGCTTCGCCACATACGGCTGCACTCCAGGACACTCGGCAACAATCGCCGGGTATTCATCAATCACCAGGACCGTCTGTTTCCCTACTGGCCTGCTCTGTTCGCGCAACTGCTTACGGTGATCAAGCAGCGTCGTTGCTGCATAGCGCAAAATCTGCTCTATTCTCTCGTAGGACTTGCATTCCAGCGGGTCAAAGCGCAGATAGGGAGTGTAAGGCGTCCAGTCCTCCCCCGTCTCAATATCATAGGGGGTATAGTGGGGATCAAGCAGGATACAGCAGCATCCGATAGCACAAAATTGAGCCAGCAATTGCCGAATGATCGACGTTTTCCCCTCCCTGGTGGAACCGGCCAGCGCGATATGCACCAATTGATCCACCGAGACGAATACATTGTTGCCATCCTCTAACCGCGCAAGAAAGATTTTCTCGGAGGATGGACGCCAACCGCTCGCTAACAGTTCAGAAAAGAGAAACTGTCCATTCCCCAAAAATGGCGCATCAAAATCATCATCAAAGTCTGGCTCAACATCTGGTGGCATCTCGGATCGGTCCCATCCCTCTTCGCGCATATCCTTGGGAGTGAAGGCGCGATACCAGAAACCTTTCTTACCACTCGTCTGCTGCCGCGAAGGGCGAGGGAAGGCAATTGCCTTCCCTCGCCGACGCTCGTACTCATCAACGACGAGCCATGTGATCCCGGCACCGCCCAATGCAACAACGCCGCCAACAAAACCACCATGAAACGCTGCCGCTAGACCTTCCCAAATTGGCACGGATGCACCTGCGAGAAGCAGTTTATCGGTTCTTGTTGTTTCTTCTGACATGGCTTTATCCCTCGTGCGCTAGTACTGCTCACATCCATATTCGATCAATCCAATGCCGAGCGGCAAGCCACACGTCACGATCAATCCGATAGCCAACGCCACTAAGAAGCGGATCAGATCATTGGTGCCAGGGCTACTACTGAAATCTGCCCAACTGTTGAGGACAACGAGAATAATCGCTGCGCCAACGAAGATCTGGGCAAGCAGACGATTGATCGAACCAATTTTGATAAAGGCCGCGACCAGTGCCAAACCGACGATAAGTGTGCAGGCTTCCACGATCCATCCGTACATCCACGCCGTTTGCAGTTGGGCAGGTGCTTGACCAGTAATCAGCAAGTAGGGCTGCGCGAAGACGTTCCAGGCCACAGCCTTGACCACCTGGTTCGCTCCCATTGCTAGGTATTCACTGGTCTGGATTTGTACGATGGTTGCACACAACCATAAGAGCAGGACCAGCCCGCCGAGGAACCACATAATCGCTGGTGAATTGTTCAGTTTCTTGTGCGCACGGCCCGCATGCTCACGAATTTCATTGACTGCTGACATCTCGATTTTCCTTTCTTACTTGTGTAACATCTCGTTACACAAGCATGCACTACTTCCCGGTAATCTGCTCGTCACTGGGCAGATAATACAGACTGCCATCGCTCGAAAACTGGAGAGAGCCATCCTTCTCCAACGCATGAAAGGTATCAAGCGCCCGCTGTCCTGCCATCGCACAGGCATACCTTGCATCCTCCCGCATCAGGTACCCATTGTCGTCATACATCCTGCCCAATTCCAGCAGGATCACTTGTTGTTCTCGCGTATACTTCTTCACTGATCCAGACATAAAAAGAACCTCCGTTCACCTTGTGCCGACAGGCTGGAGGCAGTATCATACCCTCAGCCTACCAGCAATTCACCTTGTTGGTAGGTCAGCTCTTGCCTTCTGTTAACGGCATTAGGCAGGAGCGCTAATAACGCGCTACTTATTCCAAACATCCACGTCGTACTCAAGATCAACAGTGAACCAGGAACCGAGCAGAACCATGCTGCTGTAGAGCACGAGAGTCTTCTTATCGTGTGTGTACGAAACACGTTGCAGGATCAGCGCAGGCTCGTCGGTTGCCGTATGAAAAAGCGCCTGCTCGTCAAACGTTGTCATCCTGGCCGTGTATCTGTCTCTTGCCTTCCCGATAACTACCCCGTGTTTTTCATTAATGTGCTCAACAATGTGATCCGCCAGTCCATGTTTCATCTGATCTAAAATGTCGTCTACCAGATGTAGGGGATAGAAAGTTGACCATGTGCATATGGGCAGGCCATCAATTCTCGTCAGGCGGGAACGTTTAACAAATTGCATGTCAGCAGGCAAATGAAACGTCTCTACAACATCCTGCGGAAGAGTAACAACCTCCACACTGCATAATTCAGTTTCAGCCTGAAATCCTAAAGACCTCGCATAAGCGGTCCAATCTCCGAGGATGCCTGACAGAGGAATAGACGCCTTGCGCACGGGATGACCTGTTTTGAGCGCACGGATATCACGCTCTTTGTACCAGGGAGTACGCTTTGCTTCAAAGCGGTATGCACGAAGAAACGGTTTCGCATTGTGGTAGAAGCGTGTCCTTGACGCTCCTAATTCAGACATCGCCTCCTCAGTGTTTAGGTATTTTTCAGTCTCTACAATCTTAGGCATAAAGTGTTTGCCCCTCCTTGCTGGATGCTCACGAATATAGACCTATTGTAATTGGTTTGTGTTAGTTTGTCAAGATTTGTATCGAAATATCTTGACTAGTCCTAATAATTCGTGTTAAAATATCCCCACAGTCAAAAGAGCTAGTGGACTTACAAACTACAAAGTTCACAGAAATGCCCATTTTTACCGGGTTTTGACTTTTTGACAACAAAAAAAAAGGCCTCGGCATACGCCGAGGCCCTAGTGTAGTGAAGTGCCTTGTAGATTGGACCCTCAAGCACTTCACAAGGAGTATACCATAATGCCAAGGATTGAGGAACGCTACTACCACTCGGATGCCCCTTTCACCGTTCATGTACAACATGACTTCCCCATTCAGCAGGAAGTCAAATTCTCCTCGTTCGACATGGATGACGAGTATGCATGGCCCCAGGTGCTCTACAGCGGCGACACGGTGCGCACCGATCCCGAGGGCGTGCCATACGAGCAGGAAGGTGGTGCGGCATGAGCATCTACCAGTACCCCTACGGAGCGCCTGACATGGAAACCGAGCGCCGCGTGAAGCTTGAGCACGCCATTGACCAGGATCAAGAGCAGCACTTCAAGGACGATTGCGCGTTCAATCGCATTGTCAACAACCATCTCGTGCCGTGCGCATGGGACGACCTGGACGAGAGCGAGAAGCGCGCCGTTTTCGCAAACCTGTTTCGCCTGTACTAGTAGTTGTCAGCGGACACCAGATCTGGTGTCCGCTATTTTTATTTCAGTGGAAGTGAGGTTACATCATGTTATCAGTCTACGCATTAAGCGATCCCCGAACAGGAGAGGTAAAGTATATCGGTTTAACCAATAATGTGAAGCGCCGGTACACTGACCACATCTCAGGCAAAGACAAAAGCAACAAAGCTAAGCAGTCATGGATAGATGATCTGAAAACGCACAATTTACTTCCTACGCTCACTATCCTTGAGGAGAATCTTGAGAAACCAGCAGGCTTCCAGCGTGAACGTTCTTGGCTTCAAACCTACTTGGAGCAAGGTGCAGATCTAACAAATATGCGCGATGCTCGACTATGGCCCATTGAACAGCGTTGCTCGGATGAGGAGTTGCTTGAGCTAATAGAGCAAAGACGCATCGAGTGGGAGCGAGGAGAAGGAGGAACAAAGTGAAACGCGATCCTGAATTTGATCATGGCTTCCATGCTTCGATTCCCCGCTTGGTACGCACTGGGTACTCCCACCTCTCAGCTACGCAGAAATGGCTCTATGTGTGCCTGAAAGACCTTGCAGGTGAAACCGGAACCTGTTTCCGCTCCATCCGAACACTAGAACAAGAAACCGGCATTTCCACTGGCATGATTTCAGAGTCTATTCGTGCGCTGCATGATACCGGACTCATCCATGCAGAGATGAAGTCACGAACGCAGGGAGGAAAACCTGTTTGGCACATCACTATTGTCGATATCTGGCAAGCGAACGGCAATGTGCACCCAACAAAGAGGCGTTCAGCAGGTGAGCATGTTGAGCAAGAACGTTCACATAGTGAACAAACACCAGAGAACGTTCACTATGTGAACAACAACGTTCACTCAGCGAACAATAAACGGGGAGAACGTTCAGCAGGTGAACGAGAATGTTCACATAGTGAAACAGAAGAAAGAAAAGAGAAGAAGGATCATTTTGAAGAAGAAAGAGAGAAGGAAGACCCCCAAATGCCGCGTATCAGAACCAACATCGTCAATAACCGATCAGATGTTTCTCTCTCTCTTTCTTCTGAAATATCTTCTTTTCTTTCTCGATTCACTGACGATGAGTTAACATTCTGGAGACGCTGGTGCACCATCAAGAAATGTAGTGATAAAGACCTGACTGAGAAGATGTATCAATGCGTGGTGAAACTGACGCCAAAGGTCAGTACAATGGACGATGTGTATTTGATTTACGACCTCGCGTATGAAGGGCTGAAAGCATTCGCAACATCCGAGAGCAGAGAAGCAAATCCACCAGAGTTGTACAATCTCGTCAAAGTTCTGCCCAAATGGGAACAGATGCAGGCCAGGAAACAGCAGGAGCAAGAGGAGACGCGCAAGCAAACCGAACACATTCCCGGCACTGGGAATATGCAAAATTGGACCGAGGCGCGGTTGCGAGGTGAAGCACCTCCCGTTGTCTATAATGCGCCAGTATCGCCCGCCCAACAGCGCATGAAGGGCATGAACAATATGGCTGAGAGTTTGCCGCCGTGGCTCCGAGAGAAATTGAAGAAGTGAGGAAAGTGGAGGAGGACGCTTGTTCCTTCTCACAGAGAGAACAAGTGTCCTCCGATTGTAACAACTATCGCATCCATGATAGCATGATAATCAACGATTAGAACGCCCGTCTGTTGACTCGGCGCTTCTGCTGTTACATACTCTCAGCAAAAAGAGGTATGCCATGCAGAGGAGACCGCCGAGGAATGATTTTTGGCTGTTCATGACGATACTGTTCGCGATCATCTTTGGCACAATAGGATTTCTCACGTGCACTGCGCCACGTACAAGCAGCCCAACGGCCACGCCGACACCGAGCGGACCGCGTGTGCTGTTCTCGCTCGTCAATCAGCATTCGAGACTGTCATTCGAGGAGACGATGCCATTTGACGCACACGGCACACTCAGGATCGAGTATGGATGCATCCACGATATCAAGCCAGGTCTCGACGTGCAGTTTACGCTACTGCGTCTCGTGCCTGATACTGAAACGAACCCGTACCCTATGCCCTGGATGGTAAGAGTGGATTGCAAGAATCACCCAACCATCGAGGGCTCCGTCACGCTGAGCCAGGGCACGTATGCGCCAACGGTAGCAACTTCTGGAGATGTGGGATGGAGCATGACGATCACACAGGAGTAAGCCATGTGTTTATTATCATAAAATTATGGCTTGGGAACACAAAGAGCGCCGGGGATGCAGTTCCCGGCGCTCTTTGTACCATTACAGATTGTCGCGTTTTGCTGATATCTATCATCGTCTAGTGTCACCCTCATCCAGCCCGATTGCTGGATGCAATGGCAGTAGTATAGCAGAGGTGGGTGTGCGAGGCAAGGGAGATGGACCTGGAAAGGTGCGTCAGTGTTTAGGTGTTGTCGTTGTTGTGCATTCGACAATAAGACTCTCTCCAGGGTTGTATCAAGTATGCCTAAAGTTTTGCAGCAAGTCAACAAACGAGTAAGCATACAAAAAGAGAGCAGGCATAGTTCGGACCTGCTCTCTTCTGGTGAGTTTCCTACAACATCGTTTGTTCTGTGCGGGTGGCATCACCCCCTCGGCCAGCGTATATTTGCATTCCGTGTGTCTCCGAGCGTGCTAAATGTATGTGTGGCGGTGAGGTGCAATGACTCAGAGACGTGCACAGTATAATGCATGGTGCGCGCCGGGGCAATGCAATGGAAAAGACCATGATCTATTTTATTGCTGTACGGATGTACGGACACTTAGAATAGGGTGATATTTTATGACCGGGTTTCTTAAACGGATTGCTCATGGTAGAATGGGGCAAACTGGAGGGAACCTATGGAGCGCGAAGAGAAGCCGTTTGTAATCACCTATACTGGCTCATATATGTTTGTGGACGAGACCATGATTGCAGGAGAGATCTCGTTTCATTGCACCTGCACCAATCCATTGACCATTACAAAGCGCGATCCGCAGTCCATCATGAGTGGCATTTTCTGCAACACATGTGATGAGCAATGGTACATCCGATGGAGCGAGGGAATACTGAGGAGAGGGAGAATCAACCACGAAGAGACGGAAAGATGAGCCACGTGAGAACGATCACCGCTACTACATGTTTACCGACCGGCAAGGCGTGGAGCAATTCCGTGCCGAGATGGATGATTACGCAGCCAATGTCAGAACCATCATGACCGTGCCACTGGATGAGGTGAGGAAGGCAATAGAGGACTTTGACCGTGAGAAAGGTGGCGGTGAAGTGTACCAACGCCGCGTGCGGATTACGGGCAAGCCTGGAGACGTGCGTCCCTTCACTCTTGCCGTCCGTGACGCTGATACTGGCGAAGAGATCCCCAACGTCTTCAAAGCCACGATTTATCTTGATGCACTCAAGCTCAATCGTGTCGAGATGGACTCTTGGGAGACTGACGAGCAAGGACGGATGATTACCAACGACGCACATCAGATTATCACGCGCAAGAGCATCAATGAGCTGGCTGAGGTAGATGTCACTGCGCATGAGGTGAGGCGCAAGTCTTGACGATGCTGCTATAGTGGAGGTGGACGTACTCTGATAGCGACAGCTTACACACTTTTGCACAGTGAGAGTATGCGAGTTCGAGTCTCGTCAGGGGTTCGCTCCTGTAGCCGAATTGGTAGAGGCGCTTAGCCGTCGCGACTTGTACGCCAGCCACACAAACAAAGAGACCTCCTGAATTGCCAGGAGGTCTCTTTGTATCTCACAAACAAAACCTTATTTTCACATCGAGAGAACAGCGCGCGGAGTATGCGCATTGTGAGGCGCAGCACTGAGGTGGAACGTGCGTGCTGCTGTCACGATGATAGCGCATCCGTTCTAGCGGTGCAACGGTTTGTGCTGATGGTACTACGCAAAAAGGGTGAGTTGCTGTGTCCCTACGGCTTTCTGATTGAGCCAGAGTACTTCAGTTCGTGTACGTCCATGCTCAGCCAGTGCAGGCACTGGCTCACGATGCCACCTCCCCATGCTCATCGTCGCCAGTCAGACCGAGCGAGGCCACCGCTGCATTGATCATCTCTTCACTGCCCATGACCACGACAATCTTCCAGAGATCAGCGTCTTTGCCATCTCCAATAGCAAATTTGCCGAAGTGGATGGCTGGATACTTATGGCGTACTCCGTAATTCATGAGCCAGCCACGTTTCTTGTGCTCCTCACACCAATAGTAGCCAGCCTCATCGCAAAACGAATCGGACTTGACCAGGAGCTTTCCACAAGGCAGGCTGTACTCATTGAGAGCTGCACAGTTGATAGACCGGAGCATGCTCTTTTTCATGCCTTCATTCTCCGTCGTCACGAGAGCGATAATCACGAGCCTGTTCCATCTTCACCAACGTCACGAGGTCTTTATCATGCAGGCGAGAATAGACGCGTGGATCAATGCCTGAGAGTTGCACATTGTTCGATGTGACGACAGTAGGCAAGCTCTTGTTATAGCGATGGTTGAAAAGTTGAAACATCTTTTCATTGGCCCATGCCGTGCTCTGTTCCGCACCGTAGTCGTCCAGGATGAGCACGTCAGCTTCTTTCATCTGCTGAAACAATTCATCGTAGCTCTGTTCTACCGATGGAGCAAACGAACTGCGCAGCCTGTCAAGCAGGTCTGGTGCCGTTTGAAAAAGGATGGTATCACCAGCAGCTAGACGTTCTTTGCCAATGGCTGCGGCAAGGTGCGTCTTTCCACATCCACACGGACCAGTCATAACGAGCCATCCATCAGGGCACGCTGCAAATTGTTTGGCTTGCCTGAACGCCTCTCCCACGCCTGGCGCGGTGCGTTTGAAGGTGGCAAAGGTCGCAGGCTGGAAGCGCCTCAAGTGATCGATGCCCGAAAGTTCCGCGAGTTCTTGCTGCTCTTTGCCCTTACGTACCAGTTCGGTACAGTGACACGGGATCGCTTTACCGAACAACTCATGACCAACCGGTACATCTGCTCGCATAAACCCCCGGTCCTGACACCTCTGACACATGATCTGCTGAGTTTTTCGTATGGGAGCAGGCATTGGGGCATCTGTCCCTGTTTTGAGATTCCGTGCGACATAGGGCAGGATTTTCCCGACCTTGCTCATGGTCTCGTCCATGTTACGCTCCTAATCTTGATCTGCGTGCGAGTCTCGCGGCACGCTGCTTGTCACCTTCATACATCTGTTCAATATCTTTGAGCACCGCACTCCACTGTTCAGGCGCTTTGATGGTTGGCAGCTCCACATCATCATAGTGCATCTGGACCAGCCAGGCCCCCGGCGTCTTCTGTGACTCAACTACATCCGCTTTTACCATATCACATCCCATCTTCTGCACCTGCTGGCACGCATCCTTGACCAACGCCCACGCCTGATCGTGAGTCATTGTCGGTGTAGGTTTGTTCCCTGTCTGTCCGTTTGTTGGCTTGCGTTGCTGCTTTGCCATCTTTGGTATGCGTGTAGCATATTGGCTGCTTACGGCAGTGATGGTACGATGATTGAGCCAGAACGCATCTCCATCGCGAAAGATATCATCGAGCACAAAGACAGCCTGATCAATCGTCGCTTTGGCCTCAATGAGATCACTGACCGCCTTTTTGATATTCTTGGTGCGAGGCGTGGTATAGTCTGGCGCATAGCCTTCTTTGGTACGGTATAACTCATCGAATGCAATACACCACCTTTCAATTTCAGCGGCTTTCGTCGGCTTCTTTACACGTGATGAGCCTTTGCCTGATCCCTTGCCCCCGCCTTGTTCGGGTGGTTGTGATGCATGTGTTGCATCCTGCTGTTCTTTTGTAGTGCTATTGTGACTATAAGAACCTGTATCATGTTGTGTCTCACCGTGTGTCACGGACGAATTCACATTACCACCACCGGAGTTCGGCGCATTCTGATCAGTAGGCTCTGTATGGCTCTCAGCGTCGATTCTGACAGGTTGCGTTTTTGGTGTGCCGACGTTATGGGATACTGGGCTAGAAGGCGCTAGTGATGATGGTGTGTGTGGCTGGAGTTGAGTAACCGCAACTCGGTGCGTATCTCCAGAAGCACCTTGTGAATAGCCGGGATCGTCACTGCGATAAAGACGAGTGCCATCATGCTGATCAGAGCAATGGTGTCCATGTGGGTCTCCTTCTGTAAGGGGTACATCTTGAGATGGGGATTGCTCAATCCATTGCCTGACCACTGGGAGTTGTGCTACATCGTAAAAGTCAGGTGGATTATCAACATCAAAAACAATGGTGAGCACGGAACCATTGGTAGACACTTCAACATCATTCGAGAGAGAGGTGGAAGTGCGATCAGCGATAGCTGTATCGCCATTCTCTTTCCCGGTATTTAAAGGTAATATATTACTGGTAATTACAGTGGAGTCGGAAATGTGCTCATGGAGGTGCCTTTCAAGCGCCTCGAAGTCACGTTGTAAGGTTGCAAGAGTTGCAACCTTAGTGTGCAACTCTGCAACCTCTTTCTGCAACCTTGCAACCTTAGTGTGCAACTCTGCAACCTCTTCACTTTTTGATTGCATCCTTTCAGAAGTGTGCAATGTTGCATCCTTGCATCCTTTTTCTTGTAGCCGTTTACTATGCACTTTCTTCTTCGGTAGTGCTGGTGGATGGTCAATAGCCTGCTGAGTCTTCTCAAAATCCACATCAAAATCTCTTTGGTATGGTTGGGAGCGTACATATCCCCATTCATTCAGTTGGTGCAAGTAGGAGATCAAACTTCTGAGTGAAACAGGGAATTGCAACCTTGCAAGAATTTCCTGATGGGTGCGTTTAATCCTGATAACCTTGTTGCCCTGGAGTCCCTTGTTTTTCGCTTCCCAGGATGCCATGTAGAGGAATTGATCGAGTACGTCAGCAATACGTTCATTGCCATGACAAATAGCAATAAGGGATGCTTTAAGGTGTCGTGTTACTTTATCTTCATTCGGGAAGGTGACTTGCCATGGGGGTGTGGTGATGTCTGTCATGAATGCGCCTCGCTTCCACGTGGTTGTGTTAATGTGACAGTCCAGATGATGCGTTTGTGGGAAAGTTTCTGAGCGGTAAATGTGAGTAGCTCGCGCCTCTGTAATGCGGTGAGCTGGCGGGTGATACTCTGACCATCTATAGGCGTTGGAAAGAAGTGTTTGCGAAGTGCGTAAATATCGCCTGACCAGGAGCCTGTGACGAGGCAGAGGCGATAAAAGATTGCATAGGTTGGTTCTAAACTGGTAATGAGGTTCATGGACACACTCCTCTACGGCTACACGTGTGCCCATCGGAAAGTATGGTATAATGAGCATAACGGTAGCTTGTGTAAGGGTTACTAGCTTGAGCCTGCAAAACTGTGGCTAGTAACCTGACTGCTACTGATAAATTGTTCGTTCGCTGGCATGGGCCAGCACTTATTTTTTGTTCTGCTTCTTCTCTATGTAGCTGCGTAACGCCTCTGGCTTGATGCGCCACCTGCCACCAAGTTGAAATCCTTCGATCTCGCCGGTATTGAGCTTGATCCTGACGGTGCGCTCGGTCATTCTGAGGATGCGCGCTACATCTGTTGGCGTCAGCAATTCCTCCATCGTAATCATGATTCTCCTCCATCTGTACAGACAATGCTAGTGTATCATAGATAAGTACAGCAGGCAATACAGAACGCCTTATGCCTGTATACTCGTTAATGTTAAGATTGCTCATGCTATATCGTCCTCTGTATCTAAAAAAGCAAATAATTGCTGTAATTGCAGTCCAATGAAATGTGTGTAAGCAGGAGGAATGGCCTGCGCCAGCTCTTCTTTGTTCATCCAGGTGATCCCCATAGCTCGATGCCCAACTTCCACAGGCACGCTATCAGGTCGCCTGCGCCCATCCTTGCGCCTGGTGCCCTCTATGGAAGAGTCCCACACGGAATGGCCGCAGACCGAAATCGTGGCATTCCTGTGGTTGCATGGGCATGGGGGATAGATGAACAGGTCAGTGTTGCCAATCTCGAAAAGCCGGTGACGCTGCATCGGCAGGCCGAACATGCTGCCACACAGCAGGAGCGAAGCGTGCTTTGCACGCTTCGCTCCTATCACGTTCTCGATAATGTAGGGCTTGCCAGTTGCTGCAAGTCGCTCGCGAACCTCTCCGATTAAGCGTGGGTAGCGCTCTTTGGGGGAAAGATTACAATAGGTATAGGACTTGCAGACAGGGCTGGCGTGGTATGCATCGAAACCTTCCAGGGGGAAGGTCAGGGCATCGGCCTGGTGGAATTGAAAGGGATAATGTGGCTGGGGCTCAATATCCACACCAACCACTTCAAATCCCGCCAGGTGATAGCCATAGCTGCATCCACCGGCTTTGCAAAAGAGGTCTAAGAGTCGCGGTCTTTGTTTTTTGCCTGAATGTACAATGATAGTGTTCATAACAACTCCTGGTGTTACCACCTTGATAACACGCGCAAAGCATGCTATCATGGTGGTGTGTTAAAACTGACTCGCAATCAGTTTCGTTCGTCAGTCCAAGAAGAGATAGCTGAGGCGTGCCAAGTTGAAAATTGCGGTTTAGCTTGCCGCGCCTCTGTGCTGTTCGAGATAGTTTTTAGCCTGCTCTAAGATCTCAGGGTCATCTCGAAAAAGTCCTAGCCCTGTGTTGCAAAAACTGCACAGTAATCCCCTTGTTTTTCCGGTTGTATGGCAGTGATCAACGGCCAATGCTCTTGGTTTCTTTGTGGAATTATCAATGATGCTCTCTCCTTTCCTGCATATCGCGCAGTTGTTGTCTTGTAATTCCAACAACTGTTGATAGGCGAGATTCGATGCCACCTTTTTTGTTTTCCCTGCATCCCGATAGGCGATGTATCTGCGATGGCGTACTGTTGGATGATTGGCAGGCGCATTTGGGTTGTAGGGGTGTGAAGTACGCCTCTTATCTCTTGCAAGGCACTCCTCCCGATGCTCAATGTAATATGCCTTCATACGGATACTTATGCATGGCTTGCATTGTGCTTTGCTTTTATTGAACTCGGTAATGCTCTTTTCTATGCCACATGTTGAACATATTTTCGTTGTCGGTGAACCTGCTTCTTGCACGTTTCTCTCCTAATTTGTTACCTGATGTTTTACCCCGGCACGCTTTATGCTAGACGCTGGTGACTTTCCTCCCTTCGATGGTAATCTTCCCTTCAAATTGTGGCAGCACTCCCTCTGGCTCCGATAAGCAGCAGAAGAGATGCAATACCGGGTTCACATTGACGTAGCGCTCGGATGGAGGGAAAACTTGATAGCATTCGCGGTGTTCTCCAATGAACAGCTTGCGAGCCATCTGGATATCATCATAGGTTGGCATGCGCTTCTTGACTTTGGAGACGCTGACATGCAGCCAGGTCTTTCCATCAGACTGTATAGCAGTGCTTTCAATCACCTTAATCGCTTCGCCACGCAGGCGTTGCCACATAATTCCATCCTCACGGCGCTCTACCACGTGCCAATCAAGAGGAGCATCCAGTCCGCTCATGGTCTTTGTGGTGTCGTACGAAAGAGTGTTCATGTGTCCTCCTATGCTGCCTGTCCATCTAGCTCAGGCACACGCTTTTCACGCATGATCAAGTTTTTGTACGGTACGGATTGTTTGTAATTTGTGACAATGGTTTGTCCGCTCCACGGATTAGGGACGGCAATCCTCACATGCCAGTAGCCGTAATCCAGAGCCTGAGAAATCACAGCATCGTAGCTCTTGCCACCGATTTTGGCGACACAGCGAGCGCCAACGCGCTGCCACTTTGGGAGTACTGGCTGTCCCATCACAACTCTCCTCTCTCGTGTTTGCGCAGGATGTTCTGCACCAGATCGCGCGCTGCTCGTAAGTCTTCTGGTGGTATCTCGGCCTGGACTTGCTGGTCAATCTTCTCGATAGTCTGTGTGAGCAATTGATCACGTTCAGCTAGTTCGTAGAGTGTGATGAGCATGTCCAGATCGCCTTCTTCCAGTGCTGTTCGGTAGAGTTCGGCAGCGTCTGCGTGGTCACATTCGCGTCGTGCTGCGATTTGCGAGGTTTGCTGTAGAATGTCCGTCACGATTGTGCCTCTTTCACCTGTTGTGCAATTTTGAGCACTTCCTCCGCAGTGGCATTGCGAAGAATACGCCACTTTTCCCAGGAGAGTTCAGAGGCGTCGTTGAGGAAGACGCGCTCAAACTTCGCGATGAGTGTGCGCAGGCGTATATTCTCCTCTTGTATGCGTTCAATGTAGCAGTTCTTACACATGTGCTCCCCTTTGCCATTCTCCAGGTCTACAAGGTCTGATGCTGTGTAATCTCCACCACAGCCACGACACCGGGCTGTGGGTTCTCCGAGATAGTCAGCTAGTCTCATGATTGGACCTCCTCAAAACAGTGGAAGACGAGATTGCCCTCAACGGTGAATGTGTCAATGTAGGTGAGTCCAGCGGGATCGAACTCTTTGCCAGTGGGGATACAGCGGAATGTACGCTCCTCTGTTGGTGCGTTTGGGTCAACCAGTGCATACATGACAGGTTCACCGTATTGTGTCGTCACGGTGAGCACCTTTGCGCCAGTGGGTAGGAGCAAGTGTTGCTCTGGTTCTGAGACGTGGTATTTGAATATTCTCATCACTGTGTCCTTCCTAAATTGCCAGATCGGCATACCAGCCTGACGCCAGTGCCCCGCCAATGTTGCGGACATTCTCATCGGGACTCTGGATCATCAGGGGAATGGCCTCGTCGCCATGCTGCTGATACAAGTCCCGTGCTTTTGCGACAGACCCGGCGAGTTGAGCTGCGGCTATGGCAAGTTCGCGGTCAATCGCCTCGTCACCGCAAGGCTCAAGTTCTTCTGCGATCTCACCTTCCACCAGGGAAAAGACCTCTGTGGGGGTAAGGCTGTTCTGCTTAGCGCGTGACAACCTATCGCTACATCCGTTTCTCATGGTTGTGTCCTTTCTAATGCCATCTTTACAAAATGTCTTGATAGGTGTATCATAGCATCATTATAGGTACATTGTCAATACATAAGAGGCGTAACACAAGAATGTGCCCATACCGTATTGATTTTATTGCCATTGTGCGTGATAATAAGAGAGAAAGATCGTTTAGCAGATGGAGGTTACTTGCATGACAAGGCTTGAACAATTGCGCCGAAGCCAGTTTCTTTCGGTTCGTAGGCTGGCAGAACTGGCGAAGGTGAAACCGAACACAATTAGCGATATTGAGAGAGGCAGGACAATACTGCCGAGAAGAGAAACGATGGAGGCCCTGGCCCGCGCTCTTGGTGTGCCTCTCTCCGATTTGGCCGACGCCTCTTTCCTCGAAGGCATACATGCTGCCTAAAGAAGCACTGCGTGATACTATCTCCATGTGCTTATCCTGAAATAAGGTAGCAGCATAAGCGGGGTGATCCCCCGCTTTTTTGTTGGTCATGGCTCAGGCTCAAGCGTGTTGGGCTGGTCGAGTCCCATGCGCCAGCTCAGATAGGTGAGAATGGCCTCGTGTTTGCTTCTGCCATAGCCAACCCAGGATGCATGTCCTGTTGGATTGGTGACTTTCCACAGGCCAGATTCCAGTTCCACTTGTAAGCACTCCTCGATATGGATGCCATATGGACTGCCCTCTTGCTCTATCTCGAAGCGAATGGTAACGCGGTCTTTGCTCATGACTTCTCTCGCCTCCTACTGGTCAGCACGCCTAAGCGATAGAAGCAATGTGCCGTCGTTGCCATGAGCAGGATGAGCAGCAGGGCAAAGGCGGGACGCGGTAGACGCTGGTCCTGGTTGTGCATTACGTCCAATCCTTTCGTTTGCCATAGCGTATGCCGACAAGCACACCGAAGATGCACCAGGCGATCATCATGGCAATATTGCCAGCCTGCCAGTAGAGCGCCGCGTCCAGTGGGATGATCAGGTACGTCAAGATTGCACCTCTTTTTGTTTGCGCGGCTGTGCCTGTGCTGGCTGCTCTGGCAACTCAACGATCAGTGTAACCGCAATATCGGTGAAGCTGTCGGTACTGCACAGGCTGGTGTGCGAGGCGACTATTTTTGCGGTCGGATGCGCGGCAAGCCAGCTATTTGCTTCGTCTTCAACTTGAGCCGCCGCCGTGCCTATCAGAGTTGCGTTTCCCACACAAATGATAACTTGGATCATCACGCAATCTCCTCTTCTTCCACAACTCCATCCTCGATGCTGAGATGACAGACCTTATCGCCGCCCTCCCAGACCACAGCAGCTATCAGATAGCCACGAAACTCTTTGAAGAGTGGCAAAAGAATGTCGCTGTAGATGTATCCTGAACCCTCGCTGCTACACGAAACGCTGTTGACAATGAGGCGATCACCTTCGATGGCACCTGATAACTCCTGATCAGAGAGGGGGAGTGTCCATGTGCCTTTCGCAAGATTGACTGCTACCTCGTCCTCCATGCACCACTTCTTTCCAACACTAGGAGGCTGTGTTTCTAACCACTGTTGAAAGTCGAAAGCGAGTGGGAGGGAAAGATCAATTCTCCGCACCTTGAAACGTGTGATGTTGTAACTCATGATGGTGTCCTTTCTCGTTTTAGTTTTGTGTTAGAATACTTAGTGTAGATGTGCCATCTATTAAGCCACATCGTCTAATTAATATTATACGCCTTGACGTATTGTATGTCAACTGCTATAATAGGGAATGGAACCAGGAGGTTCACAATATGAGCCAACAGGAGCAAAGAATGCTGACAACAGAAGAAGCTTGCAGACGACTCGGCATGAGCCGTGCAACATTTTACAATCGACTGAAGGACCGTACAGACATTAAACCGATTAACTATAATCCTAATCTGCGCAGGCAGCCTGACCCTAAATGGCGTTTGGAAGATGTTGACCAGTTGGGCGATCCTATGCATCCAGAGATTAATGGAGAACCTATATCCAGTGTTGCGTAAGGAGTTAATATGCATTTCATTTATGAACTTGCTCATCCCATAACCGGTATTGTGGCTTATGTGGGCATAACGAATGATCTTTATGCCCGCTTCAAGCAACATCTTAGGTGCGGCGAAATTAATGGAAAGAAAAATGCCTGGATTCAGGAATTGCAGGATGGCAAACTCATTCCGTCTATTCGCGTGCTTGAAGTTGTGGACACATCCGAGCAGGCAAGGGACCGAGAGGATTACTGGATACAAAGGTATCTCAATCATGGGGTTGAACTCCACAATATTCGTATTGATGGGATCGTCCTCCGTAAGAATCCTCGTGCTGGGAGGAAGAAGAAAGACACGATTGGAACCCTTCAATCTGTGAAATGTCAAATCGAAGTTCCTAAAAGAGAAATAGATATTCTTGTCCATCGCAATCCCCTCACGAAAATAAAACTCTTACGCGAAGAACGCGGTCTTTCTAGAACCCAGTTAGCAGCAAAGGCAGGTATATCAAATCAGACTATTGTGAATATTGAACGATATGGCAGAGAGCCATCGATAGGCACTATTCGTAAATTGGCGTATGCGCTCAATATTGAGACCACTGATTTATTCACTGATGACCCCCTACAAGCTGATGGAGCTGACGAAGAGAGAAAGCGTCCAAGAAATAAGGTAGCAGCATAAGCGAGGTCACCCCGCTTTTTTGTTGCTCGTCATGCATCCTCTTGCTTCCTGGTTCTCTCCTCGGTCATGTTGAGTTGTGCTAGATGTCCGATGAGTAGCCCCGCATGATACTCACACACGTAGGCGATCCCGTTCATGGTCACGGTTGCAGGCTTGCCACAGACCTGTTCATCAGACGTAAATAAGCAGGTTCGTTGTTGCTGTTCGCTCATCTCATCCTCGTTTTTTTGCTTCGTCATGTCCAGCGCGAAACCTTCCAGTACTCGCCAAGCGTTTCGTGTGGATGTATTTGCGCGAAGTTGGACAGGACGGCTTCAAGGCGCTCACTCTGAGCGATCAAGATTGTGCCGTCATAGGCAAAGTACATGTTGCCGTGTGGCCCGAGCCCAATGAAGCAGATCCCATGAATGGCCTTCCAGTCGCCATAGATGCCAAACTCTTGATGTGCAACAATCAATGCTTCAATCAATTTCATCTTCACCTCGCTTCTCGACCATCTCAGGATGCTCCCAGACGTTGCCGATGACTTGCCATGCGTCGTGGAGCGCATAGTGGTATCCGTCGTCTATTGGCTCAACAATATACGTGGCGAATTTTTGCATCCAGGTCACCACGCCGCGCACATCGCAGTCAGGATTGAAGACGATATCGCCCTCGTAGATTTCCCTGCCATGCTTGTCCAGCAATCCAGTAAATTGCATGATGACGCCACAAGCATCGTCAAAGTTCACCCATCCTGGACGTTCTTCATCCCAGACAATGCTGCATGGATCGCCCGGCCCTGCCAGGACTCGATCCAGCATCTTCTTGTGCGTTTTGTCCCACGCGCGAAACTTAATTTCTCTCATCTCATCCTCGCTTATTTTTTGTTGGTCATATGCCTGTAATGTCGAGTGTGAGG
>WNGP01000192.1_pt1 | contig 84268 bp, 77 predicted proteins | sample 5407671 | NCBI WGS metagenome assembly WNGP01 (sample SAMN13153381, study PRJNA577476) | soil metagenome | isolation source: 40 cm soil or saprolite under Garry oak tree replicate 2 | place: USA:California | collected 2016-06-15 | reverse complement strand
GCGCTCGCAGGCTACAGCTTCGTGGCCGCGGTTTGGATGCACGCGGACCCCGAGCTGCAGCCGTATGTCGCCGAGGCCCACGCCGCCCTCGCGCGGCTCGCGGCGGAGCCGCGGCGTTGAGTCCTTGGCACGGCGCCGGGCCGTGGAGTCACCGCCATCCGCCCGCTTCCCGCTCCATAGAGCCCACCTGGCTCTCCGTAGGCTCCGCTCAGCAGAACCACGGCTCCGTGAGCCGGGCCGGAATCGGCCGCTCGGGTGGAGGCGTCGCGACTCTACCCCCGGCTAGTACCCGCAGGCGGTTGAACGTCGTCCACGCATCCTCACTCGCGCGGGCCGCCCGCTCCACCAGTGCGCTCGCAGCGCGCTGTAACTCGTCCATCCGCGGATCGGGATGGGTCCACCGGTAGGTAAAGGCCGCCGGGTCGAGGCCCCCGAGGAACGGCTGGATCGCCGGGCGCGAGAGCAACAGCGAGCCGGGCGGGATCAGCAGCCGGATCGTGTATTGCACGGGATCGACGTGATCGATGAGCGCCTCCGTGTCGACGAAGCTCAGCAGCTCGAGATAGTCGTCGCGGGTACTCCACGGTGTGAACGGCACGAAGGACGGCCGCAGGGGAATCCCCGCGTCGCGCAGGATGTCGAGCGCCACGACGACGTCGGCTTTGGTGTGCCCCTTCTCGAGACGTGCGAGCACCGTTTCGGATAGCGATTCGATCGCCGCCACGACGAAGGCGCAACCGGTCGCCCCGAATGCGGGGAACAACCGCCGCTGCTCGAGCACGTGCTCGATCTTCGCCGTGAAGTCGTAGCTCACGTGGGGGAATTCGTCGTGCAGCGCACGGACGAGCTTCACGGCATGGCCGGGGCCGTTCAAGAAGTCCGGGTCGCCGAACGTGATGTGCCCGGCGCCTGCTGCGACCAGCCGGCGGATGTCCGTCAGCACGACGTCCCGCGGGACCGTGAAGAAGCGTCCACCGTATACCGCCGGGACGGGACAGTGGAGGCAGGTGTGCAGGCAGCCGCGACTCGCCTCCACGTAGCCTGCCGGGACGAGCTCCCCGGCGCGCGCCAGGCTCGCGTACCGCGTCAAGGCAGGCAGCCCTGCCCGGCTCGGCGGTGGGAACGGGAGTCGCTGCAGGGTCACCCGCGGCTCGATCGCCGGCTCCTCGCCCTCGTCCCAGCGCCGCACCAAGGCGACGAGCTCCTGCTCCAGCTCGCCTGCCAGCACCGCGTCGGCGCCGTGGGCGCTCAAGTAGTCGGCATTGAGCAGCGCATACAGGCCGTAAAAGACGATCCGGCACGAGCCGTTCAGGCGGCGCACCTGGTCGGCCGCCCGGACTCCCAGCCGGAGCGCGGTGTGCATCGGGACGCTGATCGCCACGAGCCGCGCCTGCCGAGCCTTGTCGGCATCGAACGGCTCGACGGCGAGGTCGAGGGTCTCGGGCGCGTATCCCGCCAGCTCGAGGAACGCGCGTGGCCAGGCCAGGCCGAGTGGCTGATGACCCAGCTCGTAGCACGAGACCAGGAGAATTGCGCCGGGCTGGCGGAGGGCGCCGGTCATTTCTTCAGGAATGACTGGAGCGCGGCTCGGAAATCGGGGGTGGTGCGGCTGACGGCGTTGACGTCGGCACCGAGCCGGATGCCGTCCTCGAAGCGCATGCCGTCGAGCTGGTAGAACTGCTGCTTGGTGAGGGCGAGGGCCGAGGCGCTCGACGCCGCCAGCGCCCGCAACACCTCAGCGACCTGCTCCTCGAAGTCCGAGTCCTCGTACACGCGCGACACCAGGCCCAGCCCCGCGGCTTCCGGCGCCGAGAGCACGCGACCCGTCGCAGCGAGATCGAATGCCACCTTCTCCCCCACGGTCCGCTTGAGCAGTGTCATCACGATCGCGGGCACGAAGCCGCGCTGCACCTCGGGATACCCGAACCTGGCCGACTCGGCCGCGAGCACCAGGTCGCACGCGGTCGCCAGGCCGCACCCGCCCGCGAGGGCGCGTCCCTGCACCAGCGCGACGACCGGCTTCGGGACCGCCCGCATGCGCAGGAAGATCTCGCCGAAGCGCAGCGCGGCCCGGCGATTTTCCTCGACGGTCTTGTCCGCCGACGCGAGCAGCTCCTGCAGATCCATGCCGGCGCAGAAGTCGGCGCCGGCGCCGCGCAGCGCGACTACGCGCACGGCTGCATCGAGATCGGCGCGCTCCAGCGCGGCCAGCAGCGCGTCGATCATCGGCGTGTCGATCGCGTTCTTCTTGTCGGGCCGGTTAAGCGTGGCCGTGAGCACGCCGCCCTGGACGGCGACCTGTACACGCTCGTTCCCGCTCACCGCGACACTTCGACTTCCATCCGCAGCAGCGCGGTCGAGAATACCTTGCCCTGCGCGTCGGTCTTGAGCGAGATCGTGCCACCACCGTCCAGCGCGCCATGCAGCAGGAAGTTGAGCGCCCGGAGGTTGGGCAGCTCGTAGCGCTCGACCGGGCCCTTGATCATTCCCTTGAAATGCCTGGCGACGCGGGCCGCGGTCACCTGTTTCACGAGGAGCGGGTAGTACTCGGGCTTGAGCGCAATGAGCCCGACGTTCGCGGTGTCGCCCTTGTCCCCGGAACGAGCGTGCGCCAGCTCCAGCAGCGGGATACGTCGTTTCCCCGACCGCCCTCGACCGCCTTGGACCGCCTTTGCCCGCCTTCTCATACCTCCACGATCTCCACGCACGGCTCCACCATGCGCTTGTCCACCAGCGCCGGCCAGTAGGCGACGATCTCCTCCGGCTTGGGCCGCCCGCCCGCGAACCCGGTGACGCTGGGCGGCCCGTTGAGAATGAGCGGGGCGATCTCGCGCGTGAAGCGCTCCACGGCCGCCCGGTCGGACGAGCGCACCCCGACCCGCAGCTGCACTTCGGGCAACTCGTCCAGCGGCGCCCGTTCCAGCGCCAGGCGGCCGTGGGTCGCGTCCGCGCCGACGAACTCCGTGAGGATCGCCTCGAACGCGAGTCCTAAGTCCTTGAGACGCTGCCGCAATACTCGGTCCGCGGCTGTGGCTTTCTTGTACGCGTCCGGCCAGGCGTACACGAGCGTGCCAACCGCCTTGTACCCGTAAGAGTACGCGATCGAAACCTTGAGCTTGTCAGTGGCCGGCCGTCCCCTGACCCCTGACACCCGAACCCTGTCTTTCCCCGCCTGCGCCAGGCGGATCGTCGTGAAGTCGGCAATGCAGTCCGGCGTGATGTACGCCGTAGGGTCGCCCATCTCGTACACCAGCTGTTCAGTGACGCCCGCGACCGTGATGCGCCCGCCCGTGCCGGGGTGTTTGGTGATGTCGAAGCTGCCGTCGGGCTGCGCCTCGACGATCGGATAGCCCACGTTGGCGAGATCGGGGATGCGCTCCCAGTTCACCAGGCAGTTGCCTCCGGAGCACTGGGCGCCGCACTCGATCGTATGCCCGGCGACGGTCCCCGCCGCCAGCACGTCCCAGTCGTCGGCCTTCCAGCCGAAGGCGTGAATCAGCGGTGCGAGCGTGAGCCCGGTGTCGGTGACGCGGCCGGTGATCACCACATTGGCGCCGCGTTGCAGCGCGTCCACCACGGGCCAGGCGCCGAGATAGGCGTTGGCCGAGAGCACGCGGTCGCGTACGTCGCGGAGCGGGCGCCCGGTGTCGAGGTTCTTGAGCTCGTGCCCGCGGGCGAGCAGCCCGTCGAGCCGCCCCAGCAGGTCGTCGCCGGTCACGACGCCGAGGCGCAGCTTGCCGGCGAGCCCCGAGCGGCGGGCCGTCTCGGCGACGGCGTCCGCGCACGCGCGGGGGTTTACGCCGCCGGCGTTCGCGGTGACCTTGACGCGGCGCTCGACGACGAGCGGCAGGATCCGCTCCATCAGCGGGACGAAATCTTTGGCGTAGCCGAGCGTCGGATCGCGCGCCTTCTGCTTCTGCAGGATGGACATGGTGACTTCGGCGAGGTAGTCCATCATGAGGTAGTCGATCGTCCCGCCGGTCACCTGGCGGTACGGGGCTTCGAGCCAGTCGCCCCAAAAGCCCTGTCCGGCGGCCACCCGGACCGTTGGGGAGGGCGGCGACCGCCGCGAGGTCACGGCTGCGGCACGACGCGGCGGACCGCATCCGCCCCGACGCCCGAGTGCAGGCGCAGCTCGACGAGTGGGGCGAAACCGTCCGGCAGCGCGAGCTGGGGGGGGCGTGGGGAGGGCATCGCCGCCCGGCCGCCCGGGACGACGGAGACGTCCGAGCCGTCGCCGAACGGGCGGCCCTCGCGCAACAGGAAGCGCACCCGCACCGTGGCGCGCCAGGGACGGGCGCCGCCGTCGCGCGCGAAGGCGGGGAACAACTCGACGGTGAGCGGTCGATCCCGCAACCCGGGCGTGATGTCGAAGCCGTGGCGCCCGACCGCGTAATTCATCGCGCCCTGGCCCACCTGTTGCCCCGCCGAGTCGAACTCCGTGACGCCGAAATCGGTGAACTCGCCCCACTGCTCGCGCGGCATCCGGACGTCGATGACCGCGTGGGTCGCCCAGTCGGGCACCCGCACCGTGAGACTTTCGGGCGGAGCGCCGCGGCCCGTCACCTCGACGCGCCGCTCCGCACCAACGAGCGTCCGTGTCAAACGAGCGGCGGCAGTCGCGCTGCCGGAGTTCGACGCTTCGGTGTCGCCGAGCAACAGCGGAGCCATCTCGGCGCGCGCCGTGACGCTGACCCCGGAGAGCGGGGGCGCGATCACATCGAGCTCGTACACACCGGGCACCAGGTCCTCGGCCCGCACCACGAACCCGCCCGTGCCGGGATCGGTCCGGCCGAGTTGCACCTCCTCGAGGTCCCGGAACGGCTGTCCATTCGGCTCGTACAGCCGCACCGTGGCGCGCTGCTCGGCCGAGTCGGGGAGCGTGACGCGCGCGGCCAGGGTGCCGCCCGCGTGCGGCGCCCGGAGGAAGTAGCGCTGTACGCGCGCGGGGCCGATGGCACGCCGCTCGTCGTACAGCGGCTTCGATGCCAGCTCGTACGGGACGATGACGGTGTTGGGCAGGGCGAACAACGGCCCGGCGAGCGTGTCGCTCGGGTTCCAGGCCGTCACCGTGCCGACGTACACACCCGGGGCGGCGAGCGCGGAGCGGGCGTACGCCACCGGGATGTCGGTCTCGCGGGCTCCCGACGGGACGACTGCGGGCGCCCCGAGCCAGGGGACGCTCGACCGCAGCAGGAATTGCGCGGCCCGCAGTCCGGCCACGTGCCGCACGCGGAACAGCTGCAGCGTGTCGCCCGGGCCCGCGAGCCCGTCCCGGCGAAACGCTCCTCCTCCCGATCCCCCGCCGTCGGTTCGCACGACGTACTCGGAGCCTTGATGCCCGCTCAAGAGCCAGCGATAGGCGGCCTCGAGGCGCGGCACGCCGGCGCCCTCGTCGATCGCGGTCGCGCCCCCGAACGGCACGGCGGACGCGCGCAGCGCCTGCGCCAGCTCGGCGGCGCTGACCCGGCGTCCTTCCTGCAGCATCGCGGAGATGAGGCAGGCGGCGAGCCCCGCGGCGTGTGGCGCGGCCATGCTGGTGCCGCCCTTGATCTCGTTCCCGGTGTCCCAGCGCGGCACGGCCGAGAACGCCACTCCGGGCGTCACGAGGTCGGGCTTGGCGAGCTCCCCGCCGCGCGAGCTCCACCAGCCGAGCACGTCGAGGGCGGGCGGCGTCCCCGCCTGGGCCGGGCGGGCGAAGGCACCGGGAAAGACCGCACCGATCGAGAGTGCCAAGTCGGCGGAACCCGGGAACCCGACGGTCGACAGGCCCGGCCCGTCGTTGCCGGCGCTGATCGTGAACACGACGGCCGGGTGCGCCACGAGAAAGGCATCCACGATGGAGTCGATCACGGCCTGCCCCTCGAGCTCGTTTCCGACCCCAAAGCTCAAGTTCAGCACCAGCGGCAAGTTGCGCTGCTCGGCGTAGCGGGCGGCGTACTCCATGGCGCGCTGCATCGAGCCGTTCACGGAAATGCCGCCCCGCGCGCTGTTGGCGATCTTGAGACCCAGGAGCTGGGCCCCCGGCGCCACGCCGTCGAATCCCGCCACGTTGAACAGATCGTGGCCGGCCGCGATGCCCGCGACGTGGGTGCCGTGCCCACCGTTGTCGAACACGATATCGAGCTTGGGGACGCCGGCGGTCTCGTCGAAGTTCGCGGCCAGGGTGATCGGCTTCGTGCCGAGCGCAATCGTCTCACGCCCCTGGCGATAGTCGTGCAGCGGCATTTCGTCTTCGAACGAGCCGTTCAGATTCGAGTCGAGGAACGCCACCCAGCCGTCGGGCGCCTTCACGACGATCACGGGAAAGACGTCGGTGTTGGTGCCGTTGCCGTTCAGATCGGCCGCCGGCGCCTTGCCCAGGGGCAGCTCGGCGAGTTGTCCGGCGTACCAGGTCGTGGCGCTGGTGAGTCGCCCGATACGCCCCGCCCCGGACAGCTTCCTCCCGCCCACCGATACGGTGCCGTCCCCCGACGGCGTGACCGGCGACAGCGCCACCCGGCCTTCGTCCGAAAAGTCCCGCAGCTCGATGATCTTCGACGCGCCGGTGCTGGTGGTGATGAGCCCGTCCACGCCCGGATCGACACCCGTGTCCAGGATCCCGATCAACACCCCCCGCCCGTCGTACGTCGGATGCTTCGCGCGGAACTGATCGACCCCCGTACTCTTGAGCGGCATCAATCCGGCCATGAACGCCACCGGCGGTGGCAGGGCCGGTTGCGCGCGCTCGGAGCCTGCGTCGGCGGGCGGAGCCCCGACGACCGGCGGAGCCGCCGCCGGCGTGGGCGGCGCGACGGCGTGGGGCGCGCCACCGGCGCACGCGGCAGCGAGCGCGGCGAGAACGAGCGAACGCAGGCGTACGATCACGTATCCCTCGGCAGGACGAAGGGCCCGAGGTGCGGGCCGGTGAATTCCGTGGCGACTTCCAGCAGAAACGCCACGGTGTCGCGGGTTTCCTCCGGGAGCACGAGCGCGTCCACGAAGCCGCGCGCGCCCGCGAATCTGGCGTCGAGCTGATGGTCGTAGTCGGCGCGCATGGCGTCGACCGCGGCGCTGTTGTCGGCTTTGACCGCGTCGCCGCCATAGACGGCCTGGACGGCGGACTCCCCTTCCATTACGCCCATGCGGCCCGTCGGCCACGAGACGATGAAATCGGGGTCGAATCCCTGCCCCGCCATGGCGTAGTAGCCGGCGCCCGATGCGTGATTCACCGTGAGCACGAGCTTCGGCACGGTGGCCGTCGCCATCGCTTCGACGAACCGCGCTCCGGCGCGAATGATCCCGGAGTGCTCCGCCTCGGTCCCGACCATGAACCCGGACACGTCCTGAACGAAGAGGAGGGGCAGGCGCTCACGGTCGGCATTGTCGATGAAGTAGGCCACCTTCTCCGCGCTCTCGGTGTAGATAATGCCGCCGATCTTGGGGGGCTCGCCCGGCTTTCCCTTGATGACCCCGCGCGAGTTGGCGATGACCGCGACCGCGCGCCCGGCGATCGCCCCGTGCCCGCAGATCATCTCCGTCGCGATCTCGGGCTGGAACTCGTCCAGCTTCCCGCCATCCAGCAGGCACTCGAGCACCGCGCGCACGTCATAGCTCATGCGATGGTCGGCCGGGAGGAGCTCGTACAGCTCCTGGGGATCGCGTTTCGGCTTGCCCGCCGGAGGCCGTGGGCGGGGAGCGTGCGGCAGCCGGGTGACGTACTCGCGGATGCGCCGCAGACAGTCGGCATCGTCGGTCGCGCGGTAGTGGGCTACCCCGCTGACCGTCGTATGGGTCTTCGCTCCGCCGAGCCGCTCGGCGTCCACGACCTGGCCGGTCGCGCCCTTCACGAGGTTCGGACCGCCCAGCCCCATAAAGGAAGTGCCGTCCACCATGAAGATGACGTCCGACAGGGCCGGCAGGTACGCGCCGCCCGCGATGCACGGCCCCATCACCGCGGCGATCTGCGGCACGCGGAGGTAGTGTCGCATGATCGAGTTGTAATAGAAGATCCGCGCCGCGCCGTACTGTCCGGGAAACACGCCGCCCTGGTAGGGGAGGTTCACGCCGGCCGAATCGACCAGGTAGACGATCGGCACGCGCTGGCGCATCGCGATTTCCTGCGCGCGCAGGATCTTCTTGATCGTCTCGGGCCACCACGAGCCTGCCTTGACGGTCGCATCGTTCGCCACCACCACGACGGGGCGCTGGGCGATGCGTCCCAGTCCCGTGACCACGCCGGCGGCGGGCGCCTGGCCGTCGTACTGGTCATAGGCCACCAGCAGTCCGATTTCGACCCACTCGCCGCCGGGATCGAGCAGCGCGGCGATGCGCTCGCGCGCGGTGAGCTTCCCCTGGTCGTGCTGGCGGCGGATCTTGTCCCCGCCCCCGCCCTGCTCCAGGCGCGAGCGGAGATCGCGATACTCGGTCGTGAGCGTCTTGAGGCGGCTCAGAGACAAGTGCGGAATGCGTCAGGCAGAGACATGTTCCGCGGCCCACTCTTCGATGTATCGCACCAGCTCGGTCGTGGGCGTCCCCGGCCCGAACAACTTGCCGATCCCCTGTTTCTGGAGGGCGTCCATGTCTTCCGGGGGGATGATGCCGCCGCCGGTCACGAGCACGTCGTCGCGCCCCGCCTCGCTCAGGAGCTTGCGCACCCGCGGGAACAGCGTGAGGTGCGCGCCGGACAGGATGGAGAGCCCGACCACGTCCACGTCTTCCTGGATCGCCGCCTGGGCGATCATCTCGGGGGTCTGGTGCAGGCCGGTGTAGATCACTTCCATCCCGGCGTCGCGCAACGCCGCGGCCACGACTTTGGCACCGCGGTCGTGCCCGTCGAGACCGGGCTTGGCGACCAGCACGCGGATCGGCCGCTTGGCGCCGGCCATCAGCGGCGGAACCGCAGCAGCGCGGCCAGGCCGTCGACCGCGCGGCGCGCCGCGTCGTCGTACAGCACGTCGACCTGGGCACGCTGGCGCAGCGCTTCTTCCACGGCGTCGTCGATGCGGGGGTCGTCGTCGTGCCCATCCGCGAGCAGCGTGCGTACCTGACCGCGGATGAGCGCCTTCAAGGTGGGGTCGATACCGTTCACCGCCCACCCGCTTCCCAGCCCCTCTTTCACCGCCTCGGCGTGCGCCTGCTCCCAGGCGCGCTCCCGTTGGTCGCGCAACAACAGCGCCGCTTCCCGGACGACGGGCGCGCTCGCCTTCTTGGGGTTGAGCTTCACGACTCCCAGCACCAGGTCGTGCAGGTACGTGTGGAGGTGCGGCACCAGCGCCGCGGCGTCCACGCCGATCCCGGCCACGACGAGCCCGGTCAGCGGGCGCTGCGTGTGGATCTGGTAAATGTGATCGGCGACGTGGGCGTAATGACGGTGCTTTTCCTCGCGGATCCGCATGTGATAGTTGTGCTCGCCGAATCCACCCGCGAGCACGCCGCCCCGCTTGGCCTGCCGCTGGCCGTGGAACTTGCCGGTCCGAGTGGCCGCCGCCCGGAGGCCCGGGAGCTCCGTGACGTCGAACGCCGTGACCTCGAAGAAGCGCGCGCCGGTCCGATCGCACGCCGCCACCAGGATCGTGCCGAACTCCTGCTCCAGCGCCAGCAGCTCCCGGATGAGGGGCACGGGCTCCACGGCCAGGCGCGAGCGGTACACGTGCGGCAGGGGAATCACGTCGAACAGGCGGATGGTCTCGCACACGAACAGCGCGATGCCACGCGCGTGCGGCAGCTCGGCGGGCTGCTCGAAGTAGCGGCGGATCCGTTCCAGGTCGGCGGCGATCTGGTCGCGCACCGTGCGCTCCAGGGCCTGGCGCTCGAGCTCCGCGAGCGCCGCCCGGATCCGGTTCTTCATCTTGATCAGGTACTTGCCGCGCGTCTTGTCGCGCGGCTCGAGCTTCAGGTAGCACGACACGACCCGGTAGGACCCGGGGCGAATGGCGGCGAGCCGTCGCACGGCGTCACGGACCGCGTTCGCGCTGACGGCGAGTGGCAGTGCCGTCACGCTCAGAAGAACACCGGCTCGCGGTACGCGCCGTAGACGCGTTCCAGCGCGTGCCGGATCTCGTAGAGGGTGCTGTAGGCGCGGGCGCAATCGAGCATGGGCCCGATGACGTTCTTGTCCTCGAGCGCAGCCTGTCGCAGCGCCTCCAGCCGTTCGGCCACGAGGCCGTTGTCGCGTTCGGCCCGGAGCCGCGCGAGCCGGCGCCGTTGGCCCGACTCCGCGTCGTTCGAGACCTTGAGGATCTCGACCGGGTGATCGTCGTCGCTCGTGAAATCGTTGACCCCCACGATGACGCGCTCGCGCGCCTCCAACGCACGCTGGAACCGTTCCGCCGAGCGGGCGATCTGCTGCTGGAACCAGCCGCCCTCGATGCCGCGGACGACGCCTCCGACCGACTGGATCTCGGCGAACAGCGCCTCGGCCTCGCGCTCCAGCTGATCGGTGAGCGATTCGAGGTAGTACGAGCCGCCCAGCGGGTCGATCACCTGCGCCACGCCCGTCTCGTGGGCGATGATCTGCTGGGTGCGGAGCGCGAGTCGCACCGCGTCCTCCGTCGGGAGCGCCAGCGTTTCGTCGAGCGAGTTGGTGTGCAGGGACTGGGTCCCGCCCAGGACTGCCGCGAGCGCCTGGTAGGCGACCCGCACCACGTTATTCATCGGCTGCTGGGCCGTGAGGGTGACGCCCGCGGTCTGACAGTGGAAGCGCATCATCCACGACCGCGGGTTCTTCGCCCGATAGCGCTCGCGCATGTGCCGGGCCCAGATGCGCCGGGCGGCGCGCAGCTTCGCCACCTCCTCGAAGAAATCGTTGTGTACGTCCCAGAAGAAGGAGAGCCGGGGCGCGAACGCGTCCACGTCGAGGCCGCGGGCCAGCCCGCGCTCCACGTAGGTGAAGCCATTCGCCAGCGTGAAGGCGAGCTCCTGGGCGGCGGTCGCCCCCGCTTCGCGGATGTGATAGCCCGAGATGGAAATCGTGTTCCACAAGGGCGCATGGGTCGTGCACCACTCGAACATGTCGACGATGATCTTCAGCGCCGGCTCGACCGGGTACACCCAGGCGTGCTGCGCCATGTATTCCTTGAGGATGTCGTTCTGCACCGTGCCGCGGAGCTTGTGACTCGGTACGCCCTGCCGCTCGGCCGCCGCCACGTAGAAGCAGAACAGCAGCGCCGCCGGTCCGTTGATCGTCATGGACGTCGAGACCTGGTCCAGCGGGATGCCGCGGAACAGGTCTTCCATGTCCGCGAGCGACGAGATCGCGACGCCGCACTTCCCCACCTCGCCCTCGGCGCGGGGATGATCGGAGTCGTAGCCCATCAGCGTGGGGAAGTCGAAGGCGACCGACAACCCGGTCTGGCCGTGCTCGAGCAAGAACTTGTACCGCTGATTGGTGTCCTCCGCGGTCCCGAAGCCGGCGAACTGCCGCATCGTCCACAGCCGGCCGCCGTACATGGTCGGGTGAATCCCGCGCGTGAACGGGTACTCCCCCGGCGCGCCGAGCTGACCGGCGTAGTCGAAGCCGGCGAGATCGGCGGCCGTGTACAGGGGCTTCCGCTCGAGGTCGCTCATCGAGGCGCTCCCGCTTTCACCTGGTCCAGGATCTCGGCCGCGACGTCGTAGGGGCTGCGGCGCCCGTGGGCCACATCGTCGAGCCGGGCGGCCAGGAGCTGCTCGGCCCGCCCGTCCTCCGTGATCCACTGCTGCACCGCGCGCTCCAACACGGCCCGGGTGCGCTGCGCCAGCCGCTCCCGCCGCCGGGCGGCGAGCTTGCCGCTCTGCTGGAGGTGGACGAAGTGCCGGTCGAGTGCGGTGACCAGGTCGTCCACTCCTTCGCCCTTCGATGCCACCGTCGCGAGCACCGGCGGCTCCCACTCTTCTCCCGTCTTCCCCCGTCCTTCCCCGTCCTTCCCCGTCCGGGCTTCAGGGCGGTGGTGCGGCGCGACGTGCCGAAACGCGTTCCCGCGCCGGATTCCCAGCATCACCTCGACCTCCTGCCGCAGCTTATCGGCCCCCGGCCGATCGCTCTTGTTGATCACGTAGATGTCGGCGATCTCCATCACGCCGGCCTTCAACGTCTGGATGCCGTCTCCCGATTCGGGGACGAGCACCAGCACCGTCGACTCGGCCGTGCGCGCCACGTCCAGCTCGGTCTGGCCCACGCCCACCGTCTCGATCAGGATCCGCTCGAACCCGAACGCCTCGAGGAGGTCGGCGACTTCCTCGGTCGTGGTGGCGAGACCGCCGTGCGCCCCGCGGGTGGCCATGGACCGGATGAACACCCCCGGGTCGAGGCCGGCCGACTCCATCCGGATGCGGTCGCCCAGCAACGCCCCGCCGGTGAAGGGACTGGTGGGATCGACCGCGACGACGCCCACCCCGAGCTGCCGGGCGCGGAACCGCTGGATCAGCCGCTCGGTGAGCGTGCTCTTGCCCGCGCCGGGCGGTCCCGTGACGCCGATGCGCCGCGCCGTGCCCCGGCCCAGGCCGGCATGCACGTGCGACAGCAGGCGCTCGAACCCATCGCGCTGGTTCTCGACGAGGCTGATCGCGCGGGCCAGCGCCGCCGGCTCCCGTCGCTCCAGCCCCTCGACGATGCGTTCGATGCTCATGCCAGGTTCATGCAAAGCTAACTATAACAGCAGCCACGCTCCCAGGCCCAGCAGCAGCACGAAGCCGCACACGTCCGTGAACGTCGTTACGAAGATGGATGAGGCGATCGCTGGGTCGATGCTGAACCGTTCCAGCACGATCGGGATGCTCGCTCCGGCGAGTCCCGCCACCACCAGGTTGCCCCACATCGCGAGCAGCACCACGAGCCCGAGCACCCAACCCTCTCCCAGCGCCGCCGCCACCAGCGCGACCGCGACGCCGTTGGCGATGCCGTTCACCGCTCCGACGAGGACCTCCTTGCGGATCACGGCGAGCGCGCGATCCCGGGGCAGCAGCCGCAGCGCGAGTCGCCGCACGGTGACGGCGAGCGCCTGCGTCCCCGCGTTGCCGCCCATCCCCGCGATGATCGGCATCCACACCGCCAGGGCCACCACCCGGCTCACGGTCCCCTGGAACACGTAAACGACCGCGCCCGCGAGGAACGCCGTCAGCAGGTTCACGTACAGCCACGGCAGCCGGCTCTTGACGGCGGCGCTCCAGGGGGCGGAGAGATCCTCCTCGGGGCTCACCGACGCGAACTTGAGCAGGTCCTCGGTCGTCTCACGTTCGACGACGTCGATCACGTCGTCGAACGTGACGCGGCCGAGCAGGCGATTGCGCTCGTCCACCACCGGCACGGCGGCGACGTTGTAGCGGGCCATGAGCCGCGCGACCTGCTCCTGATCGATCTCGGGGCGCACTGCCGCGGCGGGCGGCTCCATCACCTCGCGCACGCGGCGTGACGGGGACGCGACGATCAAGCGCGCGACCGGGACGACGCCCTTGAGGCGGCGCGCCCCATCGACGGCGTACACCTGGTACAGCGCGTCGTCTTCCGTGCACTGGCGCCGGATGTCCGCGATCGCCTCGACGAGCGACGCCTCCTCGTCCACGGTGACGACCTCGGTGCTCATCAGCCCGCCGGCCGAATCGGCCGGATACTTGAGGACCTGATCGACCTCGGCCCGGTCGGCGACCTCCGACAGGACCGCTTCGCGCTCGTCGGAGGGCAGGTCGCGGATGATCGCGGCCGCGTCGTCGCTGGGGAGCTCGGCCAGAAGCTCGGCGACGTAATCGGGCCCGACCGCGCGCAGCAGCTCTTCGGGATGGCGCAGTCGCCCCTCCAGCTCGGCGAGCGCCTTCGACGCCGTCTCGACCGGTAGCTCCGCCAGCGCGCGGGCGCGCGCCGTGCCGTCGACCGCCGCGAGGACTTCCGCCAGGTCCGAGGGGTGGAGCTGGATGGCGCGATGCAGGAACGGCCGCAGGTCCTCGGCCTGGACGAGCGCGCGCAGCTGATCGAGACGGACCGCGTCGCTCACGTGCCGCTCTCCTGCCGGTCGAGCGCGATCGCCCGCACGGGACCGGGGCGCACCGCGACCCGCTCGACCCGGGTGGCCGTCGCGGCCAGGATGTCGAACTCCAACCCCTTCAAGGCGAGCCGCTCCCCCGCGCGCGGAATCCGCCCCAGCGCCTGCACCAGCAGCCCGCCGACCGTCTGGACCTCGCGGCTCCCGAACGTGACGTCGAACGCTTCCTCGAGCCGGCTCGCGGGCGCGCTCCCCTCCAGCTCCACGACGCGCACGAGCGCCTCGAGGGACGGCTCGACCGGCTCGGGCTCGAAGATCTCGGACATGAGATCGCGCAGCAGGTCCTCGAACGTGACCAGGCCCGCCGTGCCGCCGAACTCGTCAAGCACGACCGCGAGGTGGCTGCGGCCGCGCTGCATCTCCAGCATCAGGTCGGCGGCCCGGGTCGCCCCCGGCACGACGAGCGCCGGCCGGACGGGCACCGCGCCGTCGGGCGCGAGCTGCAACAGGTCGAAGGCGTGCGCCACCCCGGCGATCTCGTCGAGCGAGCCGCGGTACACCGGATAGCGGCTGTAGCGCGATTGCATGCAGACGTGCGCCGCCTCGGCCGCGAGCAGGCCTTCGGGAATCGCCACGACGGCGGTGCGGGGCGTCATCAGATCCTTGACCGGCCGTTGGGCGAACGCCAGCACGCCGGAGACCACGGCCATCTCCCCCGCCGAGGCGAGCGCTCCCGTGTCGGCGCCCGAGAGCACGGCGGCGAGGGTGGTGCGGCGCGAGGGGTCGCGCGCCGGAATGAACGGAGCGAGCGCGCGTCCCACCCGCTCGAGCCACGGAACCGCGCGCGCCACGATCGACTCGGCCCAGCGGCGTCCCACCACGCGGGGCACGAGGTACGCGGCACTCACGAACAGCGGCACGCCGACCGCGATCGTGAACACCCCGAGGAACGTGGGTGTGGCTTGGGCGAGCAGCGCCGGCAGGGCGCCCGCGGCACCGATGACGCCGAGCGTAGTGAGTGCGTTGGCCGTGGCGAGCACCCGGCCGGGATTCTCCAGCGCGCGGGCCACGGCGCGGCCGCCGCGCAGTTTGTACGTCACCCAGCGCGTCAGCTCGAGCTGGCTGACGGCCGCCGCGGCGACGCCGACCGCGGCGGCGGCGCTGGCGCCGAGCAGGCCCAGAACGAGGACGACGAGCGCGAGCGTCATTTCCGCTGGAAGCAGACGCGGGTGACGCGCCGCCGGTCGACCCGCTCCACCACGACCCGGAACCCGTCGAGTGTCAGCTCTTCCCCGGGTCGGGGCACGCGACCCAGCGCCGAGTAGATCAACCCCCCCACGGTGGAGACGTCGGGGTGCTCGAACGGCGCCCCCAGCGCCTGGGACAGCTCGCCCAGCGACGCCCGCCCGTCCACGACGTAGCGGTCGCCTTCCTGGCGGATGGTGGGCGGGGTCTCGACGTCGTGCTCGTCCCGGATCTCCCCCACGATCTCCTCCAGGATATCCTCGAGCGTGATCAACCCGGACGTCCCGCCGAACTCGTCGACCACGATCGCGAGGTGCGCCGGGCCACGCTGGAAGTCGCGCAACTGGCTGTCGAGCGTCTTCGTCTCCGGGACGTACAGCGCGGGCCGCACCAGGTCCTGCCAGCGCACCGTGGCGCCCGCGACCCCCAGCACCAGCGGCACCAGGTCTTTGGCGTACACGATGCCCACGAGATTGTCCGGCGTGCCGTCGTACACGGGCAGGCGCGAGTGCTCGCTCTGGTGGAACGTCTCGCGCACCTCTTCGGCGGTGGCGGCGACGTCGACCGCGATCATGTCGAGCCGCGGGGTCATCACCTCGTCCACCGTGGTGTCGGCGAGGGTGAAGACTCCGAGCAGCATGTCGCGCTGGGCGGCGCGGAGGTCGGGTTCGAGCGGGCGTGGCGTCGCCACGAGGGTGTGCAGGCCCTTGTCCATACCGCCGAGCAGCCACAGGAGCGGTCCGAAGGGCGCGAGGGTACGCCGCGCCAGTGGCAGGGCCTCGGCGGTGAGCTGCGGCGCGATGGCGGCGAGGGCGCGCGGCGCGGCATCGCCCACCACGAACAGGAGCGTGGCGGCGATCGCGAGGGTGGCGAGACCGTCGAGCCAGGGGCGCTCCCACCAGCGCAACAGATACGCGGCCGCCACGGCGCCGAGCACGAGCAGCGCCAGCCGCGCGAGGTACAGCGCCCGGTGCAGCGGCACGCGCCCGGTCACACTCGCCGGCGGCGCGTCGCCCAGCGTGTGCAGGGCCTCGCCTACCGCGGCCTCTTCGCCCAGCGCCAGCAGGCCGGCCCATACGGCGGGAGCGAGCGGCACCGCGAGCCGCACCCACAGCAGCGCCGCCGGGGTCTCCATCACATTGCCCCGTTGCGGAGACGGCGCAGGTAGCGCTCCTGGCGGCGCCACATGGCGGAGTGCGTCCGGCCGGGTCCGTCGGGGTGATCGTATCCCAGCACATGGAGCGTGCCGTGCACGGCGAGGCGGACGAGCTCCGCGGCGACCCCTTCCCCCTTCACCCTTCCCCGGCCGTTCACCCAGCTGCGCGCCGCTTCCGGACAGATGTAGACGTCCCCCAGTAGCGTCCCGTCGGGCTGCGGCAATGCGAATGCGATCACATCGGTGAGCCCGCGTCGGCCGGTGGCGCGGCGGTTGAGGCGTCGCATCGCGGCGCCGTCGAGCAGGGTGAGCTCCACCCGTGCGCCGTCGGCCCGCTCCCAGGCGAGCACCCGGCGCGCGACGCGTGCCAGGCGCGCGACCAGCGGGGCGTGACGCTCAGGACTGTCGTGCCGTCGGCTGCCAGGTCGCCGTGATGCCGCCACTGGACTCCGGGTAGTCGATGCGGTTGTGGTACATCCCGGTGATGATGCGCACGAACTCCTGCTTCACCTGGTCGATTTGCTGCAGGGTCATCGGCGCGTCGTCGAGCTGGCCGGCATTGAGCTTGGTGCGCACGATGTGGCTGATCGCGTCGTCGATCTTCTGGGGCGTCAGGTCCTCGAGCACGCGCAGCGCGGCCTCGACCGAGTCGGCCAGCATCGTGATGGCCGTTTCCTTGGAATGCGGCTTGGGACCGGGGTAGGCGAAGTCCGACGGATTGGGGGACTTGCCGTCGCCGCTCTTCTTCGCCCGGTCGAGGAAGTACGTGATCTCGGTGGTGCCGTGATGCTCGGGGATGAACGCGGCGACCGCTTCCGGCAGCCCCGCCGCGCGAGCGAGCACGAGGCCGTCGGTGACGTGCGCGCGGATGATCTCCGCGGACTGGTACGCCTTGAGCCGGTCGTGCGGGTTGTTGCCGTGCGTCTGGTTCTCGACGAAGTACTGCGGGTTTTTCACCTTGCCGATGTCGTGGTAGTAGCACCCGACCCGCCCGAGCAGCCCGTTGGCGCCGATGCGGTTGCACGCCGCCTCGACCAGGTTCGCCATGGCCACGCTGTGCGCGTACGTCCCGGGGGCCTCGAGCGATAGCCGCCGCAACAGCGGCCGGCTGGGGTCGGACAGCTCGAGCAGGGTGAGGTCGGTCGTGATGCCCGTGACCGACTCGGCGAGGGGCAGGAGGAAGAAGCTCAGCCCGGCGGCCACGAGGCCGTTGGCGGCGCCCCACACGCCGCGCAGCCCGATTTCCGCGACGCTCCAGTTGCCCGCGAGCCCCAGCGCCAGCGCGGCCGCGAGATAACCGAGCGCGATGATCAACACCGGCACGTAGAAGTTGCTGCGGCGCCGCAGGCCCCGCACCGAGAGAGCGGCGGCGACGCCGCCGCCCAGGCACAAGAGCAGCGCCGGCACGTCGTGGAACACGGGCTGCAGGCTGATCACCACGGCGACGATCATCGCGCCGTTCATCGAGACGCGGCCGTTGAACAGCACGGTCATCATCATCGCGAGGAACGGCAGCGCGATGACCTCGGGATGCTGCGGGAAGAATCGCGCGACGGCGGCGGCTTGCAGCAGGACGACGCCGAAGAGACCGCCGATCACCGCTACCTGCCGCTGGTCCCGGTAGGTCTCGCGGCGGTAGAACACCAGCAGGACCCAGAAGATGCCCAGGACGAGGGAGTCCCGCAGCAGCGGGCCGAGCACGCCGCCCACCGAGCTGCTGGTCGCGGTGCCGTGCCGCACCAGCTCGCTGTGGAGCGCCACGAGCTTTTCGTGCACTTCGTTGGTGACGACTTCGTGGGCACCGACGATACGGTCTCCGGCCCGCACGATGTACTTGCTCGGATCGACGCTCCGCCGCTGCTCGTCGCGCCGCCGCTCCGTTTCGAGCGTGTTCGGCACCAGCGTGGGCCGGAAGAAGTGACCGGCCAGGCGCACGTACACGGCGTCCCCGACGCTCGACCCCTTGTCCGGGTGCGTGAGCCGGGCGCGCGCCAGGTACTGGGCGTAGGACAGCACCTGGTCGCGCGACACGCTCGTTTCGGACGATCGCCGCCGGATGATCAGCTCCGGCGATTGCTCTACCTGCAGCACGCCGGGCGCCGTCACGCCGAGCGCGAGCGTGCGGTCGAACAGGTCGGTGAGGGCCTTCTCGAGACCGTGCCGCTTGCCACCCTTGGCGAGGTACGCCGCCTCGGCGGGGGTCAGGGCGATGCCCTGCTCCTTGGCCACCCGCAGCACCGCCTGGGCTCCCCCCTGATCGGCGGCGTTCTCGATCCCGGCGAAAAAGCCGTGCAGGGCGATCGAAGCGCTGTCCAAGGCCCGCTGCTGGAACTGGTAAATCGGCTTGACCGTGCTCGCGAGCTCCTCCGCCTCGCGCGCCAGCTCCTGGTCCGACTTGTTCACCGGGAAGGTGAAGGGGGCGATCACTTCGTGCTCGGCGACCGAGCCGGGCTCGAGCAACGGCGCCACGTTGTTGGCACTCGAGGGGAACGCCAGGTAGGTGAGCAGTGCCAGCGCCGGCACCCAGGCCCAGCGCGTGCCGTGATAGCGCACCTGCTCCCTGCTCGGGAGGATCATCTCAGCCCTGCGCGTCCTCGGCGTAGGCGCGGATGATGTCGCGCACCAGGCGGTGGCGCACGACGTCCGTGTCCGTGAGATAGCAGAAGCCGATCCCCTCGATTCCGGGGAGGATCCGCTCCACCTGCAAGAGGCCTGAGTCTTCGCGGTTGACGAGGTCGATCTGCGTCTTGTCGCCCGTGATCACCGCCCGCGAATTTACCCCCAGCCGCGTCAGGAACATCTTCATCTGCATCCCGGTCGCGTTCTGCGCCTCGTCCAGGATCACGAACGCGTCCGACAGGGTGCGCCCTCTCATGTACGCGAGCGGGGCGATCTCGATCGTGCGCGACTCGATCGCCTTCTGCACGCGATCGCGCGGCATCATGTCCTCGAGCGCGTCGTACAGCGGTCGCAAGTACGGGTCGACCTTTTCCTGCAGGTCGCCCGGCAGGAATCCCAGGCTCTCCCCCGCCTCCACGGCGGGGCGCGCCAGGATGATCCGCCGCACCCGCTTGCGCGCCAGCGCGTCCACGGCCGCCGCCACCGCGAGGTAGGTCTTCCCCGTGCCCGCCGGCCCGATCCCGATCACGATGTCGTGCTGGGCGATCGCGTGGAGGTACTCGCGCTGACCGGCCGTCTTGGGCGCGATCACGCGGCGCAACCCGGGCAGGATGATCTTGAACTCGCCGTCCGTCTCCCGACCGAGCGTGCCGAGCGACTCCTCGCTCAGGACGCGGTCCACGTCGCCGACATCGAGCGGTTCGCCCACGCGTGCGAGATCGACCAGGGCCTGGGCGACCTGCGCCGCCCGTTCCACCGCGCCCTGCGGGCCCTGCAGCGTCAGGGTGTCGCCGCGCAGCGAGACGCGCACGCCCAGCCGCTTGGCGAGCTGGACCAGGTTGCCGTCGTTCACGCCGGCGAGCGCGAGCGGGTCCACGCCTTCGGTCGACAGCCGCTGGATGGTGTCGTCGCTCATCGCTCCACCTTGATGTGCAGCGCCTTCAGGTCCGCGGCGCCGGCGGGCGCGGGGGCGCCCTCGAACAGCGCCCGGGCCGCGGTCGTCTTGGGGAACGCGATCACGTCCCGCAGGCTGCCGGCGCCCGCCAGCAGCATGACCACGCGATCGAACCCGACCGCGAAGCCGCCGTGCGGCGGCGCGCCCGCCTGGAGGCCCTGAAGCAGGAACCCGAACCGCGCGTCGACATCGGCCGCGGCGAGCCCGAGCAGCGCGAACACCTTCCGCTGCACCGCGGGATCGGTGATCCGGATCGAGCCCGAGCCGAGCTCGTTGCCGTTGTAGACCGCGTCGTAATGCAGTGCGCGGCACGCGAACGGGTCGCTGTCGAGTTTCCCTGCGGCGAGGTCGTCGGGGTGCGGCGACGTGAACGGGTGGTGTGCGAACACCGGTTTTCCCGTCTCGGGATCGGGCTCGAACAGGGGAAAGTCGACGACCCACGCGAAGGCGTGCGCCGCGCTCGGCTTGGCGCCGAGCCGCTGCAGCACCTCCTGGCGGATACGATCGAGCACGGGAGAGGTCGACCGGTCCGGGCCGACGGCCATCACCGCCGCATCTCCGTCCCCCACACCGAGCGCGGCGAGCGCCGCCGGGGTGAAGTGCTTCGCGACCGAGCCCGAGAGCTGCTCCCCCTGGCGCTTGACCCACGCCAAGCCGGAGCCGCCGAGCTGCTTGGCGGCGTCGGCGAGCTGGTCCACGTCCTTGCGCGATAGCGCCGCGCCGCCCTTCACCGCCAGGCCGCGCACCCGCGCGCCGTTCTTCAAAGCGGATTCGAAGAACGGTACGCCCAGCCCCGCGACCTGCGCGCTCCAGTCGGCGATCGCGAGCTCGTAGCGCAGGTCCGGTTTGTCGGTGCCGTAGCGCTCCATCGCCTCGCGCCACGTGATGCGGGGGAACGGCTGCGCAACCGGGTGACCCGCTTCCTCCCACAGGGCCGCCAGCACGGCTTCGACGAACCCGAGGACGTCCTCCATTCCCACGAACGACGCCTCGATGTCGATCTGCGTGAACTCCGGCTGGCGGTCGTTGCGCAGGTCCTCGTCGCGGAAGCAGCGCGCGAGCTGGAAATAGCGATCGAACCCCGCCACCATGAGGAGCTGCTTGTAGATCTGCGGCGACTGCGGCAGCGCGTAGAACTCTCCCGGGTGCACCCGCGACGGCACCAGGTAGTCGCGCGCGCCTTCCGGAGTCGGTTTCGTGAGGATCGGCGTCTCGATCTCGAGGAACTCGAGCTCGGACAGCGTGCGCCGGGCGCGCTGCAGCAGCCGGTGACGCAGCACGAGATTCGCCTGCATCTCCGGCCGGCGGAGGTCCAGGTGACGGTACTTGAGCCGCAGCTCCTCGGAGGGAAGCTCCTCGCCTTTGGCGCGGGCCACGGGAATGGCGGGCGTGACGGCTGGACCGACGATGACGAGCTTCGACGGGTGGACCTCGACCTCGCCGGTCGCGAGCTCGGGGTTCCGCATGTTCGCCGGGCGCGCGACGACTTCGCCTTCCACTTCGACGACCGTCTCGCCGGCCAGGCCGCCCGCGATGCGGCGGACGTCTTCCGGCGCGCTGGGGCCGACGGCGACCTGTACGAGACCGGCGCGGTCGCGGAGATCGATGAACACGATCCCGCCCAGGTCGCGGCGCCGGTGCACCCACCCGCCCAGCCGCACGCGCTGCCCGGCGTGCTGCGCCCGCAGTTCGCCGCAGCGCAGCGTGCGCCTCGACGTCCGACTCACGTTGCTTATGCTCCCTCCGCCTCGCACACGGCGCGATAGAACTCTTCGGGCGTCCTGGCGCCGAGCAGCCGGCTGCGCACCGGCTCCCGCCGCACGAGACGAGAGATGCGGCTCAACGCCTTCACGTGCGAGCCCGCCGCGGATTCGGGGCCGGCCAGGAGGAAGAACAGGCGCACCGGCTCGCCGTCGATCGTCTCGTACGGCACCGGCGCTGGGGTCGTCCCGGCCACCACGACGAGAGCGGCCAGCGCGGGGGTCTTGCCGTGGGGTACGGCCACGCCATACCCGATCCCCGTGGGGAACTGCCGCTCCCGCTCGAGGATGGCGCCCAGCACCTCGTCCAACAGCCCGCCGCCGCCGTTGCCCACCATCTCGACCAGCTCCCGCAGTACCCCCTCCTTGTCCGCGGCTCGAAGGGGTACCCGGATGCGAGCGGGAGACAACAGCTCAGATAGTCGCACGTGCGTCCAAGTGTCCTAAACGCTTGAAGATAGTTAAGTTGGTACACGTTCGCCATGCAACGCATCTCGCTGCTCCTGGCGGGGTTCGCCCCGGCGGCGCTGTGGGGCCAACAGGGCGCCGGCACGGAGCTCTGGCGGGTCGCCGCGACGACGCTGCCCCTCCCCCCCGCCCTCGGTACGGGCGGGGCCGCGGTGTTTTGGAATCCCGCCCAACCGGCGATCCCGGAGCGCGCGAGCCTCGCGCTCGAAGTAATCGAGACGGCCCCGACCGTCGGCGCTTCTGGGGTGATCACGACTGCGCGAGTGCGCGTGCGGCCACTCGGTCAGGTCGGGCTGGTGTACGGCCGCATGGGGATCGGTGATCTGGTGCGTACATCGCTCAGTCCCGACCCCGATCCCGGGACGATCCCGTACTACACGCAGACGCTCGGCGCAACCTGGGGCGTCGCGCTGGGAGGAGGCGGGACTGCGTTCGGCGCGACGCTCGCATACCAACAAACCCACCTCGACGCCGCGCAGTCGACCCGCTGGACACTCGATGTCGGCGCGCGCCGCAGCTTCTCGGATGCCGTGACCCTCGCCGCCGCCACGCACTTCTTCTCGCGGTTCACCACGGGGGACGCGGCGCAGGAGGTGTACGGCGCGGTCGAGGTGCGTGTCTGGCACGGCCCGCTGTGGGGGACGAGGGGGGCGGTGCGGGGGCGGTACGGCATCGCCACGGCGCACGGCTTCTCGGCGGATCATCAATTCGGGGCGGGCTTCGAGCTCGGCCCCCAATTCGGTTGCGATCTCTTGGTGGAGCGTGAAGGGAGCTACGGGCAGGCGGGATGGCGGGCGGTGACGGGGGTGCGCGTGGGGGTGGGCCGGTATCGCGTGAGCTTCGCGCGGGACTTCGGCGTGAACGACATCGGGGCAGCCTACCGCGTGGGGCTCGAGGGGCGGGTTCCGTGACGGACCTGCTCTCCCTCACGCCGGACGCGGCACGTGCCGCGCTCGCCCAATGGCTGGCGGCGCGCGCCCAGCCGGACTACCGGCTGACGCAAATCCTGCCGCGGTTGTGGCAGCGCCCGATTGGCTCCTGGGAGGAAGCGACGGACCTGCCCGCCACGCTGCGGGCGCAGCTGGCCGACGCGTTCCCGCTGGCGCGGCTCACCTGCGACGCCGCCCAACAGTCCAGCGACGGGACGGAGAAATTCCTCTGGAAGCTCGCCGACGGTGAGGCGATCGAGTCGGTGCTGATCCCCGAGAGAACGCGCCGCACGCTGTGCATCTCGTCCCAGGTGGGCTGCGCCCTGGGGTGCGTGTTCTGCGCTACGGGGCGGATGGGATTCCGGCGCAACCTCTCGGCGGGTGAGATTACGGGCCAGGTGCGGGAGGCGGTGCGGCGCGATCCCACCACCACGCCGACCAACGTCGTGTTCATGGGGATGGGCGAGCCGCTCCTCAATTGGGACGCGGTGGACACGGCGCTCACCATCCTGAACCATCCCGACGGGTTCGGCATCGGGGCGCGCCACATCACCGTGTCCACCGTGGGGATCCTGCCGAATCTTGCACGGCTGGCGCAGCGCCCCGAGCAGTTCCGGCTCGCCGTGTCGCTGCACGCCCCGACCGCGGAGCTGCGCCGCGAGCTGATGCCGATCGAGAAGAAGTACTCGCTGCCCGAGGTGGTGCAGGCGCTGGCGCAGTTCCGCCGCCGCGTGACGCTCGAGTACGTGTTGATCGGGGGGAAGAACGACTCGCTCACGCAGGCGGACGAGCTGGCGCAGCTGGCCCGCCCGCTCGGCGCGCTCGTAAACCTGCTGCCGCTGCACCCGGGCGGCGCACCCGATCTGACCCCGAGCGACCGCCCGCGCATGCTAGCGTTCGAGCGGCGGCTCAAGCGTCACGGCGTCGAGGCCGTGCTGCGGCGCAGCCGCGGGCTGGACATCAGCGCGGCGTGCGGCCAGCTACGGGTGGAACTTGAGGCGCGGCGCAAAGTCCGCGCCGAGGAGCACGCTCGCGTCGAGTAGCCGGGTGCTGTCGGCCTGTACCACCACGCGCCCCACGCCCAACGCCCGCCGGATGCGGTCGCCTGCGCCAGCCGCCGGACGGCGCATCACGATACGCGTCGAGTCGAGCGTCCCGAGCGTCGCCGCTGCGTTGCCGAAGGCCACGACGTCGATCCCCGCCTGGCGCAGGACGCGCACGCCCGACCGGGCGAGCCCCGGCTTGCCGCTCGCGTTGAGCACTTCGACGGTGACGCGGGGGCCGTCCTGTCCCGGCACCGGGAACGCCGTCGCTCGCGGACGCTCGTCCCGGCAGCCGGCCGCGCCGAGGGCGAGGGCGCTCAGCGCGAGGCGAGCGAGTTCCAAAATCCCACCGTGGCCGGCATGAGCTGGTGGCCGGAGCGGATCACCCATTCCATCCGGCGCCGCGCGACTTCCTTCAGCACCGCGTCCCGCTCGCGCGGCACGCGCGCCGCGAGCGCGGCGCGGTCCGTCGCGTCGAGTGGCCGGCCGGGCTCGAGAAAATCGGCCAGGTAGAGCATCCGTCCGACGTCGTCCCAGTGGACGTACCCGACGGTATGGTAGCGCACGGCGTCGAGCACGCCGCGATCGCGCTCGCCATCGTGGGCGGCGCGCGCCGCCGCGCGCGGCCCGTGCGCCAGCTCATCGGATCTTTGCTCGTCCCGCAAGGCGTCGTGCAGCCAGGCCGCTTTGACCCAGCGGGCGCGCTCGGCGTCCGACACGCCCATCGCCCGAGCCCACTCGTCGAGCAGTGCCACCACGCGTTCGATGTGCGCGCGGCGTTCGGGGGTGGCGACGGCCCAAGCGGGGAGTGTCATGACGCCCGCACCGACACATCACCCGCCACTCCTTCCCCCAGCACCACGTTGTCGATCAACCGTGTGGCGCCGACGTGCGCGGCGATGGCGACCACCGTGCGGGCGTCGGCGCGCGCCACGGGGCGCAGCTGCTCGTCCACCAGCTCCAGGTACCCCGGGCGGACGCCCGGGGCTGTGAGCACCTCCATGCCGCGGCGCTGCAGCGCCTTGGTGTCCGCTTCCCCCGAGCGCCACGCCTGCTCGACGGCGCGGAGCGCGCGCGAAAGCGCCAGCGCGGCGCGCCGCTGGTCGGCGTCGAGATAGCTGTTGCGCGAAGAGAGCGCCAGCCCGTCCAGCTCGCGCACGGTGGGCGCGATGTCGATTTCGAGCCCGAAATCGAGGTCGGTCACCATGCGGCGCACCAGCATCGCCTGCTGAAAGTCCTTCCGCCCGAACACCGCCACGTCGGGCTCCACCATGTGGAACAGCTTCGCCACCACGGTCAGGACGCCGGCAAAGTGCCCCGGCCGGGCGGCGGCTTCCAGAGTATCGGCCATCGGCCCCGGGGCGATGCGGACGAGCGGCTCCTGCGGGTACACGGCCTCGAGCGCGGGGACGAAGAGGCAGTCCACGCCGCGCTCGGTGGCGAGGGATCGGTCGCGGGCCAGGTCGCGTGGGTAGTTCGTGAAGTCTTCTTTGGGGCCGAACTGCAGCGGGTTGACGAAGATGCTCAGGACGACGCTGTCGGTGCGCTCCTTGGCGCGGTCGACCAGGCGCAGGTGCCCTTCGTGCAGCGCGCCCATGGTGGGCACGAAGCTGAGGCGGTGGCCGCGGGCGCGCTCGGCGCGCGACCAGGCGCGCATGTCCTTGGGCGTTGTGATGTCGTGCATTGCGTCCCGGGCCCTACTCTGCCTTCATCACGACGCAGTCGGTGAGGTAGGGATCGTCGTAATGCGCCCGCTCGCCCGCGGCCTTCCCCGGCACCGGAAACAGCCGCGCCGAGAGCGGTTTGCGCAGCTTGGCGGAGAGCGCTGCCACGTCGGCAATGAGCGCGGCGAGCCGATCGGCCGCGGTGTCGCCCGGCAGCGGCACGACGTCGAGCCCGGTGCCGCACACGGTCGAGTACAGCAGCAGATCGCGCACGCTGTAGCGTCCTTCCGATGCGCGCCGCGCCAGCACGGGATCTTCCAGCACCGGGAGCATGAGCCCGGAATAGCCGCACGTCTTGACCCGCAGGCTCTTGAGGACATCTGTAATCGCGGCACACCCGGCGAGCGTCGAGTAGTCCCCGAACGGCACCCCGGTGAGCGCCTCGATCGCCGCTCCGATGCTGGCGTCCTTGCCCGGCGCGGGCGAGACGTCGATGCCCAGGTAGGTCCGCTCGTCGTGACGAGCGACCTGGCGCGCCAGCCGCTCCAGGGACCCGAGCCGGGACTCGAGTAGCTGCGTGAGACTCTGTTTGGCCTCGGCCAACGTGTTGGCCCCGGCGAATGCCGCGGACAGCAACGGAGCCGATTCGAGACCGAGGGCCACGGCGTCCGACCCGCGGTGGTAGGCGACCGGAAAGAACGGGGTGCCGGCGGGTACGTTGGCGGCGGCGGCGAATCGGAAGTTGCCGATGCCCCCGGGGGTCGCGCCTGCGATCGCCACCATCGCTTCGCCCGCGGCCGTCACCCCACGGGGTGAGGCGCCACGCTCCGGCGACGCGACCCGCGCCGAAAAACTGATGTTCCGCGTCGTGCGGATCAGCTCCGCGGCCCACGCTCCGAACTCGGTGTCATAGTCGTCGGGGGCGAGCACGGGACCGATGCTCAGGAGCACGCTCTCGGCGGCGACGGCGCGGTCGAGCGCCTGCAGGGACGCCAGCGCATTCGCGCGAGCGCGGGGGCCCGCTCCCTCCAGGAACGGCTGCGTCGCGATGCGAAGGGTCTGGACTTCATACCCCGCGTCGCTGACGGTCCGCTTGGCGCGCTTGAGAAAGGCGAGCGCGGCCCCGGGCCCCTCCATGTCGGCCGGGTTGCGCAGCGTGATACCTGCGGTGATGGTGCGGATCCGAAACCCCGGCCCCGCCGCATCGCGTGAAGGTCCGCGCCATCCGGAGCGGGTGAGCGGGGTCAGCGCCGCCGCCCCCAGCAGCGCGAGCACGTCCCGCCGCGAGAGGTCGCTCATTTGGGAAACGAATGCTCCGGCCCGGGATAGCGCCCCTCGCGCACCTCGGCCGCGTACAGTTGCACCGCTTCGCGTACTTCCTCGGCGAGCGCCGCGTAGCGCTTCACGAACTTGGCCGTGAACCGGTCGTTCAAGCCGAGCATGTCGTGCAGCACGAGCACCTGACCGTCGCACGCCGGACCCGCCCCGATGCCGATTGTGGGGATCGTGAGTGACTGCGTGATCTGCGAGGCGAGCGGCGCCGGAATCAGCTCGAGCACGATCGCGAACGCGCCCGCTTGCTCCAGGGCCCGCGCGTCGTCCTGCAACCGTTCGGCGGTTCGCTCGTCCCTGCCCTGCACCCGGTAGCCGCCGAGCGCGTGCACCGACTGGGGCGTGAGACCGAGGTGGCCCATCACCGGGATGCCGACGTCCACCAGCGCGCGCACCGTGTCCGCGATCGACCGGCCGCCCTCGAGCTTCACGCCGTGGCAGTCGGTCTCGGCCAGGACGCGGCCGCAGTTCCTGACGGCTTCGGCCGGGGAGACCTGATAGGTGAGGAAGGGCATGTCGCACACGACCATGGCACGTTGCGTGCCGCGGCGCACGATCTTGGTGTGGTAGATCATCTGATCGAGGGTTGTGGACAGCGTGGTCTCGGCGCCGGCCAGCACCTGATTCACCGAGTCGCCCACCAGCAGGACGTCCACGCCCGCTGCGTCGAGCAGCCGCGCGAACAGGGCGTCATAACAGGTAAGTACCACGATCCGCTTCCCCTGCGCTTTCATTTGCAGCAGGTCGTGCGTGGTGACGGGCTTGGGCGTGTCAGCCACGGGGTGACGGCTCTCGGTCGAGCTCGGCGATCTCGCGCAGCCAGAAGTCGCGGTGCTCAAGTTCGGGGTGCGGAATGGTCAGCTCCGGTTCGCGCACGGCGCGGTCGCCGTAGCGCACGATGTCCAGGTCGAGCGTCCGCGGACCCCACCGCACCGACCGCACGCGGCCGCGCTCCGCTTCAATGGCGTGCAGCTGCTGGAGCAGCTCGCGCGGTTCGAGCGTCGTCTCGAGCAAGACCATCTGGTTCAGATACGGCCCTTGCGGCACGGGACCGAGCGGCGCCGTCTCCTCGACCGTGGAACTGCCAAGCAATCGCGTCCCGGGAAGCCGGGCCAGCCGGGCACGGGCATGCGCGAGATGCGCGGCGCGGTCCCCCACGTTCGACCCGAGGGCCACGTAGACCCGCTCAGCCGGCGCCACCCGGGAATCCTAACCGCCTAGGCGATGCTGGCAAACCCGCGCGTCAGCTCGCGCAGCATCGCGGCCACCTCTTCGAGCTCGTGGGTGGCACGCTCGAGCTCGGACAAGCCGCGCGCCGCCTCGCTCGCCCGCGTGGCGACGTCGTCCGCCTCGGCGCGGTTCTTCCCGGCGATCGCGGCCACGGCGTGGATGCGCTCGCGCAGCCGCCCGAACGCCTTGTCCTGCTCGCCCGCGGCGGCCGCGATGCGCTGCGCGTGCGCCGTCGCCTCCGCCGTGGCGGCCACGATCGCGTCCTGCGCTTCGAGCGCCGCCGAGGAGATCTCCTCCACGCCGCCCACGTTCACCTGACCGCGCCGCATCTGCTCCACCACCTCGCCCACCTGCCGATGGATGTCCTGCACCAGCTCCCCGGCCTCGAGCGCCGCGTTGGCGCTCTGCTCGGCGAGCCGCCGCACCTCCTCGGCCACGACGGCGAAGCCTTTGCCGTGCTTGCCGGCGCGCGCCGCCTCGATCGCGGCGTTCAGCGCCAGCAGATTCGTCATGTCCGCCAGCTCGCGAATCGACGCGATGAATCCCGTGATGCGGCGGCTCACCTGGCCCAGCTCCTGCACCTTGGCGGAGCTCTCACCGACGAACGCCTTGAGCGCCACCAGCCGCTCGATGGCGCCGCGGATCTGCTGCCGGTTGCGGTTGGCGACCTCGCTGGCCGTGCTCGAGGCCTGGGCCGCCTCGGTTCCATCCTCCGACACGCGGCGCGACACCTGGGCGAGGCTCTCGGTGGCCTCCAGCCCGCCCGACACTTCTCCTTCCTCGGCCTGCGCCCCTTCGCGGATGACGCCCGTCGACTGGGCGACGGCGCTCGCCGCCTCGCGCATGGCCTTCGCCGCCCGCGCCAGGGTGCCGAGCTGCTGCGTGAGGGTCTCGACGGTTTCCACGAGGGGGCGGCGCAGCTCGGTGATGTGGATCGCGGTCGCGAGCTGGTTCGCGAAGGTGGCGATGGTGACGACGTCTTTCGATCGGTACGTCTTGCGCTTGTGATGCTCGAGCTCGAGGGTGCCGATCACCTGGTCGCCGAACTTGAGCGGCACCATGATGAGGCTCTGCACCGACAGCGCCGCGTCCGCGATCCGCTTGTCGCGGGTGACGTCGTCGATCACGACCGTCTCGCCGCGCTGCACCACCTGCTCGCGCAGCGCCACGGTGTCCGACGACGGCTCGCCCCGGTCGATGCGCCCGATCGCTCCCCGGTACGCGAGCTGCAGGCCGCCGTCCTGGCGCCGGTAGATGCGGAAATCCCCCCAGTCGACGAGCCGGTGGGCGAGCCGCTCGATGCGTGCGAACGAGTCTTCCAGGCTGATGTTGCTCGTGATCACCGCCTCGACCGCATGGATCTTGTTCAGCTCTTCCGCCGAGATCGCTTCCTCGAGCATCGTCTTGAACAACAGGCCGAGGAACGTGAGCAGCGCCGCGACGATCAGCCACACCTCGGGGGGCCAGAACACCACCGTCCCGACCAGGGTCGCGGCGGCGATGATCGTGGCGCCGAAGCTGATGCACTCGTAGCGGAAGATGAGCATCCGCTCGTCGCGCTCGAGCTTGCCGCGGATCGTGAGGGCGAAGTAGAACAGCAGGCGACTGAACCCGAAGTAGGAGAGGCCCAACAGCACCAGCGGCAGCAGCATGTCCACGTGCAGCCCGGTTGCGACCCCGGCCACGCGCACGATGAACGCGTACACGCCGTAGGCGCCGACCAGGGCCAGCACCTCCCGTCCCAGATTGACCAGGGCGGCGCTGAACATCTTCTTGTGCCACAGCCAGTCCGCGATGAGCACGCTGAGCGCGATCGCCAGCGCGGTGGCGGGCACGCCCGCGAGCAGGCTTCCGGTGAGCGCGACGAGCCCCGTCTGAGTGAGGTAGGAGTACTTGCTCAACGGGATCTGCAGGCCGCGCAGCGCGACCGCGGCGACGACCAGGATCGCTATTTCGAGCAGCTGGTCGGTCCAGCGGGGATCGGCGACCAGGACGGCGAGTAGCACGACGGGCCCGCCGATCGCCAGGCCGCGGCTGTACAGCGTGACGACCCGGTTCGCCGTCACGTCCCGTTCCCGTGCACGGCGGCGGCGAGGTCGCGGATCAGACGCTCGGCGGCGGGGAGCCCCCCCGATCCCAGCGCGTCGACCAGGGCGCTCCCCACCACGACGCCGTCCGCCAGTTGGGCCGTGGCGCGCGCCTGCGCCGGCGTGCTGATGCCGAATCCCACGGCGAGCGGCAGCGGGCTCGCCGCCCGCACCCGCGCCACGTGCTCGGCCAAGTCGGGAGGCACGCGGTCGCGCGCGCCGGTCACACCGAGGCGCGAGATCAGATAGAGGAAGCCGGTCGCCCCCCGGACGGCGCGCGCCAGCCGCTCCGGCGTCGTCGTGGGGGCGATGAGGCGGATCAGCGCGAGCGGGCTGGCGAGCACCAGCTGCTCGAGCGCGGGATCGGCGCCCGCCGGGAAATCGGTGAGCACGAGCCCCGCGGCGCCCGCCGCGTGCGCATCCGCGACGAACCGCTCGAGACCGTACGCCATCACGGGATTCACGTACGTCATGATCACCACCGGGATGCCGAGCGCGGCGCGTCCGATCAGCTCGAGCACGCGCGGCACCGTCATCCCGGCGTCCAGGGCCGCCTGCGTGGAACGCTGGATCGTCGGTCCGTCGGCGAGCGGGTCACTGAACGGCACGCCGACCTCGACGAAATCCGCGCCCGCGGCTTGGACGAGCTGGAGCGCTGCGAGCGACGCCTCGGGGGTGGGATGGCCCGCGGTGAGGTACGGGATGAGCGCCGCCCGGCGCCGCTCCCCTGCCCGCAGGGTGCGCCAGCGCGCGGCGATCGGGTGCTCAGACAAAGTGATCGCTGATGTTGATGCCGTACTTGACCGGATCGGTGACCTTGACGATGGTGCGGGGGAAGTTGCCCTGCGCGTCGCGCTGCGCCAGGTCGGCGAGAAACCCTGGCTGGTGCGGCGCCCCCTCGGGCGACGCCACGACGCGCACCACGGGACGGTGGACGTGGGTGACGTCCGGGTTGGCGCTGTGGACGATGGCGACCTCGTAGGTGTCGAGGATGACGCATGTGCCCACGGGATAGATGCCGATCAGGTTGATGAACGCTTTGACGACGATCGGATCGTAACCGCGGCGCGGGTTTTCCCACATCTCCTTGAGCACCTGGTCGGGCTGGATCGGCACGGTCTGATACACGCGCCGGCTCGTCGCCGCGTCGAAGCCGTCGGCCACCGCCACGATCTTGGAGTAGATCGAGAGGTCCCGTGGCCGCAGCGACTTGGGGTAGCCGGTGAGATCGGTCTTCATGTGGTGCTCGTAGGCGACGATCATGCCGCGGTAGGGGATCTCGCCGTAGCCGCGCAGCCCGAACAGCGTCAGCACGCCGAGCCAGGGATGCGCCTGCATGATGCGCCACTCTTCGTCCGTCAGGCCGCCCTGCTTGTTGAGCACCTCGAGGGGCACGCGGGACTTGCCGACGTCGTGGAACAGCGCCGCGATCCCCAGGTCGTACAGCTGCAGCTTGGTGAGGCCGAGCTTGCGGCCCAGGGCCACCGAGAAGATGCACACGTTCACGGAGTGCGTGAACGTGTACTCGTCGTAATCGCGCAGCGTGGTGAGACCGACCAGCGACGCCTCGTTGTTGAGCACCTGGTCCACGATCGCCTGGACCGCGCGCTTGACCTTTTTGACGTTCGCGGTGCGGCCCATGCGAATGGAGTTGATGACCTCCTTGGTGACGGCCACCGAGCGGGCATAGGTGCGCTTGGCGGCCTCCTTCTGGCGCTCCTCTTCCTCGACGTCCTCGTCGGTCTCGAGCGGCGGCTCGACACTGATGAAGGAGACGCCGCCGTCCGTGAGCTTCTGGCCGAGCTCGAACACCTTGTTGGGATTCGCCTCCTTGGCCGCGTACGAGAGCAACAAGGACACGAAGATCTGCAGCTGCTTGCGATCCACGCCTTCGTCCATGCGCACCGCCCCGACGCCGCACTGGCGCAGCACGCCGAGGATGTGGGAGAACGATGCGTAGTTGTCGAGGTCGAGCCGCAGGCGGGTGGAGTTCACGAACAGGAACTCACCCTGCAGCCGCACCTCCAGCTCCTTCTCGACGTCGAGCAGATGCTTGGTCGTCGCCGTCAGGTCGTCCAGGGCCTTCTGCACCTGGGCGTTCTCGATGGGATAGAGCTTGAGCGAGCGGAACGCGGTGTACAGCACCACGAGGAACTCGCGGCCCGCGTGGCGCAGGAAGCCGTCGGTCGTCTGGATCGTTTCGGCGATCGACGCCTGCCGGGGAGGCCCGCCGCCGCTCACCCGCCCACCTCCCGCAGCGCGCGGCTCACCGCGTTGCGCACCAACGGCTCCTTGTCGTGTGCGGCCCGCTCCAGCACGGCGCGCGCCTCGGGCGTCCGGACCTTGCCCAGCGCCATGGCCGCGCAGGCGCGCGTCTCCGGGTCCTCCTTCTTGCCCAGCAGCCCTTTGGCCGCGAGCATCTTTTCCAGCACCGGCACGCCGCGCGCGCCCACCAGCGACCCGAAGGCTTCGAAGAACGTCATCTTCTCCGTCAGGTCGGCGTTTCTGAGCTTCGAGCCCGTGACCATGCTCTCCACCCGCGGCGCCGCGTTGCGGTAGCCGCGCGAGGCGACGAACCGCACGGCGGCGATGCGCACGTCGCGGTCCGCGTCCTCGATCGCCTTCTCGAGCAGGCGCATCGCGCCGGGGCTGGCGATGGCGGTGAGCGCCTCGACCACGGCGAGCTTGAGCGTCCGATCGTTGGAGCCGAGCAGCGGCTCCATCCCGTCCGGTGCGCCCGGCAGCTTGAGGCGGCCCGCGAGCTTGACCATCTCGAGCTGTGCCGCGCTGTCCTCGCTCGCCAGCGCCTTCAGCACCTCCCCCGCGTTGGCCTGCGCCAGGCGGGCGGCCGCACCGTGCACCAGCTCCCGCACGCGCTCGTTGTTGAGCCGCGGCAGCCACCCGATCAGCGTGACCAGGGCGTCGGCCCGCAGCTCCTGAAACAACTCCGACAGCTCCTCCTCGGTGGGGTGCACCGTCGCCTCGTCCAGCGATTGGATCAGCTGCGACAGCGCCTCCCGCTGGGACAGCCGGGCCGGAAGACTCTCCAGCGCCTGCCGGTGCTCGGGGATCAACTCGCGGGCGCGCTGCAGGATCACGCGCGTTTCCCGCAGGATGAACGCCACCGAGCGGAAGTCGGCGGCGCCCAGCAGGTAGGGGATGAAGTTTTCGACGATGGAGATCAGCTCGGCTCGCACCGTGCCGTACGTCTGCAGCTCCAGCAGGTCGAACAGCATCGCCAGCACGTTGCGGCGCAGGTCCTGGGCGTACTCGCGGTCGACGTCGCGCTTGAGGTAGTCGACCTCTTTGTCCTCGAGAAAGTACAGCGTCGTGTCGAACTCGTCGATCGACACGAGGCCCTCTCGCTTGGGGGGCGCGTCCTCCTCGACGTAGCGCCGCACCTGGGTCGGCGGCGTCGTCGGGATCGTGGCGCCGGCCTCGATGGGGACCGCGTTCTCGCTCGCCAGCTCGCGGAACGTGTAGCTGATGAACTGAAAATCCTGCGTCCACAGCAGGGTCAGGAGGTCGTCCGGGGCGTCGGCCTGGAGGCTCTTCGCCTGGTGCAGCACGCCGAGGAACCGCACGATCTCCACTTCCTCGATCCCCGGCTTGAACGCCAGCGAGCGCACCCCGTCCTTGTAGAGGGTCCAGGCGACGCTCTCGCTGCGGTTGTCCTGACTGTAGACGACCGCGTCTTCCCAGCGCACCTCGGTCTCGGCCACGTCGAACACGAGGTCGTCAGTGGCCTGCCAGATCTGGCGCAACGCCGCACGGATGTTGTCCACCGCACGCTGGTAGACCGGGTTGTTCGGCAGGTAGAGCTGCGTCGCCCGCAGCCCTTTCGACAACACCTGCCACAGCTCCTCGACCTGCGACGGCGGTAACGCCAGTTCCGATACGGGCGGGTTGGTCAGAGCGCAGCTCCCGTCAGTTCGGCGACCATCGCGACGTCCTTATCGCCCCGGCCGCTGAGGTTGATCAGGACGACATCGTCCGCATGCCAGTGCCCGCGGCGACCCATGACCCACGCCACGGCGTGAGCGCTCTCCAGGGCCGGCAGGATGCCCTCGAGGCGGGACAGCGCGGCGAACGCGTCCAACGCCTGCCGGTCCGTCACTGCCTCATACAATACGCGACCGCTGTCTTTCAGGTAAGCGTGCTCCGGCCCGACCCCGGGATAGTCGAGGCCGGCGGAAACGCTGTGGGCGGGCTGGACCTGGCCGTCGGCGTTCTGCAGCAGGTAGCTCAGGCTGCCGTGAAACACACCCGGGCGCCCCTGCGCCAACGAGGCGGCGTGGTGTCCGCTGGCCAGCCCCTCCCCCGCCGCCTCGACGCCCACCAGCTCGACGGCCGCGTCGCCGAGAAACGCGGTGAAGATGCCCAGCGCGTTCGACCCGCCGCCCACGCACGCCACGACGGTACGGGGCAACCGGCCGTAGCGCTCCACCACCTGGGCGCGGGCCTCGCGCCCGATCACCGACTGGAAGTCGCGCACCAGGCGCGGGAACGGATCGGGCCCGACCACGGAGCCGATGATGTAGTGCGTGGTGGTCACGTTCGTGACCCAATCTCGTAACGCTTCGTTGGTCGCGTCCTTCAAGGTCCTGGTGCCCGACGTCACGGGGACGACCTTCGCGCCCATCAGCTCCATGCGGTACACGTTCAGCCGCTGGCGCCGCATGTCTTCCTCGCCCATGTACACGACGCACTCGAGGGCGAAGCGGGCGCACACCGTAGCGGTCGCGACGCCGTGCTGGCCCGCGCCCGTTTCGGCAATGATGCGCCGCTTTCCCATGCGCCGCGCCAGCAGCACCTGGCCCAGGGTGTTGTTGATCTTGTGCGCGCCGGTGTGGTTCAGGTCCTCGCGCTTGAGCAGTACCAGGACGCCCGATCCCACCTGGGCCGCGAGCCGCGGCGTTTCGGTGATCGGGGTGGGACGGCCGACGTAGTCCTTGAGCAGCGCGTCGAGCTCCGCCCAGAACGTGGGGTCGCGCTTCGCTTCCTCATATACGCGCTCCAGCTCCTCGAGCGCGCCCATGAGGGTCTCGGGGACGTAGCGGCCGCCGTAGGGGCCGAAGCGACCGGGCGTCGAGGTAAGTGTGTCGCTCACGGAGCGCACCCATTGCGGATTGCGGATTGCGGATTGCGGAATTCATCGAGCCGGCTTCGCGCAAAAAGGCACGCCACGGCGATCGACCTTGCTCGCGCCAATCCGCATTCCACAATCCGCAATCCGCAATTGTTGGACATCACCGTCCCCTTCTCGCCACGCCGCACAGCGCCCGCACCGCCGCCTCCGGATCATCCATGCGCGCCACCGAAGTGCCCACCAGCACCAGGTCCGCCCCCGCGCGGGCCATCCGCTCCACGTCGCCCCGGGTCTCGATCCCGCTCTCGGCGATCGCCGGGAGGGAGGCGGGGACCTGGGCGAGCAGGCGATCCGCCAAGCGCAGGTCGACCGCGAAGGTCGCGAGGTCCCGACTGTTCACGCCTACGGCGGTGGGATCGGCCGTCACGGCCCGCTCGAGCTCCGACTCCGAATGGATCTCGACCAACACGCCCAGGTCCTGAGCGCGCGCCGCGCGGGCGAGCGCGCGCAATCGGTCGGCCGAGAGTACACGTACGATCAACAGCACCCCACTCGCTCCTGCCGCGCGGGCTTCGCAGAGCTGCAACTCGTCGAGAATGAAGTCCTTCCGCAGCACCGGCACCGAAACGGCGGCGGCCACGCACGCCAGATCCTCGAGCGACCCGCCAAAATGGGGCTCGTCGGTGAGCACCGAGATCGCCACCGCCCCGCCCCGCTGGTACGAGCGTGCGTGGTCTCCCGCGTCGAGATCTTCCCTGATCGTCCCCGCCGAGGGCGACCGTCGCTTCACTTCCGCGATCACGCCCACCGTCTCGCCTCCGCCCCCGGCCCCGAGCGCGCGCGCCAGCGACGGCGGCGCGGCGGCGGCGGCGGCGCGGCGCTCGAGCTCGGCGGCGTGCGGCTTCAAGCCCGCGATGCGCGCCCGTGTGGCGGAGAGGATAGCGTCGAGGCGGGTTTCCGGCATGCTTGCGTTCGGGCGATTTTCGGGTAGATTGGGCCTTCGGCTTATCTTCGGGAGACTGTGTGCCGCTCACCCGCCGTCAACGCGAGATTCTCGATTTCATCTCGGGTCACATCGAGGCCAAGGGCTACGCCCCGAGCTTCGAAGAGATCGCCCGGCAGTTCGGGTTTAAGTCCCTGGCCACAGTGCACGAGCATCTCACGAACCTCGAGCGCAAAGGCTTCATCCGGCGCGCCCATAACGAGAGCCGCGCCATCGAAGTAGTGCCGCCCAAGGGTCAGTCGGGCGCGACCGAGCTCCCCCTGCTGGGCCTGGTGGCGGCCGGCGAACCGATCGAGGCGGTGAGCGGCGACGACGTCATCGCCGTCCCCGACGAACTCATCCCCCGCCGCGGCCGCAGCTACGTGCTCAAGGTCCGCGGGCAGTCGATGATCGACGAGCACATCAAGGACGGCGACTTCATCGTGGTACACGAGCGTAACCAGGCCGACAACGGCCAGACCGTCGTCGCGCTCGTACACGGCTCCAGTGCCACCGTGAAACGATTCTACCGCGAGCCCGGGGGCTGGATCAGACTCGAGCCCGCGAACCCTGCCGTCAATCCGCTGCGCGTCAACGAGCGCGACGTCGTGGTGCAGGGCGTCGTGGTCGGGGTCATCCGGAAGTTCTAGCCGTCGCCGCGCGACGCAGCCGCTCCAGGGCGGCATGCGCCCGCCCCGCCCCGATCGCGCCGCGCGCCCGCGCCAGCCCGTCCTCGTAAGAAGGCGCGATCCCGGCGACATACAGTGCGGCGGCCGCGTTGAGCAGCAGGGCGGCCCGGCCCGGCTCGTCGCCAGTGGAGCCGCCGGCGCCGAGCAGGCGCTCGATGCGGGCGGCGTTCGCCGCCGGCTCTCCGCCCCGGAGCGCGGCGGCGTCGGCGATCGCCAGCCCGTAGCTCGCCGGATCGAGCTCCCACGTCGACACCTGCCCGCCGCGCACCTCCCACACGTCGGTGATCCCCTGCGGCGAGATCTCGTCCATCCCGACTCGCCCGTGCACCACGAGCGCGTGCTCGGCGCCCAGCCGGGCGAGCGCGCCGGCGACGAGCGGAGCGCGATCACGGTCGGCCACACCGACCACCTGGCGCCGCACGCCGGCGGGGTTGGCGAGCGGCCCGAGCAGGTTCATGATCGACGGGATCGCGAGCTCGCGTCGTACCGGAGCGGCGTGCTTCATCGCGGGATGGAAGTTCGGCGCGAACAGGAAGGTGATGCACGCCTCCCGCAGGACGCGCGCCGCGTCCCCCGCGTCGAGGCTGATCGGCACGCCCAGTGCTTCCAGCACGTCGGCCGAGCCGCAGCGCGACGTGAACGAGCGGTTGCCGTGCTTCGCAACGGAGGCGCCGGCGCCGGCGGCGACGAACGCCGCCGCGGTCGAGATATTGAAGGTCGGCACGGTGCCCCCGCCCGTACCGCACGTGTCGACCAAGTGGTCGCCGGCGGCCTGGACCGGCACCATCGCCTCGCGCAGCGCCCGGGCCGCCCCGGCGACCTCGTCCGCGGTCTCCCCCTTGGTCCGCAGCCCCATGAGCAGGGCCGCGATCTGCGCCGGGGTCGCTGCGCCCTGCATCACGGTAGCGAAGACGGCGGTCGTCTGGCTTTCGGTGAGCGAGCGGCGGTCAGCGAGGGCGGCGATCGCCTCGAGCAGCGGTGAGGCTGTGGGGCGGGACGGCGGGGCGTCGGGCATCGGGATTTCGGGCTCGCCAAAGCTACCCCGCAAAATCGTCTTTTGTCAAATGGGACAAGGGGTTGCGTGGCTTGATTGGCCCCCCGTTTCGTCCTATCTTTGGCCTGTGGCGCCGGTAGCGCCCGCGACGAGCCGGCCCTGCCTCGCGGTGGTGCAATACGACGGGGCCCAGTTCGTCGGCTGGCAGCGCCAGCGGGAGGGGCGCACGGTGCAGGCGGACTTTGAGGCCGTGTTGGAGCGCCTCATGGGCCGGCGCACCACGGCGACGGGAGCAGGTCGCACCGACAGCGGCGTACACGCACTCGGCCAGGGGGTCGGGTTCGCCGCAGCCGGACGCTGGGGCGAGGACCCCGATGCGCTGCGGCGGGCGTTGAACGCTCTGCTGCCGCGGGACGTGTGGGTCGAGCGAGTCTACGCGATGCACCCGGGGTTCAACGCGCGCAAGAGCGCGCTGGCTCGCCGCTACCACTATGTGATCGGGACGGACGATGCGGCGCACTCGCCGTTCCGGCGCCCCTACGAATGGGCGCTGGGTCGCGGGCTCGATCCGGCGGCATTGGCGCAGGCCGCGGCCGCGCTCGTCGGCGAGCACGACTTCCGTGGTCTCGCCGCAGCCGGGCAGGTGAAGCCCCACTACCGCAGCCGGGTGGCGCTCGCCGAGTGGGCGCCGCGGACTGACGGCGCGGGGGTCACCTTCACGATCGAGGCCGACCGGTTTCTGCATCGCATGGTGCGCTTCCTCGTGGGCGCGATGGTCGACGTCGCCCTGGGCCGGCGCCCCGCGTCGGACCTCCCCCGTTTGCTCAGCGCGACGGACAACCGGGCGGCCAGCCCGCCCGCCCCGCCCCAGGGGCTGTACCTGGTCGCGGTGCGCTATCCTCCTGACCTCTACGCCGAGGCCTAAGTCATGAAGTTTTTCTTGGATACCGCGAGTCTCAAGGACATCAGCTGGGCGGCCCAGGCCGGGTTGATCGACGGCGTGACCACCAATCCCTCGCTCCTCGCCAAGCAGGCGGGCGACCTCGATCCCAGGGACGTGTTGAAAGAGATCTGCTCGCTGGTCGACGGTCCCGTCTCGGCGGAGGTCGTGGATCTGGAGACGGACGGCATGGTGCGCGAGGGCAGCGAGCTCGCCAAGATCGCCGACAACATCGTCGTCAAGATTCCGATGACCGAGGCCGGGATGGTGGCAGTGCGGCGGCTCGCCACCGCCGGGATCAAGACCAACGTGACGCTGTGCTTCTCGAGCGTGCAGTGCCTCATCGCCGCCAAGGCGGGCGCCACCTACGTGAGCCCGTTCATCGGGCGGCTCGACGACGTGGGTCAGGAGGGGATGGACGTGATCCGCGAGGCGCGGGTCATCTTCGACAACTACCAGCTCGCGACGGAGATCCTGGCCGCCTCGATTCGCCACCCCCGGCACGTGGTGGAGGCGGCGATGATCGGCGCGGACGTGGCGACGCTGCCGCCGGACGTCCTCAAGAAGCTGCTGCTGCATCCGCTCACCGACCGCGGGCTCGAGCAGTTTCTCGCGGACTGGAACCAGCGGGTGGCGCGCGCGAAGGCCGCGGTTTGACGTACCTCTCGCCGCTGGGCCAGCGCTACGCCTCCCCGGCGATGCAGGCGTTGTGGGGAGAGCGGCGGCGAATCGGTCTGTGGCGGCGGCTGTGGCTCGCGCTCATGGAGGCGCAGCGGGAGCTCGGCCTCGACATCCCGGATCGGGCGCTGGCCGAGCTGCGCGCCCACCTGGACGACGCCGACCCGGAGCGCGCCGCCGAGCACGAGAAGCGGCTGCGTCACGACGTGATGGCGCACATCCACCATCTCGGCGAGCAGGCGCCGGCGGCTCGTCCCTTCCTCCATCTCGGCGCGACCAGCGCCTACGTCACCGACAACGCCGACCTGATCCTGATGCGCGAGGGGATGCAGCTGCTGCTCGGGCGCGTCGCCGCCGTCGTGGTCGCGCTCTCCAAGCTCGCGCGCCGCTACCGCGACCTGCCGTGCCTCGCCTACACGCACTTTCAGCCGGCGCAGCTCACCACGGTCGGGAAGCGCGCCACCTTGTGGATCCAGGAGCTGCTGCTCGACGCCGAAGAGCTACTCCATCGGCTCGAGACGCTGCGGTTCCGCGGCGTGAAGGGGACGACCGGGACGCAAGGAAGCTTCCTGGAGCTGTTCGAGGGCGCGCACGAGAAAGTCCGCGAGCTCGACCTGCGCGTGGCGCGCAAGATGGGCTTCGCCAAGCTGTTTCCCGTGACCGGCCAGACCTACACCCGCAAGCTCGATGCGCAGGTGCTCGCGGCGCTCTCCGGGATCGCGGCATCCTGCGCCAAGTTCGCGACCGACGTGCGGCTGCTGCAGCACGAGGGGGAGATACTCGAGCCGTTCGAGAGCGAGCAGGTGGGCTCCTCCGCGATGGCCTACAAGCGCAACCCGATGCGCGCCGAGCGGATCGCGAGCCTGGCGCGTTTCGTGATCGAGCTCGAGGGCAACGCCTGGCACACCGCGGCCGCTCAATGGCTCGAGCGGACGCTCGATGACAGCGCCAACCGGCGGCTCGTCATTCCCGAGGCATTTCTGGCGAGCGACGCGATCCTGGTGCTCGCCACCAACGTGGCGGCGGGGCTCGAGGTGCGGGAGGCCGTGATCGCCCGGCACGTCGGCGCCCAGTTGCCGTTCCTCGCGACCGAGCGCCTGCTGATGCGGGGCGTGAAGGCCGGGGGCGACCGGCAGCGACTGCACGAGGTGATCCGCACCCACAGCCTCGCGGTGGCCCAGGCCGTGGCGGAGCACGGCGCCGAGAACGACCTGCTCGAGCGGCTGGCGCGCGATCCCGCCTTCAAGACGCTGCAGGTCGCCATCCGGCCCGAGGAGCTCGACCCGGCGGCCTACGTCGGTCGCGCGCCCGGTCAGGTGGACGAATTTCTGCAACAGGTGGTCGCCCCGGCATTGCAACGCATCGAGGCCGTCGCGCCGCCGGGCGCAGCCGCCATCGCCGAGGTCACGGTATGACGGTCCCGCTCGTCGCCAGCCACCTTCCCCTGCCCCTCGTGCGGCGCGGCAAGGTCCGCGAAGTGTACGAGGTCGACTCGGACACCCTGCTCCTCGTCGCCAGCGATCGCGTGAGCGCGTTCGACGTGGTGCTGCGTGAGCCCGTGGCCCACAAGGGGGCGGTGCTCACCCAGCTCAGCGCCTTCTGGTTCCGGCGGCTCGCGGCCGTCATCCCCGGCCATTTCTTGTCGGCCGACGCGGACGAGATCGTCGAGCGGGTCCCGGTCCTCGAGCCGTTCCGCTCGTCGCTGACGGGGCGCGCGACGCTGGTGCGTCGCACGACGCCCGTGCCGTTCGAGTGCGTGGTGCGGGGCTACATCACGGGTTCTGCCTGGGCCGAATACCGTGACTCGGGCACGCTGGCGGGCGAGCCGCTTCCGGCCGGTCTGGTGGAAAGCGCGCGGCTCGACCCGGCGATCTTTTCCCCCGCCACGAAGGCTGACCAGGGGCACGACGAGAACGTAACCTTCGCCCACGTGGTGCGGGCGCTGGGACGCGCGCTCGCCGAGCAGCTGAAGCAGGCGAGCCTCGCGCTGTACGAGGCGGGGCGCGGCTACGCGCGCCCGCGCGGCATCATCATCGCGGACACGAAGTTCGAGTTCGGCGCGACTTCCGATGGGCGACTCCTCGTGATCGACGAGATGCTCACGCCCGATTCGTCGCGCTTCTGGCCGGCGGACCGCTACGAGCCGGGACGCTCGCAGCCGAGCTTCGACAAGCAGCCGTTGCGCGACTACCTGGCGGGCCTGAAGCAGCAGGGGACGTGGGACGGCAACGCCCCGCCACCGCCGCTGCCGCCGGAGGTCGTGCAGGCGACGAGCGAGCGCTATCTGGACGCGTACCGCTTGCTCACGGGCAACGCTCTTGCGACCGATTGATGCGGATCGCCCGCGAAGGCTGGCCGTTCATTCTCCCCGGCTGGGCGCTCGTGCTGCTCGGCGCCTGGGTGGCGCGCGGCTCGCCGTGGCTGTGGGTGCCGGAGGTCGTGCTCCTCCTGCTGGCCCTGTGGCTCCTGGTGTTCTTCCGCGATCCCGTGCGGACGGGGCCGCGCGGCGAGCAGTTCGTGATCGCCCCGGCGGACGGGAAGGTCGTGGACATCGCCGTGGTGGACGAGCCGATGTATCTCGCGGCCTCGGCGACCAGGATCTCCATCTTCATGAACGTGTTCGACGTGCACGTGAACCGCTATCCCGCGACGGGCGCCGTCGAGCTGGTCCGCTACCACCGCGGCAAGTTCCTGCACGCGGCGTCCGACAAGGCGAGTCTCGACAACGAGCAGGCCTCGGTCGGCGTGCGCACGGGACGGGGGCCGATGCTGGTGCGCCAGATCGCCGGGCTGATCGCGCGTCGCATCGTCACGGACGGGAAACCGGGGGATCGCGCGCAGCAGGGCGAGCGGTTGGGGATGATCCGGTTCGGGTCGCGCGTGGACGTGTTCCTCCCGGCGGCGGCACGCGCGGCCGTGCGGGTGGCTGTGGGCGACCGCGTCCGGGCGGGCGCCTCCCTGCTGGCGGAGTACGGCCGGTGAGCGGGGCGACCCCATGAACATGCGACGTTTCCCCCGCCCCAACATGCGGCGCGTCGTGATCGTCGTGCCGAGCCTGTTCACGCTCTTCAACCTGTTTTTCGGCGTGTGGTCGATGGTGCTGGCGTCGCGCGGCGAGTTCGACCGCGCCGGGTGGTACATCTTCTTCGCCGGCATCCTGGATGCGCTCGACGGCCGCGTGGCGCGCCTCTCGAAGACGGGCACCCGGTTCGGCGCCGAGCTCGACAGCCTCGTCGACATCGTGAGCTTCGGGGTCGCGCCGGCCTTCCTCATTTACCAACTCGAGTTCGCGAGCGCCGGGCAGGCGGAGTGGATCTTCTGCTATTTTTACGTGATGGCGGCGGCGATCCGCCTGGCGCGCTTCAACATCACCCAGGCGGGACGATCCAAGCGCTACTTCATCGGCCTCCCGTCGCCCGCGGCGGGCATGACGCTGGCGACGTTCTACCCGTTCACGACCACGGACCTGTGGCGCCACCTGGCACCGTACTTCCCGCGCCATCATCTGATGCAGTTCGTCATGATCCTGCTCACCATCCTGATGGTGAGCAACGTGCGATACGCGACGCTGCCGCGCGCGGGCCTGCGCAGCGCGCGCGGCCTGTTGGGACTCGCCACGGTCGTCTTCATCCTTGTCTTCGGGATCCTCGAGCACGATGCGTTCTTCTTCCCGCTGGGCATCACCTACATGGCGTACGGCGTGTTGCGGGCGAGCGTGCTCGGCCTGTTCCTCGAGGCCTCCGAGGACGAGGAAGCGGAGATCGGGGGGCCCATCGTGATCACCGAGGGCGGGTCGACGGGCGGCACCTTCCCACAGCGTACCCGCGGCCTCTCGCCGCCGGGGGGCGGGACCGCGTCCTGACCCGCTACCGCGTCCAGGTGCGCGTGATGCCGCGCGCGGCGCTGCTCGACCCGCAGGGCCAGGCGGTGGAGCACGCGCTGCACGCGCTCGGCTTCGGGGAAGTGGACCGCGTGCGGGTCGGCAAGCATCTCGTCCTCGAGGTGACGGCGGCGACCCACGACGAGGCGATGGCGCAGGCGCGCACGATGTGCGACCGACTGCTCGCCAATCCCGTGACCGAGGACTACGAGCTGGCGGTGGAGGCGACCCGATGACGCGAGTGGCGGTGATCGTGTTCCCCGGCTCGAACTGCGACGCCGACACCCTGGCGGCCGCGCGGGAGGCGGGCTCGGACGCGTACTACGTGTGGCACCGCGACGCCGACCTGCGGCAGGCCGACGTCGTGATCCTGCCGGGGGGCTTCAGCTACGGGGATTACCTCCGCTCCGGCGCGATCGCCCGGTTCTCACCCGTCATGAGCGCCGTCGCCGCGCACGCGCGCGCCGGGGGGCCGGTGCTCGGCATCTGCAACGGATTTCAGATCTTGTGCGAGGGGCGGGCTGATGCGGAACGCGCGGCTCAAGTTCCTGTCGCGGCCCGCCTGGGTGCGCGTCGAGACGACGGACACCCCCTTTACCGGTCTGTACGACAAAGGCGACGTGCTCGAGATCCCGATTGCGCACGGCGACGGCCGCTACGTGGTGGACGAGCGCACCGCGGCGGAGCTCGAAGCGAGCGACCGGGTCGTGTGGCGCTACGCGCGGGACAACCCCAACGGCTCGACCCGCGACATCGCCGGCGTCTGCAACGCCGGCCGCAACGTGGTGGGCATCATGCCGCACCCGGAGCGCCGCAACACCCCGATCTTGGGCGGCCAGGACGGAGCCCGTGTCTTTCACGCGATGGAGGCTCGACATGCGACGCAGCACGCTGTGGATGTGCGCGCTGTTGGCGATCGCCACCTCAGGGTGTAAGCAGGTCAGCGAGCAATACGCGAAGATCAAGCAGGCGATCGAGCAGAAGATCGCCGAGCGGCGTGGTCGCACGGCGACGCCCCAACCTGCGGCGCAGCCTCCCACCGCGTTCCCACCGGAACCGGCCCCCCCCGCGGCCGGCGCCCAGCCGCCGGCCGAGGCATCCCGCGAACCGGCGCGGCCCCCGCGGCAGATCCCCGAGCGCCCGGAGGCGACCCGCGACGTCCCCTACAATTCGGTGGACACGGGTACGATCGCGCCAGGGATGGCCGAGAAGGACGTGTACTCGCTGTGGGGGCCGCCGATCGCGGTGCGCCACCAGGGCGCATGGACCTATCTCTTCTTCCGCAATGGCTGTGAGTACACCTGCGGCACCGAGGACGTCGTCACGCTCCAGAACGGGCAGGTGGTGGACGCCGTGCTGCGCTGGCCGGGTCACGGCTACAGCGGCCAGTCGTCCTCTCCAGCGGCCACGAAGCCGCACGGGAGGCCCGGAGGCGACACCTTGGTGGTCAAGCCCCAGGGGACCTGAGCGAGGCCCGTGCCCGACAAGCCGAGCAAGAACGAGGAGGAATACTTCGCGCGGCGCGACGCCGAGCTGCTGCGCCAGCAGCGCGACGCGGCGCAGCGGGCCGCGCTCGAGGCTGCGCGCCGCTCCCACCACATGAAATGTCCCAAGTGCGGCTACGATCTGATCACCGGTGAATGGCACGGGGTGCAGGTCGACCAGTGCACGCACTGCCACGGCATCTGGTTCGACGCCGGTGAGGCGGAGACGCTGTTGGCCCACCCCGAGCCGACCATGTTGGCCCGCGTGTTCCGCACGGTGTTGCGCGGCGTCTCCGGCGTGAAGGCGTCGGATCCGTGACGCAGGCGCTCCCGTTTCCGGGTGATCCGCCGGTCACCCCTCAGCTGGTCCGCGATCACAATCTCACCGACGAGGAGTACGGGCGCATCGAGGCGCTGCTGGGTCGCGCGCCCACGTTCGCCGAGCTCGGCGTGTTCTCGGCGCTGTGGAGCGAGCACTGCTCCTACAAACATTCGCGGCCGATCCTCAAGACGTTCCCCACCGCCGGTCCCCAGGTGGTCCAGGGTCCGGGCGAGAACGCCGGCGTGCTGCGGCTCCCCGACGGCTGGGCCGTCGCCTTCAAGATCGAATCGCACAATCACCCGTCTGCCGTCGAGCCGTACCAGGGGGCCGCCACCGGCGTGGGTGGGATTCTGCGCGACGTGTTCACGATGGGCGCCCGGCCGGTGGCGCTGCTCAACAGCCTGCGTTTCGGGTCCCTGGAGGAGGCGCGCAACCGCTACCTCTTCGCCGGGGTGGTGCGCGGCGTGGGCGACTACGGCAACTGCGTTGGCGTGCCCACGCTCGGCGGCGAGGTGGATTTCGGGCCGGGCTACGGCGGCAACCCGCTCGTCAATGCGATGTGCGTCGGCGTGCTGCGGGAAGCGGACCTGATTACGGCGGCGGCGCGGGGTGTGGGCAACGTGCTGCTCGTCGTCGGCTCCCGCACGGGGCGTGACGGCATCCACGGAGCGTCGTTCGCGTCCGAGGAGCTGACGCACGAGAGCGAGCGGCGCCGGCCACAGGTCCAGGTGGGCGACCCGTTCACCGAGAAGCTGCTGCTCGAGGCGAGCCTCGAGTTGATCGCGTCGGGCCACATCGTGGCGATCCAGGATATGGGCGCCGCCGGACTGACATCCTCGTCGGCCGAGATGGCCGCGCGGGGCGGTGTCGGGGTCGAGATCGACCTGTCGCGCGTCCCCACCCGCGAGCCCGGGATGACCCCGTACGAGATCCTGCTCTCCGAGTCGCAGGAGCGCATGCTGGTGGTCGCCCAGGCGGACAGCGTGACCGACGTCAAAGCGATTGCCGCCAAATGGGAGCTCACGGCCACGCCGATCGGGCGCGTCACGGACGACGGCCTGTACCGCGCCACCTGGGAAGAACAGGTGGTCGTGGAAATTCCGGGGCAGCGGCTGATCGACGATTGTCCGGTGTACACGCCGGAGGCGCGTGAGGACGAAGCCATCGTGCGTCTGCGGGGGCGGCGTCCGGATCCCGGGGCCCGGGTCCCGGACCCCGCCGACGTGCTCCTCCAGCTGCTCGATCACCCCGCCATCGCCTCCAAGCGCTGGGTCTACGAGCAGTACGATTCGACCGTTCAGGCGAGCACGGTGATCGCCCCGGGCGGCGACGCCGGTGTGATCCGGCTGCGGGGAGCGCAGTTCGGCATCGCGGTCACGACCGATTGCAATGCCCGCTACGTCGCGCTGGACCCGTACGAGGGCGGCAAGGCCGCCGTCGCCGAGGCCGCCCGCAACGTCGCCTGCACGGGCGCGCGCCCCCTCGGCATCACCGACTGTTTGAACTTCGGCAGCCCCGAGCGACCGGCCGTGTTCTTTCAGTTCCGGGAAGCGTGCCGCGGGATCGCCGACGCGTGCCGGGCGCTCGAGACCCCCGTCACGGGCGGGAACGTCTCCTTCTATAACGAAAGTCCCACGGGCGCCGTCGCCCCGACACCGGTCATCGGCATGGTGGGGTTGCTGGCGCGCGCCGACCATGCCGTGCCCAGCCACGTGCGCCGGCCTGGGGACGTCGTGTTCGTAGCGGGAGAAACGCGAGACGAGCTGGGGGGCTCGGTGCTGTGGGAGGCGCTCCACGGCTTCCTGGGCGGCGCGCCGCCGCGCGTTGATCTCGTCGTCGAGCGGCGGCTGGTGGACTTCCTCGTCGCGGGCGCGGAGCGGGCGCTGTTGCGCTCCGCACACGACTGTTCGCAGGGGGGGCTCGGCGTCGCGCTCGCCGAGGTGGCAATGGGCGGCCCGTACGCGGAAACGGGGTTCGGGCTGGACATCGATCTTACGGCTTACGGCTTAGGCCTTGCGGCTGTGGAGCTCCTCTTCAGCGAATCTCAAGGGCGAGCCGTGATCACGTGCTCCCCGGAACGCGCCGCCGCCGTCGTGGCGCTGGCGCAGGAGCTGAGCGTGCCGATCGCACGCGTGGGCACGGTAGGCGGTCGCGGCGGCGTCGTGGGCGTGCGGCTGCGCGACGCGCGCGTGGAGCACCCCGTCGACCGGCTGCGGGAGGTATATTTCTCGGGGTTACCTCGTCGCATGGGAGACTGATCGCCAGATGTGCGGCATTATCGGCGTCACCGGGATCGCGGACGCGGCGCGCCTCGCCTATCTCGGCCTCTACAGCCTGCAGCACCGGGGCCAGGAGTCGTCGGGGATCGTGGCCGTGGACGGTGAGGGCGCCGCGCGCTCGCATCGTGGGATGGGCCTCGTCTCCGACGTGTTCGACGAGCAGGTGCTGAGCGAACTGCCCGGCGACGTCGCCATCGGGCACTCGCGCTACTCGACGGCCGGCACGTCCGTGCTCGCGAACGCTCAGCCGATGCTGGCGCGCTACCGCGAAGGCCCGCTCGCGCTCGCCCACAACGGCAATCTCACCAACGCGGTGCAGCTTCGCTCCGACCTCGTGACCAAGGGGTCGATCTTCCAAAGCTCGTCGGACAGCGAGGTCCTGGTGCACCTGATTGCGCGCTCCGAGGCGCGTGAGCCCGAGGACCAGCTGCTCGACGCGCTGGAGCGCGTGGAAGGGGCCTACTCGCTGGTGATCACCATCGGGCGCACGCTGTACGCGATCGTCGACCCGCGGGGCTTCCGCCCCCTCGTGCTGGGGCGGCTCGGGCGCGGTTGGGTCGTCGCCTCGGAGACGTGCGCGCTCGACATCGCCGGGGCGACGCTGGTGCGCGAGCTCGAGCCGGGGGACTTCGTCCGCATCCATGGAGAGGACGTGGACGACCTTCCCAAGCTGCCCGCCAAGCCGCAGCGGCGCTGCGTGTTCGAGCTGGTGTACTTCTCGCGGCCGGACAGCACGGTGTTCCATCGTTCGGTGGACGCCGTGCGGCGGGCGCTGGGCCGGGAGCTGGCGCGGGAGCATCCCGCCCCCGGGGCGGATTGCGTGTTTTCGGTCCCCGACTCTTCGAACGCCATGGCGCTGGGATTCTCCGAGGAGTCGGGGATCAAGCTCGAGCACGCCCTGATCCGCAACCACTACGTCGGCCGCACGTTCATCCATCCGGCCCAGGCGGGGCGGATGGCCAAGGTGAAGATCAAGTTCAATCCGGTGCGGGAGGTGTTGGAGGGGAAGAAGGTGGTGGTGGTGGACGACTCGATCGTGCGCGGCACCACGAGCAAGGCGCTGGTCCAGCTCATCCGGCAAGCGGGTGCGGCGGAGGTGCATTTCCGCGTCGCCTCGCCGCCGATCACTGGTCCCTGCTACTACGGCATCGACACCCCCACCAAAGGCGAGCTGATTGCGTCGAGTCACGACGTCACGGAGATACGTGACCATTTAGGCGTAGACTCGCTCGGCTACCTCTCCCTCGACGGGATGCTGCGCGCCGCGGGCGGCGATCCGGCGGGGTTCTGCCACGCCTGTTTCTCCGGCGCCTACCCGACCGAGATTCCGGGAGACGACATAGCGGGGGCGCGGCATGCCGCGCCCCTACTTACGATCGCCGTCTGACGCCCCCGTGCCGTCGCTCGAGCGGTGGGTCTATTTCTTCGGTAACGGCCGTGCCGACGGCTCCGCGGCCATGCGCGACATCCTGGGCGGCAAGGGCGCCGGCCTGGCCGAGATGGCGAACCTGGGCCTCCCGGTCCCGCCCGGGTTCACGATCTCCGCCAAGCTGTGCCTCACCTACCTCGAGCAAGGCACCTTCCCCCACCAGCTGCACGAAGAAGTCGACCGCCACCTGAAGCAACTCGAGCAGGCGACCAAGAAGCGCTTCGGCGACCCCGCCAACCCGCTGCTCGTCTCGGTGCGCTCCGGAGCGGCGGTCTCGATGCCCGGGATGATGGAGACGATTCTGAACCTGGGCCTGAACGACGCGACGGTGCAAGGGCTGATCACCGGGTCGAAGAACTCCCGCTTCGCCTACGACTCCTATCGTCGCTTCGTACAGATGTACGGCGACGTCGTGTTCGATCTCGGTAAGCAGGCGTTCGAGGAGGTGCTCGCCGAGTTCAAACAGCGCCGCAAGGCGGCGCGCGAAATCGATCTCCCGGCCGACGACCTGCAGGCGCTGGTCCAGGAATTCAAGTCGATCATCCAGGCGAAGCGCGGCGCGCCATTTCCCGAGGACCCGACGGCGCAGCTGTGGGGTGCGATCGAGGCGGTGTTCAAGAGCTGGAACACGCGCCGGGCGGCCGACTACCGCAAGGTCCATGGCATCCCGGACGACCTGGGCACGGCCGTCAACGTCGTCGCGATGGTGTACGGCAACATGGGCGACGACTCGGGGACGGGCGTCGCGTTCACGCGCGACTGCCGCACCGGCGAGACGGGCGCCCGCACGCCCGAGCCGATCGCCAAGCTGAAGCGCGGCGCCCTGGCGAAGGTGTACGGCGAGCTGGAGCACGTCGCCGCGAAGCTGGAGCGACACTTCAAGGACGTGCAGGACATCGAGTTCACCTTCGAGCGTGGCAAGCTGTACCTGTTGCAGACGCGCCGCGCCCAACGAACCGGCCTCGCCGCCGTGCGGATCGCGGTCGAGTTGGTGGAAGAGCGGCTGATCACGCCGGACGAAGCGGTGCAACGCGTCCCGCCCCAGGACTTGGACCAGTTGTTCCACCCCATGGTGGACCCGCACGCTGCGGTGACGGTGGTGGCGAAAGGCCTCCCGGCGTCGCCCGGTGCGGCCATCGGCGATGTGGTGTTCGAGGCCGACGAAGCCGAGGCGCTCGCCAAACAAGGTCGCAAGGTCATCCTGGTGCGGCCTGAGACCTCACCTGAGGACTTCCACGGCATCGTGGCGGCGCAGGCGGTGCTGACCGCGCGCGGCGGCATGACGAGCCATGCCGCGGTGGTGGCGCGCGGCATGGGCAAGACGTGCGTCGTGGGGGCGAAGGACATCGAGGTCGATCCCCACGCCGGCCGGTTCCGCGCGAACGGCCGCGTCGTGAAGAAAGGCCAACTGATCACCGTCGACGGCACCACCGGGCGGGTGATCCTCGGCGCGGCGAAGCTGGTCGAGCCCAAGATCGACGCCCACTACGCGAAACTGATGACCTGGGCGGATGAGCGGCGCCGGCTGCGCGTGCGGGCCAACGCCGACACGCCGCATGACGCCATCCGCGCCCGCGAGCTCGGCGCCGAGGGCGTCGGGCTGTGCCGCACCGAGCACATGTTCTTCGAGGGCGACCGCATCATGGCGATGCGGGAGATGATCGTCGCGCCCGATGAGATGGGGCGCCGGCGAGCCCTCGCCAAGTTGCTTCCGATGCAGCGGGCCGACTTCGAGGGGATCTTCGAGGCGATGGCGGGCTATCCCGTCACGATCCGGCTGCTCGATCCACCGCTCCACGAATTCCTGCCCCACACCCGCGAGGAGGTAGCGGCGCTCGCGAAGGTCATGGGCCTGGCGGCGGCAAAGCTGCAGCGGCTGGTGGACTCGCTGGTGGAGGCGAACCCGATGCTCGGGCACCGCGGCTGCCGGCTCGGCATCACCTACCCCGAGATCACCGAAATGCAGGCGCGGGCCATCTTCGAGGCCGGCTGCCGCGTGGGGGCGCGCGGCAACAAGGTCGTGGCCGAGGTGATGATCCCGCTCGTGGCGGATGTGGAGGAGCTCAAGCGGCAGGCAGAGATCGTGCGACGCGTGGCACAGGAGGTCTTCCTCGCCGAAGAGCGCGGCGTGCCCTACCTCGTGGGAACGATGATCGAGCTGCCGCGCGCCGCGCTCACCGCCGACGAGATCGCCAAGCAGGCGGATTTCTTCTCGTTCGGCACCAACGACCTGACCCAGACCACCTTCGGCCTGTCGCGTGACGACGCCGGCCGGTTCCTGCCGTTCTACGTGGAGCACGGGATCTTGAACGAGGACCCCTTCCAGGTGCTCGACCAGGAAGGGGTCGGCAAGCTCGTCGAGATCGCGGTACGCCTGGGCCGGGGCACCCGCCCCGATCTGAAGATCGGTATCTGCGGCGAGCACGGCGGCGAGCCCCGCTCGGTGAAGTTCTGCCATCGCGCCGGCATGAACTACGTGTCGTGCTCGCCGTTCCGCATTCCCATCGCCCGGCTCGCCGCGGCGCAGGCCGCCCTCGAGGAGCAGGGCGTGATCAACCGGACGAAGGCGACCGTCTAGCGGCCGCCACGCATTCCCGTGAGGACTCCCGTCACGAGCAGCGTGACCAGCAGCTGTACGATGGCCGCCGTGTAGGCGCTGCCCTTCGACGTTTTGTGCGTCACAGTGACGCCCGTCGCGGTCAGGAAGACGCCGTACAACGAGAACGGGTTGATGCCGCGCAGCAGCGCCAGTGTGAGGCCCTTGGCGCCGGGCGCGAGCAGATCGAGGCCGAGCGCCGGCTGCAGGTCCTCCATGCCGCTGATCTGCTCGGTGCCCCGCATCGTCAGCACCACGAGGCCGACCAGCGTCAGCAGGATGTAGGACATCGAGGAGTAGGTCGTGACGCTCAGCAAGGTGCCGAACTTCGCCTCTCCTCCGACGACGGATACGAGCACCCAGAGCAGCAGCGCGTTGATACACAGGATCAAGGCGTACACGATCGGGCCGAAGACGACGCCGATCGAGGCGAAGCTCAGGGCGCGCTGCGCCGCTTCAGGCGGCATGTTCGGCATCTGGGAGAACTGCGCGCTCATCGCCGCCTTGATATACGGCAACTGTACCACGCCCACCACCACGACGATGATCGCGAGCGCCACGAACGGCGCGAGGAAGCGCGGCTTTTCCCGCACCCGCTCGAACACCGCCGTCGGCTCGAACAACACCCGCACCAGGTCGAGGACTGCGCCCATCGCGCCCTCCCGCACACAAGGTTCGCCTTCCCGGACGGCCGGAACGGCGCCCAATATACGGGAAAAGCAGATCCTTGGCGCCTGCGGCGCTAAAAGCAGATCCTTCGCGCCTGCGGCGCTCAGGATGACAGGCGCGCCGCTGTCATCCTGAGCGAGCGCGCCGAACGCGCGCGCAGCGAAGGATCCCCTTTACCTTCCTGTCCGAAAGTTCACGGGAAACGTGATCAGCACACGAACGGCCCGTCCATGCAGTCGTCCACGGCTGAATCGCGCGTGCAGGACGAAGTCCCTCGCGGCCTGATCGAACCCAGGGTGGGGACTCTCGACTACCTGCACCGACGCCGGCTCGGCTCGGCCCGTCGTGTCGATGATGGCGCGCACGATCACCCGTCCTTCAATACCCGCCTGACGCAGCAAGTTGGGATACTGCAACCGTGGTCCCGACACTACAACCGGTCGCTCGAGCCCGCCCGTTCCCGAGACCGACTGAGGCGCGCGCTGCGCGAACGGCAGTTCGTTCGCCTTCAGATACACATTCCCGACAACGCCGCTCACCTGGACCGCAACGCGGTCGTTCCCGGCGGGCGGCCGACGGTCGAGAACGACGACGTGATGGCCACTTGTGTACTCGTAACTGCGGACCAAGCACGTCGTGTCCACTGCCGGTACACCGCACAGATTCCGCAAGGCGATTGCGACGGCGCGTGCGCTGTCGAGGGGGAGACTCACCTCCGCTTCTCGCTCCGGAGCCACTGGTAGGGGCGTGTCGCACGCCGCAACGATCGCGGCGGCGGTGACGACCAGGGCTGCCGCCGAGCCAAGCCAACGCCAACGCGGGAGTCGCGCCGTCATACGACGTATGCGGTGCTCGAGGAACGAGCGCGGGTCGCCCAATGCGGGCGCGCCGAGCGGCAGTCGGGCGCGACGCTGTCCGACCCGCAGCAGCAGCTCACCGTACGCAGGCGCGTCCCCGTTGTGCGCGAGCACGCGGGCATCGCAATCCATTTCGACCGCCAGGCGGAGGCGCCGCAGCTGCCACCACACCACCGGGTTCCAGGGCGCGAGGAGGAGCGCCGCCCCTGCGACGGCGAGCAGCCACGGGTCGCGCGCCCGGATGTGCTCGTCCTCATGCGCCAGCATGAGCCGCCGCTCCCACTCGCCGAGCTGGAGCGCCCAATCGGGAAGCACGACCCGGGGCCGCCACAGCCCGGCCACGGCTGGTCCCACGTTCTGCGACACGAGCACGGCCCGGCCGTTCATGGTGGCGTTGCGCCAGCCGCGTCGCAACGCTGATAACCGGAGCGCGGCGGCCCCGAGCGAAAGCAGCAGCGCCGCAGAGGAAAAGCCCCACGCCCACGTGAGCGCGGCATCGAGGTCGCCGAGCGAGAACGACCGCACGGGCGCGAGAGGCGCGCCGCCCGCGGGCCGTGGGTCGCTCGGACCGGCGGTCGCCTGGAGTCCGGCGACGACGGGCTGCGCCAGCGGGACCGGCAGGGCGCCGAACGCACTCGGCCGCAGCCAGGCCGTCGCGGGCACGAGGTACGAGCCGGCGAGCGCCGCGACCCAGGCCCAGCGCGTGGCCCGCCCCGCCAGGAGGAGGGCTCGCTCGAGCGCCTCGCCGACCACCACGAACAAGATGGCGATGGCGACGCAATACAGCATCCATGCGGCGATCATGGGTTCCTCTCCCGGAGCCGATCCGCCAGCAGCTTGCGGAGGCGGCGCAGCTCCTCGTCACTGAGATTCTTGTCGGACACGAGCTGGGTCAGGAGCAGCTCGGGCGAGCCGTCGAACACTTTCTCCACGAGGCGGCGCAACGCACTGCGGCCGGCGGCCGCGCGCTTGACGAGCGGACGGTAGCGGTGGGCCCGCCCCTCGCCGATGTGGCCGACGTAGCCCTTCTGGTCGAGGGTGCGCAGCACGGTGAGGACGGTCGTGTACGCGAGGTCGTCGCTGAGCCGCTCGCGGACTTCGGCGACGGTGGCCGACCCGGCGTCCCACAGGACGTTCATCACGTCGAGCTCGCGGTCGGTGAATGCGATCGGCACAGAGGTTTCTCCATCTACTAATGTTATAGTAGATGGTAGCGGCGGCGACCCCTGGTGTCAACTATGTTTCTAGTAGTAGGACCAGCGGCCTGTTGCGGTCACGCAACCCCTTGGAAGGCTCTGGAAGCGAGTCGGCCTACAGGATGGCCTCCAGCTGACAGGAAAACCCCGGCACCACGTCCTCGCCATCGAGCGACTGGTCCGCGGCCACGATCTGCTCGCTCCCGTCGTCCCGGTAGACGCGGCCCAGACGACGCTCCGGATCGATCACCCAGACAAGCGAGGTGCCGGCCGAGAGCCAGTCGGCCACCTTGGTGAGCACTTCACCAGGCCGATCGTTGGAGGACAGGACTTCGACGACCAGGTCTGGAGCGAGATTGGGGAAGCCCGCGGGCTCGGGGTCGGGGACACGCTCACGCCGGAGGAACGCGATGTCCGGTGCGCGGACCGTATCGGGTTCGCGGGCGAGGGTGAATCCTGTTTCTGCCGCGTACACCCGACCGAGACGGTGCGCGTCGACCTGGTTCCCGAGGCGGCGAGCCAGCTCCATAGCGACCCTGCCGTGGCGGAGCCCCGCAGGTTCGCGAACCACGAGAACACCTCTGACGAGCTCCACGTGTTTATCAGGAATCTGGACCCGGAGCAGCTCGTCCGCGGTCATGGTAGTGACGGGCGGCATGCTCGGAACGTAGGCGTGCTCGGCGGGCATTGGCAAGCGGAATCTGCGCGCAGCGCGTCAACGCGCAGTCAACAGGGGAGAGGTGGGGTCCCTTCCCCCTTCCCTCTCCCCCGGCCGTTTCCGTGTCTCATGGAGGCGCGGGGAATTGAACCCCGGTCCGAGAATGACTCCGATACAGCCACTACGTGCGTAGGCGACGCTTTTTGAGTCTCACTACCGCGGCGCCTCGCCGGCCACGGCAGCGACGAGCCCTTGGCAACTCTTACGCGACCCGTTCGGGCCCCAGGTCACGCCAGCCCGAATTTGCGATACGTGAGCGCCGCCTCAGGCGGGCTGCCACTCACGCAGGTGCGTGAAGCCGAAGCTTACGCAGCCAGTGCCAGGTTTGAATTGGCAGTTGTGAAATTTGCCAGTGGATTAGCCAGGTGACTGACGACCTGGGCACGCAGCCATACCCTCGTCAAACCCGTCGAAGCCTGTCGCCCCCCAAAATCCAGTCGATCCCAAGCTAGCCGGCGGCAACCGCTTTTTCAACTCGATTGCGCCCGCTCTGCTTGGCGCGGTACAGCGCCGCGTCGGCGGCGCTGCGCAGGTTGTCGAGCTGCGTGACCGCGTCGGGGTAGCTCGCCACGCCGCACGAAATCGTCATGGGGTACTCCTCCCCGCCCCACCGCCAGCCCGCCGATTCCACGGTCGCGCGGATGCGCGCGGCGACCTCGAGCCCCGACTCGAGCGGTGCGTGCGGCATCCAGATGGCGAACTCCTCGCCGCCGATGCGAGCGACGAGATCCTTGTCGCGCACCGCGCCCTCGAGGATGCGCGCGATGTGTCGCAGCGCCGCGTCCCCTGCGGCGTGGCCGAGCGTGTCGTTCAGCGTCTTGAAGTGATCGAGATCGCAGTAGATCAGCGTGGCCATCGCGGCGGGCTTTCCCGCGGCATGCCGCTGCACGGCGCGGTCGAACTCGCGCCGATTGCGCAGGCCGGTGAGCGGGTCGCTGACCGCCCGCTGCTCCGCCTCGTGCACCGCGCGCGCCGCCGCGAGCCGCGCCCCGAGCTCCACCGCCAGGCGTCGCAGCTGGTCGCCGAGTCGGGTATCGCCGGGCAACGGCGGTCCCATCACCACCAGCGCGCCGATCGCGAAGTGTCCGTCGAGCAAGGGATACGCGGTCCCCGCCCGGTCCTGCCGCCGGCGGTCCGACAGCGCGCTGCCGAGCACGTCCTCGCGCCCCTGCGATACCACCGGCACGCGCCCGGCGATGGCCCGCATCGCCGGGGCGTCCGGCGCCAGCGACAGTCCCTCGAGACGACTGTCGGCCGCCGCGGAGACCGCTACGATCCTCGCCTCCCCGGTCGCCGGCCCGACGCCCTGGAGGGCGATCACCACGCCGCGCTGGACGAACTGCTGCGCCAGCGCCGCGCCGGCCTTGGCGATCCCCTCCAACGTCTGCGCTCCCCCCACGATCGCCGCGAGCTGCTTCCCGACGAGCTGTGCCGGCTGCTCGCTCGGCTCGTGGCGCTGCGCGAGGAGCAGGCCCGCCACCAGCCGGCGCAGCTCCTCCGCCGCCGCCTCGCTGTCCGTCGGTGTCGCGTCGGCCCGGTCGAGCAGCAGCGCGGCGCCGAAGGGAAAATCGCCGACACCGACATAGGTGCCCTCGGGCTCGTGCACCACATGCGCCCGGCCGTCCACCGACGCGAGCTGCGCGATCGCCGCACCGCGGCGCCGGATGTCCGGTCCCGCGTCGTGCGGCGCCGTCACGTCCAAGTCCCCCTCCTCGAGCCCGACGACCCATCCGGCGCGCGCGCCGTGCGCGCGGCGCAGCAGGTCGATGGTGTGCTCGAAGTCGGACGGGCGGGTGGCGGGACGCTCGGCGAGCCAGACGCGCACCAGCGGGGCGAACGCGAGCCCCGTGGCGGCGAGAAACCCCCCGATCGCCGCGAGCAGCGCCCAGAGGCTCGCCTGCCACACGCCCCACACGACGGCGGCGAGGCCGAGCACGGCGAGTCCGCGCCCGGCCCAGACGCCGGTGCGTGTCATGAGTGGTTGATGCGGCTCGCGGCGGCGGCGGCGCCGAATCCGTTGTCGATGTTGACCACCGTGACACCCGCGGCGCAGGAGTTGAGCATGCCGAGCAGCGCCGCCACGCCGCCGAACGAGGCGCCGTAGCCCACGCTCGTCGGCACGGCGATGACGGGCACCCGCACCAGGCCGCCGACCACGCTCGGCAGCGCCCCTTCCATGCCGGCGATCACGATGACGACCGCGGCGCTGCGCAGCACGTCGGCCCGGGTCAGGACGCGGTGAATGCCGGCCACACCGACGTCGGTGAGCCGCTCGACCCGGTTCGAGAGCGCGCGCGCCGTGACGGCCGCCTCCTCCGCGACGGGAAGGTCGCTCGTTCCCGCCGTCACCACGAGGATGGTCCCCCGCCCCGTCGGCGCGGGCTCGGGCTCGGGCGGCAGGTAGACCGCGCGCCCCAGCTCATTCACCTCGGCGCGGGGGAAGCGCGCGGCGAGCGCCGCGCGCTGCAGCGGCTCCGCCCGCGTGGCGAGGAAGCTGCCGCTCGCCGCCGCGAGCCGCTCGGCGATCCCGACGACCTGCTCCGCCGTCTTTCCCTGGCACAGAATCACCTCCTGATGCCCCTGCGTGAGGGGCCGGAGGTGATCGATCGTCGCGAACGGGAGGCGCTCGAACAGGCGCTCCAGGTCGTCGAGCTTCACGCCGCGCGCTCGACCGCCGTCACTTCGAGATAGGCGGAGAAGATCGCTTCGGCCTGTTGCATCGAGTCGATCTGGAAGAGCCGCTCGCGCAAGCTCGCCGCGCCCGGCACGCCCTTGGTGTACCAGCCGAAATGCTTGCGGAACTCGAGCGCCGTCTTGCGGCTGTCGCCCTGGAGCTCGAGCGCAAGCCGGGCGTGCTGTAAGGCCGTAGCGAACCGCTCCTCGGGGGTGGGGTCCGGCCGCTTGGCACGCCCGGCCAGGAGATCGCGCGCCTGCGCGAAGAGCCACGGGTTCCCGAACGCGCCGCGCGCGATCATGACGCCCGCGCAGCCGGTCTGCCGCCGCATGGCCCCGACGTCTTCCGGGGTCATCACGTCGCCGTTGCCGATCACGGGCACGTCGAGCGCCTCCACCACGCGGGCGATCTCGTCCCAATCGGCCGTCCCCGAAAACATCTGCGTGCGCGTGCGGGCGTGCAGCGTGAGCGCCTGGGCACCCGCCTCGCGGCAGCGCAGCGCGATGCCGACGGGGTCGCGCTGCGACTCATCCCAGCCGCTGCGGATCTTCACCGTCACGGGGAGATGGGTCGCGCCGCGCACCGCCCGGATGATCGTCTGGACGAGACCGAGGTCCTTGAGACATCCCGATCCGCCGTTGTTCTTCACTACCTTCTTGACCGGGCACCCGAAGTTGATGTCGATGAAGTCCGGCTTGCAGATCTCCGTCACCATCGCCGCCGCGCGGGCCATGACTGTGGCATCGGCGCCATACAGCTGAATCCCGATGGGGCGTTCGGCGTTCTCGAACCGCATGTCGGCGAACAGGTGCTCGATGCCGCGTGCCACGCCCACGGCCGAGATGAACTCGGACACGACGACGTCCGCCCCGAACCGACGGCACAGCAGCCGGAACGGCGACTCCGAGACCCCTGACATCGGGGCCAAGAAGAGCGGAACCTCGTGCGCCACGGGGTACGGGAAGTGCATGGCTGACAACGTAATGACGCGTTGCATATGAGGCAACCACTCATTAGGTTAGGCCGCCCTTTGCCACGTGGAGTGAGCGACAGTGCGTCTGCGGGAGTTCTTTTCGGAAGAGGCCATCAACCTGGACCTCCAGAGCAGCACGAAAGACGACGTGCTGAAGGAGCTCGTCGGACTGCTCAAGCTCGACGACAAGGCGGAGCAGACGCTCGTCAAGATGCTCAAGCGGCGCGAGACCCTGGGCTCGACGGGGATCGGCCAGAACATCGCCATTCCGCACTGCCGCGCCCTGGCGGTGAACCGGCTGCGGGTGGCATTCGGCCGCAAGCCGCAGGGCCTCGACTTCAACGCCATCGACGGCAAGCCGGTGCACTACTTCTTCCTGATCGTCGCTCCCCCCCTCGAAGTGTCGAACCAGTATCTCCCGGTGCTCGGTAAGATCGCCCAGTTCGCCAAGGAGCCGGATGTGCCGGGGACGCTCGCGAAGCTGGCTACCGCCCAGGAATTTCTGAAGCTGCTGGAAGACAAGAACATCTAGAGGCGTTGCAACGCCTACTCCCACTCAATCGTCGCCGGCGGCTTCGAGCTGACGTCGTAAGTCACGCGATTGACGCCCTTCACTTCGTTGATGATCCTGCTCGAAATGTTCGCCAGGACGTCATGCGGGAACGGGAACCAGTCGGCCGTCATGCCGTCCCGGCTCGTCACGGCGCGGAGCGCCACCACATGATCGTAGGTACGGCCGTCGCCCATCACGCCCACGGATCGGATCGGCAGCAGGACGGCGAACGCCTGCCAGATCCGGTCGTACAGCCCCGCGGCGCGAATCTCGTCGATATAGATCGCATCCACGCGCCGTAGTAGATCGAGCCGCTCCTCCGTCACCGGTCCGAGCACGCGGATCGCGAGCCCTGGTCCGGGGAATGGATGACGACCCACGATCTCCTCCGGAAGGCCGAGTTCCCGCCCCACCTGCCGCACCTCGTCCTTGAACAGCTCGCGCAGCGGCTCGATGAGCTTCCACGGCAGGTCAGGCCGCAGGCCGCCGACGTTGTGGTGTGTCTTGATCGTCACCGATGGTCCGCCCCGCGGCGAGGCGGACTCGATCACGTCGGGATACAGCGTTCCCTGGACCAGGAAGCCAACGTTCCCGGGCACGTGGCGCGCCGCGTCTTCGAACACGTCGATGAACGTGTGCCCGATGCGGCGGCGCTTCTCCTCGGGGTCGTCGATGCCTGTGAGCTCGCCCAGAAATCGGGTAGCGGCGCCCACGACACGGAGATCCATGCCGAGGTGGGCCCGGAATGCCGTCTCCACCTGCTCGCGCTCGTGCAGTCGCAACAACCCGTGGTCCACGAAGATGCAGGTGAGTCGGTCGCCGATGGCGCGGTGCACCAGCGCTGCCGCGACCGCCGAATCGACGCCGCCCGACAGGCCGCAGATCGCCCGCGCGGTCGGCCCCACGAGCGAACGGATCCGCTCGACCTCGTGCTCGATGAAGTGGCCCGGCGTCCAGTCGGGCGCGCAGCCGCAGATCGCGAACAGGAAGTTGTGGAGGATCTCACCGCCGCGCGGCGTATGAGCCACCTCGGGGTGGAACAGCACACCGTAAATGGGCCGGGACTCGTGCTGCATGGCGGCGACCGGAGCGTTGGCGCTCGAGGCGGTCACGCGGAACTGCGGAGGCGGCTGGTCGAGCTTGTCGCCGTGGCTCGCCCACACGGTGATGCACGTCTGCGGCTCGAACCCCTGGAACAGCCCCCCCCCGCCCGCTTCCCGGATCATCACCTCGGCGCGGCCGTATTCCCGCTCGCGCGACGGGCGCACCGCGCCGCCCATCAGGTGCGCGACCAGCTGCATCCCGTAGCAAATGCCCAGCACGGGCACGCTGAGCGCCAGGAGCTGCGGGTCCGCGGTAGGGGCGCCGGGATCGAATACCGAGTTCGGTCCGCCGGAGAGGACGATCCCCTTCGGGTCGAACTGCCGGACGAACGCGAGATCGGTGCCGCGCCCGGCGGGGTGGATCTCGCAATACACGTGCGCCTCGCGTACGCGGCGCGCGATCAGCTGCGTGAACTGGGAGCCGTAGTCGAGGATCAGGATCTTGTTCACGATCCTCCCTGGTACCAGGTCGTGGGATCGAGCACCTCGCCGCGCAGCAGGTCGTCGAGCGTCTCGCGCTGGCGCGCCACGTAGTAGCGGTCCCCCTCGACCAGGACCTCAGGCGGCCGGGGCCGCTGGTTGTACGTGGAGCTCATCACGAACCCGTAGGCGCCGGTGCCGAGCACGGCGAGATACTCCCCGGGCTCGACCGTCGGCAGCTTGCGGTCGAGCGCGAGAAAGTCGCCCGACTCGCAGATCGGGCCGACGATGTTCACCAGCTCCTCTGGCCGCGCCCCGTCCCGGAGCGGCACGATCTCGTGATGGGCGTTGTAGTGGCTGGGCCGCACGAAGTCCGTCATGCCGGCGTCCACGACGACGAACTCCTTGCCGCCCGCGTGCTTGCGGTACAGCACCTTGGTGAGCAGCACGCCCGCGTTGGCGACGAGGTAGCGCCCCGGCTCGCACACCAACGCCAGCCCCGCCTGCCGGATCGGGGGCGCCACCGCCTGCGCGAACGCGGCGGGCGTCGGCGCCTTCTCGTTGTGGTAGCGCACCCCCAGGCCGCCGCCCACGTCGAGCGCCTCGATCGTGGTGACGCCCGAAGCCCGCAACGCCGCCACGAGCTCGAGCAGCTTGACGGTCCCGCGGTGATACGGCTCCACGTCGGTGATCTGCGACCCGAGGTGCATCGCGAGGCCGCGCAGCGCGAACAGCGGCTCGGCCACGATGCGCTGGGCGACGGGCACGACCTCGTCGTACGGGACGCCAAACTTGGCGGTCTTCTCTCCCGTCTTGGTGTAGGGATGCGTTTCGGTAGCGACGTCGGGATTCACCCGGATGCCGACGCGGGCCAGCTTCTTGACCTTGTGAGCCACTGCGATGAGCGCATCGAGCTCCGCGGGGGACTCGATATTGAGGAACCCGACGCCCGCGCGAATTGCCTCCTCGAGCTCGGCCGCAGTCTTGCCGACGCCCGAGAACACGACTGCGTCGGCGTCGAACCCCGCCGCGAGTGCGCGGCGCAGCTCGCCCACCGAGACGATGTCCGCTCCCGCCCCGAGGGCCTTGAGCACCTTGAGCACGCCGATATTGCCGTTCGCCTTGACGGAATAGCAGATGCGGTGCGGCACGTCTTTCAAGGCGTCGTGCAGGGCGTGGTACTGCGCCCGGATCAGGTTGGCGCTGTACACGTACGCCGGGGTGCCGACGCGTTCCGCGATGCCGCGCAGCAGCGCCGGGTCGAAGCCTAGTACGCCGGCGCCCACGGTACGAAGGATTGAGGTGGCAATCGGTAGTGCGGCCTCGCGGGAACAGTGTCAATTTCCAGGCTGGTCTCGCGCAAAATAGCGGCGCGCCGTTCCAGGCGGTACTGTGACGTTGGTGAGAGGCATCTGTGCACTGGACGGAATCCTACTTCGAGCACCTGTACCAGAAACGCTGGGCCCTCGGACCTCCGTCCGCGGCCACGTACGCTGAGGCTGCGCACCTCTTGACCGTGCTGAGCCCACCTCCGGAGCTGCCACTGCTCGACCTCGCTTGCGGTCAGGGTCGCTACGCCGTGCCGCTCGCATCCCTGGGGCGCCGCGTCGTGGCCCTCGACGCCTCCCGCGCCCTGCTCACCATCGCGGCTCAGCAGACGGCGCGCACCGCAACGTCGCCACGCTGGGTTCGCGGAGACATGCGGAGCCTGCCGCTCGCTCCGAGCTTCGGGGGTGTACTGCTGCTGGACAGCTTTGGGTTCTTCGACCAGGAGGACGAGAACGTCGCGGTCCTACGGGAGATCCGGAGAGTCGTGCAGCCGAAGGGACGTCTCCTCATCGCCGTGGCCAACGGAACCCCTATCCTTGCAGACTTCCGACCGCATGATGAGGAGGGGAGAGGCTCCGTGGTGCTTGCAATCGACCGCACGCTCCGGCGCGAGCCCGCGCAGTTGATCGAGAAAATCACCGTGCGAGAGCCGAACGGCGTCGCCCACTACGAGCGGCGGCAGCGACTTTATACGTGCCGCGAGCTGATCGCCCTACTGGAGGCTGCTGCCTTCGGCGTGTGCGCGGTCTCCGCCGACTACGACGGCCGGGGGTTCGACGACGCCGCTAGTCCCAAGATAGTGATCCTCGCCGAAGCGAGATGACCTATAGCCCCGCGGCGATCGCCGCGTACTTCGACGCGCTCGGCACCAGAGAATGGGAGCGGTTCGACCGCACCCTGGGAGATCGCGTCTCCCTGGCCATGCACACGGCGCTGCTCGAGCGCTACGTCCGGCCCGGTCACCGGATTCTTGACGTCGGGGCAGGCCCTGGCCGTTTCACCGAGCTGCTCCACCGCCTGGGGGCTCGTGTGGTCGTGGCCGATCTCTCAGGCAGGCAGCTCGAGTTGAATCGGGAAGCGGCGCGAGCGCGCGGCTTCGGCTCCAGCGTCGAGGCCTGGCACCAGTTGGATATCTGCGACCTTGGGGCTTTGGACGCCTCGAGCTTCGATGGCGTCGTGGCGTTCGGCGGACCCTTCAGCTACGTCTTCGAACGTCGCGACACGGCGCTGGCCGAGTGCGGCCGTGTGCTCCGCCCGGGCGGCTACCTGCTGCTGAGCGTCATGTCGTTATGCGGTACCCTGCACCGCCACCGCGCGGCCCTGCGCGACATGCCGCGCGCCGCAATCCGAACGATCATCGCCACGGGAGACTTGACTGCGGAGACGGATCCGACGTCGCGGCACTACTGTCACATGTACCGCGCCGCGGAGCTCCGGGCGTTCTTGGAGAAGCCTGGTCTCACGGTCGAGCAGATTTCAGCTTCGAGCGCGCTGGCGACGGGGGTCGAAAACGAGTTCATCACGGCCGCGGAGCAGTGGGAGGCGTTGCTCGAATATGAGGCCGTGGCGTGTGTCGAGCCCGGGTATCTCGATGCCGGGACGCACCTGCTGGCCGCGGTGCGGCGGGATTCTCTGCGCAACCGCGCCGACTAGGGCTCTAGAAACCTGAAGCCCCCTGATGGCCGAGTGCGTCGGTCCGCTCGTGTGCGCCGCTGGTCGTCGGATCGGCGATCCGCGCCGCTCCGGCGCTCGACCTGAACCGCGATGGCGTCACGCCGCCGGTCCCGGACAATGCGGCGGCCGAAGTTCCGCCGCCGGTCCCCACCGCGTTGCGGGGGCACCTGCCGTGGGGTAGTCTCGCTGCTCATGTGGTAGCCTCGCTTGGCAAGCAAGCCCAGCTTCCCACCAGGCAGGGCAAGGGCGTGGCCGGCCCGGCACTTGTGTACCGCCAGCCCTGCATTCCCGGGGCCACTTCGGCGCTCCGGTCGGTCAAGCTATTTCCTTGCTGGAAACGGAGATGCCCTTTCGACCCAACGTCTGGGTCAGCCACCTGCCCAAGGGGTGTTGCGGCAGGTTCACCCAGTGAGGTGGCGATGCCTCACACGCCTACGATGACAGTAGGTCGCGCTCGCGTCGCTCTTCAATCTTCGGTTGGGAGGAGCGGATTCGGGGCATCGCCATCCTCCGGCACCACCAGGGCGTCGGCCGGCTCGACGCCAAACATCTGATGACATCGTATGCACCACAGCTGGGCGGGCCAGCCCCGCAGCGCCACCCGATCAGCGCAACTCGGGCAGACGGCATATGGCGCGAACGATGCCCGTGCGACGACAGCCCACTGGCTGGGGCGGGTGTTCGTGATTTCGAGGCAGTAGTGTGGCAGGATCACGGCGCGGTCGCGCACCACGACGACCGTTTCCTCGGGACCGGCGCTGAGCACGGGGTACCACGCGCCACGGCGCAGCGGGCATTTTACATCGACCACCAAGCGGGCCCACCGTTCTGCTGGAGGAGATGCCCGGCCCTGCCCTGCACCCACGGGACGCCTCGGCCCAACTTAAGGGAACTGCACGTTCTGCACACTCCATACTACAGACTCGTCCTCCGCTTTGCAAGCAAGGTCACACTCCGGCGGTCTGTCGTTGAGTGGACACTCGTCCAATACAGCGTTGGCATAGGCGTGGAAATCACCACTGCAGGCCGATGTGCTCGAGCTTCTGGGCCCGTCTTTGTGGGTGTCGACGATCGTACCAAAGCGTGGCCAGGACGCTAGGCAGCCCGTCGCATTCAGGGCGTGTCATGTCCAGGAAAACCTGCGCTCCGCTCTCCCGGCAGTGCTCCTTCAAGGTGTCGCTCGACTCTTCGCTCAGGACCACAACCACCGGCGGGCTCCGCAGGTCGCGGATCGTCGGCAGGAGCGACAGCCCCGCGCGGTCCGACGCAGCAACGTGCAACAGCACTGCATCCGGTTGAAGGGCTTCGATCCACCGTTGCGCCTCCTGCATCCGTCGGCTCGCGCCCAGGGGCTTGGTGTAATCAAGTCGACGCAAGATCAGCAGCACCTGTTGTTTCACCTCGCCTGAGGCGGTGACGAGCAGAACCCCCAAGGGCCCCGCGGGCCTCCCCACGTCGGACGCCCTCTCGACCGAACCCGGCGCCCCGACATATCCCCTGACGCTCGAGTCCTTGCGACGTTCTTGCGTTCGGTCCGCCCCGTCGTGCTGCATCATCGCTCCCTCCGGGCTTGCGGCATCCCGTCCCAACACTCATCATTGCTTAGAGATGAGGTAGCTGGGCAATAGTCTGGGCGGGTTCAAAAAGAGGGGTGTGCACGGACTAGATCGTTGGGGGACTGCCTAGATCCAGGCATGAACCCTAGGGTTCGCAAACAATGATTCGTGCGCTCATTGCTGGTCGATGCCGGGTTCATCTTGAGGCGCTTGCCGCGGCCGTGTCCCGAAGTCGTGCTGTGGAGGTGCTGGGAACGGCGTCGCATCGCGTAGACATCTTGGCGCGGGCACGTGACGACAGTCCAGACATCGTGCTGATCGACGCCACGATGACCGACGCGGCCAACATCGTGAGGGACGTGAGACAGCACGCCAAGAGCGTCAAGGTGGTGGTCATCACGGTGGGAGAGACGGAGACCGAGATCACGCAGTTGGCTGAGGCGGGGGTCGCCGGCTACGTGTTGCCGGACGGCTCGCTCGACGATCTCCTCATCGCCATACAAAGCGCCGCGCGGGGAGAGCTGTACTGCCCTCCCCGCGTGGCCTTCAGCCTACTGCGCCGAGTGGGAGCGCTGGCTGCCACACTGAGCCAGGAGCTCGCAGCGGAGACACACAGCCCATTTGACGCGCTGACGCGTCGGGAGCGGGAGATTCTTGGCTTGGTCGATGAGGGCATGTCGAACAAGGAGATCGCCCGCCACCTGGGCATCGAACTGGCCACGGCCAAGAACCACGTGCACAACATCCTCGAGAAGCTGCACGTGCACCGGCGGATAAATGCGTCCACCTGGTACCGGCGGGGAGGTTTCCACCTCAAGCTAGAGGCGTAGCGCACCCCTGTGGGCGTCTTAGTACGCCTGCGCCCACACCGCCTCGGCGACGCTCGGCTTGCCGCACCACATACACGTCTTGGGCGTCTCCGGGGAACGGAACTCGGGATCGGGCAGGACGCGCACCGTGGCCGCGGTCGCCTGCTTGATCTCGGTCTCGCAGGCGGCCGACCCGCAGAACCCCCCGTAGGCGAACCCGCCCGTGCCCTTCATGAACTCGACGAACTGGGCCTTGGTCACCCCGCGAATCGTGTGGGCTTCGCGCCGGTCCCGCGCAGCATGGAACAGGCCGGTCTGGATCTCGTCCAGGGCAGCGCGCACGGTCGCGGCGATCCCCTCCAGCTTGGCGGGCGCCTTGCCGCCGGTGCGGCGCGCCGTCATCGCCTGCCCGGCCGCCACGTCGCGCGGGCCGATCTCGAGCCGCAGCGGCACGCCCTTCGCCTCCCACTCGAAGTATTTCGCGCCCGGCTTCATGTTGTCACGGAGATCGAGCTCTACGCGGATGCCGGCCTGGGCCAGCTCCGCCTTCACCTCACCCCCGACCCCCGACACCTGACCCCGTTCTTCTTCCGACTTCCAGATCGGCACGATGGCGACTTGCACCGGCGCGAGCCGCGGGGGGCAGACGAGGCCGTTGTCGTCCGAGTGGGTCATGACGAGCCCGCCGATCATCCGGGTCGACACCCCCCAGGAGGTGTTCCAGGCGTACTCGAGGCCGCCCGCTGCGGTCTGATACTGCAGGTTGAACGCCCTGGCGAAGTTCTGACCGAGGTTATGCGACGTCCCTGCCTGGAGCGCCTTGTTGTCCTGCATGAGCGCCTCGAGGGCGTAGGTCCGCAGCGCCCCGGCGAACTTCTCGCTCTCGGTCTTGCGACCGGTGATCACCGGCATGGCCATCCAGTCTTCCTGGAACTTGCGATACACGCCCAGCATCTGGCGCGCCTCCGCCTCCGCTTCGGCCTCGGTGGCGTGCGCCGTGTGCCCTTCCTGCCACAAGAACTCCGTGGTCCGCAGGAACAGCCGGGTGCGCAGCTCCCAGCGCACGATGTTGCACCACTGGTTGATGAGCAGCGGCAGGTCGCGATAGCTCTGGATCCACTTCGCGAACATCGCGTAGATGATCGTCTCGGACGTGGGCCGCACGACCAGAGGCTCGTCGAGCCTGGACTCGGGGTCCACCTCGATCGCGGCCGCACCCTCCTTCCCGGTCGCGCGCAACCGCGTGTGCGTCACGAGCGCGACCTCCTTGGCGAACCCCTCGACGTGCTCGGCTTCCTTCGCGAGATAGCTCTGCGGGATGAACAGCGGGAAGTAGGCGTTCTGATGGCCCGTCGCCTTGAACATGTCGTCCAGGGCGCGCTGCATCAGCTCCCAGATGCGGTACCCGTGCGGCCGGATCACCATGCAGCCCCGCACCGGCGAGTAGTCCGCCAGCTCGGCCTGCATGATGACGTCGTTGTACCACTCGCTGAAATCTTTGGCGCGGGGAGTGATCTTCTGGGCTTGGGCCATTACTTGAAGACACCCTTCCGGACTTTCGTCAACGCCACCTTGCGCTGCTTCCCCGTCTTCAAGTCCCGCACGACGGCGACCTTCGCCTTGCGCTCGTCCGGCCCGATGATCACGGCACGGGGGGCCCCGCGCGCCGCCGCCAGCTCCAGCTGCTTGCGGATCGGCTGGTTGCGGAGCGCATACTCGACCGCTAGCCCGCGGTCCCGCAGGCCGGCGGCGAGGGTCAGGACGGGCGCGACGTCCTCGCCGCCCACCGCCACCAAAAAGGCGTCGAGTTGCCCCGGCGCCTCGGCGTGCTTTCCCCGCCCCCTCACGAGTTCGCCGAGCACGACATCTCCCATTCCGAAGCCGACGCAGGGGAGATCCACGCCGGCGATCTCTTGGATGAGGTTGTCGTAGCGGCCGCCGCCGCAGATCGCCCGCAGCTCCTTGCCGGTGTCGAACAGCTCGAACACGATGCCCGTGTAGTAGGCGAGGCCGCGGACGATCGTCAGATCCACAGAGACGAACTCGCCGAGCCCCATGGCGCCGAGCGCTGTGATCATGGTCCGCAACGACTCCCCTGCCGCTTCGCCCCCCTGCACTCCAGCGAGCGCCGCGCTCACGGTCTCCATGCTTCGGAGATTCGCGATCCCGAACACCGTGGTCGCTGCGCGCTTCCCGATTCCCGCTTTCCCCAGGGTCTCTGCGAGCGCGTCTTGCGGCACCCGCTCGCTCTTATCGATCACCTCGAACGCCGTCGGCAGCTGCAGCTCCGAAACGCCGCCACTCAGCAGCAGGGTCCGGAGGACGCGCCGGTCCGACACCCGGGCCTGGACATCTCCCGGCCCGAACCCGAACGCCCGCACGATGTCGATCGCCGCCGCGATCAGCTCGGCGTCGGCCGCGGGGCCGGCCTCGCCGATGATGTCCATGTTGAGCTGGAAGTGCTCCCGCAGGCGTCCTCGCTGCTGCCGCTCGTAGCGAAACAGCTGCGGGATCGAGAACCAGCGGATCGGCTTTTTCAGGGCCTGGGCCCGCGCGCCCACGATGCGCGCGAGCGTCGGGGTCATCTCGGGGCGCAGCGCGACCTTGCGGCCACCCTTGTCCTCGAAGGCGTACAGCTGTTGCACGATCTCCGCACCGCTCTTCTCGGTATAGAGCTCCAGCGGCTCGAGCGGCGGGCCGTCGTACTCCTGGAAGCCGTAGCGCCGCGCCACCTCGCGCCAGGTGGCGAAAATCGAGTTCCGGAAAGCGAGGTCTTCAGGGTAAAAGTCGCGAAAGCCAGGGAGGGCTTGTCCTTGCATCGCAACAATTTAGGGGACCGGCGCGAAGCCGGGCAAGCGGGCGAGCGCGTCCCCGACGGTGTGAAACGAGCCGGTGACGACCACCGTCTGCGCGTCCTGTTGCACCAGCTCGAGCGCGCGCTCGAAGTCGCGCTCGAAGGTGTGTGCGACGCGGAGCGCACCGAGCTCGCGCTCGACGCGCCGCAGGTCCCACCGACGCTTGGTCGGCGCCGTGTGCGGCACGGTGAACACGAAGCCATCGACCTCCTCGGCCAGGCACTCGATCATCCCGAGGTAGTCCTTGTCGCCCAGCACGCCCACGAGCGCCCGGCGGGGACGCGCCGGATCGGCGTCGTGCAGCGTTTGCGCCAGCACCCGCGCCCCGTCGGGGTTGTGCGCCACGTCGAAGATCCACTTGCCGCGCACCTCGAACCGCCCCGCGATGTAGGCCTGCGCGAAACTGTCGGGCCACGCTTCGCCGACCGGACCGAAGGGGGGCGCCAGGGTGTTCAGCGCCGCGAGCGCGACCCAGGCGTTCTGGTGTTGATGCCGGCCTTGCAGGCCAAGCGGTCGGGCGTGCGGTGGGGGGGCCCGATCGGTGTCGACCAGGATGACGGGATCGGCTCCCCGGCGCTCCGCCTCGTCAACCAGCACGCGACGCACGTCCACATCCCGCTCCCCCGTGACGAACGGGACGCCGGGCTTGGCGATGCCTGCCTTCTCCCGCGCGATGGACGCGAGGTCGGGGCCCAGGTAATCGGTGTGCTCGCGGGCGATCTTCGTCACGACGGAGACGAGGGGGGTGATGACGTTGGTCGAGTCGAGCCGCCCCCCCAGCCCGACCTCGATAACGCCGACGTCCACCCCCTGCGCCGCCAGCTCGGCGAAGGCGATCGCGGTCGTGGCCTCGAAGAAGCTCGCGTCCAGGCGCTCGACGTGGGGCTGCAGCGTGCCGGCCCAATCGGCGAAGGCCTCCTCTGTGATGGGGACACCGTTCACGACCACGCGCTCGCGTACCGAGACCAGGTGGGGGGACGTGTACAGCCCGACCCGCAGGCCGCGGGCGCGGAGCTCCGCCGCGACGAACGCGCAGGTCGAGCCCTTGCCGTTCGTGCCCGCGACGTGGACCGATGGAAAGCGGCGTTCGGGGTGCCCCAACACGCCCAAGAGCCCCTCGGTCGGCCCGAGGCTCCATTTGATGCGGCTCCCTTGTCGCGCGAAGAGAAAGCGGCAGGCGTCCTCGAAGGACAACCGGCTCAGTCCGCCGCCTCCGCCGGTCGGCGGCCGCCCATGTGGCGGAGCAACTGGGCCGTGGTGTCGCGCAGCTCGCTGCGCGGCACGACCGCGTCCACCATCCCGTGCTCGAGCAGGAATTCGGCGGTCTGGAATCCCGGCGGCAGGTCCTGGCCGATGGTCTGCTTGATCACGCGCGGACCCGCGAACCCGATCACCGCCCCCGGCTCAGCCAGGATGACGTCGCCCTGCATCGCATACGACGCCGACACGCCGCCGGTGGTCGGATTGGTGAGGATGGAGACGAAGGGGATACGGGCGGAGCGGAGCCGGGCGATTTCGACCGAGGTCTTGGCCATCTGCATCAGCGACAGCACGCCCTCCTGCATCCGGGCGCCCCCGGACGCCGAGACGATGATGAGGGGGACGTGCTTCTCGGCCGAGCGCCGGGTGAGCCGGGCGATCTTCTCCCCCACCACCGACCCCATCGAGCCCCCCATGAAGTTGAAATCCATCACCGCGAGGTCGATGGGCATGCCGTCCAGGCGCGCGAACCCCGAGCGCAGGGCCTCGAGCGGGCCCGCCTTCTTCACGGCGATGACGAGGCGATCGCGGTAGCTCTCGAAGGTGAGAGGATCGGTGGACCTGAGACCCGAATCCAGCTCATGCCACGACCCCTCGTCGACCAGCAGGTCGACGTAGTCCTGAGCGCTGATACGGCGGTGATGCCCGCAGTTGGGGCACACGTTGAGCGCGCGAATGAACCGGTCTTTGATGTCGATATGACCGCACTCGTCGCATTTCTCCCAGGCGTCAGCCGGAATCTCCAGCTTGACCCGTTCCGACGTGCGCGGCTTGCGCTCTTTTTTGAACCAGGCCATTCGCGCCATAGGGGGGCTCTAGAAGGCGACAAATCTGGGATCGAGCCAGAGCGCGCGCCAGCCCTGGACTCGTAACCCATTGTCACAATTCAGCATAGCCGGATTGGCGCGACTCCCACGCGACCCGGAGTGCGATCCCAACGGCGAGCGAGCAGGCCAGCAGAAACGAGCCCCCGTAGGAGAAGAATGGCAGCGGGATGCCCGTGATGGGGAGCAGGTTCACGGTCATGCCCACGTTTTCGACGATGTGGCTGAAGAGCATGCTCGCGATCCCGAAGACGCAGAGGCTGGAAAACGCGTCGGTGGCCCGCCGGGCGATCCGCATGAGGCACAGGACCAGAAAGACGAACAACGCCAACGCGATCACCACGCCCAGGAAGCCCAGCTCCTCCCCGACCACCGGGAAGATGAAATCGGTGTGCTGGGCGGGGAGGAAGGCGAGCCGCTTCTGGGGTCCTGCGGTGAACCCCTTCCCGAGAAAGCCGCCTGACCCGATGGCGATCTTCGACTGAAGCACGTGCCAGCCGGTGGCACGGGGGTCCACCTCGGGATTCAAGAAAGCGAGCAGCCGGTTCTGCTGGTACGGCGCGAGGCGCCGCCAGAACGGCACGGCGATGATGCCCATGACGACGTTCGCCAGCATGATCGTCAAGCCTTCCCACACGTACGGCCGCCACCACAGCAGCAGGCCGAACAGCAGGATGATCCAGGCGCCCCAGGCGGCCGTCGAGAAGGCGAGCACCAGCCCGATCGCCGGCGAGCCCAGGAGCAGCAGCAGCGACGGCTTCGTGCCGGCCCAATACAGCATGGCGAAGAGGATGGCGATGAATACGATGGCGCTCCCCAGGTCCGGCTGCAGCACGACGAGGGCGACGGGCACGCCGACGATCACGCACGGGTACACGAGGTCGCGCAGCGTCGTGGGGGGCTCCCGCCGCTCGGCGAGCCAGCGGGACAGCATCAGGATGACGGCGAGCTTGGCGAGCTCGGCGGGCTGTCCCAGGCGCACGCCGGCGATCGTGATCCAGGACTTCTCGCCGGCCGCCGTGCCCGCTCCGGTCCCCGTGGCGAGCGTGAACACCAGGACCAGAACGGTGATCGCATACGCGTACGGCGTGGCCCACTCGAGCAGCCGGGGCGAGAGGCCGAACATGAGGAACATGGCGGCCGCCCCGATGGCGAGCCAGATCGTCTGGCGGTGCCAGATCGTGGCCACGAAGGTGGGGACGTCCGTCTGCCCGGCCGAGTACAGCGTGGCGAGGCCGTAGGCGGCGAGCACCAGCACGACGCCAGCGAGCGGCTTATCGATCTCGCGGAGGCGGGGTCGCATTGGTGGTGTCCGTACGCGTGGTGTCGACGCCGCCCGCGGGGAGCGGCAGGGTGTCCTCGGGGACGACGCCCGGAAGGATCGGCATCGGGCGCGGCGCGGTGTCGGTCGGGAGGACGATGCGCATGTGGGAGGCGAGCGTCGTGTCCACCCCGAGGTAGTGCCCGATCACCCGCGTGACGAGCGGTGCGACGTAAGGCCCCTCGCGGGCGAACTCGACGATCGCGCCCACGACGATTTCGGGCTTGTCGGCGGGCGCGAAGCCGATGAACCAGCCGTGCGCGGGGCCGTGGGGGTTCTGCGCCGTGCCGGTTTTCCCCGCGATCGTGATGGTCCCGCCGAAACGGCCGGCGCCGCGCGCCGTGCCGCGCTCGACCACGCTGATCATCGCCTGGCGGAGCCCGGCGAGCTGATCAGGGCTCAAGCCGAGCGTCACGTTGGGGTTGGGTCCGGGGTGCACCAGGAAGGGTGGCCGGGCGTGGCCGTCGCTCGCGAGCATCTGGTAGAAGCGGACCATGTTGACGAGGGTCTGCGCGTTCTCGCCCTGTCCGATCGCGAGGTTCAGCGTGACGGCCGACGTCCAGCGGCGCGGGCCGTAGGCGCGGTCGTAGTACTCCGTCCCTGCCGGGAACTCGGGCGTGATTTCTCCCGGCAGGTCGACGCCCGTGCGCGTGTGGAATCCGATCCCGTTCGCCTCCTCGAGCAGCGAGCTGAGGCCGATCTTGAGGCCGAGCTGATAAAAAAACACGTCGCAGCTTTGGGCGATGGCGTCGGCGAGGCTCAGGTCGCCGTGCCCCTGCGCGGACCAGCAACGGAAGAAGCGGTTGCCGTACTGCAGCCCACCGCGGCAGGGGATCGGCATGTGACTGTGGAAGGTGACGAGGCCCCGCTTCAGGGCGATGGCCGCCACGGCGAGCTTCCACGTCGAGCCGGGGGGATAGCGGGCCTGGATCGAGCGGTCGAACAGCGGGTGGCTCTCGCTCTCGTTCAGCCGCCGCCAGGTCGCGGCCTCGATGCCGCCGACGAACGAGTTGGGGTCGAAGCCCGGTGCGCTATAGAGCGCCAGGATCTCACCCGTGTTCGGGTTGAGGGCGAGCACCGCGCCGCGCTGGCCCGCCGGGAAGATCTGGGCGACGTAGCGCTGCAGGTCGAGGTCGCGACCCAGCGCGCTGACCTCCACGAACCGCACGCCGTCCGCGCCCCGCAGCGAATCGTCGTACTGCCGCTCGAGGCCGTCCTTGCCGACGAGCCCGCCCAGCCGGACGCTGGTGAAGCGCCGCTGTCCCCGCTCCGCCTCGGTCACTTCCCCCACGTAGCCGACGAGATGCGCGACGAGGCTCGAATCGGGGTAATGGCGTTTCGGCTCGAGTTGGATCAACAGGCCCGGGAAGATGACGCGCCGCTCTTCCAGCGCCGAGACGAGCTCGAACTTGGCGTTGGGCAGTACCATCACGGGCAGGTAAGGCACCTTGCGGTAGCGCATCAAGACGCGCGCGATTTCGGTTTCGTCGAGTTTGACGAGCGGTCCGAGGCGGCGCAGCTCGGCGCGCAACGAATCCTCGTCGCCCGGCAGCAGGGAGACCGCATAACCCGGGACGTTCTCGGCGAGGACCTTGCCGTTGCGGTCCATGATGAGGCCGCGCGGGGCGGGAAGCGGGATGGGGCGCAGCCGGTTCAGCTCGGACTGGAGCCGGTACTTGCTGTGCTCCAGGATCTGCGTGCGAAAGAACACCGCCACGATGAGGCCCATGATGGCCCACACCACCGCGCGCGCCACGCGCAGCCGCCGGTCGAGCAGATGAGGATGGAACGAGCTCATGCTTCACCCAGCCGGATGGCCAAGTGACGCCCGAACAGCCACAGCACCAGCATTCCCGCCACGGCCGTGGTCCCGCTTTGGAGCGGTGACCACACCAGCAGCTCCCATCCCAGCATCGTTCCCTTGAGCTTGCCCGACGCGAGCGCAACCACCAGGTTGCGGAGCCAGGTCCCCGCGAAGAAGAGGTAGCCGTTCACCCACACGTTTTCGGCGAAGAAGACCGCTTTCCCCCAGGCGGAGAGATACGCCACGAGCGTGTGGGCGAGGGCGCCCGCGCCGAACGACGCCGGCGTCAGGGCGTCGCGCAGCAGCCCGATCAAGAACCCCGCGCCCGCGCCGCGCCCCGGTTGCGCGCGGATCGAATACATCAACAGCGCGAGCAGCAGGAAATCCGGTCCCACGGGCCGGCCCCACATGCGGATCGTGACGGCAAACTGCAACACCACCAGCACCAGGAGGATGATGTAGAAGCGATACCGATCACTGCGCCTCACGGGGTTGGGCTCCCCGACTCGAACAGCGAGCGCAGGTCGCTGCGCACCGGCGGGCCGGTGAGGATCATCACGTGAGTCACGCCGGCGGGGTGGACGGCGGGTCGTACGAGATAGGTACGCTCCCACCCTTCGGCTTCGCCCGCCACGCCCACCACCGTGCCCAGGGGAATGCCCCGCGGCAGCACGCCGCCCAGTCCCGAGGTCAGGATCGTGGCGCCGTCGGGCACGAGCTGGCTGTAGGCGACGCCCTGCAGCTCGAGCAGCCAGGCACGCGGGCCTTCGCTGCCGTGCGGGGCGACGATACCGTACACGCTCCCGTCCGACGCCATCGCGCTGGCGCGAAACTCGGGATGCGCCCAGCTGACCACCACGCTGGTTTGCAAGTCGACGCTGCTCACGATCCCCACGAGGCCCTCCGGGCTCACGACCGCCGACAGGGGTTTCACCCCCTGCTTGCGCCCGGCGGACACCAGAAACGTGAGCGCGTTGGTCGGCTCGGTTTGGTGCAGCACCTCGGCCGGGATGTAGCCGGAGCCGAGCCGCGGTCCGAGCCCCAACAGGCCCCGTAACCGCAGGTTCTCGCTGCGCAGCTCCCCCAGGAAGGTGGCGGCGAGCGCCGCCGAGTCGCGTTGTGCGACGACCGCGTCGTAGCGCTCCAACGCGGCCGACAGCCGCTCGGTCTGCTGCTGCAACGCCAGCAGCGGCGCCAGCACCGTCTGGCGCAGGGTGCGCGCGAACGGCTCGCGCATCCGGTCCGGCAGCCCCATGGCGGCAAGGGACAGCAGCACGCACCCGATGAAAATGAGGGTGTCGGCCCGTGAGGCGTAGCGGTCCGCTCCGAGCGCCATCGCCCTACGTAGTCAGAACGTTACGGTATTTCTCGGGATCGTCGAGGATCCGACCCGTCCCCCGCACGACACAGGTCATGGGATCTTCGTCGAGGTGGATCGGCAGGCCCGTCTCCTGCTGGAGCAGGACGTCGAGGCCGCGGATCAGCGCGCCGCCTCCCGTCATGACGATACCGCGGTCCACGATGTCGCTGGCGAGCTCGGGTGGGGTGATCTCGAGCGCGCGCCGGACCGCATCGACGATCTGCTGGATCGGCTCCTGCACTGCCTCGCGGATTTCGCTCGAGTGTACGCGCACGATCTTGGGAATGCCGGACACCAGGTCCCGACCCTTCACTTCCATCTCGCGCTCCTCCCCGACCGGGGCGGCGGAGCCGATCTGGATCTTGATCTGCTCGGCGGTCGGCTCCCCGATGAGGAGGTTGTAGTTCTTGCGCATGAACTGCACGATCGCCTGGTCGAGCTCGTCGCCGCCGATGCGGATCGACGTATCCGACACGATCCCCGAGAGGGCGATCACGGCGATCTCCGTGGTGCCGCCGCCGATGTCGATCACCATGTTGCCCGTGGGCGTCTCGACCGGCAGCCCCACGCCGATCGCCGCCGCCATCGGCTCGGCCACCATGTACACTTCCTTGGCGCCCGCCGACTGCGCCGAGTCCCGCACCGCGCGCTTCTCCACCTCGGTGATCCCCGAAGGCACGCACACGATCACCTTGGGCTTCACGCGGAACAGGTGGCGATCGATGATCGTCTTCAGGAAGAACCGGAGCATCTTCTCGGTCACGTCGAAATCGGCGATCACGCCGTCTTTGAGCGGCCGCACGGCGAGGATACCGTCCGGCGTGCGCCCCAACATGCGCTTCGCCTCGAGCCCGATGCCCTTGATCTTGCCGGTCGCCTTCTCGATGGCGACAACCGAGGGCTCGTTCAGGACGATGCCCTCACCCTTCACGTAGATCAGGGTATTCGCCGTGCCCAGATCGACGCCGATCTCATTTGCCGGACTCCAGGCACCGAGCTTCCAATTCGGCCAGCGAAAGGGCACGAGGTCGTGGGGTGAAGGTTGTCAGGCGGGCGCTTGCACGGCGCCTCAAGCTAATGTAAAGCGTAACTTCAATCAAGGCTGATGCTTGACGGCCCTCCCGGGGGGGGCTACCGTTCGCCGATGCGACGCGCCCGCGCAGCCGAAGTCGCCGTGGTGGACCTGGCCGTGTGCGACCGCTGCGGGCTGTGCCTGCCGCTGTGCCCTCCGGAAGCGATCCACCTCGAGCTCAGCGACCTGGTCATCCACCCCCAGACCTGCACCGGCTGCCGCAAGTGCGTCGCGCCCTGCCCCGTCGGCGCGCTGGCGATGGTCGATGCCTGACGTCGACGTCCTGGTCGTGGGCGCGGGCCCGGCCGGTGCGGTCGCCGCGGCACAGGCGAAACGCGCGGCACCGGAGCTCGACGTCGTGGTGCTCGAGCGCGATCGTGCCGTGGGAGCACCGGTGCGCTGCGCAGAAGGCGTCGGCGACGCCGGGCTGCGCGAGTTCGCCGACCCGGACGCTGCGCCGTGGGTCGCGCGCAAGATTTCGCGCGTCATCTTCATCGCCCCCGACGACTCGGAGGTGAGGGTCGCCGAGCGGGACGTGGGCTGGATCCTCGATCGCACGCGGTTCGACGCGCAGCTCGCCGCCCAAGCGGTCGCCGCGGGCGCCGAGCTGCTCGTGGGCACGGAAGCGTCGGGGATGACGTGCACCCCGAACGGGCGCTGGGACGTCGCGGTGCGCGGCTTGCGCGGCGAGTCGACCTATCGGGCGAAGGTCGTGATCGGGGCGGACGGTGTGGAGGCGATGGTCGGTCGCTGGGCGGGCCTCGACACGCGGGTGCCGGCACGCGACATGGAATCCTGCGCCCAGTACGTGGTCCAGGGAATCGACTTCGACCCCGACGCGATCTACCTGCAATTCGGCGACGCCGTCGCGCCGGGGGGATATGCGTGGATCTTCCCCAAGGGCGTGGGGATCGCGAACGTGGGGCTGGGGTTGGTGGCGCTGAAGAGCGACGGTCGCAACGCGCGCCAATACCTCGACGCGTGGGTGGGCCGGCGCTACCCCCGCGGCGCCCGGACCGGCTACACGGTGGGGGGCGTGATCGTGCACACGACGGTGCCGCAGACCTACGCCGACGGCGTCCTGCTAGCGGGCGACGCGGCGCACATGATTAATCCGCTCTCGGGGGGCGGCATCGTGAACGCGATGAAGGCCGGGCGCCTCGCGGGCTGCACGGCGGCGGCCGCGATCCGCGCGGGCGACACCAGCGCGCGACGCCTGGCGGCGTACCACCACGCCTGGATGGAGCTGCTCGGCCAGGATCACTTGAAGTACTACCGCATCAAGCAGGCGCTCGAGGTGCTGGACGACGCGTTCTTCAATGGGCTGGCGCGGACGGTGAACGCGATTCCCCAGGCGCAGCGCACGCTCGGCCGGATCTTCGCGCACGCTCTGGTGCGGCATCCCCAGCTGATCCCGGTGGCGGCGAGGTTTTTCATCTGATGCTGAATATCGATCTGAGAGGCAAACGGGCCCTGGTGGCGGGGGTAGCGGACGACGGCGGCTACGGCTTCGCGATCGCCAAGGCGCTGGCGGAGGCCGGGGCGACGGTGTGCACCGGCACGTGGCCTCCGGCCCTCAACATCTTTCTGAACCTGCTCGAGCGGGGCAAGATGGACGAGGCGCGCCGCATGGCCGACGGGTCGCTGCTCGCATTCGAGAAGATCTACCCGCTCGACGCCGCGTACGACTCCCTCGGGGACGCGCCGGACGATGTGCGCGCCAACAAGCGGTACAAGGACGTGGGAGACTTCTCGATCGCCGGCCTGGCAGAGCGCCTCACGCACGACTTCGGGGCGCGGTCGCTCGACATCGTGGTCCACTCGCTCGCCAACGGCCCCGAGGTGAAGAAGCCCCTGCTCGAGACGAGTCGCGCGGGCTATCTCACGGCGGTGAGCGTCAGCGCGTATTCGCTGGTCTCGCTGGTCGCCCGGCTCGGACCGCTGCTGCGACCGCGCGGCTCGTTCCTGTCGCTCACCTACCTGGCGAGCGAACGGGTCGTCCCCGGCTACGGCGGCGGCATGTCCTCGGCCAAGGCCGCGCTCGAGAGCGACACCCGCACGCTGGCATTCGAGGCCGGGCGGAAGTACGGCGTGCGGGTGAACACGATCTCGGCGGGCCCGCTCGCCTCACGCGCCGCCAGCGCGATCGGCAAGATCGAGCAGATGGTGCAGTACTACTGCGCCAATGCTCCCCTCACGGAGCCGCTCTCCGCCTGGGAGGTAGGCACCACCGCCGCGTTCCTCGCCAGCCCGCTCGGCAGCGGTATTACCGGGGCCACGATCTACGTGGACAAGGGGTACCACGCGATGGGGATGGCGGTGAGCGCCGGAGGGGGATTGTAAGCGCCTATCGCAGCTGCAACATCCAGCTCGTCCCCACGGCGCAGCGATTCGCCAGGTGCGCCACCAACCTTCCCAAGCTGCCGAGACGATCCGCCCGCAGCCCCAGTGGCACGTGCCCGGCGTCCCATACGTAGACCGGAACCCGCGGCACGCTCATCGCATCGCCGTTCCCCCGCACTCCTGCGAAGCCGAGCTCGTAGCCCGCGCTCCGCGCCAGCCGCTGGACCCGCGCGTCCGCCGCGCCGAATGGATAGGCGACGGCGCGTCCCGCCGAGGCGCCCAGCCGTTGGACGAGCACCTGCCGGGCGCGGCCCAGCTCGTCGGCCGCGCGGGCGTCGCCCAGCCAGGTGAGGCGTGCATGGGAGGCGGTGTGCGACGCGAAGTCGAAGCCGCGTGCCCGCCACTGCTCCACGGTGCGCCAGTCGAGGTGAGCCAGCGGGCGCCAGGTATAGCGGACGTCCCACGTATTGTTGGCGCCCACGTGGTCGGTGATCAGAAAAGTCGTGGCGGTGAAGCCGAGCTCGGCCAAGACCGGATAGGCGTACTGGGCGAGGCTCGCGTAGCCGTCGTCGAAGGTCAGTAAGAATGCGGATTGCGGATTGCGGATTGCGGATTGGCTGGACTGCGAACGCTCAGCGAATTCGTCCAGAGTGAGCGTGCGCCAACCTGCACGCGCCAGCGCGGTCATCTGACGGGCGAACACCGCGCGGCCGACGCGCGTGACGCCCAGCTCGAGTGGCCCGCCGACCCGGTGATAGCACAGCACCGGGTGGGGGCTCACATGGGCCCCGCGCCCGAGCGGCCCACCGCGTCCAGCGCCGCCGCGGCGTCGGGCCAGCGCCCGGCGGGCTCAGCGGTGAGACAGCGGCGCGCCAGCTCGGCCAGCCACGGCGGCAGCGAGCGCGCCTCCTCGAGCGCCTCCGCCTCGACGGCGGGGAGCTCGCCCATCAGCATTTCATGCAGCAGCACTCCGACGGCGAACATGTCGTCGCGCGGCCCGGCGGCCCCGCCGTTCTTGCGCCGCTCGGGCGCCAGATAGGCGGGAGCGCACAACGCCGCGCCGACGCCGCCCGCGAGGCCACTCGGCAGGGCGCGGCCGACGGCGTCCACGATCCCGGTGTCCGCCACCAGCACCCGTCCCTTGGTGAGCAGCACGTTCTCGGGCCGCAGGTCGCCGTGGGCGATGCTGCCGCGATGCGCATGCGCCAGGGCGAGGAGCACGTCGCGCAGGACCTCGATGACGCGGCGCAGCGGCATCTCGCCGTTGTTCGTGAGCCAGGCGCGCAGCGTGGTGCCCTCGACGAAGCGTCGCGCGTGATAGACGAACGCGCCGGCACGGCCGCACCCCCGGGGCGGCACGAGCTGCGCGTGTCCCAGGCGGTCCCCCAGCAGCAGCACCTCGCGCTCGAACAGCGCCGCGTCGACGGCGAGCGAGAGCTCCGCCGGCAGCACCTTCACCAGCAGCTCGGGATCGTTCGGCGGCCCTACGGCCACGAACAGACGGCAGTCACCGACCGGGCGGACCTCGCGCTCGACTCGATAGATCGGGCCGAGGGCGTCCTCGAGCGCGGCGCGCAACTCGGACACGCGCATCGACCTCTAAGGCACCCGTCGCAGGTCGGTGTTGCTCACGAACGCCACCCGCCGGCTGTCCGGTGACCAGGACGGCACATTGATCGTGCCCTGGCCGCCGTACACATAGCCGACCACGCGCGGGGTCCCGCCCGCGGCCGGCAGCACGCGCAGGTACACGTGTTTATAGAACGGGTGGTCATCAGGCGCCACCTCCTTCATGAAGGACAGGAAGACGATCCACCGGCCGTCGGGGGACACGTGCGGAAACCAATTGTTGTACTGGTCGCTGGTGATTTGCTGCTGCGCGCTGCCGTCGGCCCGCATCCGCCAGACCTGCATCGTCCCGCTCCGGGCGGAGTTGAAGTAGATGTACCGGCCGTCGGGTGAATACTCCGGGCCGTCGTCCAGTCCCGGGGCGCTCGTGAGTCGCGTCTCGTCCCCGCCGTCCACCGGGATGCGATAGACGTCGAATTCCCCGCCCCGCTGTCCCGTGTAGACCAGAAACTTCCCGTCCGGCGACCAGCCGTGCAAGTACGACGGGCCGAATTTCGTGACCCGCTGCGGTGTCCCGCCTCCCACCGGTACCGTGTAGACGATCGAGGCGTTGTGATCCTCCGCGCTATGGTGGCTGATCGCGAGCGTGCGACCGTCGAACGACAAGACGTGATCGTTGTTGTTGCTGGTGGCGAATCCGGTGTTCAAGGCCACCGGGCGCCGATCGGCGAGGTCGAAGCGATACAACAGGCCGCCGCTGTTGTAAATCAGCGCCGTGCCGTCCTTGGTCCAGTTGGGTGCCTGGAGCGACTCGGGTGAGCGGTACACGATCGTGCGGTCCCCGGTCGCTACGTCGAGGATCTCCAGATTGCTCCCGATGTAGTCTCGGTACGGCGCGAACCCGTCCCGCGCGGGCGCGGTGATGCGCACGTCGCGGAAGGTGGCTCGTTCGACCACCGTGTCGTTGTGCGCGCACACGAACAGCCCGACGTAGACTGTGTCGCCGAGCGCCAGATCTGCCACTCGCACCGGCGCCAGGCTGTCCCCGAAACGGCCCACCGAGAGCGTGTAGCCGTCCCCCGCGCGCTCGAGTTGAATGACGTCCGGTCCCGTCACGGGCGATCGCACCTCCTCGGTCTGCCCGCCGGCCGTGCGGCGGAACTGCAGCGCGGCGAGCCCGTCGCCATGCACGGCCGCCGTTACCTGGGCCGAGCCGCGTGTCAAGTCGGAGCGTATCGTCCACCCGAGCTTGCGATGCGGCTCCACGCCCGGCCCGTCGAACTGGGCCCGCGCGAGCAGCAGGAAATTCCCCTGGATGCGCTTCCACACGTAGTGGAAGTCGTCGTGGTCGAGCCACATGTTGGCGCCGGAGCCCGCGATCGTGTACCGCTCCCTTGCGGCGTCGTAGGTGACCGAGCCTCGTTTGGTCACCTGCCCGACGTCGGCTTCACCTTGGAAGAGACCCAGGGCTGTCTGTTGAGCCGGTGCCCGGGCGGCGGCAACGGCGAGGGACGCGGTAACAGCCCACAATCGCAACACGTTGGATGCGCGCATGTGCCTGAGAGGCTACCACCGTTCCCATAAGTGCGCCACCCGAACGGCTGCATGGTGATGCTGCGCGGGCGAGCGTAGCGCGTTTACTACACCACCGCTTCGCCCGGGCCGCGCCTGCTGCACGCGTGCGGCAGGCATAGCGCTTGCAGCGCGCGGGTTCACGAACCCGCGCGGCGGCTCAAGCCACACGCTCCACGGAGGCTCATCATGCGGCGCTCTCTCGTCTTTCTCCTCTTCGCCGGTTTCGCGTGTCGCGACGCCATGCCCCCGCCTAGCCCGGCTCCGCACAGTGTGACGGCCGACATGACAGCTGCCACCGCTGCACCCGAAGGCCCCTACGAGATCGTCGATCTCGGCTCGTTGGGAGGCGAGACCTTTGCTACCGCGATCAACAACCGTGGTCAGATCACTGGGACCAGTGTAGCCGGCGGTGGCTCGCATGCCTTCCTGTGGGAGCGAGGCGTGATGCAGGATCTCGGTACTCTAGGCGGCAGCCTCGTCAAGGCGACCGGCCTCAACGAGGCCGGCCAAGTGGTCGGCGTGAGCACGACGGCGGGCGGCGACACCCGCGCGTTCCTGTGGATGGGAGGGGCGATGCAGGATCTCGGCGCCGCCCGCGTCCTGGGGAACTACGCGTTCGACGGAGGTTGTGCTACGCCGTTCGACCCCTTCCTTGTGGGCCCCACCGTGACCCACCGCGCGGAACCAGCGATCAACAGCCACGGCGACGTGGCCTGGACGGCACCGGTTGCCGGCACGAGCGCGACGCACGCGTTCCTGTGGAGCGGCGGTGTCGCTCAGGATCTCGGCACGCTGGGCGGCGCTTCGAGCTCCGCGTGGACCATCAACGACGCCGGGCAGGTCGCCGGCCTGTCCGAGGTCGCCGGCGAGGCGAGCCCCCACGTCGTGCTGTGGGATCGAGGGACCGCGCACGATCTCGGGGCCGTGCCGCCGCCCCGCTTCCCGGGCGACGTCTTCGATGGCTCACCACTGGTCGTGGGGATGAATGCACTGGGACAGGTGATCGTAACGGCCAGGCGGAACAGCTCCCGTGCGGTGCTGTGGGACGGGAGCCAAATGGTGAGCCTCGGCGCGCCGCCCGGTGCCCGTACGTCCGATGTCGTCGCCATCAACGACGCCGGTCAGATCGCCGGCACGGGCATTTCAGAGGAAAGCTACGACGGCGTGCACCATCCGTTTTTGTGGGCCAACGGAGCCTTTCAACTCCTTCCGGAAGTGAGCACCCCATATGCCCGTGATGCCGTTTCGGCCATGAACGCCAGCGGCGTCGTGGCTGGTTTCCGGGTGGCGCCGCTCGTGGGCGATTATGCCAACGGTTGTCATCCCCTCGTGTGGGACGGCGGGTTGCGCTGGGAGCTTGGCACGTTGGGTGTGGGCCAAAGCGCCCTGGGCGCCGCGATCAACGCGCGCGGCGATGTGGCGGGCTGGTCGTGGACCAGGCGGTTTTTCGGCACGCACGCGGCCCTGTGGCGGCGCATCATCGCGGTCGCGGTCGACGTGAAGCCCGGCGACCCAGACAACGTGATCAACCGGCACAGCAACGGCACCACTCCGGTCGCGCTGCTCTCTTCGGCGACGTTCGACGCGACCACCGCCGATCGCTCGACTGTGACGTTCGCGGGTGCGCCGGCGCTCGACCAGGGCGGCGGCCCAGAAGACGTGAATGGGGACGGCCTGCCCGACGTGGTGTTCCACTTCGCCACCGAGGCCCTGACCCTCCCCGAGGGCACCACCGAAGCGTGCCTCCGGGGGCTGACCACCGACGGGGCGAGCTTCAAGGGGTGCGACTCAGTGCGGTAGCATGATGCACCCTTCGCGGGATGACGGGGACCGAGGCTTAATCAACTGGTTCCCCGATACAGTCCGATCGCGAGCGGGCGCGGCGTAGCCGCCGCGTCTTCCACGACCACCCGCACTCTCCGTACCGCCGTGGGCTCGAACCGGTCGACTTTCCGGTAGCCGACCGTAGT
>WNGP01000113.1_pt1 | contig 85146 bp, 66 predicted proteins | sample 5407671 | NCBI WGS metagenome assembly WNGP01 (sample SAMN13153381, study PRJNA577476) | soil metagenome | isolation source: 40 cm soil or saprolite under Garry oak tree replicate 2 | place: USA:California | collected 2016-06-15 | reverse complement strand
TTCCCCCCACCCTTCCCCCCACCATGATCATGGCCAGAAATGGGCGCTATTTGCCCCAAACTGGCCACGATCATGAAACGACCTGCCCGGTGGTGGCCGTGGTGTTCTATCGGGCGCACGAGCTGTCGGGGAATACCGCCTTCGTCGACACCTTGTGCGCCGCCCTGGCCGCCGCCGGGGCCGTGCCGTTGCCCGTCTTCTGCGCCTCGCTTCGTTCGGCCGACGCCGAGCTAGCCGCCCTCCTCGAGCCGGCCGACGCGGTGATCACCACCGTGCTCGCGGCCGGCGGCTCGCCGGTTGGTAACACAGCCGCCGACGCCACCCAGGAGAGCGACTGGGACGCCGGCGTGCTGGCCAGCCTGGACGTGCCGGTGCTGCAGGGCCTGTGCCTGACCAGTTCGCGCGCGCAGTGGGAGGCCTCGAACGCGGCGCTGGCCCCGGTCGACGCCGCGATGCAGGTCGCGATCCCCGAGTTCGACGGCCGCCTGATCACCGTGCCGTTCTCGTTCAAGGAGGAGGGCCCGGACGGAATACCCCGCTACGCCGCCGACCCCGAGCGCGCCGCCCGGCTGGCCGGGATCGCCGTCCGCCACGCCCGCCTGGCCGGCACCCCGAACGCCGCCAAGCGCGTCGCCATCATGCTCTCCTCCTACCCCACCAAGCACTCCCGCGTCGGCAATGCGGTCGGCCTGGACACCCCGGCGTCCGCCGTGGCGCTGCTCCGGGCCATGCGCGAGGCGGGCTACGACCTCGGCGACGGCTTCCCCGAGGATGGCGACACGCTGATCCACGCGCTGATCGCGGCCGGCGGCCACGACACCGAGTGGCTCACCGAGGATCAGCTCCGCGCCGCCCCGGCCCGCGTCCCGCTCGCCGCCTACCGTCGTTTCTTCGAAAATCTGCCGAACGAGCTGGGTTCTTCCATCCGCTCCCACTGGGGCGCCCCGCCGGGTGAGTTGTACACAGACGAGACCTCTGGCGACATCGTGCTCGCCTGCCTGCGGTTCGGCCATGTCGTGCTGATGATTCAGCCGCCGCGCGGGTTCGGCGAGAACCCGGTGGCGATCTACCACGACCCCGACCTGCCGCCGTCGCACCACTACCTGGCGGCCTACCGCTGGCTGGCCGAGGACTTCGGCGCCGACGCGATCGTCCACCTGGGCAAGCACGGCACGCTGGAGTGGCTGCCCGGCAAGGGGCTCGGCCTGTCGGCGCAGTGCGCGCCGGACGCGGTGCTGGGCGACCTGCCGCTGGTGTACCCGTTCATCGTCAACGACCCGGGGGAGGGGACCCAGGCCAAGCGGCGCGCGCACGCGGTGATCGTCGACCACCTGGTACCGCCGATGGCGCGTGCCGACACCTACGGCGAGATGGCCAAGCTCGAGCAGCTGCTCGATGAGTACGCGACCGTGGCCGCGCTCGACCCGGACAAGCTGCCCACGCTGCGGGCGCAGATCTGGTCCCTGCTCGAGGCCGCCCACCTGCACCACGACCTCGGCGTCGACGCGCAGCCCGGCTCGGCCGAATTCGACGAGTTCGTGCTGCACATCGACGGCTACCTGTGCGAGGTCAAGGACGCCGCCATCCGCGACGGCCTGCACATCCTCGGCGTCGCCCCGGCGGGCGAGGCCCTGGTTAACCTGGTCCTGGTCATCCTGCGCGCGCCCCAGCTGTGGAGCGCGCGCTGGGGCGCGCTGCCGGGCCTGCGCGCCGCCCTCGGCTTCACCGAAGGGGACAACGCCCCCCGCGCCCAGGCCGATCACTACGAGCGCATCGCGCGCGAGCTCGTCGAAGCCATAGCCGCCGCCAACTGGGACGCCACTCATGCCCCAGAAGTTGCCTCTCGCATCCTCAGCAACGCTCACGCCGCGCCGACCATGGCTTTGTCTGCAGTTTCGGGGGTTATAGCGCCCGAAACTGCAGACAAATCCCCGAGCCCGAGCCCGAGCTCACAGGTCTCCCGGGTGCTGGAGTTCGCCTGCGCCGAAGTCGTGCCGCGGCTGCGCGCCACGAGCGGCGAAATCGACGCGGTGCTGCACGCGCTCGACGGCGGCTACGTGCCCGCCGGGCCTTCGGGCTCGCCGACCAGGGGCCTGGTCAACGTGCTGCCAACCGGCCGCAACTTCTACTCGGTGGACCCGAAGGCCATCCCGTCCCGCACTTCCTTCCGGACGGGCCTGGCGCTCGCCGAATCGCTGCTGGCCCGGCACCTGGCGGATGAGGGAGAGTACCCGCGCTGCGTGGGCCTGACCGTGTGGGGCACCTCCGCCATGCGCACCCAGGGCGACGACATCGCCGAGGTGCTCGCGCTCATCGGCTGCCGCCCGCGCTGGGACGACGCGTCACGCCGAGTCACCGGCTTCGAGGTGGTCCCGCTGGCCGAACTCGGCCGGCCCAGGATCGACGTCACGCTGCGCATCTCCGGGTTTTTCCGGGACGCGTTCCCGCACGTGATCGCCCTGCTGGACGACGCGATCGGCGTGGTGGCCAGGCTTGACGAGCCGCCTGAGTCCAACTACCTGCGCGCCCACGCCCTGGCCGACCAGGCCCGGCACGGTGACTGGCGGCGTGCGACCACCCGCATCTTCGGGTCCAAGCCCGGCGCCTACGGCGCCGGGCTGCTCCCGCTGATCGACGCGCGGAACTGGCACGACGACACCGACCTGGCCGAGGTGTACGCGGTATGGGGCGGCTACGCCTACGGCCGCGGGCTCGACGGGGTGAACGCCCGGCCGGACATGGAGGGCGCGTTCCGGCGGATCGCGGTGGCGGCCAAGAACATCGATACCCGCGAGCACGACATCGCCGACTCCGACGACTACTTCCAGTACCACGGCGGCATGGTCGCCATGGTCCGCTCCCTGACCGGCCGCAACCCCGCCGCCTACATCGGCGACTCGGCCGTGCCCGACGCGCCGAAGACGCGCACGCTGGCCGAGGAGACCCGGCGCGTGTTCCGGTCCCGGGTGGTGAACCCGCGCTGGATCGCGGCGATGCGCCGGCACGGCTACAAGGGCGCGTTCGAGCTCGCGGCGACCGTGGACTACCTGTTCGGCTACGACGCCACCGCCGGCGTGGTCCCGGACTGGATGTACGAGCAGCTGGCCGCCTCCTACGTCTTCGACGAGGAGACCCGCTCGTTCATGCAGCGCGCCAACCCCTGGGCGCTGCGCGGCATCACCGAACGCCTGCTGGAAGCCGCCTCCCGCGGCCTCTGGGAAGCCCCCGAGGCCAAGACCCTGGACCAGCTCCGCCAGGTCTATCTGGACATGGAAGGCGACCTTGAATCCCGCGGCTAAATCCCTTAAGGGCGGCAACCGGCGTGAATACGGAAATCTGTATGTCGGTGTTCGTGATTCGCACGAGTCGTGCCAGACTGGAAATTAATCGCTCCCCGGAAGGCGGCTATGAACGAGGCTCCCCAGATACCAGCTGGCGTCGACACGGGCAGGCCCACCCCCGCCCGGATCTATGACTACATGCTGCAGGGCAGCAACTTCTTCCAGGTCGACCGTTTCGCCGCCGAGCAGATCCTGAAAGCCGCGCCGGAGATCAGGGACGCGGCCTGGTCCAACCGCGGCTTCCACCAGCGCGCGGCCAAGTGGATCGGTCAGCACGGCGTGCGGCAGTTCGTCGACATCGGTTCCGGGCTGCCGACGGTCGGCAACACGCACGAGGTGGTCCAGAAGATCGTTCCCGGCGCGCACGTGGTGTATGTCGACAACGATCCCATGGTGGAACTGCACAGCCGCGCGCTCCTCGACAGCGGCGGCGCGATCAGCGTGATCTGCGCCGACCTGCGCGAGCCCGACACGATCCTGGATCACCCGCAGCTGCGCAAGCTGATCGACTTCAGCGAGCCGACGGGCCTGCTGATGACCGGCGTGATGATGTTCGTCTCCGATCCCTCCGACCCGTGGGCGCTGGTGTCGCGTTACGTGGGCGCGCTCACCTCGGGCAGCTACCTGTCGCTGTCGCACCTCACCGACGACTACAAGCCGCCGGCCGCGGCCGAAGGCTTCCGCGCCGTCTTCGACACCGCCACCGAGCACATATACTTTCGCTCCAAGGCGAAGGTCGAGCGGTTCTTCCGCGGCCTGGAACTGGTCGCGCCGTACGAGGGAGCGGAGCCCGGCGTCACCTTCACCGGCCTGTGGGGCGCCGAGGATGTCGCACTCGCGGACAGCGACGGCTCGCGCTGGCTCTACTGCGGCGTCGCCAGGAAGCCGTGACCGCCAAGCCCACGGTCTCCGACCTAGGCATCGACCTGGCCGCGCAGGTCTGGCATCGCTCCGGCCGCGGCGAAGGCGCCCTCGAGGTCGCCTTCGCGCGCACCGAGGACCAAACCGGGAAAAGCGCGGAGTGGGTTCTGATGCGGGTGGCGGGGGACCCCGATCAGCGGGTGCTCGTGTTCGACCGGCACGAGTGGGAGTGCTTCCTGGACGGCGCCCGCAACGGCGAGTTCGACGACGCCGTTGCTGGCCGCGACGACGCCGCCGCTGCTAGTCCCTAAACCTGTGTATACCAGAACCTTGATTTGCGAATCACAAGTTGGGTACCGTGTAAGACACGACAGGGCTCCTGTCAAGAAGGGGAAGCCGCCATGAGCGATGACGCCTACGGTGCGACCATTGCCAAGCGCCGGCTCGCCCGCCAGCTCACCGCGGGGCGGCTCAGGACGGGTTATACCGCCAACCATGCCTGCGACATCCTGAACTGGGGCCGCGGAAAGGTCGGCCGGTTCGAGGCCAACCAGTGGAAACGCCCCGAGATGAGCGACATCAGGGACCTTATCCGCATATACGGCATCGAGGGCGACGAGAAAGACGAGATCGAGGACCTGGCCATCCGCGCCCGGGCCCGGCCCTGGTGGCGTGAGTACCCGGAGATCTTCGACAGCGAATTCCCCGGTTACGAGAACGACGCCACCACCATACGCACTTTCATGCCGCTGGTGCTGCCCGGGCTCTTGCAGATTCCCGCCTACACCGAGGCGCTGATGCGGGCCGGACCGCGGCCGCCCGCGTACCGGCGCCGGGCGCTGGAATCCCGGCAGCGCAGGCAGGAGGTCCTCGATCGCACCGACGGCTCCGCCCCCATGTTCAGCGCCGTGATCACCGAGGCGTCTTTGCTTTACCGGTGGGGCATGCGAGAAGACCGCAGGGAGCAGATCGAGCACCTGGTCGATCTCAGCAAGCGCCGCAACGTGCAACTGCATATTCAGCGGTTCGAGGACGGGCCGCCGATCGGCATCGTATCGATGGTCAACATCCTGAGCTTCCGCGACGACGAGCCGAGCCTCGTCTTCGTGGAGACCGACTACTCCATAGAGGAGGTGAGCAAGCCGGAGTCAGTGCAGGGGTACATCGAATCGTTCGAGCGTGCTTGCGATGCCGCGCTTGAGCCTGCGCCCACCACGGGCTACCTCGAACATCTCGCGAAGCGAATGGAGTAGGCATGACCGACCTGTCTCAGGCAATCTGGCGGAAGGCCCGCCGCAGTGCCCACAACGGAGGGTGCGTCGAGATCGCGGCCAACCTGGATGGCGTAACCGCCGTCCGGGACAGAAAGCGGCCCGAGGACGGCGCGCACGTCGTCGGCCGGGACGCTTTCGCCGCGTTCCTGGCGGACGTGAAGAAAGGCCGTTACGACTTGCCGTAGCCGTAGCGAACGACGGAAAGGCCCCCCGGTGGATGCAGCCACTGGGGGGCCTTCTCGATGACGGCCCTGTCTCCAGGCCTGACGGGGAACCGAATGGTTCCCTCACCATCCGAGACTGTACACGGCGGGCCGAATTAATGGCTAGCTAAGAACGGCTAAAAGTCTTATATGCCGACATACCATCATAATCTAGGCTTAACGAAAACCGCATTAATATCGCGTGTCCCATAGTTAACACAGGTGTCGGTCAGGCCATCCTGTTGACAGCTTACACGCCGGCATTCCGGGCACTTAACAATGATATGTCCGAGAAGATCAGCTATGTCCAATTTGGTACGCCTGTGGCGAACCGTGACAAAAATAATGGTGCATCGATATTGCGAAGCGGGCCAGGTGAGTCGTAATCTGTGTTTCACAGATTAAGAGTCGGAATCCGCGTATGTTGGTTATGGATTGTCGCCGACGGCACCCCCTCCTGCCGACGGTCTTATGTCAGGTGATCGGCGGAGGGCCAGAGTATGAGGCAGCAGGGCATCAATGGTTTGCGTGGCGTGCATGCGGGATCCTGTCGCGCGTGGCCGCTGCCGGCCGATGCGACCTGCGCCACGGTTGCGCGGCGGGTGTTCCTGGACGCGGTCTCGGAGGTAGGGCTCGAGCCGGACCTTCTTGACGACTGCGTCCTGATGGCCAGCGAACTCGCGGCCAACACACTGCACGCGCGCGCGGTGGCCAGGACCGGCGGAGGGGGGGATCGGCTCGTGTCCGTCGCCCCGGACATGGGAGGCGAGCCGATTTCGTCCGCCGGCCTGGCCCCGCAAACCCCGCAAACCCCGTCAGGCGCAGCGGTGTCGCCAGGCACGTTTGCGCCCGGCACGTTTGCGCCCGGCACGTTTTCGCCAGGCACTGCCACCTGGGCCGTGCCCGGCTGCCCCGAACTGTGGCTTTACCTGCGCGGCCTCGGGGTCCGCCGTGAACTCGTCTGCAAGGTGTTCGACTGCTGCCGCGGCTGGCGGCACGGTTCGCTGCCGTCGGTGCCCCTGGCGTCGGTGCAGGCCGTAACCGGGCGTGGCCTGCAGATCGTGCACGAGCTGTCCCGCGGCCTGTGGGGGCACCATCCCACCCGGGCCAGGCTCGGCGGCTGGGGCCTGCGCGGCAAGGCCGTCTGGTTCGCGGTGCCCGCGCCGCTGGCGCACGCCCGGCTGGTGGACGTCACCGGGCTGCGCGCGTACACGCTCTCGGCCGACGTCACGGCGACCCGGGCCAACGAACGCCTCAGCGCCCGCCAGGCCGCCCGGGAGCTCGAGGCGATGCTGGACGAGCGGGGGTTCGGCGGCCGGCTGGTTCGGGCCGACCAGCCGGCCTCGGACATGGCGGTGCTCTCCGTCTGCCACGGCCTGACCGTGTGGTGCCGGTCTGGCGTGGTGTCGCTGACCACCGCGGCGGGCGGCCGGGAACGGTGGAACTACGCTGACCTCGTCGAGGCCGCCGAGCAGACGGTGCGGCGGTACGAGGAACTCGAGCTCGGCTCGGATCTCGCTGCCGCCGAGGCCTAGCCCTCCGGCCTGCCGCCGAGGCCTAGCCCCGGCCCAGCGCTCAGCGGCCTATGGCCTCGGCCACCCGCTCGTAGGCGCCGAGCGTCACGTCCCAGAACCTGTCCACGTCGATGTGCATCGCGACCAGCGCGTTCTCGCTGCCCACATCGCCGGGGAAATCGAAGTCGGTCACGGTCATGCCGGCCGTGAGCTGACCGGCCAGCTCCACCTGGACCCGCGCCGGGACCAGGCCGAACAGGCCGGGCTCCGCCACCCACGCCACCGCGCAGACGTCGTGCACCGGCGGCCCGCCAGGCTCGCTGACCGACCGGTACTGCTCGAGGGCGGGCAGCAGCAACTCGGTGCCGAGCGGCCCGAGCCCGCTCATCCGCTGCAGCACCGCTTCGGTGGCCCCGGTGCGCAGGGTCACGTCGAGCCCGAGCATGGTGACGGTCCAGCCGGCCCGGAACACCGCCGCGGCGGCCTCCGGGTCGGCCCAGATGTTGTACTCGGCGGCGGGCGTGACGTTGCCCCGGCCCGCCGACCCGCCCATGATCACGAATCCGCGCACCCAGTCCGCCAGCCGCGGCTCCCGCCGCACGGCCAGCGCGACGTTGGTCAGCGGGCCGGTCGCGACCAGCGTGATCTCGCCCGGGGCGGCGCGCACGGTGTCGATGATGTAGTCGATGGCGTGGCCGTCGGCCGGACTGGCCGCGGGCGGCGGCAGCGTGGCCCCGCCCAGGCCCGAATCTCCGTGCACCTGGCGCGCGTCGAGCGCCGGCCGCAGCAGCGGCCCGGCGCATCCGGCGGTCACCGGCGTCCCGGCCGCGCCGATGAACTCACACACCGCCAGCGCGTTCGCCGTCGTCTTGGCCAGCCCGACGTTGCCTGCCACGGTGGTGATGCCGGCCAGTTCGATGCCGGGGTGCCCATGCGCGAACGCGATCGCGAGCGCGTCATCGATCCCGGGATCGCAGTCGAGGATGATTCTGGTGGACATGTCCCCCGCTTCCCTGTTTTCTTGCGGTGCCAGGAATGAAGGTACCGAACGGCGTCGGCGCGTGCCCCCGTGACCGGCGACCGCCCGGGTGTGTAGCCTCATCTGCGAGGAGGTCTGTCATGCACATCCCGCCCATCCCCGCCGTCGAGAGCTCGGACCCGGAGATCGCCCGGCTCATCCAGGCCGAGGCCCGCAGGCAGTACGAGAAGGCCCGGCTGATCCCGTCGGAGAACTACGTGTCCTTGGCCGTGCTCGAGGCGTCGGGCAGCGTGCTGACCAACAAATACTCCGAGGGCTACCCCGGCCGCCGTTACTACGAGGGGCAGCAGTTCATCGACCCGGTGGAGACGATCGCCAGGGACCGGGCCAAGGCGCTGTTCGGCGTCGACCACGCCAACGTGCAGCCGTATTCCGGCTCGCCCGCGAACCTCGCGGTCTACCTGGCGTTCGCCCAGCCGGGCGACACGGTCATGGGCATGGCGCTGCCGATGGGCGGCCACCTCACCCACGGCTGGTCGGTCTCCGTGACCGGCAAGTGGTTCCGGCCCGTCCAGTACGGGGTCCGCCACGATACCGGCCGGGTCGACCTGGATGAGGTGCGCGACCTGGCCCTCAAGGAGCAACCCAAGATCATCTTCTGCGGCGGCACGGCGATCCCGCGGACCATCGACTTCCCGGCCTTCGCCGCCATCGCCGCCGAGGCGGGCGCGCTCCTGGTGGCCGACATCGCGCACATCGCGGGCCTGATCGCGGGCGGCGCCCACCCCTCCCCGGTGGGGCACGCCGACGTGATCACCACCACGACGCACAAGACGCTCCGCGGCCCGCGCGGTGCCATGATCATGTCCAAGGCCGAGCACGCCAAGGACGTGGACCGGGCCGTGTTCCCCGGCCTGCAGGGCGGCCCGCACAACCACACCACCGCGGCCATCGCGGTGGCCCTGCACGAGGCCGCGCAGCCCGGGTTCCGCGACTACGCCCGTCAGGTGGTCAAGAACGCCCAGGCGCTGGCCGGCGCACTGCTGGCCCGCGGCTACGACCTGGTCTCCGGCGGCACGGACAACCATCTGATCCTGATGGACCTCACCTCCAAGGGCATCGGCGGCAAGCCGGCGGCCAAGGCGCTGGACCGGGCGGGCATCGAGACGAACTACAACACGGTGCCTTTCGACCAGCGCAAGCCGTTCGACCCCTCCGGCCTGCGGATCGGCACGCCCGCGATCACCACCCGCGGCCTGCTCGAGGAGCACATGGCGCCGCTCGCGGCCTGGATGGACGAGGCCATCACCGCAGCCACGAAGGACGACGAAGCGACCCTCGACCGCATTGCCGCCGAGGTCCGCGACCTGCTGGCGTCCTTCTCCGCCCCCGGCTGGGATCCCCGCGGGTAAAACGCCGCTTACCCGACCCGCCTGCGGCGCTCAGCCCACTCGCCTGCGGCGCTCAGGCGGCTCCCGGGGGCCCAGCACGGGCTGCCCGCCGCGCACGCCCTGGTACGCGTCGTCCCAGGGCCAGCGCCCGCGCTTGTCGGCGTGCACCAACTGCAGGCCGCGTATCCGCTGGCCGTAGAACTCGACGGCCAGGTTCAGGTGCGCCCACGGCGCGGCGACCCTGACCACCTCGACCAGCGGGCCGTCGCGCAGCGCCGCCTGCGTTCCCGGCTCGGGTGCCTCCGCGTGCAGCAGGTGCGCGGCCACGCCGTTGAGCACCTGCATCGCCCGGGTCAGCCCCATGCCGGTGATGACAAGCTCGGGCCGCCGGTGCGGGGTGAGCCCGACCGTGTAGGCCCACGGCGGGTGGATGCCGTCGCGTTCCACGCCTTGCACGGCCCAGCCGAACGTGTTGATCAGCTGCCGCATGTGGTCCTGGTAGTCCCGTTCGGTCGCACCGGGATGGTCGCATATCCAGCACACGTTTGCCTCCCTCAGGGATGGCCGGACTGCCACCACTATGCCGAGAAGCACTGACATTTTCGGATTACTGCAGCTCAGCTAGTCATGATTATTGGTATCCTCGTTCGAATGAACTAATATTCGACTGAAGGTGCCGTCACCCGCTTCGGCACCGGTCAAAGTGATCACGGATAGTACTGCCTGTCTTCCTCCCTTGTGGCAGCGACGGAGTCGGTGACCCGGCTGGCCTGGGTGACCCGACTAGCACTGCGCGTGCGCAGAGAGGGTGCAGAGAGGGCGGGGTGGCAGAGCGTGAACAGGGTGTACGGCGAGCCGGTTGAGGTACGGGCCAGGAAAGACGGCAGGCCCACTAGGTTCGTGTGGCGAAGCCGGCTGTACACCGTCCGCGCGATCCTGGAGCACTGGGTCATCAACCGGGAGTGGTGGCGAGACCCTGGCGATTCCGGGGGTCCTGGGTCCGAGCCCGGTCAGCCCGAACTGGAGTTCTGGCGGGTCGAGGCGACGCCAGGCCAAGGCATGACCCCGGGGGTGTACGAACTGCGCCGCGACGCCGCCACTGGCGCCTGGACCCTGCGCGTGAGCTAAGCCGTGCCGCGCAGGTGCTCGATGTACCGCAACGCGGACCGCCGCACCGTCTCCCAGGCGTCCGAGCGCAGCACGGGCGTCCACCAGCCGCCGTAGATCCGGTCGAACCGGTACGGCCGCACCGCGTCGGCGACGCCGGTCACGGCGGCTTCGGACAGTGGCAGCCGGTTCGGCGCCGACCAGACGAACGTCACCCGGTCCTCGCCCGGCGTCACGAAGATCGTGTCCCCGCTGAGCAGCACGCCGCGCCCGTCCGCGCCGGCCGCCCAGTGCAGCACCGCGCTGCCGGGGAAGTGCCCGCCGCACTGGATCAGCGTCACCGAGGGCAGCACCTCCAGGACACCGGACCAGGTGCGCACGCTAACGCCGGAACCGGCCCGCAGCCACGCCGCGTCGTCGGCGGGCACCAGGATCTCCGCGCCGAACGCGCGCGCCCACTCGGCGATCGCGCCGTAGAAGTGCGGGTGGCTGGCGGTCACGAAGCTCAGCCCGCCCGCCGCGCGGACCGCCGCCACCGCCGCGTCGTCGATGAACCCCGACGGGTCCCACAGCACGTTGCCCGCGGCCGTGCGCACCAGCAGCGAACGCTGCCCGATGGCGACCGGCGGGTCGGCGCCGATCCCGGTCAGGCCCGGCTCCACCTCGCGAACGTCACTGGCGTGCCCGGCCGCGGCGAACTCGGCCAGCGTCGTCCACCGCTGGCCACCGGGTGGCAGCCACTGCCGCTCGTCCGCGCAGACAGCACAGATCTCCGGGCGGACGTCGGGGAAGTGGTTACCGCAGGTGGCGCAGACCCAGCTGACCAATGCAAACACCGCCGCCCGTTCGGTATTTTAAAAGGTCATTTTAACCGAACGGGCGGCGGTTGCCTGCCTTAGCTCAGCCGCGTGCGGCCCCCGGCTACTCGGCGGTGGGCTCGCGCCACTTGACGGTGGGCCGGAGCGCCTCGAGGCGGACGCGGTGGGCGTACCGCTTGGTGATCTCGAACAGCGACTCGATCAGGGTGTCCGACAGCAGGTGCGGCTCGAGGCCGAGCTCGACCAGCTTGGTGTGCTTGACGTTGTAGTAGTGCTCGGGCAGCTCGACCCGGGGGTTGTCCAGGTGCTCGATGGTGGCGTCCTCGGGGCTCGCCGCCTTGACGGTGTCGGCGATCTGGAGGACCGTCATCGACTCGGTCATCTGGTTGAACACCCGGAACTCACCGCGGTTGGCGGGGTTCTCGCAGGCCAGCTGGACGCACCGGACGGTGTCCCGGATGTCGATGATGCCGCGGGTCTGGTTGCCGCCGCCGTACACGGTCAGCGGGTGGCCGATGACCGCCTGGATGGTGAACCTGTTCAGCACGGTGCCGAACACCGCGTCGTAGTCGAACCGGGTCGCAAGCCGCTCGTCCCGCGCGGTCTGGTCGGTCTGCTGCCCGTAGACCACGCCCTGGTTCAGGTCGGTGGCCCGCAGGTCCCAGATCCGGCAGGCGAACTCGATGTTGTGGCTGTCGTGCACCTTGGACAGGTGGTAGAACGAGCCGGGCCGCTTGGGGAACAGCACCCGGTCGGTGCGGCCGTTGTACTCCAGGTCCAGCCAGCCCTCTTCGATGTCGATGTTCGGCGTGCCGTACTCGCCCATCGTGCCGAGCTTGACCAGGTGGATGTCCGGGTTGGTCTCGGCGATCGCGAACAAGATGTTCAGGTTCCCGACCACGTTGTTCTGCTGGGTGTACACCGCGTGCGCCCGGTCGATCATCGAGTACGGCGCGGCCCGCTGCTCGGCGAAGTGGACGACGGACTCGGGCTCGAAGTCCCGGATGATGTGGTACGTGAACAGCGCGTCGGTTAGGTCACCGACGTAGAGGCCGATCTTCTTGCCGGTCAGTTCCTGCCACACCGCGATACGCGTCTGCAGCGGCTCGATCGGGACCAGGGACTCGACCCCGAGCTCGTTGTCGTAGTGCCTGCGGACGAAGTTGTCGGCGACGGCTACCTCGTGGCCGGCCTCCGACAGGTGCAGTGCTGTGGGCCAGCCCAGATACCCGTCCCCGCCCAACACCAAGATTTTCATGCTCCGGTCCTACCCTCTCCGTTGTCCGTCTGTCGATTGACCTGACTTTTGCTGCCGTTGTGCGGGGTGCCGCACGGGGGCGGTAACGTGCTCTGAGTGCGGATGCTGAAACACCGGCCTTGCCAGGAGCATTGAGCGGCTTTGCCTGGGTAGTTCCACGGCCTGCGGTTTCCGTACTGTATGCCTGCTCCTCGTTTCATGGTCGGCTAGCTAACCTAGGACATCAATGGCTCTGGTATCCAATCGGATCAGCGACACGTTGACCGCCAAGGCCCGCAGCAAGCTCGGCATTCGCTTCGGCCGCTTCACGGTCGCGGCCATCTCGGCGTTCGCCACGACCGAGATCGTGCTCACGATCTGCGCCGGACCGCTTGCGCTGACCGCCACCTGGGCCAGCCTGATCAGCTGGTTCTCCGGAGCCCTGGTGAGCTACGTGCTCAGCCGCTGGGCGTGGAAGCGGAAGGGCCGCCCGAGCCTGCTGAAGGAGACCCTGCCATTCTGGGTGGTCTCCGCGATGGTCGTGGTCATCCTCTTGCTGGCCACCAAGTTCGGTTACCACTCTTCGGGCTGGATGCACCTGCGCGGTGCCGAGCGCGTGCTCTACGTGGACGCCGTGTACGGCGTGGCCAACGTGGGCACGTTCCTGCTGCGGTTCCTGTTCTTCCACTACGTCCTCTTCGCCGGATCCGTCGGCCGGGCCGCGCCCGGTGCCGCCGAAGAGGCGCTCGCCTCGACCGACCCCGGTCCCGAGCCGTTCGCCCGGGCCGCGGACTCCGCGGCCTCCGACGCGGACGGCGAAACCGACGGAGACTGACCCCCGGGCTCCCTCGTTGACCGGCCCGTTGCCCGGCGCTCCCGGCTGATCCGCTGGCGCTCGCGCCACCAGGTGCCGTAGGCCACCCGCGCGAAGCGCAGCCCGTAGAAGAGGTTGTTCACCCCCGGGATGTGCAGCTGGTAGAGCGGGTTCTGGCCCTTCTTGCTCTCACCCACCCGCCGCCGGTGGATGGTAGCGGGCACCTCGGCCACCTTGTAGCCGTGGGTGATGACGCCGATGAGCAGCTCGGACGCCTGGTACTGCGGCTGGGAGAGCTGGATCGCGCCGCTGACCTCGGCGCGCATGGCCCGCAGCCCGAACGTGGTGTCGCTGATCTTCTGCCCGGTCAGCATGCTGATCGTGCCGGCGAAGAACCGGACGCCGGTGCGGCGGATCATGTCCTTGGTTTCCTGGCTGCCGAGCCGCCGGGAGCCGGTCACGAAGTCGGCCTCGCCGGCTACCACCGGCGCCAGCACCGTGTCCATCTCGGCCGGGTTGTACTGGCCGTCCGCGTCGGTCGTCACGATGTACCCGGCGCCGCCCTCGCGGGCCAGCCGGTAGCCGAGCCGCAGCGCGGCGCCCTGGCCGCGGTTGACCGGCACGTCGCAGACCAAGGCGCCGGCCGCGGCGGCCTCCGCCGCGGTGTCGTCGGCGCAGCCGTCGGCGACCACGATGGCCGCCGCGGCCAGCCCGCACACCTCGGCGGGCAGCGCCTGGATGACCGGGCCGATGGCGCCCGCCTCGTTGTAGGCGGCGATCACGATCGCTACCTGGGGAAGGCCGGTGGCGCGCTCGCCGTAGGCGTCGATGAACGCCTTGATGGCATCGTCGTCCACCACCTGGTCCTGCGGGTTCTTGTAGATCACGCTTGCGTCCCTTCCGGCGCGAAATCCGGCCAGACCGTGGCCATGCCCGTCTCCAGGGTGTGCGCGGGCTCGTAGCCGACCGCCCGGGCCGCGGAGATGTCGAGCACGACGGCCGGCATCTCGCCCCGCGGGACCGGCACGGTCTCGACCGGGATGGGCGCGCCGGTGACCTGGCGGGCGATCGTCACCATCTCGTTCACCGTGACCGACCGGCCGGCGCCCAGGATGAGCGGGCCGTTGTGGCCGGACCGCCAGGCCGCGAGCGTGCCCTGGACGATGTCGTCCACGTGCACCACGTCGCGGAGCATGGTGCCGTCGCCCCGGACCTTGACACCCTCGCCGTCGCGCGCCGCGCGCATCAGCCGGGGGATGAAGCTGTCCTTCTCGGTCATCCCGGGGCCGTAGACGTTGGAGAACCGCAGCGCCGCGCCCGTGATGCCGTAGCAGCTGGCGTAGCTGCCAAGCAGCATCTCGCCCGCCGCCTTGGTCGCGCCGTACGGGGTGAGCGGCCGGAGCACGATCTGCTCGTTGATGACCGCGCTGCCGACGTTGCCGACGACCGCGTTGGTGGACGCGAGCAGGAAGGTCCCCACCTCGTTCTCGCGGCCCAGCTCGAGCAGCCGGGCGGTGGCGTCGACGTTCAGCAGGTGGGTGCTGACCGGGTCCTGCACCGAGGCCAGCACCGAGGTGACGGCGGCCAGGTGAATGATCACATCGGTCCCTGGCTGGACGGCCCGCGCGGCCGCTTCCTGGTCGCACAGGTCGCCGACGAAGGTACGCACTTCGGGGTCGGGGAAGGCCCGCAGGTCAGCCACGGTTACCTCGTGCCCTTCGGCCAGCAGGGCACGGACCAGCCTGCGGCCGATGAACCCGGCGCCACCGGTCACCAGGACATGGGAACGATTCGCCATGCGTGCTCCGTTCAGCATCTAGAGATTTCTGTCACATGTCGGTACATGCCAGTTCGCCAGGCCCTTGGCGCGATGTGTCCGCCTGCTCACAGACGGCTTGATTCGCCATCCGGTTCTACCGGTATCCGTGCGCACACGCTACCCGGACGAGCTGAGAGTTACCTGCCGAACGGCTGGCAACGTGCACCCGGAAGCGAAACCCGGGTCAGTGTACCCGGCGGGTAAGCCGATACGGTTTTTCTCCGGTGTCCATGACCGTCCTGACGCCTGATGCCCTCCGCACCTGGCCCACAACGCCCGGCGGTGTGCCATGCTGTGCTGAGGTAGCAACGCGGAGGAACGCCGGTGGGAATCCGGGGCTGTCCCGCAACTGTGACCGGGGAGTGACCTGCGAGGTCGCCGTCTTGACCCGGAAGCCAGAGACTCCGGCTGCCGCGAGTTCCGGACTTCGGGCGAGGAAACCCGGGAAGGACTGGTTCTATGGCGATGACGGCCGGGAATAAGCACAGTACCTATCCGTTCGCCGGCATCGTCGGGATGGCGGACCTGAAGCTGGCGCTGCTGCTCAACGCGGTGTCGCCGGCCATCGGCGGGGTCCTGGTCCGGGGCGAGAAGGGCACCGCGAAGTCGACCATGGTCCGCGGGCTGGCCGCGCTGCTGCCGCCGGTGCCCGTGGTCCCCGGCTGTCCTTACTCCTGCGATCCCGCCGCGCCCGACCCCGCCTGCCCGGCGGGCCCGCACGCCGATGCCGATTCCGAGCTGCGCCCCGTCACGCTGGCCGAGCTCCCGGTAGGGGCGACCGAGGACCGGCTGACCGGCTCGCTGGATATCGAGCGCGTGCTGACCACAGGCACGACCGCCTTCCAGCCGGGCCTGCTGGCCGCGGCGCACCGCGGGGTGCTCTACGTCGACGAGGTCAACCTGCTCCACGATCACCTGGTCGACCTGCTCCTCGACGCCGCCGCGCTGGGCGTGAACTACGTCGAGCGCGAGGGCGTCTCGGTCCGGCACGCCTCGCGTTTCCTGCTGGTCGGCACCATGAACCCGGAGGAAGGCGAGCTGCGCCCGCAGCTTCTCGACCGGTTCGGGCTGACCGTGCAGGTGACGGCCAGCCAGGATCCGGCCGAACGGGCCGAGGTGGTCCGCCGCAGGCTCGCCTTCGAGGCCGACCCGGCGGTGTTCGCCCGGCGCTTCGACGGCGAGGGCGCGGCGCTGGCCGGGCAGGTGGCCGCGGCCCGGGCCCGGCTGCCGCGGGTGGACCTGCCGGACGCCGCGCTGCGCCAGATCTGCGCGGTGTGCGGCGCCTTCGGCGTGGACGGCATGCGCGCCGACCTGGTCACCGCCCGGACCGCGATCGCCCTGGCCGCGTGGCACGGCCGCGACGTGGTGACCGATGAGGACATCCGCACCGCGGCCCGGCTGGCCCTGCCGCACCGCCGCCGCCGCGACCCCTTCGACGCCCCCGGCCTGGACGAGCAAGCCCTGGAAGAAGCCCTGCGTGAGGCCGCCCCCCAGGGTCCCGACGGCCCCGAGGACCCCAGTGGGCCCCAGGACCCCAGCGACCCCGAGGACCTCAGCGGCCCCGAGGACCCCGATGACGACCCCAGCGGTCCCGGCGGCCCCAGCAGGGGTCAGAACACCAGCGCAGACTCGCCCACCCCATCACCCAGCTCAGCCACGGAAGCTCCGCCGGGCGCGCCGGCGGCCCCGGCGGCCCCGTTCCGCGCCCGGCTGCTGACCGTGCCCGGCGTCGGCGAGGGCGCGCCCGGGCGCCGCTCCGCCGCCCGCGGGCCGTTCGGCCGCACGGTCGGCGCCCGCGTCCCGCAGAGCCGCCCCTTCGCCCTGCACCTCCCCGCCACCGTCCGCGCCGCCGCCGTCCGCGCCGCCGCGATCCGCGGGGCGCACAACACTCCGGTCGGCCCAGGACTCGCCTCCGCCTCGCCCTCTCAGACCTCCCAGACCATGATCGTGGCCAGTTCGGGGCAAATAGCGCCCAAAACTGGCCACGATCATGAAGTCGCCAGCCCGGCGCCCGCCCGGCGGGTGGCCCTGGCCCCCGCCGACCTGCGCGAGGCGATGCGGGAGGGCCGGGAGGGGAACCTGGTGCTCTTCGCCGTGGACGCCAGCGGGTCGATGGCGGCCCGACAGCGGATGCGCGCGGTCAAGGGCGCGGTCCTGTCCCTCCTGCTGGACGCCTACCAGCGCCGCGACAAGGTGGGGCTGGTCACGTTCCGCGGCGCCGGGGCCGAACTCGCGCTGCCGCCCACCTCCTCGGTCGAGGCCGCCGCCCGCCGCCTGGCCAGCCTGCCCACCGGCGGCCGGACCCCGCTGGCGGCGGGCCTGGCCAAGGCGGCCCGCGTCCTCGCCGCCGAACGCCTCCGGGATCCCCGCCGCCGCGCCCTGCTCGTCGTGGTCACCGACGGCCGCGCCACCAGCGGCAGCGACGCCGACCTGGCCCGGGCTGCGGCCATGCTGGCCGGGGTGGCCAGCGTGGTGGTGGACTGCGAGTCGTCGGTCCTGCGGCTGGGTCTGGCCGAACGGCTCGCGATCCAGCTGAGAGCGACTCTATTCCGGCTGGATGAACTGGCGGTTGGCTCCGACCTAGCTGCCGTGGCCCGGCAGATGACCCGCGGGAGGGTGGCCTGATGCCGCAGGGAACTCCCGAGCACGTCCCGGACGACGGCCTGACCACCCGGCAGCGGCGGAACCGCCCGCTGGTCATCGTGCACACCGGGGCGGGCAAGGGGAAGTCCACCGCCGCGTTCGGCCTGGCCCTGCGCGCCTGGAACCAGGGGTGGCCGGTGGGGGTCTTCCAATTCGTCAAGTCGGCGAAGTGGCGGGTCGGCGAGGAACGGGCGCTCCGGCTGCTCGGCGAGACCGGCCAGGGCGGCGCGGTCAGCTGGAACAAGATGGGCGAGGGCTGGTCCTGGATCCAGCGTGACGCCGGCAGCCAGGCCGAGCAGGCCGCCGAGGGCTGGGCGCAGATCACCAGGGACCTGGCCGCGCAGACTTACGGCCTGTACGTACTCGACGAGTTCACCTACCCGATGAAGTGGGGCTGGGTGGACGTCGACGAGGTGGTCAGCGTGCTCGCCGCCCGGCCCGGCCAGCAGCACGTGGTGATCACCGGCCGGGACGCGGACCCCAGGCTGATCGAGGCCGCCGACCTGGTGACGGAGATGACCAAGGTCAAGCACCCGATGGACGCCGGCCAGAAGGGGCAGAAGGGCATCGAATGGTAGCCATCCCGCGCCTGGTCATCGCCGCCCCGGCGTCCGGCTGCGGCAAGACCACCGTGGCCTGCGGGCTGATGGCGGCGCTGCGCGCGCGCGGGCTGGCGGTCTGCGGGCATAAGGTCGGCCCGGACTACATCGACCCCGGCTACCACGCCCTGGCCACCGGCAGGCCGCCGCGGAACCTGGACCCGTTCCTGTGCGGGGAGGACCTGATCGCGCCGCTGTTCCGGCACGGCGCGGCCGGCGCCCAGGTCGCCGTCATCGAAGGCGTGATGGGCCTGTTCGACGGTGTCGATCCTGCGGTTGGCCTGGACCCAGACTTCGGCTCGACCGCGCACGTGGCCCGGCTGCTCGGCGCGCCCGTGGTGCTCGTGGTGGACGCGGCCCGGGCCGGCCGTTCTGTCGCCGCGCTCGCGGCCGGCTTCGCCGCGTTCGACCCGCGGACTCCGGTCCCCGGCGTGATCTTGAACCGGGTCGCGTCGGACCGGCACGAACGCCTGCTCCGGGACGCCCTCGCCGGGTCCGGCATGGCGGTCTACGGCGCGATCAGGCGGACCGAGGGGATCATCACGCCGTCCCGGCACCTCGGCCTGATCCCGGCCGCGGAGCGTGCGGCGGTGGCCGGCCAGGCCATCGACCGGATCGGTGCCCTGATCGCCGGCTCCTGCGACCTGGACGCCCTGCTCGCCCTGGCCGGGCGCGCCCCCGCCCTGCCTGGTCCGTCGTGGGATCCCCCGGTGACCCTGGATTCCGCCCGTCCCGCGCCGGTCGTCGCCGTGGCCGGCGGCGCGGCCTTCACGTTCGGCTACACCGAGCAGGCCGAACTGCTCGAGGCGGCCGGAGCCCAGGTGACCACGTTCGACCCGCTGCGGGACGAGGACCTGCCCGCGGGGACGGCCGGGCTGATCCTCGGCGGCGGCTTCCCCGAGGTGCACGCGGCCGAACTGTCCGCCAACGAGCGGCTCCGCGGCCGGGTCGCCGCGCTGGCCGGCCGGGGCGCGCCGGTCGCCGCCGAGTGCGCCGGGCTGCTCTACCTGGCCCGGACGCTAGACGACCGGCCCATGTGCGGCGTCCTCGACGTGCGGGCCGCGATGACCCCGAAGCTGACCCTCGGCTACCGGCACGCCGTGGCCGTGACGGATTCGGTGCTGGCCCGGGCGGGCGACGTGGTGCGCGGCCACGAGTTCCACCGCACCGCGACCGTCCCGTCCAGCGGGGCCCGCGCCGACCAGCCGGCCTGGCGGTTTGGCCACGGCGAGCTCGAAGGTCACGTCACCGGATCCGTCGCCGCGTCTTACCTGCATACGCACTGGGCCAGCCACCCGGCCGCGGCGGCCAGGTTCACCGCCGCCTGCGGGGGAGCGCGCACATGACGAAGCGGCTGATCGGGGTGGGCGTCGGCCCCGGAGACCCGGAACTTGTCACGGTCAAGGCCGTCCGCGTGCTCCGCGAGGCCGATGTGGTGCTGGTCCCGGTGCTGGCAGCCCTCGGCCCCGGGACCGCCGATCCCGGCGCCGCTGAATCCGGAACCGCTGAACCCGAGCCGGGCCGGGCCGAGACGATCATCCGCGCGTACGTCGCCGCGGACCGGGTCAAGCGCCTGGAGTTCGCGCTGAACGACACCGGCGGCATCACGCCGCGGCGGGCCGCCGCCTGGCAGGCGGCCGCTGCCGCGGTGGCGGAGGAGTTCGCCGCGGGCGCCGCCACGGTCGCGTTTGGCACCCTTGGCGACCCCAACCTCTACTCGACCTTCAGCTATCTGGCCCAGACCGTCCGTGACCTGGTCCCCGAGGTGACGGTGGAGACCGTCGCGGGCATCACCGCCATGCAGGACCTGGCCTCCCGGGCCGGCATCTCGCTGGCCGAAGGCACCGAACCGGTCACGCTCGTCCCCCTCAACGGCGGCGTCGGCGCCCTGGACCAGGCACTGGCCCGCGGCGGCACCGTCGTCGGCTACAAGGTCGGCGCCGCCGCCAGCCCCGCGCCCGGCGTCCTGCGCGATCGCCTGCGGGCGGCCGGCCGCCTGGACGGCGCCGTGATCGGCGCCCGCCTCGGCCTGGAAGGCGAGCTCATCGCCCCCGCCGCCGACCTGCTGCGCCCCGCCGCGGCGGGCGTCCTCACCCCAGGCCCGCCCCCAGCCGCTAACGACATTCCGGATATTCCGTATTTGTCCACTCTGATTATCCCGGTCCGCCGGCCCTCAGGCATCGGCAGCGCGCTCGTCACGCGCCCCGGAGAACCGCAAGCCGTGGCGGCCGCGCCCGCCGGGACGCAAGTGACAAGAACGCCCGACGTAGCACCACACCCGAACCACGCCGATGTCACATCGGTGTTGCCAGGGCCACCCCAATGTCACATCGCTGTGGCTGAGCCCGCTGCGGCTGAGCCCGCTGCGGCAGAGCCCCCCGGCGAAAGCAGCCCCCGCGAAAGCAGCCCCCGCGAAAGCAGTCCCCGCGAAAGCAGCTCCGGCGAAAACAGCCCAGGCGCAGGCTGCGTGTGGTTCGTGGGGGCCGGGCCTGGCGCCCCGGACCTGCTGACCCACCGGGGCGCGCACGCCATCGCCGCCGCCGACGTGGTGATCTGGGCGTCGAGCCTGGTCGACCAGCGTGTGCTGGCCCACGCGCAAGAAGGCGCTGAGATCGTCGACTCCGCCAAGCTGCCGATGGAGGGCGTGCTGCCCTACTACGAACGCGCGGCGCGGCAGCAGCTGAAAGTCGCCCGCGTCCATTCCGGCGACCCCTCGCTGTGGGGCGCTATCCAGGAACAGCTAGACCAGTGCACGGCGATGGGCCTGGACACCGAGGTCGTACCCGGGGTGTCCAGCTTCACCGCGGTGGCGGCGCGGATCGGCCGCGAGCTGACCATCCCGGAGGTCGCCCAGTCGGTGATCCTGACCAGGCTCGGCGGCGGCAAGACGCCGATGCCGCCGGGGGAGCAGGTCGCCGAGTTCGCCCGCCACAAGACGACGATGGCGCTGTTCCTGTCGGCCGCGCGGTCCGGCCAGCTGCAGGACGAACTGCTGGCCGGCGGCTACCCGCCGGACACCCCGTGCGTGGTCGCGTACCAGGTGACCTGGCCGGACGAGCTGATCGAGCACTGTGCCCTGGAAAACCTGGCCGCCACCATCAAAGAACGCAAGCTCTGGAAGCACACGCTGGTCCTGGTCGGGCCCGCCCTGGCCGCCGGCGGCAGCCGCTCGCACCTGTACCACCCGGGGCATTTCCACGGGTACCGCAAGGCGGACCGGCAGGCCAGGAAGCAGCTCCAGCGGGAGCGGGCGGTCCGTGACTCAGCCCAATGACCCCGAGCTGCGCGAGCCCGACCTGCCGCGGACGGCGAAGGTCAGGAAGGATGCGCTGCGCACCGGCTGGACCACCGGGACCTGCGCGGCCGCGGCCGCGAAGGCGGCCGCTACCGCGCTGACCACCGGGAAAGTCCAAGACACCGTGGAGATCGGCCTGCCGTCCGGCCAGCGGGTCCGGTTCCTCGTGGATAAATGCACCATGTCACCCACGCAAGCCGAGGCGGTCGTGGTCAAGGACGCCGGCGACGACCCCGACGTCACCCATGGCGCGCGGCTGACCGCGACGGTGCGCTGGCGCGACGAGCCGGGCCTCGACCTCCAAGGAGGCATCGGCGTCGGCGTGGTCACCAAGCCGGGCCTGGGCCTCGAGGTGGGCGGTCCCGCGATCAACCCGGTCCCGCGCGCGATGATCACCCAGTCGGTCGGCGAGGCCGTCGACCTAGACCAACGCGGAATCCACATAACCATCTCGGTCCCCGACGGCGAGCGGATGGCCCGCAAGACCACCAACGCCCGGCTCGGCATCATCGGCGGGATCTCGATCCTCGGCACCACCGGCATCGTCCGGCCGTTCTCCACCGCGTCCTGGCGGGCCAGCGTGGAACAGGCGATCTCGGTGCTGGCCGCCCAGGGCGAGGACACGGTGGTGCTGTGCACCGGCGGCCGCACCGAGAAAGGCGCCATGAAGATGCTGCCGGACCTGCCCGAGGTGTGCTTCGTGGAGGTGGGCGACTTCACCGGCGCCGCGCTGCGGCGCGCGATGCAGCACGGGCTGACCAAAATCATCTTCGCCGGCATGGCGGGCAAGCTGACCAAGCTGGCGGCCGGCGTGCTGATGACCCACTACACGCGATCCAAGGTGTCCCTAAGCCTGCTCGAAGACATCACCGTGGCGGTCGGCGGCGGCCAGGACCTCGCCGAGCGAGTCGCCAGCGCGAACACCGCCCGGCACGCGGCCGAACTATGGGACGAGGCCGGCCTGCTGCCCGCCGCGGGCCGCGAACTGTGCGCCCGCGCCGCCCGCGTGCTCAGCCGGTTCAGCGCCGAGCTCGCCGCCGGCGAACAAAAGGCCACACCGCAGATCCGCGTCATCATGGTCGACTTCACCGGCCAGGCGAAGATCGCCGAGGCAGTAACGGAGGCGGCGGCATGAGCCCCGAGGTCACCGTGATCGGCTGCGACGGCCGGCCGTTCGGTCCCGAGGCGGCCGAGGTCCTTATTAGAGCCGAACGGGTGGTCGGTGCGCCCCGGCACCTCGACGCCGCCCCCATCCCAGAAAACGCGGAACGTTACGAGATCAAGCACCTCGATGAGGCCCTCGACGCCCTCGTCGCGCGCTCCGGCCGCACCGCCGTGCTGGCCTCCGGCGACCCGGGCTTCTTCGGCATCGTCCGCGCGCTGCGCGCCCGCGGCATCAGGCCGACCGTCATCCCGGCCGTCTCGTCGGTGGCGCTCGCGTTCGCCCGGCTGGGCCTGGACTGGGACGACGCCCTGGTGGTCTCGGCCCACGGGCGGGATCCGGCCCATGCCCTCGCCGCCGCGCTCGCGCACCCCAAGGCCGCCATCCTCACCGCGCCAGGGACCGCCCGCGACCTCGCCAGGGAACTGCTGGCCGCGGGCAAGACGGTGGTCGTCGCCGAACGCCTCGGCACCCCGCAGGAACACCTCAGCGACCTGGCCGCCGAACCCCGCGAGTATTTCGCCGACCCCAACATCCTCATCGCCCTGGACCAGGAGACGACGCCGAGTTCGCCGCGCTGGCTGGCCGGCCACCTGGGCGCCCCGGACGGCTGGGCGCTGCCCGAGGAGGCGTTCGAGCACCGCGACTCGATGATCACCAAGGCGGAGGTCCGCGCGCTCGTGCTGGCCCGGCTCGGCCCGGCCCCCGGCCGCACGATCTGGGACGTGGGCGCCGGCTCGGGTTCGGTGGCGGTGGAGTGCGCCCGGTTCGGCGCCTACGTGGTCGCGGTCGACGCGGACCAGGCCCAGTGCGCCCGTATCGAGCAGAACGCCGCCCGTCACCGCGTCCGCCTGCGGATAGTCCACGGCCGCGCCCCCGAGGCCCTGGCCGGCCTGCCGCCCGCCGACGCGGTCTTCGCCGGCGGCGGCGACCGCGCCGTCCTCGCCGCCGCGATAAAACAAGGGAACCCGGTCCGCGTCGTGGTCACGCTGGCCGCGATCCAGCGGGTCGGGGAGACCGCCGGCCTGCTCACCAGCCTGGGCTACCGGACCGACGGCGTGCAGCTCCAGGCGTCCCGCCTCGCCCCTCTGCCCAGTGTTCAAAAGGGCCAAGGGGGCCAACTTCGCCTCGCCGCCGAGAACCCGGTCTTCGTCCTGTGGGGCCGGCGATGATCGGCCTGGTCAGCGTCACCGCCGCCGGCCAAGCAGCCGCCGGACGGCTCGAAAAAGCCTGGTCCGACGCCCGCCGCTACGACGGGCCCGCGGCCGGGGCGCTGCCCCGCGCGTTCGCAGAGTGCGACGCCGTCGTCTGCTTCCTCGCCGTCGGCGCGACGGTCCGGCTGATCGCCCCCCTGCTCAACGGCAAGCACGCAGACCCCGGGGTGGTCTGCGTCGACGAGGCGCTGCGCTACGCCGTCCCGGTGCTCGGTGCGCATAAAGGCGGCGGCAACGAGCTGGCCCGCCGGGTCGCGGAAACCCTGGGCGCCGAACCGGTCGTCACCACGGCCAGCGACGCGGCCGGGGGCGCCGGGCTGGACGAGTTCGGCGCGGACCTGGGCTTCACCGTCGAGCCGGGCAGCGACCTGGCCGCCGTGGGCGCGGCGATCCTGTCCGGCGACCGGGTCACCTTCACCGCCGACGAGGAGTGGCCATGGCCGCCGTTGCCGCCGACCGTGGTGCGGACCGGCCGCCCCGAGCCAGGGGTCCCCGCCGTCGTGGTGACCGACCGGACCATTGATATACCCGAACGGTCCGTGGTGTTCCGCCCTCCGTCCCTGACGGTCGGGGTGGGCGCGAGCCGGGGCGCCCCGGCCGGGGAGATCGGCCAGCTCATCGAGGGCACGCTCACTGAGCTAGGGCTCTGCGCCCGCTCCGTTCGGTACCTCGCTACGGCGGAGGTGAAGGCGGACGAGCCGGGTGTGCTGGCGGCCGCCGCCGGACGCGGGTGGCGCGTGGTCACCTTCCCGGCCAGCCGGCTCGCCGCGGTACCGGTCCCCAACCCGAGCGAGGTGGTGCGGCGCGCGGTGGGCACGCCGAGCGTCGCGGAGGCGGCGGCTCTGATGGAAGCCGGGTCGACGCTGCTCGCCGCCAAGCGGGTCAGCGCGCACGCCACGGTCGCGGTGGCCCGGCGCCGGCCGCGCGGCCGGCTGGCGGTGATCGGGATCGGGCCCGGCGCCCGGGACCTGATGACGCCGCGCGCGGTGGCCGAACTGCGCCGTGCCGCCGTGGTCGCCGGGCTCGACACCTACCTGGAGCAGGTCGCCGACCTGCTCAGGCCGGGGACACACGTGCTGGCCAGCGGCCTGGGCGCGGAGCAGGAGCGGGCCGCCGAGGCGGTCGCGCAGGCCCGGGCCGGGCGGGCGGTGGCGCTGATCGGGTCGGGCGACGCGGGCGTCTACGCCATGGGCAGCCCGGCGCTCGAGATCGCCGACGACACGATCGACGTGATCGTGGTGCCCGGGGTGACCGCGGCGCTGGCCACCGCTGCGGTGCTCGGCGCGCCGCTCGGCCACGACCACGTCATGATCTCGCTGTCCGACCTGCACACGTCGTGGCCGGTGATCGAGCGGCGGGTCACCGCCGCCGCCGAGGGGGACCTGGTGACCTGCTTCTACAACCCGGCCAGCGCCCGGCGGACCTGGCAGCTGGGCCGGGCGCTCGAGCTGCTGGCCGCGCACCGGCCGCCGGCCACGCCGGTCGGCTGGGTCAGGGACGCCACCCGGCCCGGGCAGGCCGCGTCGCTGAGCACGCTGGGCGAGTTCGACCCGGCGCTGGCGGACATGCATACCCTGGTCGTCGTCGGCTCGTCCCGCACCCGGGTGCAGGCCGGCCGGATGGTGACCCCCCGCGATTACCGGTGGGCCCAGCCGAGGGCACAGCAGTGATCCCGGTGGTCACGGCGGAATGCCGCGGCTGCGGGGCGTGCCTGCTCACCTGCCCCGAGCACGCGATCCGGCCGGGAGCCAGCCGCTCGCTCGTCGTTCTCGGCGATCGGTGCACCGAATGCGGCGAGTGCGTGGAGATCTGCCCGGCCGACGCGATAGAGGTGATCACTTGACATCCTCCGCCGCCCTGATAGGCGCGGATTCCAGCCGCGACCTGCGGTCGCGCTGTAGGTTCGCGGTTCACAGGCCCGGCAATCCGGAAGCCTCCCCGCGCAGCCATGGCATGCCCTGCCGCAGTTTCGTACTAATTGGTGCAGGTGCCCGCTTGGTTCTTGCGGACAACTTGAAGGTATCACTCCGCACTGACATTCCTGGGGAGGTGAAGCGGCGTTCCTCCCGGCCTGAAAGCCGGGTCTCCACACCGCAATACTTATGACCGAGGTGAATCCCGTCGAGGCCCAAGTTCATCCCATAGAAGCAGAGTCGTACCGGATCCTGCGGTCCCGGATCGACCTGACCGCGCTGCCCCCGCTGACCCGGGCCGTGACCGAGCGGGTCATCCACGCGACCGCCGACTTCGACTACGTCACCGACCTGGTCTGCGACGAGGCGGCGCTGGCCGCCGGGGTGGAGGCGCTGCGCCGCGACGCGCCGGTCATCGCGGACGTGGCCATGGTCGCCTCGGGCATCACCGGCTACCCGGTGATCTGCAAGATCGGCGACTCGCTGTCCGCCCGGCTGGCGCGCACCGCGAACCTCACGCTCAGCGCGGCCGCGGTCCGGCTGGCGCACGGCGAGGCCGGGCCAGGCGCGATCTGGCTGGTGGGCTGCGCCCCGACCGCGCTGGCCGAGATCATGAGCAGGCAGGTCGAGCCCGCCCTGGTCATCGGCGTCCCGGTGGGCTTCGTCGGCGCGGCCGCGGCCAAGGACGACCTGCGGGCCAGCGGCCTGCCGGCCCTAACCAACATCTCGGAGAAGGGTGGTTCCGCGGTAGCCGTCGCGGCTTTCAACGCCTTGCTCCGGGTGGCCCGCGCTTCCGCAGCGGACGGGCCCGCTGATCCGGAGCCCGTTCAATGAGATCGTCCCCCAAGAGACCAGCCCCCGAGAGACCAGCCCCCAAGAGACCGGCACTGCTGCTGGCCGCACACGGCACCCGCGACCAGGCCGGGGTCGCGGCCTTCCACGCGCTGGCCGGGCGGGTCGGGGAACTAGCCGGCCGGGACGGCACGCGGGTGGCGGGCGGCTTCATCGAACTGTCCGCGCCGCCGCTGCGGGACGCCGTGGCCACGCTGGTGAACGGGACCCCGGCGCGCATGGTCGCGGTGCCGCTTACGCTGTCCGCGGCCGGGCACGCCAAGGGCGACATCCCCGCGGCGCTGGCCCGCGAGCGCACCCGGCATCCCGGACTCAGCTGGACCTACGCCCGGCCGCTTGGGCCGCACCCCGCGCTCCTCGAACTGCTGGCGACGCGGATCGATGCCGTGGCCGGCGCTCCTACCCCCGCGGTCCTCGTCGTCGGCCGCGGGTCCACCGACCCGGACGCCAACGCGGACGTGGTCAAGACCGCCCGGCTGCTGTGGGAGGGCCGGGACTACCCGTTCGCCGAGACCGCCTTCGTCTCGCTGGCCCGGCCTGGCGTGGCCGAGGGCCTGGAGCGGTGCCGCCTGCTCGGCGCGCGGCAGATCGTGGTGGCCAGGTACTTCCTGTTCCCCGGCGTGCTGCCGGACCGGGTGGCCGAGCAGGCCGCCGGGTACGCCGCCGCGCATCCCGGACTCGACATCAGGTGCGCCGACGTGCTCGGCGACTGCGACGAGATGGCCGCGCTGGTCTACGAGCGATACCACGAGGCGCTGGCCGGAGACATCAGGATGAACTGCGACATGTGCGTGTACCGGATCGCGATGCCAGGGTTCGAGCACCGCGTCGGCGAGCCCCAGCATCCCCATGATCACCCCCACGACCATGCTCATTCCCCGGGCGCAGGCCCATGACTGACGACCTGGGTTACCCGCAAGAGCAGTGTTACCCAAAGGAACAGCGGGACGCCGTGTACCGGGTGATCGCCGAGCGGCGCGACGTCCGCCGCGGGTTCCGGCCGGATCCGGTGCCCGCCGACGTGCTCGGCCGGGTGCTCGCCGCGGCCCATCAGGCGCCGTCGGTGGGCTTCTCGCAGCCGTGGGACTTCATAGTGATCACCGACCGGGCCCGGCGGGAGCGGATCGCGGCGCTGGCCCGCCGACACCGGGACGAGTTCGCCGCGGACCTGCCCGGCGCCCGCGCCCGCGCGTTCGACCAGCTGAAGATCGAGTCGATACTCGACACGCCGGTCAACATCGTGGTCAGCTGTGACCGGACCCGCGGCGGTCGGCACACGCTCGGCCGGGCGACCCAGCCGCGGACCGCGGACTTCTCCAGCGTGCTCGCGGTGGCGAACCTGTGGCTGGCGGCCCGGGCCGAGGGCCTCGGCGTCGGCTGGGTGAGCTTCTTCGACGAGCGCGAGCTCGCCGCCGAGCTCGGGCTGCCTGCGCACCTGGAGGTGATCGCCTACCTGTGCGTGGGGTACGTCACCTCGTTCGGGGCCGAGCCGGAACTCCAGACGGCCGGCTGGGCCCGCCGCCGGCCGGTGTCGTGGGCGGTGCACGCCGAGGAGTTCGGCCGCCGCGGAATGCCAGGGGAGGTACCAGTGGACCCGCTCGCCGACCTGATCGCGGCCATCAGCCCGCCCGACGCCGAGGCGATGGCCGCCGCGCGGGAGCGGCAGGACCGGATGACCAAGCCGCGCGGCTCGCTCGGTGTCCTGGAGGAGGTGTCCGTGCGGCTGGCGGGCCTGGCCGGCAGCTGCCCGCCGCCGCTGCCCGAGCCGGCCTGCGTCGCGGTGTTCGCCGCCGACCACGGCGTGCACGCGCAGGGGGTCAGCCCGTGGCCGCAGGAGGTGACCGCCCAGATGGTCGCCAACTTCCTGGCCGGCGGGGCGGTGGTCAACGCGTTCGCGGCCCAGGCCGGGGCCGAGGTCACCGTGGTCGACGTGGGGGTGGCCGCCGACCTCGAGCCGGTCCCGGGGCTGCTGCCCCGCAAGATCGCGCGCGGCACCGCGGACTTCACCGAAGGACCCGCGATGACCCGCGACCAGGCCGTGGCGGCGCTGGTGACCGGCGCCGAGATCGCCAGGGACCTGGTCGCGGCGGGCAACCGGTGCCTGCTCACCGGCGACATGGGCATCGCCAACACCACCGCGTCCGCCGCGCTGATCTGCGCCTTCACCGGCGCCGACCCGGCCGAGGCGACCGGCCGTGGGACCGGGATAGACGCCGCCACCTACGCGAAGAAGATCGACGTGGTCTGCCGCGGCCTGGCCAGGCACCATCCCCATCCGCCCGGTGCGCCCCATCCGCCCGGTGCGCCCCATCCGCCCGGTGCGCCTGGTTCCCCTGATTCGCCCGCCCCGGCCGACCCGGTGGGCGTCCTCGCCGCGTTCGGCGGGTTCGAGCACGCCGCCCTGGCCGGGTTCATCCTCGGCGCCGCCGCGCTGCGGGTGCCGGTGATCCTGGACGGGGTCATCGCGGGTGCCGCCGCGCTGGCCGCGGTGGCCCTGGCCCCCGACGCGCTCGCCGCCTGCTTCGCAGGTCACCGCAGTGCCGAGCCCGGGCATGCGGTTACGCTTAGCTACCTGGGGCTGCGCCCGCTCGTGGACCTGGGGCTGCGGCTCGGCGAGGGCACCGGCGCCGTGCTGGCCCTGCCCTTGGTGCAGAGCGCGGCGCGGGCGCTGCGTGACGTCGCCACCTTCGATTCCGCGGGCGTGGCTGACAAGCACTGACAGACCGAAGGAACCATGGACCCGTACTTGCTGGGACTCCGCCTAGGGGGCCGCCGCGTCGTCGTCGTGGGCGGAGGAGGGGTCGCGTCCCGCCGGGTGCCCGTGCTGCTCGACGCGGGCGCCGAGGTGCTGCTGGTGTCCCCGAAGGTCGCCGCCTCGCTCGAGGACCTGGCCGCGGTCGGCCGGATCCGCTGGGAAGCGCGAGGTTACCGGCCCGGTGACTGCGCCGGAGCCTGGCTGGTCTGCGCTTGCACGGACGACCCCCAGGTCAACGCGGCCGTCGCGACGGCGGCCGAAGCCCAGCGGACCTGGTGCGTCCGCGCCGATGACGCCGGGGCGTCGGACGCCTGGACGCCTGCCTCCGGCCGGGCCGGCGACGTCCGGGTGGGGGTGCTCAGTGTTGACCCGAAGCATGGCGACCCGCGGCACAGCGCGGCGATCAGGGACGCGGTCGTGGCCGGGCTGCGGTCCGGGCAGCTCAGCGCCCGGCATGGCCGGGGCCACCGTGGCGGGGTGGCGATCATCGGCGGTGGGCCCGGCGATCCCGGGCTGATCACGGTGCGCGGGCGGCAACTGCTCGCCGAGGCCGACGTGGTGCTCACCGACCGGCTAGCTCCCCGCTCCCTGCTGGACGAGCTGCGCGACGACGTGGAGATCATCGACGCCGGCAAGATCCCCTACGGCCGGGCCATGGCCCAGGAGCACATCAACGCGGCGCTGATCAGCCACGCCCAGGCCGGCCGGTTCGTGGCCCGGCTCAAGGGCGGTGACCCGTTCGTGTTCGGCCGGGGCGCCGAGGAGGTGCTGGCCTGCCTGCGGGCCGGCGTGTCGGTCACCGTGGTGCCCGGCGTCACCAGTGCGGTCGCCGTGCCGGCGAGCGCCTGGGTGCCGGTGACCCATCGCGGCGTCGCGCAGGAGTTTCACGTCGTGTCGGTGCACGTCCCGCCTGGTGACGAGCGGTCCACGGTGAACTGGGCCCTGCTCGGCGGTAGTTCGGGGACCCTGGTGCTGCTGATGGCGGTGGAGCGGATCGGTGCCGTAGCGGACGAACTGTTGCGATACGGACGCAGTCCGGATACTCCCGTTTCGGTAATCGCAGACGGTACTCTGCCGACGCAGCGCACAATTAACTCAACACTGGAAGATGTGGAAAGCCTTGTGGCAGAGGAGGGGATCCGGCCGCCCGCGATCGTCGTGGTCGGCGACGTGGTGAGCGTCGCGGTGGAGATTACAGAACTCATGCGCGATGTAACGGCCTGACGAACGGGATAAACTCCGCGTGCCAGGCGATCAAGCTGGTGGACCCGCGCCACCCCAAGAGACCCCGAGAGACCCCGGACAGGCCCACAGGGGGTCCCGCGGGGGTTTTGAGGAGGACGTTACAACAATGGAAGGTCAGGGCGTGGCAGCGTCGTCGGCGTCTGCCGTCGGCAGACATGGCGAGTCCGGCCCGCGCGCGGTCGCTGCTGCCGAGTCTGGCCCCGTTGCCGACAATCAAGTGACCAGTGAAATCGCGGATTGTGGTGAGGGTCAGGGGCGTAATGGGGATGACAGTCACGTGATGATCGCACAGAGTCACCCAGAGGCATCAGCCCAGGATGTCAGCATGCCGCAATCGCCGGATTCCTCCCAGCCGCCGCAGCCGCCGCACGAAGAGCAGTCATTCCAAGAGCCTCAGGCGGAATTGTCGTCTCAGCAGATTGAAACGGACAAAGCGGATAACATTGGTGATCCCGATCGAAAGAATAACGTTGTCGCAAGGGATGAGAATACGGGCCACAACCAGACCGCGGCCGGCCTCGCGCCTCCCGCGGTAAACGCTCCCGGGGTAGACGCTCCCGCGGTAAATACTCCCGCGGCAGATGACTCCCCGGCCGCCGCGCCGCCCGAAACCAGGACCACCGCCGCGGCCGGCTCCGCGCCGTCGGCTGCTTCCGGGCCGTCCGAGACCCCCGAGCCCGCAGCCTCCCGGTCGGCAGCCGCCTCCGCCGAGGCCGACGAGTCAGAGACGGTGCAGTTCCCGGCCGTGCCTTCCGAACCCGCCGAACCCGCCCCAGGTCCCGCTCCCGCCGCCCGCCCCGAACCCGCCCCAGGTCCCGCTCCCGCCGCCGCCCGTCCCGAACCCGCTCAGCCCGAGCCCACGCCGCCTGGGGCAGCCCCCGCTGAGACCGGTGAGCCCGAGACGGTGCAGTTCGCGGCCGTCCCCGGCCGTCCCCGCGGCAACAGAGCCTGAACCCGAGCCCGCCGCGGAGCCCGCCGAGCCTGCTGCCGAGCCCGCCGAGCCTGCTGCCGAGCCCGCCGAGCCTGCTGCCGAGCCCGCCGAGCCTGCTGCCGAGCCCGCCGTGCCGGTCGCCGCGGCCCGATCCCAGGCCGTCGCTCAGGGGCACGTCCGCGTGGACGCGCGCCTGCTCGAGGCCGCCCTGCTCAACCTCAGGAAGCGGATCGCCGCCATCCCCCTCGTCTTCCAGATCTCCGGTTCCGCCGAGGTCAAGGTCGAACGAGGCAAGCTCCTCAGCCAGATCGACGACTACCTGCTGCCCAGGGTGCGACGCTCCGCGGCGCCGGTGCTCGTCGCGCTGGTCGGCTCCACCGGCGCCGGCAAGTCCACGCTGGTGAACAGCATCGTCGGCGCGCACGTGAGTGCCACCGGCGTGCGCCGCCCGACGACGAACAGCCCGGTGCTGGCCTGCCACCCGGACGAGATCGACTGGTTCGCCGAGAACAATTTCCTGCCCACGCTGCCCCGGGTCAGGCAGGAAGGCCTGGCCAGGCCCGGCCGGGACGGGCTGCTCGTACTCGCGGCCAGCGAGGGCATGCCGCGCGGCATCGCGCTGCTCGACACGCCGGACATCGACTCGGTGGTGCAGGCGCACCACGAGTTCGCCTACCAGTTCCTCGACGCCTCGGACCTGTGGCTGTTCATGACGAGCGCCAGCCGGTACGCCGACGGGCCGGTCTGGGAGATCCTGCAGCACGCCCGGGACCGCAAGGCCTCCCTCGGCGTGGTTCTGTCCCGGATCCCGCAGGCCTACCGGACCGAACTCGTCGACCACTTCAGCGCCATGCTGGACGCGAACGGGATCGCGGCCGCGGACCGCTTCGTCATCCAGGAGACCCCGCTGATCGACGGGATGCTCCCCCCTGACGCCTACCAGCCGGTGCGCGACTGGCTCGCCGACACCGCCGCCCGGGCTGACCGCCGGGTCGCGGTGCTCACCCAGACCATGTCCGGCGTGCTCGACACGTTCAAGACCAGGGTCCCGGCCATCGCCGCGCACGTCGAGGCGCAGGTTGTACTGCGCGCGGAACTCCGGCGGGCCGCCGAGGCCGCGTACGAGAACGCCTTCACAGAGACCAGCGCCGGCCTGAAGGACGGCACCCTGCTCCGCGGTGAGGTGCTCGCGCGCTGGGAGGACTGCGTGGTCGGCGGCGACCTGCGGCCGCGGCGCGGGGTCAAGACCGCCAAGGGCGGGAACAAGAAGGGCAAGCGCGCTCGCCGCGGGCCTTCGCGGTCGGCGGCGCTGAACTCCGCGCTCCGTTCGGCCATCGAGTCCTATGTCGTGTCCGTCGCGGACCGGGCGGCGGAGGCCGTGGAGGGTAGCTGGCGCGCCGATCCCGCCGGGGCCGTACTGCTCGCGGACGCGGCCGCCGAGCGCGCCCGCGACGTGCGGGCGAAGGAGGTGTTCGAGTCTGTCTTCGGGCCCGCCGGGCAGAGCGGCGGCGATGCGGCCGACGCGGACATCAAGGCCGCCGACTTGATCAAGGCCGCCGACGCCGCCCAGGCTTCGGCCTTCAGCCGGTCCTCGCCGGACCTGGCGCTGCGGGCCACGCGGGCAATCGGTGCGTGGCAAGATCACCTGACCCGGCTGGCGGAAGGGGAGGACCTGCGTCCGGCGGCCCGGCGCGTCGCCTTCGACGAGGAGGCGCTGAGCCTGGTGGTCCTGGTGGCGATGCTCGGCGAGGCAGCGCCCGCCGGGGCCGGGCCCCGGGCGACCGCGCTGCCGGCCGAAGCCGATGACGGCAGCATCTACGCCGAACCGCGGCGGATGCTGTCCTCGGTGTTCGGCGGGGTGATGCTGACCGAGATCCTGGCCAAGGCGCGCGCCGACCTGCTGGACCGGGTCCGGCTGCTGATCGATGAGGAACTGGTCAGGTTCGTTGAGGTGCTCGACGCGGCCGGGGCCTGCGACGACGTCGCGGCCATCCGGCTTTACCAGGCGGAATTCTCGCTCGAGGCGGTTAGGTGACAGCGAACACGATCGGGGCGACCGGGCTGGCGCATTCGCGGCTGCCCGCCAGGCTCGCCTCGCTTCAGGAGCTGACGAAGATCGGGTCAGGAAGAACCGGATCCGAAGGGTTCAGCCAGGAACTCCTCACTGAGGCGGAAACGTTGCTGCGGCGGTCGGGCGAGCGGATGCGGATGTCCGCCTCGCACACCGTGGTGGCCCTGGCGGGGGGTACCGGCAGCGGCAAGTCCTCGCTGTTCAACGCTCTGGCCGGGGCGAACTTCTCGCCTGCGGGCGTGACCCGGCCGACCACCAAGCACTCGCACGCGTGCGTGTGGGGGATGGAGGGGGCGGCCCCGCTGCTCGACTGGCTCGGCGTGCAGCGCCGCCACCGGTACGGCCGGGCGAGCGCGCTCGACGAGGGCGAGGCGTCGCTGACCGGCATGCTCCTGCTCGACCTGCCCGACCACGACTCGGTAGTCACCGGCTCGGCGGCGCTGGTCGACCGCCTGGTCAAGCTGGCCGACATGCTGGTCTGGGTGCTCGACCCGCTGAAATACGCGGATGCCTCCGTGCACCGGCGGTACCTGGTCCCGCTGGCCGGGCACGCCGCGGTGACCACCGTGGTGCTCAATCAGGTCGACACCCTCAGTCCCGAGCAGGCCGCCGATTGCGAGTCCGACCTGCGCAGGCTGCTGGACACCGAAGGGCTGACCGAGACTCAGGTGCTGGTGACGTCGGCGACCACCGGCGCAGGCCTCAACGAACTTTGCCGTGTGCTAGCCGGCGCGGTGGCCGCCCGGCGCGCCGCCACCGACAGGATCACGGCGGACATCAACGCCCTGCTCGAGCGGTTCGCGGTCTACGCCGGGGATTCGGTGCCCGGCTGGCTGCCTACGGCGCCGCCCGTGCCCACGCTTTCCGCGGGCCCCGCGAGCGAGACCGCGCCCGCCGAACCAGCGCCTATCCAGGCACCCGCTCGCCCGCCTTGGGAGCAGGCGGACGCTGACGAGCACGAGGGCAACGGGCGGGTAGGCGCGGCCGACTGGCAGCCCTGGCAGACGACCGCCGCGCCGACGCGCCCGCTGTCCTCCGCGCGGCCGCCGTGGGAAGACGCCACCCAGGACGGCAACGGCGTCAGCAAGCGCACCGAAGATCCTGCGATCTACGTGCCTGCCGGGCCGGCCGGCACGCTGACCGCGGCGTTCGCGAAGGCCGCCGGGGCGGCGGCGGTGACCGAGACGCTGAACGGAGTGCGCGAGCGCAGCGCCGCCGGCTACATAGGCTGGCCGCCCGCGCGACTCGTCGCCCGCCTGCGCGGCCAGGCACCAGCCCCCAAGCTGCTAGCCAGCGACCCCGGCCAGGCCGGTCAGGCGCAGCGGTCCGACATCGACAACGCGATCAACGTGTTCGCTAACGAGGTGGGCGGCTCGCTGCCCGAGCCCTGGTCGCGGACCGTTCGGGCGGCGGCGCGCTCCCGGGCCGACGAGGCCCAGGCGGCGCTCGGCACGGCGGTCGCCCAGGGCCTGCCGCCGCGCGACAAGGTGACGAACTGGTGGCGGCTGATCGCGTTCGCCCAGTGGCTGCTCATGGCGCTGATGCTGGCGGGCCTGCTATGTATCGTGCTGATCCTGGCGGTCGGCGGTTCCAACTCGGCACACAAATCGTCGTCCCTGATCAACGACGTCTCCCTGGCCCCGTGGCTGGGCGTCATGGTGGTGGCGCTGCTGCTGCTGGGCTGGCTGATCTCGTCATGGTGCCAGAACATGGTCGTCCTCGCGGCGGACCGCGAACGCGAGCAGGCGGTCCGCCACATCCTGGCTCGGATCGCCACCGTCGCCAACGAACTGGTCGTGGTTCCGGTCGGCCGCGAACTCAGCGACTATGAGCGCTACCGCACCGAACTAGCCGCCGCCCGCGAAAGCTAGGTTCTGCCCCGGCGCGTAACCCTCCACCAGGCCACCCCACGTGTCTCCGGCGCGGACCAGTTCCCCTAAATGGGGTAGCAGGTGGGTTCGCTGGTGTACTGACGCCCGGATGGGGCGGTCCAGCGGAAGGTGCCGTCGGGAAGCTGATCGACCCTCCACCGGGGGTGCTGCTTGAGCCTATGGTCGTGCCGACACTTAGGGCCGCCATTACATAGGCATGTCCGGCCGCCCGCCTCATACGGGATGTTGTGTTCGAAATCTGACTGAGTGGAGGGCCTACGGCAGACCGGTCCGGTGCAGGTGGCATGCCGGACCTGGGACAGGTGGCGCAGCTTGACCCCGGGATCGTGGCCCTTGGCTTCGAATCGGTGGTCGCAGTCCCCGGCGGGGATCGGGTCGAGGGTGACGATCAGGTCCGGGTGTCCGCTGCCCCCGGTGCGCAGCCGCCAGGTGCCGTAGCCGCCGGGCGGGCCGTGCTGGGATGAGGCCGTGAAGGAGAATCCCGGGCCTGGGGTGCCGCTGGTCCCGCGGGGCGGATCGCGTCCGTCCGGCGGGCCGGGTCTACCGCGTTTCGCCCCTCGTTTCCGGTGGTTCTTGGGTTCGGGCCGGGCGCAGCCGTGCCCGATGGCGTGCCCGTCCTCGTCGGTCACGGTGACGCACCAGGTCGTGGCGGGGTTCTGGGCGGCGGCGCGGGCCAGGTCATGGGCCAGGGCGGGATCGACCGGGCCGATCCCGGGGATCTCCCCGGGCCGCTCAGCCAGGTCCAGCAGGGTGGTCAGCGGGACGATCACGGTGACCCGCCCGGCGAACCCGCCCGGCCCCGCGCCCGCCGCCGGTCCCGCGGCCGGGGGGCCGGCGGGCTGGTCCGGGCCTGCCTGCCCCGGCCCGCCGCCTGCGGCGTTCCGGCTGGGGCGGGAATCCTTGCCGAGCAGCAAATCCAGGTAAGCGCGCGCCCTCAGCTCGTCGATGTCCCCGTCCAGCCCGGCCGCGCGCAGCTGCCGGGCCCACGCGGTGATCCGCTGGTCGGCGGCCAGCACCTCGGTCGGCGGCAGCTCCCGGCCCATCAGCGCGGCGTTCCCGCTGTCCTCAGCCCACCGCTGCACCCGCGCGTCCCGCGCCGCCGCCTCGCGCCGCTTGCGCGCCTTCTCGGGGGCGACTTCCATCACGGCGCGGGCGATCGCGGCCCGCAGGCCGCCCGCCGTCAGCCGCCCCGCCCGCCCGAGCACCAGCGCCTCGGCCGCCCGGGCCTCCGCCTCATCCAGCAGCTGGGTGGCCCAGGCGATGACCTCGGCCTTGTACCGGGTGATCGTCCCGTCCCGCAGCGCCGCCCTGGTCCCGGGCAGCCTCGCCGCCAGGGCCAGCGCCAGGCTGAGCATACCGTCGGCGCGGCCGCGGGATTCGGCCAGCGCCTGGGCCAGCTCATCGGCGCTGAACTCATCCCACGCCGCCGGCATCCGCGCTGCCCCCTCCGGCCCGCACCCTGGTTCGGGGCGCCGCCGGATCAGCTCGGCGGTCGCGGCAAGCTTGCGGGCGGCGGCATGAGCCTCGACCCGGTCCCAGGCGCACAGCACCCCGGTCAGCTCATCATCGGAAGCACCCTGGTAGGAGTCGTCATCCCCGGCCGCCGCATCGGCGGCCAGCGCCAGCCCCGGGCAGGCCGGCATCACGTCCAGCGCCATCCCCGTCCCGAACGCCGCCGCCCGGCTACCCGACTCACCCGGGAAGACCCGCGCCGAGCCGGGCTGCCCCGGCCCTCGCCGCCCCAGCCACCCTGGCTCGGCCGCCCCGGCGATCCCCGCGAGCTCCTCCGGAGTCAGTACATCCTCACCCGGCAGCGGCACGCCGTCCTCCGGATCCGGCCACTCCTCCGGATCGAACGGCTCATCCTGCGCTGCCAGATGATCCAGCCATGCGTCCCGCTCCTCCGCCGACACCGGATCCGGGCGGGACCAGGCGGGATCATCGTCCCACCCGGAAGGCTCCTGAGCTGGTATTGCCACGGATCCTCCTTTCCGGAGTCCGGCCTCAGCACGGGCTATTAATCGAAATCATAGTCGAGTTAATTCGAAAATGCAAGCAAATAACGAAAAGAGATAAGATAAAGGAGTTGCCCGAGTGAAACAGGCGGCGCACAGCAGCGGCGCACAGCAGCGGCGCACAGCATAGGAACGGCCGGCTAGCGCCGAAGCTCAGCCTCACCCGCTTAAGCGGACTGATCCAATGGCCGCGGAACATCGACCCGTCTGCTCAGCACGACCTTGCCCCGGGCTTTCCGGTCTGCGATGGCGCGCAGAGCCCCACGGGCATCAGCGAACGGATACGCCTCGAACGGGGGATCAGCGAGCGCTCCGGTCCGCCGCAGCTCCATCAGCTCAGTCCACAGCTCAGCCACGATCGCCGGCCGCTGTTCGAAGAACTCGCGCGAGGCGACTCCTAGCACCCCAGTGTTGCCCAGCAGGAGCCTGTTCACCTTGACAACCGGAATCTCGCCGCCGGCAAACCCGAGCACGAGCAACCGGCCCTCTGGCGCCAGCGAACGCAGGCTGTCAGTCATCCGATCGCTCCCGACCGGGTCGAGCACGATGTCGACCGCTCGTTCGCCCACCAGGTCGCGCACCGCCGGGAGCCAGCCGTCACTCAGCACCGCGTGGTCCGCGCCGCACTGCAACGCGAATTCCATCTTCGCCTCGTCCCCGGCGACCGCGACCGTCCGCAGCCCGAGCGCCCGCCCCAGCTGGACGGCCGCGGTCCCGACGCCTCCCGCCGCGCCGTGGACAAGCAGCATCTCGCCCGCCTGCGCCCGCGCTCGCCTTACCAGCGCGAACAGGCCGGTCAGGTAGTTGAGGGGAGCGGCCGCCCCCGCCTCGAAGCTCATCCCATTCGGCAACGGCAGGACCCGTTCGGCCGGGGCACTGATGACCTCCTGCCAGCAGCCGTACGGCAGCAGTACCGCCACCCGCTGGCCCGCACGCAAGCCCAGGCCAGGTGCGGCGGAACGGACCACCCCGGCCGCGTCCATGCCCGGCGTGTAAGGAAGAGGCACTCGCATCTGGTACGCGCCCCTGGTCTGCAGCAGGTCTGCGAAGGACACCCCGGCCGCGACCAGATCGATGACCACGCCGCCGTCGGCCGTCGGCTCTGCTACCTCTACCCACTGCACGTCATCGGGGCCGGTGGAGCCCGAGATCCAATGAGCGAACATCATTCGGGACCGGCATGGGAAGGGAACAGCAGATGGTTGGGGCCGTTCACCCGGGACCGGAGGTATCCGGTCGGCGTGACACGCACGAGTTCCCGGAACTCGTCGGCCAGATGCGGCTGGTCGGCATAGCCATGCCGGACGGCCATCGCGGCCCAGTCCACCTGGGTCTGTCCGTCGAGAGCCCGGACCAGCCGCTGCAGCCGCTGGATCCGGGCAAAGCGTTTCGGGGTGAGACCCACCTGCGCCGTGAATCGCCGGCGCAGCGTGCGAGGCAGCAGCCCGAGCCCATCGGATACCTCACCCACCGGAACCCCCCGGGACAGCGCCCCGGCGGCGGCCATCACCGCCGGGTCGGGTCCGAGCGCACCCGTCATCTGCCGGAGCAGGAAGCCTTCCATCACCGAAAGCGCCTTCTCGGGTGAGGAAGCCTCGATCAGCCGTTCCCGCAGGCAGGCACCCAAATGGCCGTACAGGGCCTCCAGCGGCACCAGGTCATCGCGCAGCAGGGCCAGCGGCGGCGCGAGGAAGCCGTGAGCGGCCCCCAGCGCGAAGGTCACGGACACGTGCGCGTGCCCCTCTTCGAATTCGATCACCGACGCGTGGCTGGCCGGCCCGGCGACCATGGCGCCGGGTACCCGGCGCACCTGGCCGGCGTCGCCAAACGATCGGAAGGCGTCCCGGTTCAGGTTGACCCACAGGCTGGTTTCGGGCCCAGGCAAGATCTTCTCCACCGACGTCCGCGACTGCTCGCCCGCCCGGTACGTGATCGCCGTGACCAGAGCGTCGAGTGGGGACGCGGGGCGGCGGACGACGACTGTCACGGTCTGCTGGCCTAGAAACGGGGTACCCGGGCTCGTACCGACGAGCCGGGCCGCTGGTGTCCTTTTTCGCCAAGACCCCGGCCGTGGCCGCCTGGCAGGATCGGAGCCGACCAGATCAGCGCTGGTAGCTGGCATGAGAACACGGAGGGCACCTCACCGATGGTAGAAGAACGGCCGAAATGGCGCACGGCGAAACCGGCCCAGACGGAGAAACCAGACGGAGAAAGAGGAGAAGCATGACTGAAGACGCCGTGAACCTCGAAAGGATGCTGGACCTGACCACGCCGTGGTGCCTGCGGGTGGCCGCCACGCTGCGAATCCCCGAACACATCAAAACGGGCCACACCGACATCGCCGAGCTCGCTGCGGCGGTCGGCTGCGACGCGGATGCCCTGCATGCCGTCCTCGGCCACCTCGTCTCCAAAGGAGTGTTCGCCGAGGAATCGCCTGGGCGGTTCGCCGTCAACCGGGCTGCCGAGCAGCTCGCAATTGAGCCGTTCCTCGATCTCGACGGCATCGGCGGCCGGATGGCCCGCACCTGGGGCACGCTGCTGGACTATGTCCGCACCGGCCGGCCGGCCTACCAGCAGGTCTTCGGCCGGTCCTTCTGGGAGGACCTGGCTGCCCATCCGCCGATCGCGGCGGAATTCGACGCGCTCATGGGACCGGCCGGGCACGGCATCCCCGACTTCGACGTCGAGCTCAGCGACGGCTGGGAATCCATCCGCACTGTGGTCGACGTCGGCGGCGGGACCGGGGCCATGCTGGCGTCGCTGCTCCGGCGCCACCCCCAGGCAAAGGGCACCCTAGTCGACCTCCCGGGCACGGTGGCCCGGGCCGGCGAGATCATCGAGAGCTTCGGGGTCGCCGGCCGGGTGACGGTCGAAGGGCAGAGCTTCTTCGATCCGCTGCCCGCCGGAGCCGACCTCTACCTGCTGAAGAGCGTCCTCAACGACTGGCCCGACGAGCCGACCGTAGCCATCCTGCGCCGCTGCGCCGAGGCGGCCCGAAAGGCCCGGCCCGAGGGGGCCGTCGCCATCCTCGGCGGCGTCTCGGCCGACGAAGCGCCCCGCTCGCTGGGCATCGACATGCTGGTGGCGGGCGGGAAGACCAGCACGCTCGCGCAGTTCACCGAGCTTGCGCGGCAGGCTGGCCTGGACGTCATAGCCGCGCGCACGCAGTCATCCGGCCGGTTCGTGGTCGAGTGCCGCCCCGCGAACTAGCCCCGCGAAAAAGCAGAGAAGGGACAACCCATGCCCCAGGATCCCGAAGCCGCCCGGGCCCTCAGCCTCGCCCACGGCCAGGTCTGCTACCTGGAGCTGCCGGCGGCGGACAGCAAACGAGCGGCCGCGTTCTACGAGGCCGTCTTCGGCTGGCAGACCGGGACGCACTACCCGGACTTCGAGGCACCCGGCCTCATCGGCCAGTGGGTCCAGGGCCGCCCGCCGGCCCGGGACGCCGGCCCGATGATCTGGCTCGCCGTCGCCGACATGGCCGAAACCCTCGAACAGGTCACAAGACACGGCGGCGTGACCCTCGAGCCCCCGGCCCCCGACGGCCCCACCCGCACTCTCGCCACGATCATCGACCCGGAAGGCAACCCCATCGGCCTGGCCGGCCACGCGCCCCCGGCCTGACCGGGCCCGCCAGGCGTCCCAGGCCTGACCGGGCCGGCCAGGCGTCCCAGGCCTGACCGGGCCGGCCACGCGCCCCAGGCCTGACCGGGCCGGCCACGTCCCTCCGCGATAACTCATCCCAGAGGATTCAGCTTCAGGCGGAACAAACACGGGTAAGTGCCACCCCCATCGAATGGTTACAGTGTAATCCTGTAATCAGAAATGAATGGGCTGGGAGATGCCATGGAGGCCAGTAACCCTCTGGACGCATATTCGCAGATCGTCTCTACAGTGGCCGAACGGCTCACGCCCAAGGTCGCGAGCCTCCGCGTGCCCCGCGGGACACAAGGCGCAGGCTACGGCCGCGGGGAGAGCCTCGGCTCCGGCGTGGTCTTCACCGGCGATGGCTTCCTGCTGACCAACGCCCACGTAGTCGGCAAGTCAACCAGCGGCACCGCGTCGTTCTCCGACGGCACGTCGGCGCCGTTCCGTGTGGTGGGCTCGGACCCGCTGTCCGACCTCGCGGTGCTGCGCGCCGACGGCCCGACCCCGGAGCCCGCCGAGCTCGGCGAGGCCGACAAGCTTGTGGTCGGCCAGCTGGTGGTCGCGGTCGGCAACCCGCTCGGGCTGGCCGGATCGGTGACGGCCGGCGTGGTCAGCGCGCTCGGCCGGTCCCTGCCGGCCCGCGGCCGCGTGATCGAGGACGTCATCCAGACCGACGCCGCGCTCAACCCGGGCAACTCCGGCGGCGCGCTGGCCGACGCCCAAGCCCGCGTGGTCGGCATCAACACCGCCGTGGCGGGCGTGGGACTGGGCATGGCGGTCCCGGTCAACGACACCACCCGGCGGATCATCTCGGCGCTGATGCGCGACGGCCGGGTCCGCCGGGCCTACCTGGGCCTGGCCATGATGCCGGGCCCGGTGCCGGCGAACTGGCGCGACCGGCTTGGCCGCAAGACCGGCCTGCTCGTCGCGCAGGTGGTGGCCGGCGGCCCCGCCGACCGGGCCGGCCTGCGCCAGGGAGACCTGCTGCTGACCGTGGCGGGAAAGCCGGTCGCGGTCTCCCAAGACCTGCAGCGCCAGATGTTCTCCGAAGCGATAGGCCGCCCGCTCGCGATCACCGTCATGCGCAACGGCGCCCTGGTCGACGTCATCGCCGAGCCCTCAGAGCTAGTGGCGGCCTGACGCTCGCAGGAACCGCCGCGCCGCCGCCGGACTAGTAAGCCGAACGAAGCGGAGGTGGCTGTTCCCCGGATCGGCCATCGCCGCCTCGAACTTGACCCGGTTGGCGGCGTGGGTCTGCCATGCCCAGGAGATGACGGACTCCTCCTTGTCCAGGGTGAACAGGTTGCCCCAGCGCTCGCGGTTGCCGTTCCACAGCTCGACTCGCCCGGCCACGCGCCGCAAAGTCCGCCAGATGACCCGGCGCATCACCGTGCGCCGCGGCAGGTCGAGCCAGACCACGGTGTCCGCGCGCGCCCAGACGATGTCCCGGACCTTGCTGTAGTTGCCGTCGATGACCCAGCGCTCGCCCGCCACCACCAAGGCGACGCGCCGCCGGAACTCAGACGTGGGCAGCGGCATCCAGCCGGCCTGGTGGTTGACCGAGTCGAGCTCGAGAAAATCAGCGCCAAGCGCGTCCGCCAGCGACCGGGCCAAGGTCGATTTGCCCGTCCCCGAGGTGCCCACCACCGAAACCCGCCGCATAGAAGCCGGAGCCGAACACACAGCCGCCGAACCTAGCAACGGCCCACCCAGCTTGTCACCTGCATTTCCGCCCAGCCATGATGGGCTCATGATGCACGCACCGGTGCGCGCGCCCCGCGGTGTCCAGCGAACCTGTAAAGGCTGGGCGACCGAAGCCGCGATGCGCATGCTGATGAACAACCTCGACCCCGAGGTGGCCGAACATCCCGACCAGCTCATCGTCTACGGCGGCTCCGGCCGCGCCGCCCGGAGCTGGGACGCCTACGCGGCGATCATCTCCACCCTCCAGGACCTCAACGACGACGAGACCCTGCTGGTCCAGTCCGGCAAGCCGGTCGGCGTCCTAAGGACGCACGAATGGGCCCCGCGGGTGCTCATCGCGAACTCCAACCTGGTCCCGCAGTGGGCGACCTGGGAGGAGTTCCGTCGCCTGGAGCAGCTCGGCCTGACCATGTACGGCCAGATGACCGCCGGTTCCTGGATTTACATCGGCACCCAGGGCATCCTGCAGGGCACCTATGAGACATTCGCGGCCGTCGCGGCCAAACGGTTCGGCGGATCCCTGGCCGGCACGATCACGCTCACCGCCGGGCTCGGCGGCATGGGCGGCGCGCAGCCGCTGGCCGTCACCATGAACGGCGGCGTGGCCATCTGCGTGGACTGCGACCAGTCCCGGATCACCCGGCGGATCGAGCACGGCTACCTCGATGAGCAGGCAGAAAACGTCGACGACGCCATCCGCCGCGCGAAAGCCGCCAAGGACAAGGGCCAGCCGCTGTCCATCGGCCTGCTGGGCAACGCCGCCGACGTGTTCCCGCGCATGCTCGAGATCAAGGCCCCCATCGACATCGTCACCGACCAGACCTCGGCGCACGACCCCCTGACCTACCTGCCGCAGGGCGTCGCCTTCGAGGACATGGCCGCGATGCGCGCCGAGGACCCGGAGGGCTTCACCAGAAGGGCGCGCGAGTCGATGGCCGTGCACGTCGCCGCCATGGTCGGCTTCCTCGACGCCGGGGCCGAGGTCTTCGACTACGGCAACTCCATCCGCGGCGAGGCCCAGCTTGCTGGCTACCAGCGGGCCTTCGACTTCCCCGGCTTCGTGCCCGCCTACATCAGGCCGCTGTTCTGCGAGGGCAAGGGCCCGTTCCGCTGGGCGGCGCTGTCCGGCGACCCGAAGGACATCGCGGTTACCGACCAGGCCATCCTGGACCTGTTCCCGCAGAACGAGGCGCTGGCCAGGTGGATGCGGCTGGCGGCGGAGAAGGTGCACTTCCAGGGCCTGCCGGCCCGTATCTGCTGGCTCGGCTACGGCGAGCGGCACCTAGCCGGGCTGCGCTTCAACGACCTGGTCTCCAGGGGCGACCTGGCCGCCCCCATCGTGCTCGGCCGCGACCACCTGGACTGCGGCTCGGTCGCGTCACCGTACCGGGAGACGGAGGCGATGGCCGACGGCTCCGACGCCATCGCCGATTGGCCGCTGCTGAACGCGCTGGTCAACACGGCCTCCGGCGCGTCCTGGGTGTCGATCCACCACGGTGGCGGCGTGGGCATCGGCCGCTCCATCCACGCCGGCCAGGTCTGCGTCGCAGACGGCACCGAGCAGGCCGGGCACAAGCTGGAGCGGGTCCTCACCAACGACCCGGCGATGGGCGTGATCAGGCACACCGACGCCGGCTACGAGAAGGCCGCCGACGTCGCCACCCAGCGCGGCGTGCGCGTCCCCATGGCGCCCTGATGGGAAACAGAGCATGACGTTCGCCGAGCTCTGGCGCGAGCTCGAGCCGCTCGGCCGCGATCCCGGCACGGGCGGTTACCGCCGCTACTCCTGGACCCCGGCCGACGCCGCCTGCCGCGCCTGGTTCGCCCGCCAGGCGGAAAAGCTCGGCCTCACGGTGGAGCCAGACAACAACGGCAACCTGTGGGCCTGGTGGGCCCCAAGAAGTGCCGCAACAGAAAAAGCCATCGTGACCGGCAGCCATCTGGATTCGGTTCCCGACGGCGGGGGGTACGACGGAGCGCTCGGCGTCGTGTCCGCGCTGGCCGCCGTGGCAGAGCTCAAAGCCAAGGACTTTAACCCCGAACGGTCCTTGGGAATCGCCGTCTTCACCGAGGAAGAAGGCGCCCGGTTCCGAGTGCCCTGCCTGGGGAGCCGCCTGATTACCGGGGCCGTCGACCCGGAAGCCGCCCGCGCCCTCAGCGACGACGACGGCGTCACGCTGGCCACGGCGATGACGGCCGCGGGCGGCGACGCCAGCCTGCTCGGCCCCCGCGAGGACCTGCTCGCACATCTCGGCGCGTTCGTCGAACTGCACGTCGAGCAGGGCCGCGCGCTCGCTCCGCTGGGCGCCGCCGTCGGCCTCGCCAAGGGCATCTGGCCGCACGGCCGGTGGCGGCTCGACTTCGCCGGACGCGCCGACCACGCGGGAACCGCCAGGCTCGCCGACCGCAAGGACCCTATGCTGCCCTACGCCAGAACCGTGCTCGCGGCTCGCCGCGCGGCCGCGGATAGCGGAGCGCTGGCCACGATCGGCAAGGTGATCGCCCAGCCGGGCGGCGCCAACGGAGTCTCCTCCGCGGTAACAGCCTGGCTGGACGCCCGGGCCCCGGATGAGGTCAGGTTGGAGAAGACCGTCACCACGGTCCGTTCGGCGTCAATGAGATTTTCCGCCGAGTGCGGGGTCACCCTAAGCGTGCGGCAGGAGTCATACACCCCGCCGGTCCATTTCGACCAGGGGCTGCGGGACCGGATCGAGAGCGTGCTCGCCGTGGCCGGGATGCACGCGCCGGTGCTGTCCACCGGGGCCGGGCACGACGCCGGGGTGCTCGCCGCGCGGGTGCCGACGGCCATGCTGTTCGTCCGCAACCCGGCCGGCGTCTCGCATTCCCCCGCCGAACACGCCGACCTGGCCGACTGCGAAGCCGGCGTGCACGCGCTCGCCCTGGTCCTCGCGAACCTGGCGGGCCGCCCGTGAGCAGCGCTAGCCCGGGGGGACGACCCCCCCAAACCCCCCCGCGCACTGGGGGACTCCCCGTCCCCCCGTCCCCCCCTGGCCGCAGGCACTGGCTCGCCGATCTGGCCTGGCTCCCCGGTCAGGGCGTCTGCCGCGACGTCCTGATCGAAGCCGACGGCGACCGCTTCACCTCCGTAATCCCGCAAACCCCCGCCACCCCGAAAACCCCACCCGCCACCGAACGCCTCCGCGGCCTCACCCTCCCCGGGTTCGCCAACGCTCACTCCCACGCTTTCCACCGGGCGCTGCGCGGCATCACCCAGGCGGACCGCGGCACGTTCTGGACCTGGCGCGAGCGGATGTACGAGGTCGCGGCCCGGCTCGATCCCGACAGTTACCTCAGCCTGGCCCGCGCCGTGTACGCCGAGATGGCGCTGGCCGGGGTGAGCTGCGTGGGCGAATTCCACTACCTGCACCACCAGCCGGACGGCCGCCCCTACGCCGACCCGAACGCGATGGGCCGCGCCCTAGTCCAGGCGGCCGCGGAGGCGGGCCTGCGCATGACCCTGCTCGACACCTGCTACCTGGCCGGCGGCCTCGACCAGTCCGGAGTGCTGCCGCTGGCCGGCCCGCAGGTCCGGTTCAGCGACGGCGACGGATGGCGGTGGGCGGCCCGGGCCGAGGCGCTCGGCCCGGATGAGCGTGGCATGCTCTCGCCGCATGCGCGGGCCGGCGCGGCCATCCACTCGGTCCGCGCGGTGCCCCCGGAGCACATGCACGCGGTCGTGGCCTGGGCGAGCCGGCGCGGAGACCCAGTGCACATCCACATGTCCGAGCAGCGCGTCGAGAACGAGGCCTGCCGGGCGGTCTACGGCGTCTCGCCGGCCCAGTTGCTGTACGACGAGGACGTGCTCGGCCCGCGGACCTCCGTGGTGCACGCCACCCACGTCGGCTCCGCCGACCTGGAACTGCTGGGCGGCAGCCAGGTCTTCGCCTGCCTCTGCCCCACCACCGAGCGCGATCTCGGCGACGGCCTCGCCCCGGCCCGCCCGCTGGCCGCGGCCGGCTGCACGCTCACCCTCGGCAGCGACAGCCACGCCGTGATCGACATCCTGGAGGAAGCCCGCGGGGTCGAGTACGCCGAACGCCTCGCCCGCCGCTCGCGCGGCCATTTCACCGCCGAAATCCTTCTCCAGGCCGCCACTTCCGCCGGCCACACCAGCTTGGGGTGGCCCGACGCGGGCGAGATCGCGCCCGGCGCGTGGGCGGACCTGGTCACTGTGTCCCTGGACAGCGTGCGGACCGCGGGCGCCGCCGACGCTCTGGCGCTGGAGGCCGCGGTCTTCGCCGCCTCCGCCACCGACGTCCGCACCGTCATCATCAGCGGCCGCGACGTGGTCCGGGACGGCATCCACCAGCTGATTCCCGACGTCCCTGCCGAACTTTCCCGCACCATCCGCGCCGCCCTCAGCTAGCACCCTCAACTGGCACCCTCAACTGGCACCCCTCGCCTCCCGTTCGACACTGTTGCGACATTCGACACTGTTGCGACAATTGAGGCATGACCGAGATTCCCTCCGTGGACCTGGGTAACGGCATCGCGATGCCGATGGTTGGCTTCGGCACCTGGCAGCTGCAGGGCCAGCTCGCCTACGAGGCCACCCGGCATGCCCTTCAGGTCGGCTACCGGCACATCGACACCGCCACCATCTACCGCAACGAGGAACAGGTCGGCCGCGCCATCGCCGACAGCGGCCTGAAGCGGGCGGACGTGTTCATCACCACCAAGCTGCCGCCCGGCAACGCGGGTCGCGTGCGGTCCACCATGGCCGAGAGCCTCAAAGCGCTGGGCACCGACTATGTGGACCTGTGGCTGGTGCACTGGCCGCCCCGCGGCCGCAACCTGGTGCCGCTGTGGCGGGACTTCCTCGCGGTCAGGGATGACGGCCTGACCCGCGCGGTGGGCGTCAGCAACTACAGCATGCGCCAGATCGACGACCTGACCGAGGCAACTGAAGGGGGGAGGGGAGGCGGGTCGGTGCCCGCCGTCAACCAGATCCCGTGGAGCCCGTCCAGGTACGACGCGGACCTGCTGGCCGCGCACGCCGAACGCGGCGTGGCGCTTGAGGGCTACAGCCCGCTCAAGGGCACCAGGCTGCGCGACCGAACGCTGACCGAGATCGCCGCCAAGTACGGTGTCACCCCCGCCCAGGTGGTCCTGCGCTGGCACCTCGACATCGGTGTCATCGTCATCCCCAGATCCGCCCGCCCCGAACGCATCGAGCAGAACCTTGACATCTTCAGCTTCTCCCTAACCCCCGAAGAGATAGCCCGCATCAACAAGCTCTAGCTCGCCTCTACACCCCCTGCGGTGTGCTCCGCCCCCCAGGCCCCATCCGCGCAAGGATGGCATCCTTCCGCATCGTGTTGCGGATGGCGAATGGTTGTCCACAGGCGGCGCGTCGCGGTCAGGTTATCCACAGGGGAACGCCCAGGCCGGTAACGGGATGCGCGGTCCGGCACGGTGGAGGGGACCCGGTGGCGTGGGGCCGCCGGGAACCCAAGGAGGATAGAAATGAGCCAGGGCGCATATGTGACCCTCGTCGGCTACGTGGCCCAGGAACCCAGAATTCGCACCACCAACACCGGCAAGGTCATCACCGACCTGCGTGTCGGCATCTCGCCCAGGTTCCGCGACCGGGCGACCGGCGAGTGGCGCGACGCGGAGTCCTCGTACTTCACCGTCAGTTGCTGGGAACGGCTGGCGCACCATGTGCGCGCCAGCATGCACAAGGGCGATCCAGTCCTCGTCAAGGGGCGGTTCAGGACCGAATCCTACGAGGACAAGGAGGGCCGCCCCAGGACCGAGACGAAGATCACCGCGGACACCGTCGGGCACGACCTGAGCCGCGGCATCGCCACCTACATACGCCAACGGCCCCAGCCGCCCGCCCAAGAAAGCGGCCCGGCGGGCGACCAGGCGTCCGAAACCCCGGACCTGGGCGACGGGCCGGACGAGATGATCGACGAAGAGGCCATCGAGCGGTTCGGCCGGGACCTGGACGACGCTGACGCCGCCGCGCGCGCCCTCGCCGAAGACCAGGACGAAGACGAAGACGACGCGGCCGGGGCCGCAGCGTCCGCGGTCCCCGCGACGCCCTTCTGAGCGCAGGCCGCCATCAACGCAGTGCCCCGGGTTAGCGCAGTGCCCCGGGTTAGCGCAGTGCCCCCGGTTAGCGCAGTGCCCCCCGGGTTAACGCAGTGCCCCCGGTTAGCGCAGTCCCCCCGATAACACAGTGCCCCCGCGAGCCCCGTGCCTCGTAAATCTTCGCAGCTCAACGCCCCGCTGAGCCTTAGCCCCAGACAACGCCTCGCATCGGATTTACCCCTTCGCTTCTCCTCCGGGTCTGCCTGACCAGTGTTTCGGCTCAGTCAGGTGCCGCACGGAACGAATACGTTCGACAGCATAGCGTAATCAATCCGTGCGGCACCACGGCGTGGCCGTAGCTGTCTACCCAGCTAGCGACATCCCTGTCCGTATTTTCGACATATCTTTCCGTAGCCATCATGCGCCTTCGCCACTGGCTGATGGCCCTAAAACCACGCCGGGCAACATGCCGGTTTCGCAACGCGCTCGAACGGATCGCATCTATTATGTTACCTAACGTGATGGGCGGCCCCGGCCGCGGAATCCTGGCTCATGATGGGCAGGGGGCATGTCGGCAGTACAAGAGGCGCTAGGGCAAGGGGATCGGGTCCTGCGGCGGCTGTTCAGGTGGCCGTGGTGCTGGCCGCTACTCGCGATGCCTACGTCACTCATTGTGTATGTGCTCGGCGTCCTGGGCTGTGACCTCGCCCTGATCGGCTGGGAGCTGGCCGCCACCACGCCGCGCGCGGGGGACCTGCTGCTGTTCGGCGCCATGCTGGTGGCCGCGGTGATCTGCATCGAGGCGATGCGGCGGCTCGGGCAGCCCTCTGGCGTGTCGCGAGACCTGCTCTCGGCGTGGTGGCTGCCGATCGCGCTGCTGCTGCCGCCGCTGTACGCGCTGCTCGCGCCGTGCGTCATCGGCACGGTGCTGTACCTGCGGGCCCGCCGGATACCGGTCTACCGCCGGGTGTTCAGCTCGGCCGCGCTGGGGCTGGCGGGCGCCGCCACCTCGGCCACCTTCCACCTGATCATCCCGAACGCGGTGTTCGCCACGCTGACCGCCTCGCGGGCCTGGCTGACCCGCCCTTCGGCGGTGCTGACCGCGGTCGCCTGCGCGGTCGTGTTCGCAGTGGTGAACTCGTTCACCGTCGCGGTCGCCGCGCACCTGGCCGAGCCCGATGAGCCCATCAAGAAGATGCTCTGGGACCGGGAAACCCTGCTGCTCGACCTGACCGAAACCTGCGTCGGCATACTCGTCGCGGTCACCTGCGTGATCAGCTACCTGCTCCTGCTGGTGGCGCTGCCGCCGGTCATCTTGCTGCAGCGGAGCCTGATGCACCAGCAGTTGGCCGCCGCCGCTCGCACCGACCCGAAGACCGGGCTGCTTAACGCGGCCGCCTGGCAGCGCGAGGCCGACGCCGAGGTCGCCCTTGCGCTGCGGACCGGTGCGACGCTGGCCCTGCTGCTGGTCGACGTCGACCACTTCAAGCAGGTCAACGACAGCCACGGCCACCTGATCGGCGACGAGGTGCTGCGCGCGCTGGCCGCCGAACTCAGGCAGCAGGTCCGCGAGTCAGACGTGGTGGGCCGGTTCGGCGGGGAGGAGTTCACCGTCTTGCTGCCGCGCACCGACGCCGCCGGCGCGTACGGGATCGCCGAGCGATTGCGGACCAGCGCCAGCCGGCTGAGCGTGGCTGCCGCCGACGCGCGCATCAGCGTCACCGTCTCGATCGGGGTCGCGGGGCTCGGCCAGCACGGCGATGACCTGTTCGAGTTGCTCGCCGCGGCCGACATGGCGCTGTACAAGGCCAAGGACGCCGGCCGCGATCAGGTGCGTGTGTCCGCCCACGCGTCGGGAAACGCCAAGGCTGCCGAGGAGGAGGACGAGGCAACGGACCCGTGCCCGTAGGCTGAGTCCATGCCTGAGTTTATCTATCAGATGCGCGCCGTGCGCAAAGCGCACGGCGACAAGGTTATCCTCGACGAGGTAACGCTGGCCTTTCTGCCCGGCGCCAAGATCGGCGTCGTGGGCCCGAACGGCACTGGCAAGTCGACCTTGCTCAGGATGATGGCCGGGGTGGAGCAGCCGTCCAACGGGGACGCCCGCCTGATGCCGGGCTTCACCGTGGGCATGCTCGACCAGGAACCCCAGCTGGACGAGACCAAGACCGTCCTCGGCAACGTCGAGGACGGCGTAGCCGAAACCAAGAAACTCCTCGAGCAGTACAACGAGATCGCCGAGAAGATGGCGACCGACTACTCCGACGAGCTGCTCGAGCAGATGGGCCGCCTGCAGGAGCAGCTTGACCACAAGGACGCCTGGGACCTGGACAGCCAGGTCGAGCAGGCCATGGACGCGCTGCGCTGCCCGCCCCCTGACGCGGAGGTCGCCAGCCTGTCCGGCGGGGAGAAGCGCCGGGTCGCGCTGTGCCGGCTGCTGCTGTCCCAGCCCGACCTGCTGCTGCTCGACGAGCCCACCAACCACCTGGACGCCGAGAGCGTCCAGTGGCTGGAACAGCACCTGGAGAAGTACCCGGGCACCGTCGTCGCGGTCACCCACGACCGGTACTTCCTGGACGACGTGGCCCAGTGGATCCTCGAGCTCGACCGCGGCCACGCCTACCCGTACGAGGGCAACTACTCCACCTACCTGGAGACCAAGGCGGCCCGGCTGAAAGTCGAGGGGGCCAAGGACGCGAAGAAGCGCAAGCGCCTGGAGGACGAGCTCGAATGGGTCCGGTCCAGCCCGCGGGCGCGCCAGGCCAAGAGTCGGGCCAGGCTGCAGCGGTACGAGGAGATGGCCGCCGAGGCCGACAAGAACCGCAAGCTTGACTTCGAGGAGATCCAGATCCCGCCGGGCCCGCGCCTGGGCAGCGTGGTCGTCGAGGTCGGCAACCTGGTCAAGGGCTTCGGCGACCGGTGCCTATTCGAGAACCTCTCCTTCAGCTTGCCCCGCAATGGCATCGTCGGTGTCCTCGGCCCGAACGGAGTCGGCAAGACCACCCTGTTCAAGATGATCATCGGCGAGGAGAAGCCCGATTCCGGCACGATCAGGGTCGGCGAGACGGTGACCATCTCCTACGTGGACCAGGCCCGCGCGCGCATCGACCCGAAGAAGAACGTGTGGGAGGTCATCTCCGACGGCGAGGCGCACATCCGCGTCGGCAACGTGGATTTCCCGAGCCGCGCGTACGTGGCCGCGTTCGGGTTCAAGGGCGCGGACCAGCAGAAGCCGGCCGCGGTCATGTCCGGCGGCGAGCGGAACCGGATGAACCTGGCGCTCACCCTCAAGCAGGGCGGAAACCTGCTGCTGCTGGACGAGCCGACCAACGACCTGGACGTGGAGACGCTGGGCTCGCTGGAGAACGCGCTGCTCGAGTTCCCCGGCTGCGCGGTCATCACCAGCCACGACCGGTGGTTCCTGGACCGGGTGGCCACGCACATCCTGGCCTGGGAGGGCGGAGCGAACTGGTTCTGGTACGAGGGCAACTTCGAGGCCTACGAGAAGAACAAGATCGAGCGCCTCGGCGCCGAGGCCGCCCGCCCGCACCGCGTCACCTACCGCAAGCTGGGCCGCGGCTAGTCGGCTGAGCGGCTAACCGGACCAGCCGGAAGAACGCCCGCAACTCGTCCGCGAACAGCGCGGGCTGCTCGAACGCGGCGAAGTGTCCGCCGCGCGGCGGCTCGCCCCAGTACCGGATGTCGGTGAAGCGCTTCTCCGCCCATCGCCGGGACGGCCGCTGCAGCTCCTTCGGGAAGACCGAGCCGCCGACCGGGACGGAGACCGTATCGGCGGCCGTCCCGGCGATCCACTCGTTCACCTGCCGGATGCTCTCCCAGTACAGCCGCGCCGCCGACGCGCCAGTGCCGGGCAGCCAGTACAGCATCAGGTTGTCGAGCAGCTCGTCCCGGCTGAGCACGGCATCGAGCGATCCGTCGTGATCCGTCCAGGACCAGAACTTCTCGATGATCCAGGCGCACAGCGCGGCCGGCGAGTCGACCAGCCCGTACCCGATCGTCTGCGGCCGGGTGGCGTGCTCGGTCGAGTACCCCGAATCCCACTCGGCCGAGAAGCGCAGCGAATCCAGCGCCGCGCGCTCGGCCGGAGTGAGGTCGCCGAACGTCGCAAGGTCGGGCCCGGCCAGCGGCGGAACGAGGTGGATGCCCGCGACGTGCGCCCGGTCCTGCTGGCCGAGGCTGACGCTGACGCTGGTGCCCCAGTCGCTGCCCGCCGCGCCGTACCGCGAGTAGCCCAGCCGCGCCATCAGCTCAGCCCACGCCCCGGCGATCCGCTCCACGCCCCAGCCGGTCTCGCCCGGCTTGCCGCTGAACCCGTAGCCCGGCAGCGACGGACACACCACATGGAAGGCGTCCGCCGCGTCGCCCCCACGCGCGGCAGGGTCCGACAGCGGCCCGGTGACCTTGGAGAACTCGATCACAGAACCAGGCCAGCCGTGGGTCAACACCAGCGGCAGCGCGTCCGCGCGCGGCGATCGGACGTGACCGAACACGATCCGAATGCCGTCGATCACCGTCTGGAACAGCGGCCAGGCGTTCAGCCGCGCCTCGGTCGCCCGCCAGTCGTAGCCGTCCGCCCAGTACTCGCACAGGTCCCGCAGGTAGTCCAGCGGCACGCCCTGCGACCAGTCGGGCACGGGTGCGGGCTCAGGCCAGCGGGTCTGCCGCAGCCGCCGCCGGAGGTCCGCCAGCTCAGCCTCCGGAACCTCGATCCGGAACGGCACTATCTCTGGCCCCATGGGCCGACCCTATGCGCCGGTAGCATGCGGGCATGACGATCATTCCGGACACCAAGGACTGGACCTGGGTCCTCCAGCGGCCCTGCCCGGAGTGCGGCTTCGACACTCAGGGCTTTCCCGTCGAAGCCGTGCCCGGCATGATCCTGGCGAACGCGACGGCTTGGCAGCAGGTGCTGGCCGGACCCAACGGCCCGGGCGATGCCCGCGCCCGCCCGGAACCGGGTACGTGGTCGCCGCTGGAGTACGCCTGCCATGTCCGCGACGTATTCCGGCTATACGACCAGCGGCTCGAGTTGATGCTCGGCCAGGACGACCCGCTGTTCCCGAACTGGGACCAGGACGAGACCGCCGTCGCCGACCGCTACGCCGAGCAGGACCCCGCCGAGGTCGCCGCGGCGCTGCGCCAGGCGGCCCTGGCCATCGCGGGCCGGTTCGAGAGCGTGACCGGCGCCCAGTGGCAGCGCACCGGCCGCCGCAGCGACGGAGCCAGCTTCACCGTGGAGACCTTCGCCCGCTACTTCATCCACGACCCGGTGCACCATCTCTACGACGTCACCGGCGTCCGCCCGGACGCCTAATCCCCGCCTTCAAGATCGAAGGATCCTAGGCCTTGGGCGTCAGCCCGAGGTCGGGACGGCCGTGCGCCGGATCGACGTTGACCAGGCTGTGCGCGGCCATGACCAGGTAGTCCCAGAACTGCGCCGCCAGCGCTTCGTCTAGCTCGAGCTCATCCAGGGCGGCCTGCATGTGCCGGAGCCAGGCGTCCCGCTCGGCCTCGCCGATGGCGAACCGGGCGTGCCGCATCCGGAGCCTGGGGTGCCCGCGCAGCTCGTCGTAGGTACGCGGCCCGCCCCAGTACTGCATGAGGAACAGCCGCAGGTGCTCCTCGGCGGGGCCGAGATCCTTGGCCGGGTAGACCGGCCGCAGCACTGGGTCGGTGGCGACGCCCTGGTAGAACCGGTGGACCAGGCGGGTGAAGGTCTCCTCCCCGCCCACGGCCTCGTAGAAGCTGACCGGCTGGCTCATGGCTGAAGCTTACGGGGTGCCGGGCCCCGCGCCTTCGCCGTCGTCCGCCAGAAGCTCGGTCGCCGCGAGCGGATCCTCGGGCGCTGCTTCGGCCTCGGCCGCGTCCTGGGGGGCGGCCGCGGGCATGATGGCCGGGGGTGCCGAGACCACGATCGTGTCCGGGCCGGCGGGCTGCACGCCGGCCGCGTCCAGCGTCGCCTTCACCCGCGCGCGCAGCTCGCGGGCCACCTCCCACTGCCGCATGGGGGTGGTCTTGGCCACCAGGCGCATGGTCACCTCCTTGCTTGACAGCTCCTGGGCGCCCCATACCTCGGGCTTCTCCAGCATCAGCTCTTTCCAGCCGCTCTCGCGGTACAGGCTGGCGGCGGCCTGCTCCATCAGCGCCCGGATCCGGGCCAGGTCCTCACCGTAGGAGACCGGGTAGTCGATGACGGCGCGGGACCAGCCTTGCGACTCATTGCCCACGCTGTCGATGGTGCCGTTCCTGATGTGCCAGACCACCCCGTTGACGTCCCGCAGCCGGGTGGTGAGCAGCGTCATCGCCTCCACCGTGCCGGTGGCGACCCCGGCGTTGACCGTGTCGCCGACCCCGTAGTGGTCCTCGACCAGCATCAGCAGGCCCGCCAGGTAGTCACGGACCAGGTTCTGCGCGCCGAAGCCGAGGGCCACGCCGAGCACCGCGGTGCTGGCCAGCAGCGGGGCCAGGTTGAAGCCGAGGATGCCGAGGATGGTCAGGGCCGCGATGCCGAACACGATGACCGAGACCGCGCTGCGCAGGATCGAGCCGAGGGCCCGGGATCGCTGCGCCCGGCGCTCATTGCCGGTCATGTGCACGGCCGCCTTCTGCACGCGGCCGGCCGGGGTCGCCGGCAGCGCCGCCGTCGCCGCCCGCTCGGTGACCTTGTTGATCAGGCGGTTGAAGATGGCCCGCACGAACAGCGCCAGCACCAGCACGAACGCGATCCGCCCGGCCTGGCTGGCCGGGCCGGCCAGGTAGACCTTGACGACCTGGGTGGCGGTCGTGCTGTGGCTGAGGTCCCAGGCGAGCCGGCAGGCGATCCCCGGGTCGTTGCCGCAGTTGCCCGTCAGCGTGCCCGGCACGTTGGCCACGGTGAAGCCGGTGGCGTGGAACACAGAACTCCTTCCGACGGGTGCCACTCCACGCGAGGCTACCGGCGGGGTTGGTCCTCAGGGGGGAGCTTCCCGCAGGACCCTGAGGTCGGTGTCACGGTCAGTGACGGTGCGCTCTCCTTGCGTGCGGTGAAGATCAGGTTGGGCCCGACCCGCAGGGTGATCGCGGCGAAGCCGACGGTCTGCAGCCGGGTGAGGAACGCGGCCGGCTCGACCGGGTTATAGGTGTCGCCCACGTGGAAGTGGTGCAGGCCGTCGCTGGGCAGGCTGTCCGAGCCGAGGAACACCCCGCCCGGCCGCAGCACCCGGAACGCCTCGGCCAGCACCTGGTCCTGCGCGGCGCGGGTGGGCACGTGGTGCAGCATCGTGCAGGTGACGACGGTATCGAAGGACGCGTCCGGGTAGCCAAGACCCGGATTGCCCAGCGCGGCGGCATCGCCGCATGCCACCTCGACGTTGGTGCCCGCGTATCTGTCCGCCAGCCGGGCGGCGGCCTCCTCTTCCTGCTCGACCACGACCAGCCGGCGGACCCGGTGCCGCAGCCAGTCGGTGGCCGCGCCCGGCCCCGGCCCTAGTTCGAGCAGGTCGGCGCCGAGCTCGACGCCGGCCGTCGCCTGCGGCAGTACCTCGTCCTGGATGTGCGCGGCCCACTGGCGGCTCGGCATCAGCTTCGCGTGGTTTTCGTTCACGCGCCCGACGCTAGGCCGCCGGGCAGCCCCGGCGATAGCGCGTAAGCTGCCATGTTGTGTCGCGAGCCGGACAAGGTCCCCGGCGAGAAGAAACCGGGGCGGCGGTCTTCGTCGCGACCTTTCCCATGCCGGCGGGCACCCGTTTCGACTGGCATACCCACGAGGACCACCAGCTGGCCTGGGCGGCGAGCGGGGTGCTCACCGTGCTGACCGCCGGGGATGAAGGGACCACCTGGGTGCTGCCGCCGACCCGGGCGCTGTGGATCCCGGCCGGGCTGCCGCACGAGACCGCCTCCGACGGCGGCCGGGCCACCATGCGCTCGCTGTACATCAGGCCTGGGCTCTTCCCGGTCAGCTGGACCGGGTCCCAAAATGCCGGCCAGCCCACCCCGGTCGCGGCCAGCCCGCTGCTCGCCGAGCTCATCGGGTACCTCGGCGAACCGGATCTCGACGCCGGCCGCCGCGCGCGCGCCGAGGCGCTGCTCGCCGACCTGCTCGCGCCGGTGCCGGTGACCACGATCGGAGTCCGGCTGCCGTCCGCGGTGACCGCCCGGCGGGTGGCGCGGGCGCTGCGGGCCGACCCGGCGGACCGGCGCACGCTGCGCGAATGGGGCCGCGAGGTGGGCGCAAGCGAGCGCACCCTGGCCCGTGCGTTCGCGGCCGAGGCTGGCGTGCCGTTCGGCCGCTGGCGGACCCTGCTGCGGCTGCAGGCGGCGCTGTCCATGCTCGCCGCCGGCGAGCCGGTCAGCCGGGTGGCGGGCCGGGTCGGCTACGACACCCCGAGCGCGTTCGTGGCCGCGTTCCGCCGCGAGACCGGCCAGACCCCCGGGTCGTTCTTCAGATCCTGAGCCCGGTGTGCCGCGCGGCGAACGCCAGCGTGTCCCCGGCCAGCTCGGCCGTCCGGCTCACCGCCCGCGCCCCGTGTCCGACCTGGCCCTCGGCGCGCAGCAGCACCGGCCGCCCGGACGAGGTGGCGTGCTGCAGCGCGGCGCACATCTTGTACGCGTGCACCGGGTCCACCCGGGTGTCGTTGGTGAACACGGTAAACAGCACGGCCGGGTACTGCGTCCCTGGCACCACGTGATGGTACGGCGAGTAGGCCAGCAGCCAGCCGAGCTGCTCGGCGTCCGAGGCGGTGCCGTACTCGACGTTCCACGTCTGCCCGAGCCCGAACCGCTCGTACCGCACCATGTCCAGCAGCGGCGCGGAGCAGATGACGGCGGCGTACAGGCCGGGCCGCTGCGTCAGTGCCGCGCCGACCAGCAGGCCGCCGTTCGAGCCGCCGGAGATGGCCAGCTGCTTCGCCGTGGTCCACCCGTCGCGGATCAGCGCCTCGGCGGCAGCGTGGAAGTCATCGAAGACGTTCTGCTTGCGGTCGAGCATCCCGGCCCGGTGCCATTCCTCGCCCTCCTCGCTGCCCCCGCGCAGGTTGGCGATCGCGTACACGCCGCCCGCCGACACCCAGGCCAGGACGTTCGGCGAGTACGCGGGCGTGAGGCTGATGTCGAAGCCGCCGTAGCCGTACAAGATGGCCGGCCGGGGGCCCGCAGGAGCGTCGTCCGAGCTGATGACGAGCATCCGCACCGCGGTCCCGTCCTTGGACTGGTATGTCACCTGGCGCGCCGTTACGGCCGGGACCTGGACGCTGCCCGGCGCCGTGGCCCAGGTGGTCACCGACGAATCCCGTGCGTCGAACCGCAGCACCACCGAGGACGTCGTGTAGTCGGTATACCCGAACCAGGCCTCGTGGCCGCCCTCGGGACGCTCGCTGGCCCCGCCCGCGCTGCCCAGCCCGGGCAGCGGCACCTGCCCCGCCTGCTTGCCGGTGACCAGGTCGTGCACGGTGATCTCGCTGAGCGCGTGCCTGGTCCATTCGGCCAGCAGAACCGGCCGGCTGAGTTCGGCGCCGTCCAGGATCGCGTACCCGCGCAGTACCGCCTCCGGATCCTGCCCGATCAGGTCCCGCCAGGTCGCGGGGCCGGGGTCGGCCGGGTCGGTCACCGCGATCCGGCCCCGGGGCGCATCCGCGTCGGTGAACACGTAAAGCCGCCCGTCCCGGCCGATCCGGACGCCGGTCTGCGCGTCGACCCCCTCCTGGATCACGCGCAGGTCGGGTGAGGCGGGGTCGGACTCGGGCAGGTCGGCGATCCACAGGTCGTTGCGCGGCGCGGTGCCCCGCGACGCCGAGATGGTCAGCCACCGCCCGTCCCGGCTGACCGAGACGGAGTAGTAGTCGGTCTTGTCCCGCCCCGAGCCGAAGATGAGCACGTCCTCGTCCGCGGGGGTGCCGATCTGGTGCAGGTAGACCCGCCGGTGGTACTGGCTCTCCCCGTCCGGCACGGCCGAGGGCGGCAGCCTGCGGGTGTAGTAGAAGCCCTTGCCGCCGGGCAGCCAGGCCACGTTCGAATACCGGCAGCGGTCGATCGGCCCGTCCACCAGGGAGCCAGTGGTGACGTCGATCACCCGCAGCAGGGATTCCTCGTCGCCGCCCTCGGACAGCTGGTAGGCCAGCGTCCGCCCCTCCTTGTCCGGCTGCCAGGCGTCCAGCGTGGTCAGCCCGGACGAGTCGATGACCATCGGGTCGATGAGCACCTGCTCAGGCCCGTCGCCCAGCCGCGTGCACAGCACGCCATGCTCGGCGCCGGGATCGCGCCTGGTGAAGAAGGACCGCTCGCCCCGCCAGGCCGGCGCCCCGACGTACCCGGTGCTCAGCAGCTCGCGCACCCGGGCCGCCAGCCGCTCCCGGCCGGGCAGCTCATCGCGGCAAGCCAGGAATACCTCATCCTGCGCCGCCAGCCAGCTGGCCCGTTCGGCGCTCGTGTCGTCCTCCAGCCACCGGTAGGGGTCGCTGATCTGATGCCCGCCGATGTCCTCGGTCAGGTCGAGCCGGCGCGCCTGGGGATAACCGAACTCATTCATGCTCGCACTTTACGGTCTCCGGCAACTAGTAGGCTTATGAGGTGGCGGATGCGCGTACCAGGCGACACACTGGGAGCATGGGGTTCAGATAGACGGTCGGCGCCAGCGGGAGGTGCGGTGCGACGAGTGCTGCTGCTCAACGTGACGTATGAACCGCTGACGACTGTGGGTTTGCGCCGAGCCGTGTGCCTCGTGCTCGGCGGCAAGGCCGAGGTCGTGCACGACGACGCGGCGGGCGGGGTACTGCACGCCGCCACGGTGGCCCTGGCGACGCCGTCGGTGATCCGGCTGAGCCGCTATGTGCGCGTCCCGTACCGCAACCGGGTGCCGCTGACCCGGGCCGCGCTGATGCGCCGGGACAACTACAAGTGCGCCTACTGCGGCCGTCGCGCCGAGACCATCGACCACGTGGTCCCGCGGAGCCGCGGCGGCCAGCACGTCTGGGAGAACTGCGTCGCGTCCTGCACCATCTGCAACCACCGCAAGGCCGACCGGCTGCTCGAGGAACTCGGCTGGACGCTGGCGGTGCCGCCAGTGGTACCACGCGGCGCCCACTGGAGGCTAGTGGGCGCGCACCACGACGGCGACCCCCAGTGGGCCGCTTATTTGCGTGAGCCCTCTGCCGCCTTAGGATCAGCTGCTGCCTGAGCGCCGCCGCGCCCGAGCGCCGGAGTTACGATGCCGGTGGAGGTCTGGCCGATGAAAAGGGAAATCTTCGCCGAGGAACACGACGCGTTCCGTGACATGGTGCGGGCCTTCATCGCGAAGGAGATCACGCCCTATCACCAGCAGTGGGAGCGGGACGGGATGGTGTCCCGCGACGTGTGGTACGCCGCGGGCCGGGCCGGGCTGCTCGGCATCCACATCGACGAGCGGTACGGCGGCGGCGGCCAGCCCGACTACCGGTACTACGTGGTGCTGAACGAGGAACTGGCCCGCGCGGGCGCCACCGGCCCGATGTTCCAGCTGCACAACGACATGATCGGGCCGTACCTGGACCGGCTGTGCACGCCGGAGCAGCGGGAGCGCTGGTTTCCCGGCTACTGCTCGGGGGAGTTCATCACGGCTATCGCGATGACCGAGCCGGAGGCGGGCAGTGACCTGCAGGGGATACGTAGCACCGCGGTTCGTTCGGGTGATCACTACGTGCTGAACGGCCAGAAGACGTTCATCTCCAACGGCCAGATCTCCGACCTCGTCATCGTGGCGGCGCGCACCGATCCGGCCGCCGGCCACCGGGGTATCAGCCTGCTGGTGGTCGAGCGCGGCATGCCCGGCTTCTTCCGCGGCCGGAACCTGGACAAGCTCGGCATGCATGCGCAGGACACCTCCGAGCTGTTCTTCACCGATGTCCGGGTGCCTGTCGCGAACCTGCTCGGCGCCGACGGCGGGGGGTTCATCGCGCTCATGCAGAACCTGCCGCGGGAGCGGGTCACGATCGGCGTCACCGCGCTGGCCATCGCTGAGCAGGCGCTGGCCGACACGCTGGCCTATGCCAAGGAGCGCCAGGCGTTCGGCCAGCCGATCGGGAAGTTCCAGCACAACCGGTTCCTGCTGGCCGAGATGGCGACCGAGATCGCGGTCGCGCGGGAGTTCACCGACCGCGCGATCATGGAGCACTGCGCCGGCCGGCTGACCACCGACGAGGCGTCCATGGTCAAGTGGTGGAACACCGAACTGTGCAACCGGGTCACCGACCGCTGCGTCCAGCTGCACGGCGGCTACGGCTATATGCACGAGTACGCGGTGGGCCGGTTCTGGGCCGACAGCCGCGTCCAGTCGATCTTCGGCGGCACCACCGAGATCATGAAAGAGATCATCGGCCGGGGCCTCGGACTGTAGGCCCCGAGCTGGCCCTCTACGAATCATGTGCTCGCGATTTCTAACACGATGTTAGACGGGATGTCAGAACCGGCAGTCAGCGGCAAATCCGTGCCGGACAGTGGGGTCCGTGGCGCCTTCCCGGCGGGATCATGTTCGGGTCGGGCGGTCGCGCCCGGGCAAGTCCCTGGCCGTTACCCTGGCTGACGGGTCAGCAGATGCCCTGAGGATCAAGGCCAAGCAAAACCGAGCCTCCCGATCGCGAAGCCGAGTGATGCACGTCAGCGTCCAGAAGTCCATCAGGACGACGTGGCGCGCAGCGCGGCGGGGCCGAGTAGCCGGAGTTGAGCCACTCGGGACCCCGCCGAGCGAGGGCGTATGCACACGTCCGAGCAGTGGTCTAGCGCAGTGACCGGAACGCCGCGCGGACCTCGGCGGCGAACAGCACCGGCTCCTGCCAGGCGGCGAAGTGGCAGCCCCTGTCCACCTCGTTGAAGTAGACGAGATTGGGGTAGGCCCGCTCGACCCAGCTCCGCGGAGCCTGGTAGATCTCATGCGCAAAGACGCTCACGGCGGCCGGGATGGAGACGTTCTTGGCGTCGAAGAAGCCGTACGTGTTCTCCCAGTAAAGACGACCCGAGGATACCGCCGTGTTCGTCAGCCAGTAGAACGTGACGTTGTCCAGGACATCGTCGCGGGTCAGGTCCCCGACCGGGTGTCCGGCGAAGGCGGCTGCGATGTCCTGGTAGCTGCGCGCGTCGTGGTTGATCATCCACGCGGCCAGGCCGACGGGTGAATCCGCCACTCCGTAGAGCGTTTGCGGCTGCGTCGCCATTTCCGCGGCGTAACCGATGCCCGCGCTGTAGAGGAAGTTCAGCTGCTCCCACGCGCGCTGCTCGCCGGCGGACAGGCCCGCTGGCGCCGGGGCGCCGGTCACGAACCGGATCGCCTGGGAGATCTCGGGCGGGACCGCGCCGGGCATGTTGGTGTGCATGCCCGCCAGTTCCGGCGGTGCCTGCACCGCCATCACGTCCGTGACGACCGCGCCCCAGTCGCCGCCTTGCGCCACGAACCGGGTGTAGCCGAGGCGCCTCATCAGCTCCGTCCAGGCGCGTGCCATCCGGTCGGGGCCCCAGCCGGTCTCCCGCGGCTTGCCGGAATACCCGTAGCCCGGCATCGACGGGATCACCACGTCGAAGGCGTCCGCTGCGCTCGCGCCGTGGGCGGTGGGATTGGTGAGCGGGTCGATGATCTTCAGCAGCTCGATGACCGAGCCGGGCCACCCGTGCGTGATGATGACCGGCAGCGCGTTTTCACGCCCCGAGCGGACGTGGATGAAGTGGATGTCGAGCCCGTCGATCTCCGTCATGAAGTGCGGCAGGGCGTTCAGTTTCGCCTCGCACTTGCGCCAGTCGTAGTCTGTCGCCCAGTAGCGGGCGAGTTCCTGGACCACCTCCAACTGCACGCCCTGCGAATGATCGGCGACGAGCTCCTGGTCGGGCCAGCGGGTGGCCCTGATGCGCGCCCGCAGCGCCTCGAGTTCCGCCTCGGGGGTGACCGGGACCGTGAATGGCCGGATCGCTGTCGCGCCCGCTGAGGTTTCAGTCGTGGCAGACATTTGGGGCTCCCTTCTCCGTAGGTTGGACTACGACACGAAGCCTGCTCGTCTCCTCTCCACTCCGCGCCAGTAAATGACCCTGGGTCTGTTACCTGGGTTAGTCACTGGGTTACTCCCTGGCGGTAGCGCTCCCCGGGCGTCATCGGCGCCTGAATCTGGACAGCTGGCCGAACGCGCCTAAAATCGACGCCTGACATCAGACCGGGATCAGCTGTGAGTCGGGGCCGCCCAGTGCGTTCGCCAGCTCCCGCCGGGAACGGATGCCGAGCTTGGTGAACACGTTGCGCAGATGCCACTCGACGGTCCGCGAGCTGAGGAAGAGCCGCGCGGCGATCTCCGGATTGGACAGCCCATCGCGGGCGAGCCGCGCGATCTGCCGCTCCTGGGCGGTCAGATCGTCGCGCGTTTCGACCGTCCGCTTGCGCACCTTCTCGCCCGTCGCCTGAAGCTCCTTACGTGCGCGCTCAGCGAACGCCTCCATCCCGATCGCGACCAGCAGCTCGTGGGCCGTGCGCAGCTGCTTGCGCGCGTCGACCCGGCGATTCTCGCGGCGCAACCACTCGCCATAGAGGAGGTGCGCGCGGGCGACCTCCGGACGGAGCCGGGTGCGCCTCAACCGCTCGATCGCCTCGCGATACAGCTCGTCGGCGGCCGCTCCGTCGCTCAGCAGCGCCCGGCAGCGCGCTTCGACGCCGAGCGCGAAGTCGGTGCCGCAGGGTTGTGTCGTCTTCGCCAGCCGCTCGAGCGCATCGCGGGCAAGCCCAGCGTCCCCCCCGCGTACGGCTGCCTCGACAAGCTCGGGCAGCACCCACGTGGGTATCCAGTGGTTGAGGGCGTTGGACGTGGCTCGCCGGGCCGCCGATGCAGCCTCCTCGTAGTGAGCGAGGCCGTTGTACAGGACCGCGGCCGCCCAATACGCCCGCAGAGCCGTCGTTCCCTGCCCTCCGAATTGCTCGATCGCGCTCGCTATCGCTGCGGATGCCTCGCCTTCCCTGCCCTGCAGTGCGCGGAGCCGCAGCAAGGTGTAGGGCGGGAAGCGGCTCCCGGTCACCGCCGCCACGCTATCGATCTCCGCGACGAGCGAGGCGGCACCCGCGAAGTCACCCGTCCACACGATTCCCATTCCCAGATACGTGAGGTGGATCGGCAGTGCCGCAAGCGCGCCGGCGTCGCGGACGACCTGGACCTGTCGCGTGCAGCTCGCGAGCCAGCCCTCGTGGTCCCACACGGCTGCGCTGGCGCCCGCGGTCGTCCAACCCCACCGCAGGACGTCCTCCACGGGAATGTTGGCGACCGCCAGCACTGCTCGCTGCAACGTCGGGGTCGCGGCGGCGTGTCCCTGGGTGATCAGCAGAGCGAAGCCGTCAAGCATCAGGTCGCGTGGACGCGGAGCACCCGGCGGCGAAGGGAGTGCCCGCACCGCGCGGCAGATCTCCACCAGGACGTCCCGCGCGGCGACATCCTCCGCCAGCCCCGCCGCGCCCCAGGCGGTCAGGTAGGTTTCGCGCGCGAGGTCCAGGTCGAACGACTCGAGCCGGGTCGCCGCCTTCAGCAGCAGCGGGGGAGCATCGCTCCAAAGACCCGCGGCGAAGGTGACGTGGGCACGCAGTAGGTCGACCAGAGCGCCCTGGAACTCATCGAGCGGCCCGGCCTCCGCCGTGGCAGCCAGCCCGAGAGCCGCGTCGAATTCGCCGGCCTGCAAGCTCGCCTGCGCCGCGGCCAGAGCGCGAACCGCCCGCCGCACCGGGTCCTTGGTCAACGCCACGGCACGCCGCAGGAACGCCGCCGCGGCAGCGAGCCCGCCGCGCGCCTGCGCCCGGCCAGCCGAGCGCTCGAGCTCCAAAGCAACTTCCTCGTCAGGCCCCGCGGCGGCCGCCGCCAGATGCCACGCACGACGGTCCGGATCGGCCTCTCGATCGGTCGCTTCTGCCAACGCCAAATGGACCGCGCGGCGATCTTCGGCCGCCGCCGATCGATACATCGCCGAGCGCACCAGCGGATGGCGGAACGTCACGCGCCCGCCGATCGTCAGCAATCCTTCCGCCTCCGCGGCCTCCGCGGCCGCCGGCCCGATACCGAGCCGCTCGGCCGCGCGCCACAGCAGCAGCGGATCGCCGACCGGCTCCGATGCCGCGACCAGCAACAGACGCCGCCCGTCATCAGAGAGCAGCTCCAGACGCCGGACGAAACTCTCCTCGATCCGCCCTGTCAGCGCCTGCGCGCCCAGCAGACCGAAGCCACCCGCCAGCTGCGACGCGGTCAAACCACGCGGCAACTCGAGCAACGCCAGCGGATTCCCCCGCGTCTCGGCGACGATCCGGTCCCTGACTGCCTCATCCAATTTGAACCGCACGGCCGAGCTCAGCAGTGCGCGGGCGTCACCGTCGCTCAGCCCCTGCACCTCCAGTTCGGGCACGTGCCGAAGCTCCTCGCCCGGCTCGCGGGCGCCGAACACGATCCCGACCGGCTCCGCCAGCAGGCGACGGGCGACGAAGGCCAGCGTCAGCGCCGAGGTCTGATCTAGCCACTGCGCGTCATCGACGACACACAGCAGCGGACGCTGCTCGGCCACCGCCGCGAACAGGCTCAACACCGCCAACCCGACGAGAAACCGGTCCGGGGCTCCACCGGCGCTCATGCCGAACACGATCTCCATGGCCTGCCGCTGCGGCGCCGGGAGACTCTCGAGCCGGCCGAGCAGCGGCCCGCACAGCTGATGCAGACTGGCGTAGTCCAGCTCCATCTCCGACTCCACCCCAACCGCCCGGACGACCGTCAGATCCGACGCCGGCGCGATCAGGTATTCCAGCAGCGCCGTCTTCCCGATCCCAGCCTCGCCGCGCAGCACCAGCGACCGGCTCTCGCCGCGGCGGATCGCCGAAACCAAGTCATCCAGCAGCGCGCACTCGCTCGCCCGGCCGCGCAGAACCGTGTGCCTGCCCGGTCCGCGAAAACGGCTCTCCATCAGCCACGACCGCGGAAGACCGCCCCGGCGAAGGCGCAGCTCATCCTCGAGCGCCGGGTATGACGGCGATCACAGCGCATGAACAAAGGCCGATCAAAGCGCCCCCGCCTTCAGTTGCTGCTCGATGTAGTCGGCCTGGCGCAGCGCCAGCGCGACGATCGTCAGCGTCGGGTTCGCCGCCGCCGCGGTCGTCATCACGCTGCCATCGGACACGAGCAGGTTCGGCACGTCGTGCGCCCGGCCGAACTCGTTCACGACGCCGTCCTCCGGACGCGCGCTCATGCGGGCGGTCCCAAGGTTGTGCGTAGTCGGATACGGCGAAACGCGGAATGTGCGCAACGCATCGACGGCGGCGTAAACCGACTCGCCCGCGGCGTAGGCGTGCTCGCGCATCGCCGTGTCATTCAGGTGGTCGTCGACATGCACGTTGGGCACCGGCTGGCCGAACTGGTCGTGCACATCGCGGTTGAGTGTGACCCGGTTGCTCTTCTGCGGCAGGTCCTCGCCCACCAGCCACATGCCGGCCATGTGGTCGTACTGCTCCATGATCGTGGCGAAGTCGCGCCCCCAGGCGCGCGGGCTCAAGAACGTGGACAGGAAGGACGGGCCGAGTGAGAGCAGTTGCATGTAGTAGCCGCCGACGAAGCCGCGCCCGGGGTCGTTGCGCGACTCGTCGGTGACGATGCCCGCCATCGTCTCGCCGCGGTACATCCGTACCGGCTTGTCGAACGTGGCAAACACCGACCCGGTGAGATGGCGCATGTAATTGCGCCCCACCTGGCCGCTGGAGTTAGCCAGCCCGTCCGGGAACAGCGACGAATCGGAGTTCAGCAGCAGCCGCGCGGTCTCGATCGCGTTGCCGGCGATGCACACGACACGCGCCTTCTGACGCTGCTCGCTCCCTTCGGCGTCGACGTAGACGACGCCGGTCACCTTGCCGGAGTCGTCGTGCTCGATCCGGATCGCCATCGACTCGGGCCGGAGGTCAAGCCGGCCGGTCTTCTCGGCCTTGGGGATCTCGGCGGTCAGCGTCGACCAGTGCGCGCGCTGCTTGTCGCCCTGGTAGTTGAAGCCGTCCTGGATGGTCGCGGGGCGCCCGTCGCGCGGCACCGTGTTTACCGCCATCCGGCCCGTGCTGACGCCTGTGTAGCGGGCGCGCTTGGCGCCGTTGCCCATCACCTTGAAGTTGTTGTTGGCCGGCGGTGCCGGGATCCCGTTCGTGCGCGTGACGCCCAGCCGGTCCTCGGCCTTGTCGTAGTAGGGCTCAAGGTCGGACAGGCCGATCGGCCAGTCGAGCAGGCTGGCCCCGTCGATGGGCCCGTGCTCGGAGCGGATCCGGAACTCCCAGTCCTTGAAGCGCACGCAGCAGCCGGCCCAGTGAACGGTCGTGCCGCCGACCGTCTTGCAGGTCCAGGCGGGCAGGTTCGGGAACTCCTCGGCTATCCGCCACGAGCCAGACGTCGTGCGCGCGTCCAGCCAGGCGAGCTGGTTGAGCGAGGCCCACTCGTCGTTGATGAAGTCCTCGGGCTGGTGGTGCTTTCCCGCTTCGACCAGGACGACCTTCGCGCCCCTCTGGCAGAGCTCGCTGGCGAGCGTGCCCCCGCCCGCGCCGGAGCCGATGACGACGATGACGTCGGAGTCGTCGGCCGCGAAGCGGCTGGCCGGCCGGTGGCCGTAGAGCTGAGCGCTCACGAAGCCGCCTCCGGGTCAGGAAGCCAGCCGAGGTCATTGAAACCCCGGTTGATATAGCCGCCCTTGTCGAACGACGGTCCCTCGTAGCCGACCAGCTTCCAGGTGCGCTGGTCGGAGTAGACCTCAACGACTGCGGTCGAGCGCACGAGCTCGAAGAAGTCCGAGCCCTCGATCCCCTTCAGCGTCTCGAGCTGCTCGTCCGCCGAGAGCTCAGCGAACGGCCGGCCTCCGTTGAGCGCGGACACGCCGTCCTCGATCATCCGCGCGGCCCGGGAGTCCTCATGCGCGGCCTCGGCGAGCTTCTCACCGACGCGCGCATAGACGTCGTCCGGCAACGCGTCATGCGGGTACATAGTGCGAGCGGCAGCGGTAATAGTCGCCATGGCCTGACTGCCGAGGGTGTGCTTTTGCGCAGCTCCCTCCACAGGGCAGACACTACGCCTCCGCTAGCACCGTGTCGACGTCGAGCGGGATCCCGGCCCGGCACGTCAGCCCCCTTGTCGCGCTTGCTCAAAGCGGGGTTGCCGCGCTGATCACAGCCGGGCACCGTACATGCATAGGATCGCCGGCATGACACTGCGACCTGTTCTGGTGAACATAAAGGCTCTTGATGACTCGGCGGTCGGCCGGTTCTGGGCGGAGGCGCTCGGCTGGCGTGTTGCCAGCGAGGAACCCGGCGTGACCAACGTTGGACCCGTCGGCTTCGATTGGCTGGACCCGGTCACCGTCTGCGTCGACGTCGTTACCGTCCCGGAACTCAAGACGACAACAAAGAACCGTGTGCACCTCGATCTCGCCACCACCTCTGCGGCCCATCAGGCGGAGTTGGTCGCGCGCCTCCAGGCTCTCGGTGCGACGCCCGCCCACGTGGGCCAGGGCAAAGTGCCGTGGACGGTCCTCGCCGACCCGGAGGGCAACGAGTTCTGCGTGCTGGAGCCCCGGGAGATCTACCGGGACACCGGGCCGATCGCCCGGGTGGTGGTCGACTGTGCGGATCCGCAGGCCATGGCCCGGTTCTGGGGTGAGGCGATGGACTGGACCCTGCATGAGGTGACTGACGATCATGCGGTGTGGCGCTCCGCCAAGGGTGTCGGCCCGTATCTCGAGTTCCTCCGCACTGGCGTGAAAACCATGCCAGACCGCGTCCATCTTGACCTGGTGCCGGACCCCGGTGACGACAAAGCAGCGGAGGTGGCCCGGCTGCGGGCCCTCGGCGCCACCGACCTCGACCTCGGCCAGGGCGACGTCCCGTGGACGTGCCTGGCCGACCCGGAGGGCCACGAGTTCTGCGTCCTCGCCCGGTCCTGAGGCGGGGAAGCGGGCGCCGTCTCGGCGGCGTGGCTGACGGCTGTTGCCGTTCAGCGAAAGATATTCACGCCCAGGACAGGCAGGATGATCTTCGCCTGGGCGATGAAGTACTCCATGTCCCAGATATCGGCTTCAGCCTGCGGGAGAGGTACCGGAGCGGCGCCGTTGCCGGCCGGTACGGGCGAGCGTTCCGCCGTAGGGGTGGCCGCTCAGGGCGGCGCCAGCAGCCAGCCGAGCGCGATGGGGAGTTGCTGTTCCCACCACAGGTGGTCGTGGCCGCCGATCCATTCCTCGTGGCGGCAGGGGAGTCCGGCTCTTTGCAGCCGCTGCGCCCACTGCCGGGTAGCCCGCCGGAAACCCGGTTCGAGAGTGCCGGCCGCGAGGTAGTGCCGGATCCGGGCCGAGCGGGCCTCGCGGCTGATCCGCTGCGGCACCACGCCGGAGCTGAACGCGGCCACCGCCGTGAGAAGGTCCGGCCGGCGTTGCGCGGCGGCGATCGCCCAGGCGCCGCCGTTGGAGAACCCGGCGGCGACCCAGGGCCCTTCGGCCGGGCCGAACTGCCCGCCCGACCAGGAATGACCTCGCCGGTGACGAAACGAAGATGCGCGGCGAAGCGCCGCCGGCTGACGCCAGGCAGGTATTCCTGGGCGCGCCGGTCGGGCCAGGAACCGGCTGGGCTGGCGGCATTGTGCACCCCGGCCAGCAGGACCGGCGGGACGGCGCCGGCCAGGATCGCGGACTCCAGGGTCCGGGCGAACCCGGATGCCGATTCCCCGTCCGCAAGCACGCAGCCGGCCAGCGGCCGGGCGGGCCCGGGCGGGCCCGGGCGGGCGGTAGACGGTCACCCGCCGCGGCGCGCCGAGCGCCGCGCTATCCAGGGTGTGCTCTTCGACCGTACCGCGCAGCCGCCGGGCGGGCACGGCGGCAGGTGCCCGCGGTCCGCGCCACACTAGCGGCTCCGTCAGCTGCGCGGGCCAGTCACCGCCCGCCAGCCGGGGCATGACCGCGATGGTGATCACTGCCTCCTGCAGGCGGCGTATGCGCAGCGACGCCTCCCACAGGTCATCGGCGCCGGCCACTGGCCACAGCCGTGGCTGTACGCCGGCGCCGAGCTGAACCTCCTCCGCCTGGCCCTGCCACAGCACGTGCAAGATGTCGCCCTCGGCCCACACGGCCAGCGGCGGCCCAGCCAGCCGGTCACGCAGCTCAGCAGGGTCGCGCGCCTGCCACACCCGCACCACGTCCTGGCCATCGGGCAGGACACCAGCGGCGTACCGGGCGGCGGCGCGGCTCCGGTTGCCAGCCAGCAGCGCCCGCCAGCGGCCCGCGATCGTCTCCCGGCCGGCCGCTGCCCGTTCGGCGTCGGTGACCGACGGATCGCCGCACGGGATCTCCTCGCCGGCCTCCTCGAAGGTCCACACGGCAAGCCGATCCCTGCCAGACGGGGCGCTCATATGCCCGCAATATAGCTGCCGGAGGTGATTCCGGCCTACCAATGCCGTACCGGCGAATCTTGTCACATGCCAGGTCCGGTGAGAACCATAAGCCGGGACGACCTTGCCGGAGCCCCGCAGACGAAGTGGAGAGTTCAGCCGAGGTAGACAATGACCACGGCGGATGTACGACAGTCGTGGCGGTGGCTGGCCCGGACGTTCCGGAGACGGCAATCTCGTTACCAAACGTTACCGCCGACCCAGGAACGTGTGTGCGATATCCGCCTTCGGAGCTCTGCCTAGGCAGCGGCGAGTATCACGGCCCTTGTCCTGCCCGCCGACTCGAACCCTGGCCACGGACACGGACGTCGCGCCTTGACGAGAGGTGCCGTACAGCGCCCCGGCCGGGAGCCGGGACGCCGTACGGGGAATGCCTATCCGACGTTGGCCGGGACGATGCGCGGCTCGAACTCGAACAGATTGGGGTCGTCCGGGTTGATCGTGGCGCTCACCCAGTGGGTCTGACGGGCGCCGAAGGTCTCGACGCGCGTGAAATTCGCGAGCACGCCGCCGCTCGGCAGAGTGATCGGCTTGTCGATCTTGAAGTAGTGCGAGTCGCCGTGCACTAGCACGACCTGGCCGGGGAAGGCCATCGTGTTGGTGCGGAGGGCGCTGACGTAGTCCGGGAACGCGTCCCAGTCGTGAGGGTTTGTGAGGTGCTGCTCGTTGTTGAAATTCGGGTCGGCCTGCCAGTCGATCAGGATGCCCTTCGCGCCGATCTGCTTGGCGTACGCGAAGCCCTCGCCGAGCCAGTGGAGGTCAGCCGCCTTGCGCGCGATCTCCTCGTCCCGCTGGCGCTGGATCTCCGCGTCGCTGCGGACGACGACAGCGCCGCTCTCGGCGTCGGTTTCGGGGTAGGGGTAGTTGTCGTTCGAGCCCTGGACATTCAGCCCGATGTAGACCACGGGCCCGTAGACCCAGCGGACATTTTCCGAGTAGCGTGCATACTGGTCGTCCTCGCTCGACTCGCGAGTGAGCGTGAGGGTTTTTTCGCCGAGGCTCTGGTGTCGTAAGCCGCCGGTAGGCTCGCCGGCATGGCGGGCAGGTTTGATGCGGGTGAGGCGTTGCGGGCCGGGCTTGATGATCGCCGGCAGGCCTGGGAGTTCATCCGGCGGTTCGCTGCGGAATGGACCACGCCGCTGGCGCCCGGTGACGGGATCAGCCGTGATACCTGGCGCGCTGCCGAGCAGCGCATCGGCGCTGAGCTGCCCGCCGCGTTGCGGGAGGCTTACCTGCTGTTCGGCAGGCGCCCCGACCTGACGGCCAGGCAGGACCGGCTGGTCCCCCCGCGCGAGCTCGGCTTGGACGATCTGGGCACCGCCGTGGTGTTCCGCGTCGAGAACCAGTACTGCGCCGAATGGGGCGTGGCGGCAGCCGACCTGGCCAGCACCGATCCGCCGGTGTACGTCCGGGACCGGAGCCGCGGCGGCTGGGAGCCGTTCCTGGACCGGGTGTCGGTGGCGTGCGTGGAGATGGTGCTGAGCGAGGTGCTGCTCGGGGCGGGGAAGCTTGGCAATGCGTGCCCGCTGCCTGGCGAGCTGATCACGGTGGTCGAATCCGCCTACGAGCAGATGGCGTTGCCCGAGTATCCGGTGTGGGTCGGCGATGACATCATGGTGCGCTGGTTCTCCGCGCCGGGCAAGCTGCTGCGCATGGACGGGCGCGGGTCGTATTGCTGGCTGTTGGTACGGGGCAGGACCCCGGCCGACCTGGAATTGATCTGCGCGGCGATCCCCGGGCCCTGGGTCTCAGCGCAGGGAACTATCGAAGTATCTGACCTGCCTGATCACCTTATGTAAGCATGCCCGGCAGCCCGCTTCGGGAGCTCGCGCGCTGGCGCCGCTGCCACATCCGGTGAGTTGCCTCTGATGCGGGAGACAAGCCGCCCATCGGCCCGTCTCCCGCTGGTAACGGGTGAAGTCATGGCGGCGGAAGAAGACCTGGGGACGAAGTTCGCCCGGTGGCAGCGCGGCCAGGTGTGCATCCGCGTGCTGTTCAGGTCGTTACAACCGAATGTTCATCTGGCCATGGTTTCCCCGGGTTTGCTGTGATCCGTAGTCTCGGTGGCGATCGAGGGGGGTCCGCCAGCTAGCGGAGGCTGCTGTAATGTCCATATCGGCACGGAGTCTGCTTGCCCTTACTGTCGCCGGCGCTTGGGCGGTGAGCGGAATGTCTCCGGCTCTCGCGTCGCCCGCCCCGGCGGCGTCCGGCCATTATGACCACGTGTTCGTCATCGTCGAGGAGAACCACGGCTTCACCGACGTGATCGGGAATCCAGCTGCTCCCAACCTCAACGCGCTTGCGTCTCAGTACGGCGTGGCGACCAGCTATTACGCGGTGTCGCACCCGAGCGAGCCGAACTATGTCGCGCTGCTGGGGGGCAGCACGTTCACCGTGGCCTCCGACAACGCCTACTACGTCAACCGGGTGGTGGCGCCAAGCCTGATCAGCGAGCTCGACCAGGCCGGGATCAGCTGGAAGGCCTACCTCCAGGGGCTGCCGCACCCGGGTTACCAGGGCATCTGCTATCCGGCGAACTGCAACGGCGCCCCGGACAAGGATCCGCTGTACGTGTCGAAGCACAACGCCATCGCCAACCTCACCTCGTCGCTGAATCCGGCCGACTGGTCGCGTCAGGTTCCCGTGCAGCGGCTCGCCGCCGACCTGCGCGGCGGCCACGTGCCCGCCTTCAACTGGGTGATCCCCGATGAGTGCCACGACCAGCATGGCGATCCGCCGTACTGCATCGACTCCGGCACCCCCGGCGGCAAAGATCCGCAGGACCAGCGCCTGGTGGCCGTCGGTGATCAGTACCTGGGCCAGCTGGTGGCAGAGATCACCGGCGCCAGCTTCTGGGCTAAGGGCAACAACGCCATCGATATCGTCTATGACGAGGGTGACGACAACACAGGCGGCGGCGGCCGGGTCGCCGACGTGGTCGTCACCAGCCACGGCCCGCGGCACCTGCATGATCCCGCGACCTACAGCCACTACTCGCTGCTGCAAACGATCCAGCGCAATTTCGGCCTGGCCTGCCTGCAGAACACGTGTGACACCGCGAAGGTCAAGCCGCTGACGCCGCTGTTCGCCGTCACAGGCTCGGCCGCGTCCGCATTCAAGCCGCTAGCCGTGCCCGAGATCGCCGCGCCGTCGCCAGCGCCGACCGAGCCGGTCAGGTACACCACCGACAGATCGGCGAGCGGAGGATGGGCGGTCCAGCCCGCCCCGGCCCTTGGCGCCGGGGACAACACCTACGGCGCCGTGGCCGCGATCTCGCCGTCTGACGTCTGGGCGGTCGGCAACTTCCTCCCTGACACCCCGGCTAGCAACCAGGACGCCACACTGGCCACTGCGGCGCACTTCGACGGAAAACGGTGGACTCAGACACCGGTGCCCGATTCGGGGCCGAACGTCAACACGCTGTTCGGTGTCGCCGCCACACCCGGCAAGGCGTGGGCGGTCGGCATGGCCCTCAACAGCTCGTATCAGGCCCACAGCCTGATCGAAGCCTGGGACGGCAGCGCCTGGCACATCGCCGCAACGCCCAAGCTCGACACCCAGCGCGACACTTTGTACTCGGCGGTCGCCCTGTCCGCCCGCGACGTCTGGGCTGTCGGCCACCAGCAGAGCCAGGACGGCACCTACGGCACGTTGATCGAGCACTGGGACGGCGCCAGCTGGTCGGTGGTCCCGAGCCCGGATCCCGGCACAACGGGTAACCACCTGTACGGCGTGGCCGCCGCGGGGCCAGAGGACATCTGGGCCGTCGGGCAGCGCGACGGGAGGCATTCCGACACTCCGCTGGTGGAACACTGGGACGGCCATCACTGGGAAGCCGTCGACGTACCGTCAGCCGGCCTGACCGGCGGCCTGCTGCAAGGCGTCGCCGTCCACGGCAGCCAGGTCTGGGCAGTCGGCCAAACGGATGACAGCATGCACCAGGCCCGGCCGCTTGTCGAGCACCTGCTCGGCGGCGTCTGGACCGCGGAGCAGCCAGCCGGGCTCGGCTCCGGGTTCTCCAACGTCACCGGCGTGGCCTATTCCGGCGGAACCATCTGGGCGGTCGGTTCGGCCCTGGACCAGGCCAGCGGAAACCAGCTCACTCTGGTCGCACGCAATAGCGGCACCGGCTGGCAGCAGGTACCCGCGCCGAACCCCGGGACGGGCGACAAGGTTCTCGGCGGGATAGCGGCAGCCGGCGACACCGTGTGGGCCGTCGGCTACTTCAAGACCGATACCGGACGCAGCCCGCTGATCGAGCTGCACCTGTCCAAGTAACCCAGGTCAGTACAGGCGACGGGCAGCCCCGCTCCGGTCCGTTCCCAGAACAGTACGGCTCGCAGCACATTGCAGCCGGGTTCCCGCATCGCTGAACCATGTCAATGCGGTGGGCGCGGCCGAGAGTCACCCGGCTGGTCAGGCTACCTGCCAAGGTGGACGCCAAGGACGTCACCGCCAGATCAGGGCGTGGTCAGGCCGGGCGCGGATCGGACAGCACCACGATGGAACGAGGGCTGACGGTGACGTGATCGCCGGGTTCTCGCGGCGCGATCGCGGAGCTGCCGGGTGCCGCCGGGTCGTAGGTGTCGATATCGATACGCCACGATGCCTGCTCCCTGGTGGCTGGCAGGACGAACTCAAGCGGTTCCCACCAGGCGTTGGCGAGCACCAGAAAGTCGTCATCGAGCAGTGGCGTGCCGTCAGCGGCGCGGTCGGGGTCGTCAGATCCGTCCAGGTAGAGCCCGACGGCCAGGGCGCTCTCGTCCGACCAGTCAGCGGCCGTCATCTCGGTGCCCGCGGGAGTGAACCAGCGCAGCTCGGATGCTTCCGTTCCGGACAGGAAACGGCGGCGGCGGAACACCGGGTGTGCCTTGCGGAACGCGATAAGCCGCTTGGTGAAATCCTGCAGCTGAGTGTCGGTCTGCGCCCAGTCAACCCAGGCGATCTGGTTGTCCTGGCAGTAGGCGTTGTTGTTGCCCTGCTGGGTCCGGCCCATCTCGTCACCGCCGAGCATCATCGGCACGCCGAACGACAGCAGCAGGGTGGTGAGCATGACCCGAGACTGGCGCGCTCGCAGGGCCAGCACATCGGGATCGTCGGCCGGGCCCTCCGTCCCGCAGTTCCAGGACCGGTTGTCGCTGGTTCCGTCCCGGTTGGACTCGCCGTTGGCCTCGTTGTGCTTGTCGTCGTAAGAGACGAGGTCCCGGAGGGTAAAGCCGTCGTGGACGGTGATCAGGTTCACCGACGCGGTGGGCCGGCGGCGGTCGCCCGCGTACAGGTCCGACGACCCGCAGAAGCGGGTGGCGAACTCGCCGAGGCCGACGGCGTGGCTGCGCCAGAAGTCGCGCATCGTGTCGCGGTACTTACCATTCCACTCGCGCCACCGCGGCGGGAACCGGCCGAGGTCGTAGCTGTCGAACTGGCCGACATCCCACGGCTCGGCGATCAGCTTGGCCCTGGACACCACCGGATCCTGGGCGACCAGGTCGAAGAACGCTGACACTTGCTCGAAGCCGCCGTCCTGGCGGCCGAGCGTGGTGGCCAGGTCGAACCGGAAGCCGTCGACGTGCATCTGGGTCAGCCAGTAGCGCAGCGAGTCCATGATCAGCTGTAGCGTCACCGGATCGCCGGCGTTCAGCGAGTTGCCACAGCCGGTCGTATCGACGTAGCGGCTCGGATCGCTGTCATCGAGCCGGTAGTACGCCGGATTGTCCAGGCCGCGGTAGCACAACGTCGGGCCGAGGTGATCGCCCTCCGCGGTGTGGTTGAACACCACATCGAGCAGCACCTCGAGCCCGGCCGCGTGCAGCGCGTCCACCATGGCCTTGAACTCGTCCACCTGGCCGCCGGGTTTCCCGGCGCGGACCGCCGCCGAGTAGCCCTGGTGCGGGGCGAAGTAGCCGATCGTGTTGTAGCCCCAGTAGTTCGTGAGCCCGCGCTGCAGCAGGAACGGCTCGGGGACGCTTTCGTGTACCGGCAGCAGCTCGACGGCGGTCACCCCGAGGTCGAGCAGGTGGCCGATGGCGGCTTCATGGCCTAGGCCAGCGTAGGTTCCGCGCAGCTCCGGCGGGATCTCCGGATGCCGCATGGTGAACCCCTTGACGTGCAGTTCGTAGATGATCGTGTCGGAGAACCGGTGCCGCGGATGGGTGCCGTCGCGCCAGCGGAATGCGTCGTCGGCCACCACCAGGCTTCGTGGCACGCTGGCGGCGGAGTCCCCGGCGCTCGGCGCATCCGGATCCCCGGCGGCGTATCCGAGCACCTCCGGCCCGAACGTGACCGATCCGCTGATCGCCCGCGCGTAGGGATCCAGTAGGAGCTTGGCCGGATTGCAGCGCAGGCCCCGAGCCGGATCGTAGCGCCCGGCGGCCCGGTACCCGTAAGCCTGGCCCTCCCCGATCCCCGGCACGAAGGCGTGCCAGACGCCAGCGTCGTAGTCCCGCAGCGGAATCTGCGTTTCCGCGCCTGCTTCGTCGAACAGGCACAGCATCATCCCGTCGGCGACGCCGGAGGCCACCGCGAAGTTCGTGCCCCCGTCGCCGGCGGTGGCGCCCAGCGGGAACGGGCTGCCGGGCAGCGCGGCTACGGCCTGCCCTGATCCGGCGATCATCGCTCGCCCTCCCTGCTGATGCGGCGGATGACGTCCCCGGCGGGATCCACGGCTCCGTGCCGACGGCGGATCACGTCGGCGATAATCCCGGTCCAGCCGGTCTGGTGGAAGGCGCCGATCGCGGCTCCGTTGTCGCCGTGGAAGTACTCGCTGAAGATCAGGTTGTCGTGCCAGGCCGGATCCTGCTGTAGCCGCTCGGTCCCGCCGAAGCAGGCCCGCCGGCCGTCTGGGCCGCGGGTAAAGATCGAGATCAGCCGGTCCTGCAGGTCGGCGGCGACCTTGTCCAGAGTGAGCTGTACGCCTGATCCGGTCGGGTACTCGATGGTGAACTCGTCGCCGAAGAACCGGTAATAGCGTTCCAGGGCCGCGATTACCAGGTAGTTCAGCGGGAACCAGAGCGGACCGCGCCAGTTGGAGTTCCCCCCGAACATGGCGGTAGTGGACTCGGCCGGCTCGTAGTCGATGCTCGCCCGGATGCCCTCGACGTCGAGCACGTACGGGTGCTCCCTGTGATAGGCCGACAGCGCCCGCAGGCCGTGCGGGGACAAGAACTCGCTCTGGTCGAAGAGCTTCGCGAACAGCCGCTCCAGCCGGTCCACGCCGGCCAGGCTGAGCAGCATCCGCTGCTGGCCCGGCTCCCCGCGCAGCAGGCCGATCTCGCTGAGCTTTTCCCGGTCGGCCAGGCCCTGGCGGTTCAGGAAGTCCGCGAACTGCTTGCCGACGACGAGCGATTGCTGAAGATCCTGATCGTCGATGACCGCGGCGGCCAGGATCGGGATGATGCCCACCATCGAGCGGACCTTCACCGAGACGGCCTGTCCGCTTGGCGTCAGGAGCCTGTCGTAGTAGAGCCCGTCGGTCTCGTCCCATAGCCCGAGGCCCTCGAGCGCCTCGGTGATGGCGGCGAAATGCTCCAGGAACTTGAGCACCAGGTCGGTGCCGGGGCGCTGGCCAGACCGGTTCAGGATCACCGCCATGGAGGCCATGGCGATCGCGTAGAAGCCCATCCAGCCGGTGGCATCGGATTGCTCCAGGATGCCGCCGACCGGCAGGTGCGACCGGTCGATCGGGCCGATGTTATCCAGGCCGAGGAAGCCGCCCTCGAACAGGTTGTTGCCTTCGGCGTCCTCCCTGTTGACCCACCAGGTGAAGTTGACCAGCAGCTTGTCGAAGATCCGGCTGACGAAGTCGATGTCGCGGGCACCGTCGATCGCGAACACCTCGACGGCGGCCCACGCCTGCACCGGCGGGTTGACGTCCCCGAAGTCCCACTCATAGGCGGGCAGCGCCCCGTTGGGATGCTGGAACCATTCCCGGCACAGCAAGATCAGCTGGTACTTCGCGAACGCCGGGTCCACGTGCGCCAGGGCGACGCAGTGGAACGCCAGGTCCCAGGCCGCGTACCACGGGTACTCCCACTTGTCCGGCATCGACATGATGTCGAACGCGTCGAAGTTGCGCCACCGCGAGTTCCGGCCCGTCAGCCGCTGCGGCGGCGGCGTCGGCTGCGTCGGGTCCCCGTCCAGCCAGCGGGCCACGTCGTAATAGAACAGCTGCTTGCTCCACAGCATCCCGGCGAACGCCTGCCGCATCACCATCGCCTCATCCGCCGACGCGCTTGTCGGCGTGAGCTCGGCGTAGAACTCGTCGGCCTCGGCCCGCCGCTGGGCGATGACCTGGTCGAACTGGGCGCCGAGCGGGGAGTCCGCCGGTCCCCTGGGAGCCTGGGCGGGCGTCGGCCGCAGCCGCAGCCGCAGCTCAACGGTGTCACCGGCTGCAACCGTCACCTGGTACCAGAACGCGGCCTTGGTGCCGGTGCGATCCGGGTTCACGGTGGCCGCCCCGCTCACCACGTGGTCGTTGATGCCGTCCTTCGGGTACGGCGTCAACGGCGCGGCGCCGAACAGCCGCTGGTCGTTCGTCTCGTTCTCGCAGAACACCGCGGTCGGCGGTGTCCCGTCCGGTCCAGGGCCGGCGATAAGCTCCATCGGGCCGATGAACGGATGATCGATCCCCACCACCGAATCACCCACCGCCCTCATCTGCGGTTTGGGCGCGTCGACGTCCCAGGACCAGGTGTTGCGGAACCAGGCGGTCGGCAGCACGTGCAGCGTCGCAGGCTCCGGGCCCGCGTTCGTCACCTGCACGCTCATCAGCAGATCATCCGCACTGGCCTTGGCGTAGTGCACCTCGGTGATCCAGTACCGGTCGCCGTCGAACACCCCGGTATCCAGCAGCTCGTACTCGGGCTGCTCGCGGTTACGTGACCCGTTCTGATTGATGAGGTCCTGATAGGGAAACGGGCCTTGCGGATAGTGATACCGCCACCGGTTCCACGCATGACTCGGCAGCGCGTCCAGGTACCACCAGTACTCCTTGACATCCTCGCCGTGATTGCCCTGCGCGCCGGTCAGGCCGAACGCCCGCTCCTTCAGGATCGGATCCTTGCCATTCCACAGCGCCAGGCCCAGGCACAGACGCTGCTCCACGTCGCAGAACCCGGCGAGGCCATCCTCACCCCACCGGTAGGCGCGCGACCGCGCATGATCGTGCGGCAAGTAGTCCCATGCCTCGCCGTCCGCGCTGTAATCCTCCCGCACCGTGCCCCACTGGCGCTCGCTCACGTACGGCCCCCACCGGTACCATTCCCCCGCCTGCCGCAGCCCGTCCTCCAGCCGCCCGAACCCCGCCACCCGATCCCGCTCAGCGCCCACTGCCAGCCCCTATCGCGTTCCGATGTACCGCGCAGTCCATGTGTCGTACCGACCTTCTCCGACGTGATCGCGGCGCCTGCTGATTCTGACGGCCAGCCTCCATGCCCGTTCTATAGGATCGGACAGCGCGAGTCCATCACCCAATGTGGGTGATGATTTGCGGCTTCGGCCGCATCCACTTTAGACAGTGACAAATGGCCCGAGCTGCCCGTGCGTAACTGTCCCTGGGCGGGCCTCACAAGTTGATCCAGCCGGTGACGACGGGGGACTGGTCCGAGCCCAGCCGGCAGCGCAGGCTGATCTGGCCGAACGGGACCTCGTCGCCGCTGAACCGCCCGAGCGAGTCCGCCTCGACGGTGATTACGCCCTGACCGTGCCTGATCTCCACCACGGCCGGCTGCCGGGGGATCAGCTGGCCCAGCAGCCGCCGGTAGTCCCCGCTTTCTGTGATCTCGAGCTCGATGGTCAGGCCGCTGGTCCGGAAGGACAGCTGCCGCCACTCCGGCCCGCCCCTGACCGCCGAGGCGTCGGGGACCAGCTCGGCAGGCCTGGCGTCGTGATGGTTCACGCTCTATTCCTTCCCGGTGCCGGCTGATGTGGAACCTAGCCGGTGCTCGTCCGCTCGTAGGTAGTCTACACGGCACGACTAGTGCCGACTACTGTCACCAGGCCACCAGTGGCCAGCCGTCGATGCCCGGGCCTCATTCACCGGGCCGCCAGCCGCCGATCCCCGTGCCGCCCACGCCGCCTGCGGCGACCACCGGCCCGACGCCGGACAGTGCCTGCGCGCGGGCGGCGGCGAGCACCGCGTCGGCGGCGCGGCGGCCGTTCTCGCCGGTGCGCGACATCCGCGCCGCGATCAGGCCCGCGACCACCGGGGTCGCGAACGAGGTGCCGCTCCACAGCGCCATGCCCCAGAATTCGCGGCGCTCACCGGTGCGCGGCGGTTCGTTGTACCGGTAGCTGCCGTGCGCGTAGGCGTTGATCAGCCGCTCGCCCGGAGCGTACACATCGACCCACGGTCCGTAGTCGCTGAAGTAGGCCCGGCTGCGCAGGTCCGCGGACAGCGCGCCCACCGAGACCACGCCGGGCAGCGCGGCGGGCCAGAACGGCCGCCGGCCGCTGTTGTTGCCGGCCGCGGCGACCAGCACGGTGCCCTTGTGCTTGCGGTAGCGCTCCCAGAACATCTCGAACCCCAGCAGCGGCAGGTCGTTGCGGCTCGTCCCGCCCGCCGACAGGCTGATGATGTCGGGGCCGAGGCCGAGTGCCGCGTCCAGGTGCCGGACGATGTCGGTCTCCAGCGTGGCCCCGGCCAGGGTCAGCACCTTCGTCACGTGCACGGCGGCGTCGGGCGCGAAACACCTGGCCACCCCGGCGATGAACGTGCCGTGCCCGGCGTAGGGCGGGATCTCTACCGTGCCGTCCGCCGCCGCGGGCAGTTTCTCTTCCTCACCGGTCACCCCTTCGAGCCACCGGTGCGACCCCGCGTCCGCGAGCAGGCCGGTGTCGACGACGTGGATCGATACCCCCGAACCCGCCGCGGGTCCCAGGCTGGGCTGCGGCGCGGCGTCGGCGGGCATCGCCTCGGGCTCGGTGGCCGGGCACAGGTGCACGGGAGAGACGGAGAGCACATGGTTCGGCGTGGCCGCGCCCGCGCCGATCCGGCTGTCGATCGCGGCCAGTGCCTCGGTGACGCATGCCATCCGCGCCCCCGCCAGCGAGTAGTGCGTGACGCCCCCGATCAGGCCGTCCATCACGTCGCCGCCGCCGACCACCGAACGGACCCGGTCCACGTAGGCGTCGCGGACGAGCAGTGCGCCCTCCTCGTAGACGAAGTCCACCTGGTCCGCGCTCAGGTGCACGCCGATGGTGGTGCCCGCCGCCGCGTACATGTCGATGACCAGGCGGACCTGGGCCGAAGCCCGGCTATATGGCCATTTGCGATCCGTGGAATCCCGCCAGTCTTCGCCGTTCACTGCCGATACCTCCCGATGACGACCCTTACCCGTGATGACCGCCCCCTGCGAGCCTGCGCGGCTCTACCATCCAGTCAGTGAAAGGAAGTGCAGCCGGTCTATGACGTCTAGTAGCTTAACCACTACAGAAAGTCGCGAGCGGGCGGCCGGCGAGCTGATCGCGCTGACCGGCGTCAGCCCGCGGGCCGCCCTGGCCGCGGCGCGCGCGGTGCTGGCGGGCCGACCCGGACCGCGGGAGGCGTCGCTCGCCCACCAGGCCGCGGCGATCGTGCTGCGCGACTTCGGCGACGTGCGCGCGGCGATCCGCGAGTTCCGGCTGGCGGCCCGGCTAGCCCGGGCGGCCGCCGAACCGGACCGCGAGGCGGACGTCCTCACCTCGCTCGGCACCGCGCTGGTGATGGCCGGCCGGACCGAGGCCGGGCTGGCCGCGCTCGATCACGCCCTCGCCCGGGTCGGCCGGCCCGACGGCGGCGACGGCGCCGGGCTCGGCCGCATCCTGGTCCGCCGCGGCGGCTCGCTGCACATCGCGGGCCGCTACGCCGAAGCCCGGGCCGACCTGCGGAAGGCGATCACGCTGACCCACCGGGCCGGCGACACCCTCTGGGAGGCGCGCGCCCGTACCGCCGCCGCCCTGGCCGACCTGGCCGTGGGCGCGGTGGATCGGGCGGAGGCCGGCTTGGCGGCGGCCGAACCCCTCTTCGCCGGGACCGGCCAGCGGCTCGAGATCGCCTACGCGCGGCACAACCGGGCGCTGGTCGCGTTCGCCTCCGGCGACCTGCCCGGCGCGCTGCGCCACCTCGACGACGCGGCCAGCCGCTACGCCGAGCTCAGCGTGGCGGTGCCCGACGCCGCGCTGGATCGCTCCGCCGTGCTGCTGGCCGCGGGACTGCCCGCGGACGCGCTGGCCGGCGTCGAGGCGGCGCTGATGCCGCCGGCGGGCCGCGTCACCGCCACCAAGAAGGCCGAGCTGCTGCTGGCCGCCGCACGGATCGCGCTCGCCGTCGGCCGTCATGATCAGGCGGCCGAACGGTCCGCGATGGCACGCTCCATGTTCACCGCTCAGCGCCGCGATTGGTGGCGCACCCACGCCACCTTCGTGCTGCTCCAGGCCCGCTTCCTGGCCGGGCGCCCGCCGGCCAGGCTGCTGCCGGAGGCCAGGCGCACCGCGGCCCGGCTCGGCGAGCTGCGCTCCGACGAGGCGCCGGACGCCTGGCTGCTGGCCGGCCGGATCGCGCTGGCAGCCGGGCCCCGAGTTCCGGCCGCCGAAGCCAGTCGGCTGCTCGGTTGCGCCGCGCACGCCGCGCGCCGCCGGGTGCCCGTGTTCGCCCGCGCCGCGGGCGCTCTGGCCGAGGCGCTGCGCGCCGAGACGGGCGGGGACCGGCGGCGGCTGCTGGCCGCCTGCCGGCGGGGGTTCGCCCTGCTCGAGGAGCACCTGGCCACGCTGGGCGCGGCCGAGCTCAGGGCGCACGCCACCGCGCATGGCGCCGAGCTGGCCGGGCTCGCCCAGCGGGCCGCGCTGCGCTCCGGGCGGCCGCGCCTGCTGCTCGAATGGAGCGAGCGCTGGCGGGCCGTCGCCCTCGGGCCCCCGCGGTCGGTCGCGGATCCGGGGGCGCGCGCCGAGCTCGCGGCGCTGCGCGACGTGACGACCCGGCTGGAGCGGGCGGATCCCGAGAACCCCGGCGGGTTTCCCGCCAGCGTGCTGCACCGCGAGCGGCTGCGGCTGGAAGCCGCCGTCCGCGCGCGCGCCCTGCGGGCGGCCGCGGCTCCGCAGGGACCCATGGCGGCCTTCGGCGACGGCCCGCCGATGGCCGAGACCCCGCTGGCCGAGACCCTGCTGGCTCGGCTGGGCCCGGCGCGGCTGCTCGAGCTCGTGGTGGTCGACGGTGACCTGCACGTGCTGGTGTGCGGCGACGGCCGGGTCCGCCGCCTGGCGGCGGGCGCCGCGGCCGAGGCCGCCCGGGAGGTGGACTTCGCCAGGTTCGGGCTGAACCGGATCGCCCGCGGCCGGCTGGCCGAGCCGGCCGGGCAGGCCCTGGCCGCCCTCGCGCAGGCCGGCCACCGGCTGGAGGCCCTGCTGCTCGGCGCGGCCCGCGATCACCTGGGCGGCGGCCCGGTGATCATCGTGCCGCCGGGGCGGCTCAACGCCGTGCCATGGGCGATGCTGCCCTCGCTGGCCGGGCGGGCCGTCGGCGTGGCGCCCTCGGCTCGCGCCTGGCTGCGGGCAGGCACCGTCCAGCCGTTCGGCACCAATAAGACCGTGCTGGTCAGCGGGCCCGGCCTGGGCGCGGCCAGCGCCGAAGTCAGGACCCTGGCCGCGGAGTACGCCCAGGCCACCGTGCTGGCCGGCGGGTCCGCGACCACGGCGCGGGTGCTCGCGGCGATCGACGGCGCCGGGCTGGCGCACATCGCCGCGCACGGGATGTTCCGCGCCGACAGCCCGATGTTCTCCTCGCTGCGGATGGACGACGGCCCGATGACCGTGCACGACGTCCAGCGGCTGCGCCGCGCGCCGTTCCGGCTCATCCTGCCCAGCTGCGAGTCCGGCCTGCTCGCCCCGGCCGGCGCCGATGAGCTGCTCGGCCTGGCCAGCGCCCTGCTGCCGCTCGGCACCGCGGGCATCGTGGCCAGCGTGGCCCAGGTCAACGACCGTGCCGCCGCGCCCCTGATGCTGGCCCTGCACCGCCGGCTCCGCGGCACCGGACCAGAACCGGGCACGCTCGCCGCCGCCCTGCGCGACGCTCGCGCCGACGTCTGCCTGGCCACCGCCGACGACCCGGTGGTAGCCGCGGCCGGCTGGTCCTTCATCGCCCTCGGCGCGTGATGATGCCCTCCCACGGGCGCAGCACGCCCGGCGACGCGGGCGCCCCCTCGGCGTAGCTGCTCAGCAGGACCGCGCCCCCCTCCGCGGCCAGCAGAGCGGCCGGCTGGCCGGTGAAGTTCGCGGCCACAACCAGGGGACCGGCCCGGTACGCCCACTGGCCCCCGGCCGCGATCAGGTTCTCGAACTCCGCGACGCCGCCGCCGAGCTCGGCCCGCCGGAGCGCCAGCAGCCGCCGGCACAGCCAGAGCG